>Ga0302314_10019559_pt1 | contig 11239 bp, 11 predicted proteins | sample III_Palsa_N2_3_FD_200533 | JGI IMG/M metagenome (GOLD analysis project Ga0302314, IMG submission 200533) | Peat permafrost microbial communities from Stordalen Mire near Abisko, Sweden - III_Palsa_N2_3 | ecosystem: Environmental > Terrestrial > Soil > Palsa > Peat permafrost | place: Sweden... | reverse complement strand
CACCCTGAATCAGGGCTCCTTCCGTATCGTCATTCGACCCGGTGCCGGGCGCCGTCGACGGTGGCGGACCTGGTCACAGAGCGTTGACCCGCTTGACGAGTCGAGCCTACCGCTCATGCGTACGCTCCTCCCGCGACGGTCCAACCCTCGTCCGGCTCCCTGTCTGTCCACGCCGAGCGTGTCCATGCCTCGCCTGCCCGCGACGCACCCCCCCACGCGTACGTTGCCAGCCTGATGGATCGCCGAGCGGTCCGCCCGCTGAACGGGGCAACACGGTTACCTGAACCCGGACCCGGCGCGGGTGCCGAGATGCCCAACGTCTAAGGTGGCGTGGTACGCGCAGGGATCGCCGCGGGCCACGCCCCGGACCGGTATCTGTGGATCTTCGTCAACCAGGGGTGTTCGTGACCGCCGTCGAATCACGCCCAGCCGGGCTGGTCAAGGCGAACCCCGGGCATCGGCCGTTTCCGGCCCGTGTCGGGGCCTTCGTAGCACTGACCAAACCGCGGATCATCGAGCTGCTGCTGATCACCACCGTCCCGGTGATGTTCCTGGCGCAGCGCGGTGTGCCGAACCTGCTGCTGGTGCTGGAGGTCGTCTTCGGCGGCTACCTGTCCGCGGGCGGGGCCAACGCCCTCAACATGTACATCGACCGCGACATCGACGCGCTGATGCACCGCACCGAGCAGCGTCCGCTGGTCACCGGGATGGTCTCGCCGCGCGAGTGCCTGGTCTTCGGGATCGCCCTCGCGGTCGGCTCGACCGCCTGGTTCTGGCTGCTGGTGAACCCGCTGTCGGCGGCGCTGGCGCTGGCCGCGCTGCTCTTCTACGTCTTCGTCTACACTCTCGGCCTCAAGCGCCGCACCTCGCAGAACATCGTCTGGGGCGGCATCGCCGGGTGCATGCCGGTCTTCATCGGCTGGGCTGCCGTGACCAACTCCCTGGCCTGGGCCCCGGTTGTGCTGTTCCTGGTCATCTTCTTCTGGACGCCGCCGCACTACTGGCCGCTGTCGATGAAGGTGAAGGACGACTACGCCAACGCCGGCATCCCGATGCTGCCGGTGGTCGCCACCAACGAGGCCGTGGCCAAGCAGATCGTCGCCTACAGCTGGGTGATGGTGGCGGTGTCGCTGGCGCTGTGGCCGCTGGCGCACACCAGTTGGCTGTACCCGGTGTCAGCGGTGCTGCTGGGCGCGTTCTGGCTGAAGGAGGCGCACGGGCTGCTGGCCCGGGCCAGGGCCGGAGTGGTCGGCGCGAAGCTGAAGGAGATGCGGCTGTTCCACTGGTCGATCACCTATCTGACGCTGCTCTTCGTCGAGATCGCCATCGACCCGTTCCTGAAGTAGCCCATCCGCGCGGGCCCATCCGCTCGGTTGGCAGCCCGGTGTGCCACGCGGCACACCGGGCTGCTGTCGTCAGCGGGGCTACCGCTGGGTAGCATCAGCCCCATGAGCGACGAGACCACCACCGCCCCCGCCGGCTCCGCTTCGGACGAGCGCCGGGCCAGGCGCATCGCCAAGCACATCAACGCCTTCACCGCCGCGCACGGCGGCAGCGCCGACGGGGTGGTCGAGTACGTGGGCCGGATCTCCACCCGGATCGTCCTGGTCGGCGCGGACGGCGCCTGGGGCGACCAGGTCGCCCCCACCCCGGCCATCGCCGACCGCGCGGTCGAGCTCTCCGGCATCACCCGGCACGAGTCCTTCGACGGCGAGCTCGGCCTCAGGGTCCGCACCGGCGCCTACGAGTGGAAGCGGATGGCCGGCCTGCAACTCGGCGGCACGCAGAAGCCGGACGCGCGGAACCCCGCCGCCTGATACCGCTTGTCAGGCTTGGCGCGCGACGGCCAGGTCGACCATGGACTCGATGCCCAGCGGGCGGTCCAGCGCGCCCCGCTCCGGGCGGATCCGCAGCGACAGGTGCAGCCGGAGCACCGCGGCCCAGACCAGGGCCGCGCCCAACAGGTGGCAGCCGACGATCAGTTCGGGTAGGTGGGTGAAGTACTGGACGAACCCGATGACGGCCTGGGAGAGCAGCACCACCAGGAACTCCCTGGAGCGCCTGCGGGGTTCGTGCGGGGCGTCCACCGCGAGCAGGACGAAGACCATGGCCAGCGACAGGCCGATGGTGACCATGGCGAAGTCGGCGTGGAACTGGGTCACCTTCTCCCAGTCGAACGGCATCCGCTTGACCGAGGTGCCGTCGCCGGAGTGCGGGCCGGTGCCGGTGGCCAGGGTTCCGGCGACGATCAGCAGCGCGGTCACCGCGATGGTCAGCCGGGACAGGTGGAGTACCGGTCGCCCCACGGTGCGGACCGGCTCGCCGTCGCCCTCGCGGGTGCGCTGCCACATCGCCAGCGCGGCCAGGATCAGCAGCATCGAGGTGAGGAAGTGCACCGCCACCACGAACGGGTTGAGGTGCGACAGCACGGTGATGCCGCCGAGCACCGCGTCCACCACGATGATCCAGAACTGGGCCCAGCCGAGCCTGGTCACGCCGCGCCGCCAGGGCTTGCCGCAGCGGGCGGCGATGATCGCCAGGCCGACCAGGGCGCAGACCAGGTCGGTGAGCATCCGGTTGGTGAACTCGATGATCCCGTGGACGCCCATCGCCGCCGTCGGCGCGAGGTCGCCGCCGGTGCAGGTGGGCCAGGTCGGGCAGCCGAGGCCGGAGCCGGTGAGCCGGACCGCGCCGCCGGTGACCACGATCAGCACACTCGCGACCAGGGTCGCGAACGCGGTCCAGCGGATCACCCGGTCCGGGACGGTGACCCGCTCGGCGAGCAGGGAGAAGGGAGTACGCACCGAAGCATCCTAGATTGCCCGGTTACGGATCTTCGCCACGGGTCCACTCGTCGGCGTCCTCGGCGTCCTCAGCCTCGGCGTCCTCAGCCTCGGCGTCCTCAGCCTCGGCGTCGTCAGTCTCGGCGTCGTCGTCCCGCAGGCAGGCCGACGTGAGCAGGGCCAGGCCGAGCAGCAGCAGCGGCCCGCCGAAGGCCAGCAGGACGACGGCGAGCACCCGCCGGGGGCGCACCACTCGCAGCCCGGGGTCTGCGGATGGCCGGCGAGCAGCAGCCGCAGGCCGTCGAACGCGAGCACGGCCCCGGGCAGCGCGAGCGTCCGGCCGAACAGCGCCGACAGGCTGGTCGCCCGGCCGCTCCGGGCGCGCCGGGGCCTCGGCACCGCCGGTCAGGCCTCCTTGGCGACCGGGCCGGTGATCGCGCGTTCCGCGTTGCGGCGGGTCTTGGCCCAGCCGTTGCGGCCCATGAGGATGCGGCCGACGGCGCGCCAGGAGACCACGTACAGCGAGATCAGGTAGACGGGGTAGGTGAGGCCCCAGCCCAGGGCGCGCCAGAAGCCGGCCTCGGGCTCGCACTTGCGGCGGTAGATGGGGCCCCAGATGACGAACTGCCCGAAGGCCATGGCGAGGTAGAGCGCCAGTCCGCGCCAGCCGCCGTGGGCGACGTAGTGCAGCGCCGGGCCCGGGTGCCGGGCGTACGAGGTGAGCAGCGCGATCATCGGGATCGGGTACAGCAGCGCGCCCAGCAGCTGCAACCAGGGCTGCACCAGGAAGAAGGCCAGCTCCAGGAAGCCGAGGTTGGGGATCAGGTCGGAGCGCCACACCGAGCCGATGTAGCGCAGGCACTGCATCACGCCCTGGGCCCAGCGGGTGCGCTGGGTGAGGAAGCGCTTGGTGTCGAACAGTGCCTCCTGCTCGACGAAGGTGTCCGCGCAGAAGCTGTTGATCCAGCCGGCCAGCAGCAGGTGCATGCCCAGCTCGAAGTCCTCCAGCAGCCGCCCGGTCCAGGGGCGCCCACGGGTGGCGGCGAGGTCGTCCAGTGCGCACAGCCGGGCGAACTGGCCGTTGCCGCCCAGGCAGACGCTGCGCGAGGTCTTGCGCGCGTGCTGGAGCGCGGCCACCGGGGCGCGGAACTCCAGGTCCTGCATGCGTATCAGCAGTCGGGCGTAGTGGTTCCGCAGCCGTCCGGCGTTCGGGTGCGGGCGGCGCTCGACCCGGTTCATCATCCGGACCTCGATCTGCACCCCGCCGATCTCGGGGCGGCCGAGGAACCGCCGGGCGGCGACGTGGTCGAGGCAGCCGGGCTCGGGGCGGCCGTCGGCGTCGAACACGCCGACTATCGTCCTGGCCCGGTCGGCGTCGGGCGGGAGCCAGGCGTTGAGCATCCGGTAGGCGGCGTTGAGTGCCTCGCCCTTGCCCTGCCTGGCCTCCGGGCGGCGGCGCTGGACCAGGTGGATGCCCCGGTCGCGCAGCGCGGCCCAGCGGACGATGTCGCCGGTGGTGTCGTCGGAGTCGTCGTCGATCACCCAGATGTGGGCGGTCGGGCAGGCGGCGCGCAGGTACTCCAGGGTCTGCCCGATGACGGCCTCCTCGTCACGGCAGGGGACGAAGAGGTGCCAGTCGTAGTCCGCGGCCTTGCCGGGGCGGCGGCTGCGACGCACCAGCAGCGGGAGGACCAGGCCGACCAGGTACAGCGGGAAGAGGAAGCTGAGGACCAGGGTGATCTGGGAGACCAGGGAGAGCAGGCCGGAGGAGGCGGGGGCGATCATGGGCTCGTTCTTCCAGGTCAGGTGGGTGAGGTGGGCCCGACCGCCTGCGCGGTCGGGCCGTGTGCTGCGCGGGGGCTCCGGATCAGCGCTTGGCGCGGGCGACCCGGGCCGAGCGCATCATCAGCAGTCCGGCCAGGACCAGGCCCACGGCCAGCACGGTTATCGCGACGCCGGGCAGTCCGAAGCCGGTGTCGGCGAGCTGCGCGCCGCCGAGGACTGCGCCCGCGCCGACTGCACCCTTGCCTGCGGTTCCGTACATGGTGCTCCTCTCAGATGGTGTGGTTGGTGCTACAGGTTGGTTCAGCTGTCGATGGTGGACAGCGACTGGGGCAGCGGGTCCGGCACCGGCGTTCCGTCGGCCAGCGCCCGGGCGATGGCGCTGATCCGGACCGAGGCGGTGCCGTCCCCGTAGGGGGAGGCCGTGCCCGCCAGCCGGTCGCCGAGCCCGCCGTCGGCGAGCAGCCGCCGCGCGGTGGACAGCAACTCGTCGCCGGGCTCGACCAGGTGGGCGAAGCCGGCCCGGACCGCCTCGGGCCGCTCGGTGCTGGTGCGGACGACCAGCAGCGGCTTCTTCAGCACGGTGGTCTCCTCCTGCACGCCGCCGGAGTCGGAGACCAGCAGTCGGGCCCGGTCGGCCAGGGCGAGGAAGGTCGGGTGGTCCACCGGGTCCACCAGGAGCAGCCGTTCGGCGGCCGGCTCCAGGCCGAACTCCTTGATCCTGGCCCGGGTGCGCGGGTGCAGCGGCACCACGACGGGCAGCCCGAGCGCGGCCAGCGACTCCAGGATCGCGGCCAGGCGGACCGGGTCGTCGGAGTTCTCCGGCCGGTGGAAGGTGGCCAGGACGTACTCGTCGGGGAGCTCCAGCCGGGCCAGTACCGCGTCCACGGCGGCGGGTCGGGGGAGCGAGCGGAGGGTGGCCTCGACCACGGTGTTGCCGGTGATCCTGATGCGTTCCGGGGCCACGCCCTCGGCCAGCAGGTTGTCGACCGCCTCCGGGGTGGCCGCGCAGTGGACGTCGGCGATGACGCCGACGACCTGGCGGTTGATCTCCTCCGGCATGGAGCGGTCGCGGGAGCGCAGCCCCGCCTCGACGTGGACCACCGGGATGCCGCAGTAGTGGGCCGCCTGGGCGCCGGCCGAGGTGCTGTTGGTGTCGCCCTGGACGATCACCGCGCGCGGTGGCGCGAGGGTGAACTCCCGGGTGAGCTCCGCGATCAGGGTGCCGACCTGGTGGCCCCGGCCCCAGGGGCCGGTGGCGCCGTCCAGCAGCAGGTGCGGCTCGGGCAGGCCGAAGTTGCCGAAGAAGGCGTTGGAGAGCGCGTTGTCGTAGTGCTGCCCGGTGTGGACGATCCGTGCGCGGTCGCCGAGTTCGGTGATGATCCCGGCGAGCTTGATGATCTCCGGCCGCGTTCCGAAGACCACGGCTATGTCGCGTACACCTCGGGGCGAGTCGGTGAGTGGCACGAACGTACATCCCCCGCTGACGTGGAACTCTGAGCTGGTGCGGGGGGTCCCCCGGTTCTGCGGCTGATGCTATGGGTGGGGCTGCTGCGGCGAACATGGTGCGAAGGAGTTACGGAGAAAGCGTTTCCCTATTGTGATTATTTTGTGGTGCTCCTCCCGGTTACTCCCAGCGTTACTCCCAGCGGAAGAAGCGTCCGGCGGCGGCCAGGGCGACCAGCGCCCAGACGGCCAGGATGCCCAGGTCCGACCAGGGCATCGACGCGCCCTGCTGGAGCACCGCGCGCAGGCCGTCGGAGAGCGCGCTGATCGGCAGCGCCTCCAGCACCGGGCGGACCGCCGCCGGGTACTTCGCCAGCGGCACCACCACGCCGCCGGCCAGCAGCAGCAGGATGAAGACCAGGTTGGCGGCGGCCAGCGTGGCCTCGGCCCGCAGCGTGCCGGCCATCAGCAGGCCCAGCCCGGAGAAGGCGGCGGTGCCGAGCAGCAGCAGCACGGCGACCGCCAGTGGGTCGCCGTGCGGGTGCCAGCCCAGGGCCAGCGCGATCACCGACAGCAGGGCGACCTGTAGCACCTCGGTGACCAGCACGCTGCCGGTCTTGGCGGTCATCAGCGCCCAGCGCGGCAGCGGGCTGGCGCCCAGCCGCTTGAGCACCCCGTAGCGGCGTTCGAAGCCGGTGGCGATGGCCTGCCCGGTGAAGGCGGTCGACATCACCGCCAGCGCCAGCAGCCCTGGCGCGAGGAAGTCCACCCGCGCCCCCGGGCCGGTGGTGCTGACGATGTCCACCGCGCTGAACAGCACCAGCAGCACGCTCGGGATGACCACGGTGAGCAGCAGCTGCTCACCGTTGCGCAGCAGCATCCGGGTCTCCAGCGCGGTCTGCGCGCGCAGCATCCGGCCGATCGGGGCCGCGCCGGGCCGCGGGGAGTACGTCGAGGGGGAGTGCGTCGAGGTGGAGGCGGTCATGCGCGCAGGTCCCGTCCGGTCAGTTCGAGGAAGACGTCTTCGAGGGTGTTCCGCTCGACCGCCAGCCGTTCCGGCATCACCCCGGACTGGGCGCACCAGGTGGTCACCGTGGCCAGCAGTTGCGGGTCGACCGCGCCCTCGACCAGGTAGCCGCCGGGGGTGGGCTCGCTGGCCCGGCTGCCCTCGGGCAGGGCCTTGAGCAGCGTGCCCAGGTCCAGCCCGGGGCGGGCGTGGAAGCGGACCGTGTTGCCGGCGTCGGCCTTGCACAGCTGCTCGGGGCTGCCCTCGGCGATCACCCGGCCGCCGTCGACGATGGCGACCTGGTCGGCCAGCTGTTCGGCCTCGTCCATGTGGTGGGTGCTGAGCACCACACCGACGCCGTCCGCGCGCAGGTCGCGGACCAGGTCCCAGGTCGCGTGCCGGGCGTGCGGGTCGAGCCCGGCGGTGGGCTCGTCCAGGAAGACCAGCTCCGGGCGGCCGACCACGGCCATGGCCAGGGCCAGCCGCTGCTGCTGGCCGCCGGAGAGCCGCCGGTAGCTGGTCCGGCCGCAGGAGCCGAGGCCCAGCCGCTCGGCCAGGGCGTCCACGTCCAGCGGATGGGCGTGCAGCTTTGCCGTGTGCCGGAGCATTTCCAGGGCGCGCGCGCCGGGGTAGATGCCGCCGGACTGGAGCATCACCCCGATCCTCGGGCGCAGCCGGGCGGCGTCGGCGACCGGGTCCAGGCCCAGCACCCGGACCGTCCCGGCGTCCGGGCGGCGGTAGCCCTCGCAGATCTCGATGGTGCTGGTCTTGCCCGCGCCGTTGGGGCCGAGCACGGCGGTGACCGTGCCGCCGGCCACGGTGAGGTCGAGCCCGTCCACGGCGGTCTTCTCGCCGTAGCGCTTGACCAGGCCGCGGATCTCGACGGCGGCGGCCTGTGCGGCTTGGGGGTGCATGGCGACGAGTCTACGAAGCGGCGGGCGGTGTTCGGCGCGCGGGGGGAAACGGGTCGGTGCGCGCGCGGAAACGCCGGGGCGGCCTGGAATTCCAAGGTCAAGTAAGGCAAACCTTAGTGATCTATCAGACAGGAAGCCGATCTCGGGGGAGTTGTCGCTCCGGAATGAATTACGCAACAATGGCGTTGTGAAATACATGCGCGAGAGGAACGAGAGCCCGGAGGGCGCCGCGACGGCGCTCCATGGGCCTGTGCCCTCGCGCGACCGCGTGGCCCGCTCCATTCTGGACCACGGCCCCAGCAGTGCCGCCGACCTGGCGGACCGGCTCGGCATCACCCAGGCAGCCGTACGCCGCCATCTGGACGCGCTGCTCGCGGCCGGGCTGGTCACCGGCCGGGAGCAGAAGGTCTACGGGCAGCGGGGCCGAGGCCGTCCGGCCAAGGTGTTCCTGCTGACCGACTCCGGCCGGGACGCCTTCTACCAGGCGTACGACCAGCTGGCCGCCGACGCCCTGCGCTTCCTCGCGGAGGCCGCGGGCGGCGGGGAGGCCGGACGCGAGGCCCTGGCCGGGTTCGCCCGGGCCCGGCTGGAGCGCGACGCCCAGCGGTACCGAGCCGCGCTCGCCGACAGCGGCGCGGGTGAGAAGGGCGAACCGGGAGCCTCCGGCGGCCTGACGCCCACCGAGGCGCTCGCCGGCGCGCTGTCCACCGACGGGTACGCTGCCACGGTGCGGCGTGCCCCCTCCGGAGAGCAGCTCTGCCAGCACCACTGCCCGGTCGCGCACATCGCCGAGCAGTTCCCGCAGTTCTGCGAGGCCGAGACCGAGGTCTTCTCGCAGCTGCTGGGCACCCATGTGCAGCGGTTGGCCACCATCGCCCACGGCGACGGGGTCTGCACCACCTTCGTGCCCACCCCGTCCGTACCAGCGGCCCCCACCGAAGCCGCAACCGAAGCTGTAACCGAAGTCTCCGGGAGGAACCCCGCATGACCACTACCGCTCACCCGGAGCTTGACGGCCTGGGCACCTACGAGTTCGGCTGGGCCGACTCGGACACCGCCGGCGCCACCGCCAGGCGCGGCCTTTCCGAGGCCGTCGTCCGCGACATCTCCGCGAAGAAGTCCGAGCCTGAGTGGATGCTGAACCTGCGGCTCAAGGGCCTCAAGCTGTTCGGCAAGAAGCCCATGCCGACCTGGGGCTCGGACCTGTCGGGCATCAACTTCGACAACATCAAGTACTTCGTCCGGTCGACCGAGAAGCAGGCGGAGTCCTGGGAGGACCTGCCGGCCGACATCAAGAACACCTACGACCGGCTGGGCATCCCGGAGGCCGAGAAGCAGCGCCTGGTCGCCGGTGTCGCCGCGCAGTACGAGTCCGAGGTCGTCTACCACCAGATCCGCGAGGACCTGGAGGAGCAGGGCGTGATCTTCCTCGACACCGACACCGCGCTGAAGACCCACCCTGAGCTCTTCCAGGAGTACTTCGGCACGGTCATCCCGGTCGGCGACAACAAGTTCGCCTCGCTGAACAGCGCGGTGTGGTCCGGCGGATCGTTCATCTACGTGCCGAAGGGCGTGCACGTGGACATCCCGCTGCAGGCCTACTTCCGGATCAACACCGAGAACATGGGCCAGTTCGAGCGGACGCTGATCATCGTCGACGAGGACGCCTACGTCCACTACGTCGAGGGCTGCACCGCGCCGATCTACTCCTCGGACTCGCTGCACAGCGCCGTGGTGGAGATCATCGTGAAGAAGGGCGGCCGTTGCCGCTACACGACCATCCAGAACTGGTCGAACAACGTCTACAACCTGGTGACCAAGCGGGCCGTGGCCCACGAGGGCGCGACCATGGAGTGGGTCGACGGCAACATCGGCTCCAAGGTCACCATGAAGTACCCGGCCGTGTACCTGATGGGCGAGCACGCCAAGGGCGAGACCCTGTCGATCGCCTTCGCCGGGGCCGGCCAGCACCAGGACGCCGGGGCCAAGATGGTGCACATGGCGCCCAACACCTCGTCCAACATCGTCTCCAAGTCGGTGGCCCGAGGCGGCGGCCGGACCAGCTACCGCGGTCTGATCGAGATCGGCGAGGGCTCCAAGGGCGCCAAGTCCAACGTCCTGTGCGACGCCCTGCTGGTGGACACCATCTCCCGCTCGGACACCTACCCCTACGTGGACGTCCGCGAGGACGACGTGTCCATGGGCCACGAGGCGACGGTCTCCAAGGTCAGCGACGACCAGCTGTTCTACCTCATGAGCCGGGGAATGACCGAGTTCGAGGCGATGGCCATGATCGTGCGCGGATTCGTCGAGCCGATCGCCAAGGAACTCCCGATGGAGTACGCGCTGGAACTCAACCGGCTGATCGAGCTTCAGATGGAGGGCTCGGTCGGCTGACCCGGCCCCGCCCTTCCGTTTAGACGTCCGTTACGAAAGAGAGCAGTTCGAGCAATGGCTGAGGCCACCAACATTCCCGGCGGCTCGACCACGGCCGGCTCCATCGAGGTCGGTACCGCCGGGGCGGGCGCACAGCTGGCCGGCCCCGGGACCGGCCGCGAGTCCGCCGCCCACCCGGTCGACGCCCGGGTCGAGGCCGTCGCCTCGTACGACGTCGCCGACTTCGCGGTCCCGAACGGCCGCGAGGAGAACTGGCGGTTCACCCCGCTGGCCCGGCTGCGCGGCCTGCACGACGGCTCGGCGCAGGCCGACGACTCGGCGGTCAAGGTCGACGTCAGCGCCCCGGCCGGGGTCGTGGTCGAGCTGGTGGACCGGACCGACCCGCGGGTCGGCAAGGCCGGGAAGCCGGTCGACCGGGTCGCCGCCCAGGCGTTCAGCGGCTTCGGGCAGGCCGGAGTGGTCTCCGTGCCGCGCGACACCGTGCTGACCGAGCCGATCCGGATCTCGGTGCACGGTCAGGGCGGCACCGGCTACGGCCACCAGGTGGTCGAGCTGGGCGCGTTCTCCGAGGCGCTGGTGGTCATCGAGCACACCGGCGACGCCGTGCTCGCCGCCAACGTCGAGTACCTGATCGGAGACGGCGCCAAGCTCACCGTGGTCTCCGTGCAGGACTGGGACGACAGCGCCGTCCACGTCGCCCAGCACACCGCGCTGGTCGGCCGGGACGCCTCGTTCAAGTCCGTGGTGGTGACCTTCGGCGGCGACCTGGTGCGGCTGCACCCGCGCGTGGTCTACGGCTCGACCGGCGGCGAGGCCGACCTGTACGGGCTGTACTTCGCCGACGCCGGGCAGCACCTGGAGCACCGGCTGTTCATCGACCACGACACCCCGCACTGCCGCAGCAACGTCGC
>Ga0302314_10019558_pt1 | contig 11239 bp, 8 predicted proteins | sample III_Palsa_N2_3_FD_200533 | JGI IMG/M metagenome (GOLD analysis project Ga0302314, IMG submission 200533) | Peat permafrost microbial communities from Stordalen Mire near Abisko, Sweden - III_Palsa_N2_3 | ecosystem: Environmental > Terrestrial > Soil > Palsa > Peat permafrost | place: Sweden... | reverse complement strand
TTGATCGGCGTTCTTGAGGCGGCTGCGGCACTGGTCGCCGATGGCACAGGTGTCGCCATTCTGGCCCAGGATAGGGAGCTGACCAGTCAGCAGGCCGCCGACATGCTGAACATATCCCGGCAATATCTGGTCCGCCTTTTGGATCGGGGCGATATCGCATCGACCAAGACCGGCACGCATCGGCGTGTGCGGGCCGCAGATTTGGCACGGTATCTCCAGCATCGTGACGAAGGCCGCCGCGCGGCCCTCGATGCCCTGGCCGATCAAGCCCAGGCGAGCGGTGGCTACGACACGCCGGCGCAGCCGGGGCCACTCCGGCAACACTGAGACCCAGTTACCATTCGCTCCCTACGCCGTGACCCGCCGCAGGAAATCGCTGGTCTTGGCCAGGGCCGCCCGGGCCTCCGGCAGGAAGGGCGTGAAGATCTGCCAGACATGCGGCAGTTTGGGCCAGATCTCGAACTCGACCGTGACGCCGGCGGCGCGCGCCTTGTCGACCAGCCGGGTCGAATCGGCGAGCAGCACCTCCGATCCGCTGGCCTGGACGAAGAGCGGCGGCAGGCCGGCCAGATCGGCATAGAGCGGCGAGGCCAGCGGATCGGTGCCGGGCGTATCGCCGAGATAGAACTGGCCGCCGCCCTTGATGCCCGCGCCGGTGAACATGACGTCGCTCTTGTCGTTGCTGACCAGGGTCTCCCCCGTACCGGCGAGATCAGTCCAGGGTGAAAACAGGATGGCGCCGGCCGGCAGCTTGTCGCCGGCATCCCGCAAAGCCAGCAGGGTCGAGAGCGTCAACCCGCCGCCGGCCGAATCGCCGCCGATCACAATGCGGTCGGCCGGAATGCCGTCGGCCAGCAATTGCCGATAGGCCGCCACGGCATCCTCGATCGCCGCCGGAAACCGGTGCTCGGGTGCCAGCCGATAATCGAGCGAGAAGACCCGCGCCGCAGCACTGGTGCCGAGGGTCACCGTGATCGACCGGTGCGTCAGCGGCGAGCAGAAGAAATAGCCGCCGCCATGCAGATAGAGCAGCGTCCGGCCCGGTGCGGCGCCGGAATCGGGTTCGGTCCATTCGCCCTTGAGCGGCGCCGTCGCCGAGGACCGGATCCGCCAGCCTGCCGGCACCTTCATCGCCACCGCCGGCTTCGCCGTTGCCGCCCGGACCTTGGCGACGTCGAGGCCCTTCCTGGCCATCGGCTTCATCCGGTACCGCAGCAGCGTCGACATCACCCAGTTCTGCCAGCTCACCCTGCCCTCCTCCGATTACCCGCAGGAGTTCAGCACGATGATGGTCTCCATGACAACGGAAACGCGATCGATCCATGGCCCTGGCAAGGCTCCGCCGGCCGTCAGTTGGTCGTCACCGCCACGCTGGTCGAGCCGCGCGGGGTGTCGCTGCTATCGGTGAAGCGCACAAAGATCCGCGCCGTTGCCGGGGCGAGCGGGATCGGCTGGCTGGCCGCGACGAAGATCGAGAAGGTCGGCGTCGCCTGCGGACTATCCTGCAATGTCACGGCGGCGCTGGGCGGGGCCAGGCACTGTGCGGTCGCCGAATTGGTCTGGCACAGGGTGAGCGTCACTGGAAGGCTGGAGGCCCCGGTATCGGGTGTGACGGTGAGTTGGGCGCCGGCGCCAAGATTGACCGAGGCCACGGCGAAGGCGCCGCTGCTGCCGGTTGGGACATGGACGATGCCGTCGCCCGTCGCGGTCGCCGAAAGCGCCACCACATCGGCGCTCGGCGTCGCGGAATAGAACAGATCGATCGTGTCGAGGCCCGGGATGGCCGGCGCCGGTGCGGCATCGACGCAGGAGAAATCGAGCGCCATACCGGGCGCCGCGAAGGCGGCGTTGCTCTCGAACCCGAGCACGAAGCTCTGGCTGGCGCCGGCCTTGATCGTCGCCGGCGTGTTCGGCGTGCCCGTCGGCGCATTGGTCGCGGGGTTGGTCGTCTGATAGTCGAGCCGCAGCCCGTTCACCGCCAGATCGCCGAGCGAGACTGCGCAACCGGACAGATCATTGGCGCCGGTATTGATCATGGTCGCGAAGACCGTGGCGAGCGTGCCGGTTTCGACCGAGCGCGTGCCGGGCAGGACCGCCGCGGCCAGGGGCGACGCCCCGAGCAGGATCACCTTGATCGCGCTGTTGCCGGTATCGGCGACGTAGAGATTGCCGCTCGGATCGAGCGCCAGGCCTTGCGGCCCGACGAAATTGCCGTCCGCGCCCCCCAGCGTCACCATTGTGCTGTAGCCGCCCGCGGCGAGGATCTCCTTGACCGCATTGTTGCCGGTATCGGCGACATAGAGATTGCCCTGCGGATCGATCGCCAGGCCGTGCGGCTGCAGCAGGACGCCTTGCGGCACCACGGTTTGGACAATCGTATAGGGATGCGCCCCGCCGGCCAGAAGCTTGTAGACAATGCCGTCGCCCTTGTCGGCGACGAAGACATTCCCGGCGCTGTCGACGGCCACGCCCCAGGGTTCGATAAAGGTGTTCTCCGCGAGCTGGATGACGCTGGCGTAGCCGCCGGCGGCCGGGATCTCGTAGAGGGCGTTGTCGCTGTAATCGGCCACGAAGACATTGCCGGCCTGGTCGAGTGCCAGTCCGGCCGCGTAGCCGAAGCCGTTCGGCGGCTTCGCCAGGGTCTTGAACGCGGCAGAGAAGAAATCGCTGTCCCAAGGCACTTCGCGGACCGCCGAGGCGCCGGCATCGGTCACGAAGAGATTGCCGCTGGCGTCGAACACCATCCCCTCGAGCGGTCCGAGGCCGCTCGACTGGTCATAGATCACATAGGTCGAGGTATAGTCGCCCTGGGCCCCGATCTCCTTCAGGTCGATATTGCCGGAATCGGCGACCATGACATTGGCGCCGAAATAGTTCTGGATGGCGACGGCGGCCGGCGCCTTGAAAAAGCCCGTGCTCGGCGCCAGCGTCTCGACCTGCTGGGCCCGGGCCGCGGCCGGGACGAGGCAGCAGGCGAGAACGGCAACGGTAAGGCCGCGGGAAAGCGGTGGCATGTGCGGACCTCGGGGCTCGGCATCGGTCGACGGTACCGCGGGATTGCGTCCATCGCTGGTGGCAACACTTTACCACGCGCTCGGTCGCCTGACTGGTCCTTAAATGGCCTATCAAAGGCTTAGGTGGTCTTAAGACCCGTCCCGGTTGTTTGCGCGAATCCACTGGGACCGGCCGGCAGGAGGGCGCTCGCTTGAGCTGCACAAGCGCGCCGACGCGGCACGCGAGGGCCAGAACCGGTTGAATGCGGCTTGGTCACACGCCGATATCAAGCCAACCGCATCGGCGTTTTGCCAGCCGGCTCGGTCAGGGCGGGACATGCTGCCGACATGTCGCTTTCCGACAAGGCCGGTCAAACCGAGGCCTTGTCGGCAAGCACGGTCCTGCCCATGATCGTCGAGCCGCGCGCTGCCATCGCGGTTTTCCGCCTTATAGACGGCCGGTCTCGGCCGCTATTTCCCGATCGATGGATTGCCTGCCCGCGATGACGAAGATTCTCGAACCTGCCCGCAGCGTCGATGTCGTGGTCGAGACCGATGTGCTGGTCGTCGGCAGCGGGCCGGGCGGCCTGGCGGCGGCGCTCGCGGCGGCGCGGGCCGGGGCCGAGACCGTGTTGCTCGAGCGCCATGGCTGCTTCGGCGGCAATATCACCCAGGTCGGTGTCGAGGGCTTCGCCTGGTATCGCCATGAAGCGACGATCGACAGCGAAGGCATCGGCATCGAGTTCGAAGAACGCGCCAAGGCGATGGGTGCCGCCACCCCAGAACCGCAATCGCTGAGCCATGCGCTCGATGCCGAGATGTTCAAATATGTCGCCGACGTGCTGGTGCAGGAGGCGCAGGTCAAGCCGATGCTGCACCGGCTCTGCGTGGCGCCGATCGTCGAAGGCGGGATCTTGCGCGGCGTGATCACCGAGAGCAAATCGGGGCGCGAGGCGATCCTGGCCAAGCGGATCATCGACGCCACCGGCGATGCCGATATCGCGGCCCGCGCCGGCGCGCCCTTCGTCAAGCTGCCCAAGGAGGAGATGATGGCGGCCTCGGTCATGTTCTCGATGAACGGCGTCGACAAGCAGCGCTTCATCGCCGAGATCAAGGCCGATCCGCAGCGCTACGCAGATTGGCGCGGCAATGGCGAGTGGGATATCGAGACCACGGGCAAGGAGGACGAGATGTTCTCGCCCTTCCTGCGCAAGCCGTTCAAGCAGGCCGTGGCTGCCGGCATTATCCCGGCCAATCTCAACACCATCGCCGGCACCTGGGGCTCGGTGACCGACCAGGGCGACCTGACCTATCTCAACCTGATCCATCTGCCGAATTGCGACGGCACCGATGCCGATGATCTGACCGCCGCCGAGATCGAAGGACGGCGCCAGGCCGTCTTCGCGGTCGCGGCGCTGCGCCGTTTCATGCCTGGCTGCGAGCAGGCGAAACTGCGCAATTTCGGCATGACCCTGGGCGTGCGCGATACCAGGAAGATCGACGCGCATTACAATCTGACCGCCGCAGACGTGCGCGAACAGGGCCGCTTCGAGGATTCGATCGGCATCTTTCCGGAATTCATCGACGGCTATGGGCTGCTGATCCTGCCGACCACCGGGCGCTATTTCCAGCTGCCCTATCGGTCGATGCTGCCCAAGGGCATCGACAATCTGCTGGTCACCGGCCGCAGCATCGGCGGCGACAAGGTCTCGCATGCCGCGGTGCGCAATATGATGTGCTGCGCCGTGGCGGGTCAGGGCGCCGGGGTCGCCGCGGCGATCTCCGCGCAGACCGGGCAGCCTTTCGATCGCCTCGATCTCGGTCTCGTGCAACATGAACTCCGGCGCCAGGGCGCCCGCCTCTACTGAAAGCGGCATCATGGCATCGACGACGACGAACCACCCCGCCCTGCTGCCGTCTCGGCTGCGCTGGTGGGTGCTGGCTTTGCTCAGCATCGCCATCGCCGGCAATTACTATGCCTATGACGCGATTGCCCCGGTCGCCGATCTGCTGCGCATGCAGCGCGGCTTCAGCCAATCGCAAATCGGGCTGTTGAACGCCGTCTTCAGCCTGCCCAATATCGTGCTCGCCTTGGCCGGCGGGCTGTTGATCGACCGCTTCGGTGCAGCGCAGGTGGTGCTCGGAACGGCCGCCCTGTGCTTTCTCGGCGCCCTGCTCACGGCCTGGGGCTCGCCCTTCCCGGTCATGGTCACCGGCCGCCTGCTCTTCGGGGTCGGCGAGGAGACCCTGCTGATCGCGCTCTTGGCAGCATTGGCACAATGGTTCTCGGCGGGCGGCATGGCGCTCGCCATGTCGCTGTTCTTCAGCCTGGCCCGGGTCGGCTCCTATGCCGCCGATACCTCGCCCGGCTGGGCCGGGCCGCTCTACGCGGCGGGCTGGCAACCGCCGCTCTGGCTGGCCGCCGGTCTGACCGGGCTGAGCCTGGTCGCGGCGCTCGTGTTCTGGCGCTTCGATGCGCGCCGGCAAGAAACCGCCGCGAGCCGCCCATCCGCCCAGACCGGCCCGGCGGCCTGGTTCGATCTCACCGGGTTCGACCGGTCCTTCTGGTACATCCTGACGCTGAACGTGCTGTTCGCCTCGGTCTTCTTCCCATTCCGCAGCACCTTCGCGATCGAATATTTCCAGGATGCCAAGGGGCTGAGCCTGGCAGAGGCCGGGCTGGTCAATAGCTGGGTGTTCTTCGCGGCGATCTTCGCCACGCCACTCTTCGGCGGCATTGCCGACCGGATCGGGCATCGCTCGCTGATGATGACCCTGGGTGCAGCGCTGATGCCGCTGACCTTCCTGATCCTGGGTGCGACCGATTGGAGCCTGTGGATTTCCACCGCACTCATGGGGTTGAGCTTCTCGGTCGTCCTAGCGGTGATCTGGCCCTCGACCGCGATGCTGGTCGAGCCGAGGCGCCTCGGCACGGCGCTCGGCATCGTCAATGTCCTGCAGAATCTCGGGCTGGCGATCTGCAACCTGGCCGCCGGCTGGCTCAATGACGCCAATCTGGCCGGGCCGCAGAACCCCTCGGGCTATGGCGCGATGCTGTGGCTGTTCGGCGTGCTGAGCCTCGCCGCCTTCCTCTCCGTCGCCCTGCTCTGGCGCCGCGAAACCGGCCAGAACGGGCATGGGCTCGATTCGATCCGCGCCACCATTTGAGCGCCTCGGCCGCTCACAGCAGGTCGCGCAGCCGGTACCACAGGCTGGCCAGCACCAGCGCCGGCACCAGCAGCGGACGTGGCGGGAAAACTTCATGCGGGATGCGGGCGAAGACGTCGAAGCGCTCGGCCTGGCCGGCGATGGCCTCGGCGATCAACTGGCCGGCCAGCCCGGCCAGCGCCACGCCCTGACCCGAGAAGCCTTGCGCGAAATAGGTCGAGGCCCCGGCCCGGCCGAAATGCGGCAGCCGGTTGCGGGTCAGATCGACCGGCCCGCCCCAGAAATAATCGAGCCGGACATCCGCCAGCTGGGGAAAGACATGCAGCAGTGCTGCCCGCATCTCGGCCCTGAGCCCGGGCGGCTCGAAACCGGCGACGCTGGCCCGGGCACCGAACAGCAAGCGGCCGTCTGGTGTGCGGCGATAGTAGTTGAGGGCGAAATTCGTGTCGCAGACCGCGATATCGTCGCGCAGCACCGCCCGCAGCCGCGCCCGGGGCAGCGGTTCGGTCGCCACGATATAGGTGCCGATTGGCGCCACTCTGCGCGCGGCCTCCGGCACCAGCATTCCGGTCGCCGCACCGCCGCCCAACACCAGGAATTGCGCGCTAATTCTGCCCTGCGCCGACACCAAGGCGCACGGGGCCGCCGTCTCGACCCGCTGGATTTGTGTCGATTCGAAGATCCGGGCACCCGCCTGCACGGCAGCGCGGGCGATGCCGCGGACATAGTCGAGCGGGTGCAGGTGGCCGCCACCGGCATCATAGAGCCCGCCCAGATAGCGCTTTGACCCGACCATCTCGCCCAATTCAGGTGCTGCGACCCGGCGCAGGCCGTCGTAGCCGTACCGGCCCGACCATTGTTCCGCCATCGCGTCCAGCTCGGCCCGGCCGCGGCGATTGGGTGCTGCGAACAGGTATCCCCAGCTCAATCCGCAACTTATGCCGTGCCGCACGATCGTGTCGGCAATGAGCCGCTTGGCCTCCGCCGCCATGCCCCAGAGCGCCTGGGCATCTGCCACCCCGGTCAGGCCGGCCAGCGTGGCCATGGACGGGTTGTAGCCGGTGACGATCTGCCCGCCATTGCGGCCCGAGGCGCCGGCGCCGATCCGGCCGGCATCGACCACGACCACGTCGTAGCCGCGTTCGGCCAGGCTCAGCGCCGCCATCAGCCCGGTATAGCCGCCACCCAGAATGGCGACGTCGCAGGTAAGATCGCCGGCAAGCGTGGGGTGGCGTGGTGCCGGCTGGGCGCTCGCTTCGTACCAGGTTGGCGCCTGCAGCAGCCGGTTACTCATCGTTGCCCTGCCGATCCCTGGTTGGCGGCGGGCGCGGATCGCGCCATAGTCATTGGGCGTACCCGCAACGAAAGAGGAGCGCCGCAGCTTCGAGCCGCGGTCGAACATGCATGAGCCGCCTGGAGAGCTTCATCGCTGAACATCGCATTACCGAGGTCGAATGTCTGGTACCGGATCTGTCCGGCATCGCCCGCGGCAAGATCCTACCTGCGGAAAAATTTCTGCGCATCCTGCGTGATCGTGGGCTGCGCATGCCGGAGGCGATTTTCGTCCAGACCGTCACCGGCGACTTCCCCGACGAGGAGGATGTCACCAGTGCCGAGAACAGCGACATCTATATGATCCCGGACGCCGCCACCATCCGCAAGGTGCCGTGGTACACCGAACCCACCGCCCAGGTGATCAGCGACTGCGTCTATGCCGATGGCGGCCCGGTCGACATCGCCCCGCGCTATGTGCTGAAGCGCGTGCTGGAACTCTATGCCCAGCGTGGCTGGAGGCCGGTCGTGGCGCCGGAGCTGGAGTTCTTCCTGGTCCAGATCAACAAGGACCCGGATTACCCGCTCGAGCCGCCGGTCGGCCGCTCGGGCCGGACCGAAAGCGGCCGGCAGGCCTATGGCATCGACGCCGTCAACGAATTCGATCCGATCTTCGAGGATGTCTATGATTACTGCGAGGCGCAGGATATCGACATCGACACGCTGACCCATGAGGCTGGTGCTGCCCAGATCGAGATCAACTTCAATCACGGCGACGCGCTGGAACTGGCCGATCAGGTCTTCCTGTTCAAGCGCACCGTGCGCGAAACGGCGATCCGCCATCAGGTCTATGCCACCTTCATGGCCAAGCCGATGCAGAACCAGCCGGGCAGCGCCATGCATATCCACCAGAGCGTGGTCGATTTGACGTCGGGGAAAAATCTCTTCGCGACCGAGGACGGCCAGGATACCGATCTGTTCCGCGGCCATATTGCCGGTCTGCAGAAATTCCTGCCGATGGCCATGCCGATGCTGGCGCCCAATGTAAATTCCTACCGCCGACTGGTCGCCGGCACCGATGCGCCGATCAATGTCCATTGGGGCCGCGACAACCGGACGGTTGGCCTGCGCGTGCCGCTGTCCGACGCCGAGGGGCGCCGGGTCGAAAATCGAGTCGCGGGCGCCGACGCCAACGCCTATCTCGCCATGGCGGCCTCGCTCGCCTGCGGCTATCTCGGCATGGTGCAGAATCTGCGGCCCGAGGATGCCGTGCGCGGCAGCGCCCACGGACGGCCCTTCTCGCTGCCCCGCCACCAGACCGAAGCGCTCGAAAAATTCAATGGCTGCGAGGCACTTAAGGAGTTGTTCGGCAGCAAGTTCGTGGCTGCCGTGACCTGCGTCAAGCAGGCCGAATACGACGCCTATCAGCGGGTGATTTCGAGCTGGGAGCGCGAGAACCTGCTGCTTAACGTATGAGTGCAGGCGCCGGGGTCGGGCCGAAGCCTGTAACCCCGGCGAGACTTTCATGAATTTAACTGGCGCCGTCACCGCCGGGACGCTACCAGTCAAGGTGTTACCCAGGTAATTTGCCACCGAGGCTAGAGCGTTTTCGATGACCGATAAATCCGCCCTGCTGAACCAGCTTCGCATCGAGCGTGCGCCGCAGCGGGAGAGCGGCCGTGCCTGGATGCTCTGGCTGGTTGCAGGAGCCCTTGTCGTGGCGGCCGCCGGAACCGGCGCCTGGTTCGCACTGGGCGCCGCCAATAGCATCCATGTCCGGGTGGTCGCGGCCCAGGCGGCCGCTGCAACCGGCAACCCGGCCGGTGGCGGCTCGCTGCTCGATGCCTCGGGCTATATCGTCGCCCGCCGCCAGGCCACGGTCGCCGCCAAGATTACCGACCGGGTCACCGAGGTGCTGATCGAGGAAGGCCAGCATGTCGAGGTGGGCGAGGTCATCGCCCGGCTCGACGACACCAATACAAGTGCCGCTCTGGGCCTGGCCAAAGCGCAACTGCTCCAGGCCCAGGCCAATGTCAACGCCGCGCGGATCGCCGCCGAGGATGCGAAGCCGCTCTATCAACGCCAGCAGAAGCTGGTCGGCCAGGGCTGGACCAGCGCCGAGACCTTCGACACGACCAAGGCCACCTATGATGCCGCCCAGACCAATCTGCTGGTGCAGCAGCAGGTCTTGTCCGCAGCCCAGGCCGGGGTCGAAGTGGCCGAGCGCAATCAGGACGACACAATCGTGCGGGCGCCCTTCGCCGGGGTGATCACGGTCAAGGCGGCCCAGCCGGGCGAGATCGTGTCGCCGATCTCGGCCGGCGGCGGATTCACCCGTACCGGCATCGGCACGATCGTCGACATGGATTCGCTGGAAGTCGAGATCGATGTCAGCGAGAGCTTCATCAACCGCGTCCATCCCGGCCAGGCCGCCACCATCAAGCTCAATGCCTATCCGGATTGGCAGATCCCGGCGGAGGTCATCACCGTGATCCCGACCGCCGACCGGGCCAAGGCGACGGTCAAGGTGCGCGTGCGGATCCTGGCCAAGGATCCGCGCATCCTGCCGGAAATGGGGGCCCGCGTGCAGTTCCTGAGCGATGCCCCGGTCGCCGCCGCGGGGGCACCCCCGCCCCGTCCGGGGGTGGTCGTGCCGGTCGAAGCGGTCCAGGCCAGCGGCCAGAACGGCATCGTCTACGTCATTCATGGCGACAAGCTCGAGCGCCGGGCGGTCAAGCTCGGCGCCCGCAATGCCGACGGCCAGACAGTGCTGTCCGGGCTGGCACCGGGCGACCATCTGGCCGTCGCCGATTTCACCAAGCTGGCCGACGGCATCACCGTCTCGGTCGACCCCTGATATTTTCCGGCAGCGGAGATTTCCATGACGGCAGCCGTCGAGCTCAAGCATGTGATCAAGCGCTACAAGCGCGGCAAGGAAAGCGTCGAAGTCCTGCATAAGCTCGATCTGGAGGTGCCGGCGGGCGAATTCCTGGCGCTGATGGGGCCGTCCGGCTCGGGCAAGACCACCCTGCTCAACCTGATCGGCGGGCTTGACCGGCCGGACGAAGGCAGCATTACCGTCGGCGGCGAACGGGTCGATACCATGACCAACGGCCAGCTCGCCAAATGGCGCTCGCGCCATGTCGGCTTCGTCTTCCAGTTCTACAATCTGATGCCGATGCTGAGTGCGGAACGGAATGTCGAGCTGCCGCTGCTGCTAACCAGCCTGTCGAAGGCGCAGCGCCGGGCCAATGTCGAGACGGCGCTGCAGATCGTCGGCTTGGCCGACCGCGCCAAGCATAAGCCCAGTGAACTGTCCGGCGGCCAGCAGCAGCGCGTCGGCATCGCTCGGGCGCTGGTGTCCGACCCGACCCTGCTGGTCTGCGACGAGCCGACCGGCGACCTCGACCGCCACACCGCGATTGAGATCCTGGATCTGCTGCAGATGCTCAATCGCGAACAGGGCAAGACCATCGTCATGGTCACCCATGATCCCAAGGCAGCGGAATATGCCAGCCGGCAGCTCCATGTCGACAAGGGGCAACTGGTCGATGGCGACACCCAGGCTGTCGACAGCCCGGGGCCGCGCGCCGCCGAAGGCGTGGGATGGAGGGAAGCGTGAAATACTTCCCGCTGATCTGGGCCGGGCTGTGGCGCAAGAAGACGCGCACGATCTTCACCCTGCTGTCGATCCTGGTCGCCTTCCTGCTGTTCGGGTTGCTGCAGGGCGTCAACGCTGCCTTCAACGGCAGCGTTGAGGGCGCCAACCTCAACCGGCTCTATATCCAGAGCAAGATCCACTTTAC
>Ga0302314_10019557_pt1 | contig 11240 bp, 9 predicted proteins | sample III_Palsa_N2_3_FD_200533 | JGI IMG/M metagenome (GOLD analysis project Ga0302314, IMG submission 200533) | Peat permafrost microbial communities from Stordalen Mire near Abisko, Sweden - III_Palsa_N2_3 | ecosystem: Environmental > Terrestrial > Soil > Palsa > Peat permafrost | place: Sweden... | reverse complement strand
TCGCGCTGACGCTGATCGGCATGCCGTTCATGGTGCGCACCGTGCAGCCGGCCCTGGCGGAGGTGCAGCGTGATCTCGAGGATGCCGCCGAGATTCTCGGTGCCAACCGTTTCTACGTGTTCGGACGTATCATCCTGCCCATCGTGGTCCCGGCAATGCTCACCGGCTTCGCGCTGGCGTTCGCGCGTGGGGTCGGCGAATACGGCTCGGTGATCTTCATCGCCGGTAATCTGCCATTCAAGACCGAGATCACCCCGGTGCTGATCGTCATCCGCCTGGAGGAGTACGACTATCACGGCGCGGCGGCCCTGGGCTGCGTGATGCTGAGCATCTCGTTCCTGGGGTTGTGGGCCATCAACCATCTGCAGAACTGGCGCCGCGGCCGGTTCGCGGCGGCGGCGCGCTAAAGTGGCCGGCGGTCCCTCACCGGTGATGCTGGCGGAGCTGCGCTCGCGGCCCGGACACGACTCGTGGCTGAGCAGCCTGGTGCGCTGGTTCATGATCAGCGTGTCGCTGTTGTTTCTCGCAGCCTTGCTGATCGCCCCGCTGATCACGGTGTTCGCGACGGCGTTCGCCAAGGGCCTGCAGGCCTACCTCGCCGCCTTCGATGATCCGGACACGCTCTCGGCCATCCGACTGACGCTGACCACCGCCGCGGTGGTGGTCCCCGCGAACACCCTGTTCGGGCTGGCCGCGGCGTGGTGCATCGCCAAGTTTGAATTCCGCGGCAAGAGTTTCTTCACCACGCTGATCGACCTGCCGATGGCGGTGTCCCCGGTGATCGCGGGCCTCATCTACATCCTGGTGTTCGGCATGCAGGGCTGGTTCGGCCCGTGGCTGCAGGATCACAACATCAGCATCATCTTCGCGCTGCCCGGGATCATCATCGCGACCATGTTCGTGACCTTCCCGTACGTCGCCCGCGAACTGATTCCACTGATGCAGCAGCTGGGCAACGATGAGGAGGAAGCGGCCATCACGCTCGGCGCCGGCGGCTGGCTGACCTTCTTTCGGGTAACCCTGCCGAAGGTGCGGTGGGGTCTCATCTACGGCATCATCCTCTGCAACGCCCGCGCCATGGGCGAGTTCGGCGCGGTCTCCGTAGTATCCGGACATATCCGTGGCCTCACCAATACCCTCCCCCTGCACGTTGAAATTCTCTATCGCGAGTACAACACCGTCGGCGCCTTCGCCGTGGCGTCGCTGCTGACCCTGCTGGCCGTGATCACGCTGGTGATCAAGACCCTGGTCGAGCGGCGCGGCTACCAGAGTCGCTGACGGATGCTGGCGCGCCTGCGACGTCTGCTCGAGCTGCTGCGGATCGATCCGGCCACGACCCGGCTGCGCTGGTGGCTCGCGGGCAGCGAGGTCGTCATCGTGCTGATGGTGGCCGGTGGCCTGTCGCTGTATGCGGGGGATCGGCTGCGGCAGGTGGCCGACAGCCAGGGCACCGCGCGCGTGCAGCTCGGGGGCGTGATGGCGCGCGAGACGCTGCGCCGGATGGAGGAGGATGCGCTCGCCTCCGCCCGTACCATCAGTGATGATCCGGCGCTGAAGTCGGCGCTGCAGAAGGCCACGCAGCCCGCGCTGAACACGCCGCCGAGCACGGTGCAGCTCGAAGCGGTGCTGCACCGGCTGTGTCCGCCGGACACCGCCGATGCCTGCGCGGTGTTTGATGGCGCCCGCATCCTCTCGCGTACCGGCATTACGGTGCCGTGGGATGAAGTCTTCCTGAGCATTGCCCGACAGGGACGGATTTTTCTGGCGGCGCCGGTGGCGAGTCCGACCGCGATGTTCGGCGCCACCGTACCGGTGGGTGGCGATGCGGGAGTGACGATCATCGTGGTGCGGCGCATGGATGCGCACCTGGCGAACGATCTGAGTGTCGCCGCGGGGCTCTCGATCCGGCTGATCGATTACCGTACCTACACCACCGCGCCGGTGGATCAGCTGACGAGCGTGCACAGCGCCGGCCTTGCGGATGGGCACTACGCCGTCGCCCACATCCTGCCGCTGGACCTGTTCGTGGCGAGCCTGCCGCTGTTCACGAACACCGGTGAGGCCATTGCGCTGATCGAAGCGCGCCTGCCCGCCGCGCAGATCGACAGCGAGATCCGCTCCCTCATCCACCGGCTGCTCGCGACCGCACTGCTGCTGGCGCTGGTCGCGGTGGTCGCCGGCGCGGTGCTCGGTCAGTTCGTCGCAGGCCCGGTGCAGGACCTCACCGAGGCGGCGCTGCGTCTTTCGCAGGGGGATTTCTCGACCTCGATCCCGGTTGGTGGCACTGCCGAAGTCGGCGCGCTGGCGCGCACCATGGAGGACATGCGCCGCAACCTGGTGAATCTCACCGGTACCCTGCGCCGGCGCGAGGCCGAAGCCCAGGGCGTGCTCGCGGGCATCGTCGAGGGGGTGTTCGCGGTGGACCGCGACCGCAACATCCGCTATCTGAATCCCCAGGCCGCGAAGCTCCTGGGCGTGACGCCGCAGACGGCGATCGGGCGTTTCTGCGGCGATGTCCTGAAGCCGCTGAACGTGAACGGCGTGCGCCCCTGTGAGGCGGACTGCCCCATCGTGCGCGCCCGCAGCGCCGGCACGACGCGCTCGCTGGAACGGCTGGCGATCAACGATGCGGCGCCACGCACCACGATCATCACCAGCTCCGGCATGGCCGAGGGCCTGCAGGTGCAGGTGCTGCGCGATGAGACCGATCTCGAAGCCGTGCGGCGCGCGCGCGATTCGGTGCTCGCCAACATCTCCCACGAATTCCGCACCCCGCTCGCCGCCCAGCTCGCCTCCATCGAACTGCTGCGCGATGGTCTTTCGACCATGCAGCCGGAGGCGCGCGAGAAACTTGTCGTATCACTGGAGCGCGGTACCCTGCGCCTGACGCGCCTGATCGACAACCTGCTCGAGAGCGTGCGCATCGAGTCCGGACAGCTGAGCATCAGGCAGCAGAGCGTGGCGCTGGGTGAGGTGGTGCTGGATGCCCAGGCACTGGTCGAGTCGCTGCTGGTGCAGCGCGGCCAGACGCTGGAAGTGGAACTGCCCGATGAGCTGCCGCTGGTCCGCGGCGACAAGACCCGCCTCACCCAGGTGTTCGTGAACCTGATCGCGAACGCCAACAAGTTCGCCCCGGATGGCTCGACGGTGCGCATCGGCGCCAGCAGCAGCGCCACCGAAGTCGAATCCTGGGTCGAGGACGAAGGGCCGGGAGTCGCGGCGGGCGATGTGAGCGGCGTCTTCGAGCAGTTCCGTCGCGGCACCGGTGCGGAGCCCGAGCCCGGCGGCCTGGGCCTCGGACTGTGGATCGTGAAATCCGTGATCGACCGTCACGGCGGCCGTATCGTCGTGCAGCGCACGCCGCAACAGCGCACGCGCTTCAGCTTTACACTGCCCATTCAGCCGGGAAGCTACTGATTATGAAAGTTCTGATTGCCGATGATGACCGCGACCTGCTGGAGCTGATCGCCTTCACACTCTCACAGGCAGGCTTCCTGCCCATCAAGGCAGTCGATGGGCTCGCCGCCCTCGAGCTGTTCGAGACCGAGGGTCCGGACCTGCTGGTCCTCGACATCAACATGCCCGGCGCCAGCGGCTTCAAGGTGTGCGAGACGATCCGCGCCGAGTCCGCCGTGCCCATCATGATGCTGACGGCGCGCAACGAGGAGGAAGACCTGGTGCGCTCGCTCGAACTCGGTGCCGATGACTACCTGACCAAGCCCTTCAGCCCGCGCACCCTGCTCGCGCGCATCAAGGCGCTGATGCGCCGTGCCGGCATGGAGAACTCCGGGCCGCTGGCCTCCGGCAAGGTCAGGCTGAACGTCGAGGATCACACGGTGCAGATCGGCGCGGACCAGTCGGTGCGCCTGACGAAGCTTGAACTGCGGCTGCTGCAGATGCTGCTGGTGAATGCCGGCCGCACCGTGGGTTCGGACCGGCTGCTGGTGCACATCTGGGGCCACCGCAACTCCGGCGACCGGCAGCTGCTCAAACAGCTGGTGCATCGCCTGCGGCAGAAGATCGAGAAGGATCCGTCCCTGCCGGAGATCCTGCAGACCGCGACCGGCGCCGGCTACAAGCTGGTGGTCGAGTAGGCCTTCAGCGCGAGCCGTAGACCTGGTCGAAGCTGCCGCCATCCTCGAAGTGGTCCTTGGCGGCACGGGTCCAGCCGCCGAAATCGGCGATCGTCACCAGCTGCAGCGTCGGGAACTGAGCGGCGTACTTCTTCGCGATTTCCGGATCGCGGGGCCGATAGAAGTTCTTGGCGATGATCTCCTGCCCTTCCTTGCTGTAGAGGTGCTTCAGGTACTCGGTGGCGATGATGGTGGTGCCGTGCTTGAGGGCGATCTGGTCGACCACCGCGACCGAGGGCTCCGCGAGGATGCTGAGCGAGGGGACCACGATCTGCACCTGATCGGAGCCCACCTCCTTCATGGCGAGGAAGGCTTCGTTCTCCCAGCCCACCAGCACATCACCGATGCCGCGCTGAACGAAGGTCGTGGTGGCATCGCGGGCTCCCGTGTCGAGAACCGGCACGTTGGCGTAGAGCTTGCGCACGAACGCCTTCGCCGTGGCATCGCTGCCACCCGGCTGGTGCTTCGCCCAGGCCCACGCCGCGAGGTAATTCCAGCGCGCGCCCCCCGAGGTCTTGGGATTCGGGGTGATGACACCGATGCCCGGTCTGACCAGGTCGCCCCAATCCCTGATGCCCTTCGGATTGCCCTTGCGCACCAGGAAGACGATGGTCGAGGTATACGGCGCGCTGTTGTTGTCCAGACGGCTTTGCCAGTTCAGCGGCAGCAGTTTGCCGCGGGTGGCGATCGCATCGACATCGCCGGCCAGCCCCAGGGTCACGACATCGGCCGGCAGTCCCTCGATGACGGCGCGCGCCTGCTTGCCCGAGCCGCCGTGCGACTGGTTGATGCGCACGTCCTGGCCGGTCTTCGCTTTCCAATAGCGCATGAATTCCGCGTTGTAGCTGACGTAGAGCTCGCGGGTGGGGTCATAGGAGACGTTCAGAATCGAAACGCCGGCCGCCTGCGCGAGCGTCGCGCCCAGCAGCATGGCACTCAGCGACACGCCCGCAGCCCGTAACAGCCAGCGTCTGGACTTCATCTGGACTCCTAAGCGAAAACCCAAGACTACCGATGCCGGGCCGGGGTGGCTAGCGCGGCCAGAATATGCGGGGTGATGCCGGCGGCGGCGGTTGCCACATCGCTCACGCCAGCAAGCTGCGCCAGCTGCGTCATGGCGAGCCCCGGGTAGCCGCACGGATTGATGCGCCCGAAGGGCTCGAGGTCCATGTTCACATTCAGCGCCAGCCCGTGATAGCTGCAGCCGCGTCGGATCCGGATGCCGACGCTGGCGAGTTTGCGCCCGTCCACATAGACGCCTGGCGCGTCGCGGCGCGCGACGGCCGTGACGCCAAGTTCGGCGGCGTAGCGGATCACCGACTGCTCCAGCGCAGTCACCAGATCCCGCACACCGAGGCCCGCGCGGCGCAAATCGAGCAGCGTGTAGACCACGAGCTGCCCGGGACCATGGTAGGTGACCTGCCCGCCGCGGTCGGTCTGCACCACGGGGATGGCGCCGGGCGCCAGCAGATGTTCGCGGCGGCCCGCCATGCCGAGCGTGAATACCGGCGGATGCTCGAGCAACCACACCTCATCGGCGCTGTGGGCGGTGCGGGTATCGGTGAACTGCTGCATGCGCTGCCAGGTGGTGGCGTAATCGACCTGGCCGGGATGCCGCAGAACCGCTGGCGGTTGCGGCGCGGGACGCAGTGCGGCGTTCACTTGGCGGCGGCCACCAGCCTCGCATTGTCGAGGCCGGCGTTGTTGCGGTTCAGCGCCTGTTCGGCGCGATAGCTGGAACGCACGAAGGGACCCGCCACGCATTCCACGAAGCCGCGCGCGAGCGCTGCATCGCGCAGCTGATCGAATTCGGCGGGACTCACGAAACGCTGCACCGGCAGGTGATTGGCGGTGGGCCGCAGGTACTGGCCGAGGGTCAGAAGATCGACGCCGACGGCGCGCAGGTCAGCCATGCACTCGAGCACTTCCTCGAGGGTCTCACCCAGGCCCAGCATCACACTGGTCTTGGTGAGCACCGCGGGATTGTGGCGCTTGGCATGCGCGAGCACCCGCAGGGTCTGCTCGTAGCCCGCGCGCGGGTCACGCACCGGATGCGTCAGCCGACGCACCGTTTCGACGTTCTGCGCGAACACCTGCAGCCCCGAGTCCACCACCGTTGCCACGTCCGCAAGCACGCCCTGGAAATCCGGCGTCAGCGCCTCGACGGCCGTGTCGGGATTGCGCGCCCGGATGGCGCGCACGCAGGCCGCATAGTGTCCGGCGCCGCCGTCGGGCAGATCATCACGGTTCACCGAGGTCAGGACGATGTATTTGAGCTTCATGAGCTCGACGGTGAGCGCCGCGTTCGCCGGCTCATCGCCGTCCAGCCAGCCGCGCGGGTTGCCGGTGTCCACCGAACAGAAGCGGCAGGCGCGGGTGCACACCGCACCCATCAGCATGATGGTCGCCGTACCGGCGTTCCAGCACTCGCCGATGTTCGGGCACTTGGCCTCCTCGCAGACGGTCGCGAGGCGATGTTCGCGGACGATGTCCCGGACCGCCGCGAAGCCCGCACCGGTGGGCGCCTTCGCGCGCAGCCAGGCAGGTTTCGGCTGCAGCGGGCGCGTCGAGGCGGCGCCCGTGCCGCCCTGGGATTTGACGCCGTCACGGATGGCCGTGAAACCCTGCGGGGTGCGGTACTTTTCGCCGCTGCGCGCCCGGCCGGGCTCCTGGACCACAGGAATGCTTTTCAGGTCAGACATGGCCTCATTGTACGCCCTGGGTAAGCTTCCGGTTCAGGGCCTCCAGGCGCTCGGGGGTGCCGATATCCAGCCACAGCCCGCTATGGGACTGGCCCTGGAGCCGACCGGCGGCGAGCGCGCGTTGCAGCAGCGGCAGCAGCGGAAACTGCCCCGCGCTGCAGCCCGCGAACAGCGCCGGACTTACGATGCCGATGCCGCTGTAGGTCAATGTGGGGCCCGCGCCGGCGACCAGCAAGTCCCCCTGCAGGACAAAATCGCCCTGCGGGTGCTGCGGCGGATTCGGCACCATCACCAGGCGCGCGTCGGCGCGCGCAGCGTCCAGGCGCAACGCTGCGATGTCGATATCCGTGAAGGTATCGCCGTTGACGACCAGGAAGGGTTCCGCACCCAGCAGCGGCAGCGCCTTGAAGATGCCCCCGCCGGTTTCGAGCGGCGGGCTGCCCTCCTCGCTGTAGCGGATCGGCAGGCCGAAGTCGCGACCATCGCCGAGCGCCGCGCGGATCTGCTCACCGAGCCAGGACAGGTTCACGATGACCTCGGCCACACCGGCGCGCGCGAGCGCCGCGAGATGCCAGGCGATGAGCGGCTTGCCGCCGACGCGCAGCAGCGGTTTCGGCGTGTGATCCGTCAGTGGTCGCATGCGTTCGCCGCGACCCGCGGCGAGCAGCATCGCCTTCATGTCGGCTTGAGCGCGCGCGCGTTTGCCGCGGGCAGCGCACTTTCCGCATGCTGAATCAGAAATTCCCGCAGCGGCCGCAGCGCGGGGAAGCGTTGGCAGGCATCCACCACGTAGCGCAGCGTCAGCGGCAGGTCATGCAGATAGCCGGATTTACCGTCCCGGTACCACAGGCGCGCGAAGATGCCGAGCACCTTCAGATGCCGCTGGATGCCGATGAGATCGAACCAGTGCAGCATCTGCGCATCGTTCGCGCCGGCACTGTGCGAGGCGCGCTCGTGCATCATCTGGCGGTACTCGCGCACCCAGCCTTCGACGCGCGGACGCGGCCAGCTGATGTAGCAGTCCTTGAGCAGCGAGACCAGGTCGTAGCCGACCGGCCCGCGCAGCGCATCCTGGAAGTCGATGACGCCGGGATTGCGTTCGCGCGTGATCATGAGATTGCGCGAGTGATAGTCGCGGTGCACGAATACCTGCGGCTGGGCGAGTGCCTCGGTGACCAGGAATTCGAAGGCCGCGGTGAGCATTTCACCCTGCTCGCGCGTCAATTCCAGCTGCAGGTGCCGGGCGCAGAACCACTCCGGCATCAGGGCCATCTCGCGCACCAGCACCGCCCGATCGTAGGGCGGCAGCTGGAAGGCCGATTCGCGGGCCCGTACCTGGATGTCCGCCAGCGCCTCGAGCGCATCGCGGTAGAGCAGGTCGGCATCGGCGTTGGCCTTGAGCTCCGGCAGGTACTGCCGGGTGCCGAGATCCTCGAGCAGGATCAGGCCCCGCTCGGCGTCCCATTCGAACACGCGCGGCACGTGCACACCGGCGGTTTCGAGCATGACCGTTACATTCAGATAGGGTCGCACGTCCTCCTGGGGGGGCGGTGCGTCCATCACGATATGGGTGCCACCATCGTGAAACACACGGAAATAGCGGCGAAAGCTGGCATCGCTCGAGGCCGGCTCAATGCGCCGCGGCGACAGCCGCAGCTCCCGGGTGACCCAGTCGCTGACCAGGTCGAAACGCGCGTCGGCGTGAGACATAGGTCTTCATTATAATGCGCGACCCCATGGCGCACCCCGACCAATTCCCAAGTTTGAAATATCTCGCCTGTAGGCGCGCGCGGCTGGCGCTGGTGTGCGTCCTGGTTGCGGCGGCCCTCGTGCCGGTGGCGCGCGCCGACAATCCCTTCTCCTGCCCAGCGCCGCCGTCGGTGAAACGCAAATTCTCACCCATCCAGCAGCCGAGCATCGCGACCGGCGGCGCCATCGATCTCAGCAGCGACAAGGCCATCTGGGGCCTGGACGGCAGCACCGGCACCCTGAGCGGGCACGTCGTCGTGCGCCAGGGCCAGCGGGTGGTGAAGTCGGACGATGCGGAATACCAGACCAACGACAACGCCGTGCAGGTGCAGGGCAAGGTGGATTACGAGGATCCCCTGATCCACCTCACCGGTGACAACGGCCGCTACTCGACGACCGGCGGCGCGACCTTCAAGGACGCCTGGTTCGATTTGCTGCAACGGGATGCCCATGGCACCGCGAAGCTGGTCGATCTGACACCCGGCGGCATCCTGCGCCTGCAGGGGGTCACCTTCAGTACCTGCCCGGAAAACGAGGAAACCTGGGAGATCCGTGCCAGCACGATGACGCTCGACAACGGCCAGCACACCGGGGTCGCCCGCGACGCCACCATCGACTTCGACAACATCCCGATCCTGTACCTGCCGTGGCTGTCCTTCCCGCTCGATGATGAGCGCAAGACCGGCTTCCTGTTCCCGAGCCTCGGCAACAACAGCCGCAGCGGCTTCGAACTCTCGACGCCCTGGTACTGGAACATCGCGCCGAACGAGGATCTGCTGTTGACGCCGACCTACTACACCCGCCGCGGCATCGACCTGGGGGGCGACGCGCGTTACATGACCGACGATCAGCGCGGCGAACTGCAGTGGCAGTTCCTGCCGGATGATTCGCAGACCTTGAGCGAGGGCCTCTCGAGCCACGAGCGCTCCTTCGTGCATCTCACCCAGACCACCGAGCTGCCGGATGATTTCCGGCTGCAGATCGATGCCGCCAATGTCGGGGATCTGCTGTTTTTCCAGGACTTCGGCCAAGGCCCGATGGGCTCCAGCGTCGCCTATCTGCCACGCACCGCCGCCCTCACCTACCGCGACGAGAACTGGCGCCTGTCAGCGCAGGTCGAGCAGGACCAGACCCTCGATGCCATCCAGCAGCTGCTGGATCCGCTCGACAAGCCCTACGCGCGCCTGCCGCAGCTCGTCGCCGACAGCGACTTCGCCATTGGGCCGGCCGGCATCTTTCACTACGGCTTCGATTCCGAAGTGACGAACTTCGACCGCGACATCGGCGTGACCGGCTGGCGCATGGACCTGCGCCCCGATGTCAGCCTGCATTTCGAGGGGCCGGGTTACTTCGTACGGCCCAATCTCGCCTATGAATTCACCCAATACGCGCTCAACAACACCGCCGTGGGGGCCACCCGCGATCCGGACCGGGCGCTGCCGACGGCGAGCCTTGACACCGGGCTGATCTTCGACCGGGCGGTGGGTTCGCAGGGCAGCTACACCCAGACCCTCGAGCCGCGGATGATGTATGTCTATACCCCCTACCGCGATCAGGACCAGCTGCCCCTGTTCGACAGCGGCCTGCCGGATCTGAACTCGGTCGAGCTGTTCCGCACCAACCGGTTCGTGGGACTCGACCGGATCGGGGATGCCGACCAGGTGACCACGGCCCTGACCAGCCGCCTGATCCGCAGCAGCAGCGGCCAGCAGCTGCTGACGGCAACTCTCGGGCAGACCTATTACTTTCAGCCACCCCGGGTGCAGATCCCGCTGGAGCCGACCACCGGGCTGCGTTCGGACCTGGTCGCGGAGGTGGGGCTCACCGCCTACAAGAACTGGAGCGTCAATCTCGCCGAGCAGTGGGATCCGACGGCCAGCGACAGCGACCGCACCATCGTCGAGGTGCAGTACAAGGCCGCCAACGATGCCGTCCTGAACCTGGCCTACCGCTTCCAGCGCAACACCCCGGCCGAGCAGCAGGCGCAGATCCAGGAAGTGGCGGCCGCTTATACCGAGATCTACCAGTCCTACCTCACCCAGGGCTACACCCCGATGCAGGCCCAGTTGCGGGCGACCTCCTTGAGCCAGTCCTATGAAACCCCGGACAGCCTCGACCAGGTCGAAGCCTCGGGCGCCTGGCCGATCCTGCGCAACTGGAACGCCTACGCGCGGGTGGTCTATGCGCTGGATGAGCACCAGATGCTCGACCGCTTCGCCGGTTTCGAGTTCCACGGCTGCTGCTGGGGGCTGCGGATCCTGGCGCGCCGGGCCTTGAGCAACAGCACCGGACGGCAGGACACGAGTATATTCGTGCAGCTGGAACTCAACGGCCTGGCGAGTGTCGGATCCCAGGCTGGCACTTTCCTTGGTTCCGCTATTCGGGGATACTCCCCTACCTCTGTAAGCCCCTGAAGACCATGAATTATTTCAAACTTGCCTCGACGCTTGCGCCCGCCCTGCTGCTGACTTCCCTCGGATTGAGCCTGCAGGCTTCTGCCCAAACCCGCGAAATCGAGGGCCAGGGTCAGCTGCTGGATCGCGTCGCCGCGGTCGTGAATGACGGGGTGGTGCTGGAGTCCGAAGTCGACGAGCGCATGGCCTCCGTCAAGGACCGCGCCAAGGGCCAGGGGCAGCAGCTGCCCCCCGACAGCGTC
>Ga0302314_10019556_pt1 | contig 11240 bp, 10 predicted proteins | sample III_Palsa_N2_3_FD_200533 | JGI IMG/M metagenome (GOLD analysis project Ga0302314, IMG submission 200533) | Peat permafrost microbial communities from Stordalen Mire near Abisko, Sweden - III_Palsa_N2_3 | ecosystem: Environmental > Terrestrial > Soil > Palsa > Peat permafrost | place: Sweden... | reverse complement strand
CTTCCCGCAGATCGGGGTTTGCCACCGGCCAGACGCCCGACGCGCCCGCATCGCCAACCATAAACGCATCCTAGACGCAGCGACGCCCACGCCGGCCGGAGCGCAGACTGCGGTCGGGCTTCCGGTCACGTTGTTTAATGAAGCGTGATCGATGAGCACGCGCGGCATGATCCGCCCGCGCGGCTGCGACCGCTCGTCTCCGGGTACGCGGGGTACCGGCAGGAGGGGGTGGCGCCCGCGCGCCACCGCGGGCTGCCGTCGCCCGAGCTGACGTTCATCGTCACCCTCGACGACCCGCTCGCGATCGACGCCCATCCCGACCCGGCCCAGCCCGCCGAGTCGTATGACACGCTGCTGGGCGGGCTGCACACGTCGCCCGCGGTCGTCAGCCACCAGGGCCGCTGGTCCGGGGTGCAGCTCGGGCTCACCCCGCTCGGCGCGCGGACGCTGCTCGGGGTCCCGGCCGCGGAGCTGGCGAACTGGGACGCCGAGGCGACCGACGTGGTCGGCGGGTTCGCGGCGCAGCTGCGGGAGCTGGTGGTCGAGCAGCCGACCTGGGCGGGCCGCTTCGCGGTGATCGACCAGCTCCTTGAGCGGCGTGCGGCCGAGGTGGACGCCGACCGGGCCGCCACCGTCCGGCCGGAGGTCGGGTACGCCTGGCGGCGGCTGCGGGCGACCCGGGGCGGCGTCGGGGTGGCGGAGCTGGCGGCGGAGACCGGCCTGAGCGCGCGGCGGCTCGGCTCGCTGTTCCGGGCCGAGACGGGCCTGGCGCCGAAGGAGGCCGGGCGGGTGTTCAGGTTTACCCACGCGCGGCGGCGGATCGGGCAGGCGATGACCGCGGGTAGGGGCGCAGCCGGGGGCACTCCGGGCGGGGGCGCGGCTGTGCGCGGGAGCGCGGACGCAGGCACCGGCGCAGGCGCGGCCGTGCGCGCGACGCTCGCCAGTCTCGCGGCCGAGTGCGGCTTCTACGACCAGGCGCACCTGGCCCGCGAGTTCCGCGCGCTGGCGGGCTGCCCGCCGTCGGTGTGGCTGGCCGAGGAGTTCCGATTCGTCCAAGCCTCGCCCGCTGACCTCGGGGAATGATCGGAGCATGACACAGGCACCGCCACCCCAAGTGTGGCCATCGCTCGTCGCCCGCGACGCCCGCGGGCTTATCAAGTTCCTCGTCGACGCGTTCGGCTTCGAGGAGACCGCCGTCTACGGCGAGGGAGACCAGGTCCACCATGCCGAGCTCGGCTGGCCGCCCGGCGGCGGAGTGATGCTCGGATCGGCCGACCCCGGCTCGACCGCGCCCGGCACGTTCCGCGGCTATGCCGTCCTCGACGACCCGGACACGCTGTTCAAGCGGGCGGTCGAGCACGGCGCCACCGTGCTCAGGGGACTGACCGACCAGGACTACGGTTCGCGCGAGTTCTCGGTCACCGACCCGGAGGGGAACCGCTGGTCGTTCGGCACCTACCGGGGGGCGCCGCGATAACGACCGGGGCTCGCGGACGCCCAGCCGCTCAAGCCGCGCGTTGCTGAACCGGCCGCGGGGGTCGAGCCGCTCGAACTGCGTGCGGGCGTCGCCCAGCCGGGGGTACAGCCGTTGCGGCTGGCCCGCCTGGATGTGCGACGCCTTCCCCCAGTGCGGCCGGGCGTCAAACGGCGCCAGCGCCGCCTCGACCTCGGTCAGCGCCGCGCTGACCTGGTCGGGGCGGTTGCGCCAGGTGAAGTGGATCGCCAGCGTGTCCCGGTCGTACGACCCGCTCAGCCACAGCCGGTCCGCGGCGGTGGCGCGGAACTCCGACACCAGCAGCAGCGGCGTGATCAGCGGCGACAGCCGCCGGACGGCGTCCAGGGCAGCCGCCCCCCGATGGCGGTCGACGAAGTACTCGGACTGGATCTCGTCCCCGTTGCTCGGCGGCGAGTCGATCCGAAAATGCGGCAGCCGCTCCGACCACGGGCCGGCCGCCCCGACCACCGTGAGGTTGTCGACCGGGGCGTCCACCAGCCGCGGCGGGCCCGGGTCGGGGCGGCTGCCGAAGAACTCCGGCGGCGCGGGCGTCCGGTCCGGTTCCGGCCCGTCCAGGCGGCGCTTGACCCACGCGGCCTCGAGCGTCTGGCCGCTCCAGTCGGTGAACAGGCTCACGCTGTAGGCGGCGGACAGGATCTGATCGAGCTCCGCCAGCACCCGGTCCCACCGCAGCCCGGCGTAGACGTCCTGCCTGACCAGGTAGCTGGGCTGCACGTCGAGGGTGACGCGGACGACGACGCCGAACGCCCCCAGCCCGACCGCGAGCCCGTCGAAGCCCGGGTCGGCCCGCCCGGCCCGGCGCAGCTCGCCGTCGGCGTCGACGTAGTCGAGGGCCGCGACCGCGGCCGACAGGATCTGGTTGCGGCTGCCCGATCCGTGGGTGCCGGTCGCGGTCGCGCCCGCGACCGAGATGTGCGGCAGCGACCCGAGGTTGTGCAGCGCCCAGCCGCGCTGCTGCAGCCACCCCGCGATCGCGCCGTAGGTGGCGCCCGCGCCGACCGTGACCGTCCGCGCGGCCTCGTCGAGGACCGGCTCGGGGGCGATGCCGGTGACCGTGACCAGCGTGTCGCCGTTGTCGGCGAGGTCGTTGAACGAGTGCCGGGTGCCGAGCGCGCGGACCCGGCCAGCCGTGGTGACGGCCCGGCGGACCTCGTCGATCGTCCGCGCGGCGATCACCGTGGGGGCGGTGAACCGGTAGGTACCCGACCAGTTTCTGAGCTCAGGCGTCACGCTGCCCGACACTATCGCCCTGCCAGCCGCGATTAAGCCACGGTCCGTTCGAGGGAAAAAAGATTTTTATCACGAACGGTCCCCGGCTCCACCTGCACCGACACCGTTTTCGAGAGCGGGGCGGACGCCCCGATCGGCGCGCCTTGCCCCGGTCCGGCCAATCTGGCCGCCCGGCCGCTCCGAACTGGGGCCGTGATGATCAGAGGGAACCCCGTCAGCCTCCGGCGTGTGCTCCGGATCGCGATCCGGGGCGCACTGGCCGGGCTCCTGTCGGCGGCGGTCGCGCTCGGGGTGGCGGAGCTGGTGGCCGGGCTCACCGGCCCGCTCAGCAGCCCGGTGATCGCGGTCGGCGGCGTCGCGATCAACCTGACGCCGGTCCCGCTGAAGGACTTCGCGATCGCCCACTTCGGCAGCAACGACAAGAACGTGCTCCTGGCGGGGATCGTGGTGCAGCTCGCGGTCTTCGCCGCGGTGATCGGGATCCTGGCCGTTCGCTGGTTGTGGGTTGGCCTCGCGGGGCTGGCGGTGTTCGGCGCGCTCGGCGTGGCCGCGGTCGTCAGCCGCTCGTCGGCCAGCCTGTCGGACGTGGCGCCCACCCTGATCGGGGTGGCGGTCGCCGCCGGGGCGATGGTCTTCCTGGTCAGGGCCGCCCGGCTGGAACCACGGCGGGCGACCGCAATGACGGCCGCGGGGTCGGCGGACCCTCAAGCAGATCTCGCGGCTCCAGATCTTCCTGTCCTCCAGCCGGGGATGCGGGTCAGCCGGCTGGAGGACAGGGACCAGGCTGACCGGGGGCCCGGCCGGCGCCGGTTCCTGGCGCTGGGCGCCGGGGCGGCCGTGCTCGCCGCCGCCAGCGGCTGGTCGGGCGAGCTGCTGCTGCGCCGGTTCAACGTGTCCGCGCTGCGGGCGGCGGTCCGGCTGCCGCGCCCGGCCGTCGCGGCCGCGCCGGTGCCCGCCGGGGCCTCGCTTGACGTGTCGGGGGTCACCCCGTTCTTCAGCTCGAACAACAGCTTCTACCGGGTCGACATCGACCTGGTGGTGCCGCAGGTGTCGCCGGAGGACTGGACGCTGCAGATCACCGGGATGGTGGACCACCCGATCGAGCTCACCTTCGACGACTTGCTGCGGCTGCCGCTGATCGAGCACGACATGACGCTGGTCTGCGTCTCCGACGCGGTCGGCGGCCCCTACGCCGGGAACGCGCGCTGGCTCGGCGCGAGCCTGCCGGCCCTGCTGCGGAAGGCCGGGATCCAGCGGGGCGCCAATCAGGTGCTGTCCACCGGGACCGACGGCATGACGATCTCCACCGCGGTCGACACGATCCTCGACGGCCGGCAGGCGCTGATCGCGGTCGGCATGAACGGCCAGCCGCTGCCGACCGAGCACGGCTTCCCGGCCCGGATGCTGGTGCCCGGGCTGTACGGCTACGTGTCCGCCACCAAGTGGGTGACCAAGCTCGAGGTGACGACCTTCGCCAGCCAGCAGGCGTACTGGACTCAGCGCGGCTACGCGCTGCAGGCGCCGATCAGGACCGAGTCCCGGATCGACGTGCCGCGACCGCTGGCGCAGATCCCGCCCGGGCGGGTCGCGGTGGGCGGGGTCGCCTGGGCACCGCACCGCGGTATCTCCCGGGTGCAGGTCAACGTCGACAACGGGCCGTGGCACACCGCGAAGCTGGGCGCCGCCGACGGCACCGACACGTGGCGGCAATGGGTGTGGGTCTGGGACGCGCCGTCCGGGCTGCACACCCTGCAGGTCCGCGCCACCGACGGCACCGGCGCCGTGCAGACCAAGAGCGAGGCCGGGGTGTTCCCGAGCGGGGCCACCGGCTGGGACTCGGTGGTGGTCACGGTGACCTGACCGGGCGTGCGCCGGCGGCCCCTTGGCCGGCGCACGCTTCCCATCAAGTAGCACCTCATGAATCAAGTAACCCCAGATGAATAACACATCGAACCGATACAAGGAGTCACCATGCAGTACCGCATCCTCGCCGCATCCGTAGCCGCCGCGGGCCTCGCCGTCGGGGCGGCCGCGTGCAGCAGCTCGCCCAGCTCAAGCACCCCGGCCGCCTCCGCGCCGTCGTCGTCGGCGGCGAGCACGCCGATGCCCGCCTCGAGCTCGCCGATGGCGTCCTCGGCCGCGTCCGGCGCGGCCGCGTCGACGACGTCCGACTTCGGTCCCGGCTGCGCCTCGGTGCCCACGTCGGGGGCCGGCAGCTTCACCGGGATGGCGACCGCCCCGGTGGCGACCGCCGCGTCCGCCAACCCGGTCCTGTCGACCCTGGTCACCGCGGTCAAGCAGGCCGGGCTGGTGGACACGCTGAACTCGGCGGCCGGGATCACCGTGTTCGCGCCCGACAACGCCGCGTTCGCCAAGATCCCGGCGTCGACCCTCAAGTCGGTGCTGGCCGACAAGCCCGAGCTCACCAAGATCCTCACCTACCACGTGGTGGCGGGCCGGGTCACCCCGGCCGAGCTCGCCTCGGGCAAGACGCTGAAGACGCTCGAGGGCGGGACCGTCACCCCGGCGATGATGGGCAGCAGCTACACCGTCAACGGCGCCAGCGTGGTCTGCGGAAACGTGCAGACCGCCAACGCCACCGTGTACATCATCGGCAGCGTGCTGATGCCCAAGTAGCAGAGCTCACGCCCGCGCCACCCTGACGTCCGAGCCCCTCCGGAGCGGTCACGGCGGCGCGGGCGTGCCGGACCTTCCGCCGGATGCCCGCGCGGTCCTGAGTGACCAGGACCGCGCGGGCATTGGCGTCGCGGACATTGGCGTCGCGGGCGTCAGGCGCTGGTGAGGATCACCAGCTGCTGGGTCGCCCGGGTCATCGCGACGTAGCGGTCGACCGCGCCCTCGATGCCGGTGCCGAACGCGTCCGGGTCGACCAGGATGACGAGGTCGAACTCGAGTCCCTTGGCCAGCTCCGGGGTCAGCGACCGGACCCGGGCGGTCGGCCGGAAACCGGGATCGCCGATCACGCAGGCGATCCCGTCGGTGTGATCGGCCAGCCAGCGGTCGAGGATCTCGCCCAGCTCGGCGACCGAACCGCGGATGACCGGGCGGCCGCCGCTGCGGATCGAGGTCGGCACGTTGGCGTCCGGGAGCACCGCCCTGATCACCGGCTCGGCCTCGGCCATGACCTCTTCCGGCGTGCGGTAGTTGATGCTCAGCGAGGCGATGGTGACGCGGTCGAAGCCGACCCGCTCGAGCCGCTCCCGCCACGACTCGGTGAAACCGTGCCTGGCCTGGGCCCGGTCCCCGACGATGGTGAAGCTCCTGGCCGGGCAGCGCAGCAGCAGCATCTGCCACTCGGCGTCGGTCAGCTCCTGCGCCTCGTCGACCACGATGTGCGAGAACGGGCCGGCCAGCTGGTCCGGGTCGGCGTCGGCGAGGGTGGCCTCGTTGACCAGGGCGTCCTGGAAGTCCTCGCCCCGCAGCATCGTCACCAGGCCCATGCCGTACTCGTCGTCGGCCGCCTCGATCAGGTTGTCGACGACAAGGTCCATCTGTTCGCGCTCGGCGGCGGCGGCCGCCTGCTGGCGGCGCTTGCGCCGGGCCGTCTGAGGGTCGCCCAGCCGCTGCCTGGCCGCGTCGAGCAGCGGCAGGTCGGACACCGTCCACGCCTGGCCGTCCGGGCGCTGCAGTTTCTGAACGTCCTCGCCGCTGAGCCAGGGCGCGCATTTGCGCAGGTAGGCGGGGACCGTCCACAGGTCGGAGACGAGGTCGGCCGGCTCGATCAGCGGCCACGCCCGGTTCAGGGCCGCCCGCAGCTCCCGGTTCTGCCGCAGCGACCGGCGCAGCTGATCGTGGGGGGCGTCACCGGTGTGGTTCTCGATCGCGATCGTGAGCAGCTCGGCCCAGATCGCCTCGCGGGCCTCGTTGTGGGCGGTGCCCGGCTCGGCCGCGTCGAACGCCTCGGCCCAGTCGGCCGGGGTCAGCTCGATGCCGGACCACGGGGTCTCGACCGTCATCGGGTTGGCGGGCGGGTTCTCGTAGAACCGGACGGCCGCCTCGATCGCCTGCACCAGGTCGGCCGACGACTTCAGCCGGGCCACCTCGGGGTCGGCCTCCGGGGTCGCGGCGGCGCCCTCCGGGACCAGGTCCCGCAGCGTGCAGGTCTGCACGCCCTCCTCGCCGAGGCTGGGCAGCACGTCGGAGACGTAGGCCAGGTAGGGCTGGTGCGGGCCGACGAACAGCACCCCGCCCCGGCGGTGGCCGAGGCGCGGGTCGGAGTAGAGCAGGTAGGCGCAGCGGTGCAGCGCGACGACGGTCTTGCCGGTGCCGGGGCCGCCGTCGACCACGAGGGCGCCGCGCGAGCCCGCGCGGATGATGGCGTCCTGGTCGGCCGCGATCGTGCCGAGCACGTCGCGCATCCGGGCCGACCGGTTGCCGCCGAGGCTGGCGATGAAGGCGGACTGGTCGTCGAGGGCGGCGTGCCCGTCGAGCGCGTCGGCGGTGAACACCTCGTCCCAGTAGTCGCTGACCCGGCCCCTGGTCCAGCGGTAGCGGCGGCGGCTGGCCAGGCCCATCGGGTTGGCGTGGGTCGCGCCGAAGAACGGCTCGGCCACCGGGGAACGCCAGTCGACCAGCAGCCGGCGGCCGTCGCTGTCGGTCAGGCCGAGGCGCCCGACGTAGACCGGCTGCTGGCCGCCGCCCTCGCCGTCGTCCGCGCTGACCATCCGCCCCAGGCACAGGTCGAGCCCGAACCGGCGCAGCGTGCGCAGCCGGGCCGACAGCCGGTGCACCTCGGTGTCGCGGTCCATCGCCTTCTGGCCGATGCCGCCGGGTGCCCTGAGCTCGGCCTCGAGGCGGCCGGTGAGGTCGGCGATCGACCGCTCGAGGCTGTCGGCGATGGCGGCGAAGTGCCGCTCGTCAGCGGCGATCAGCGCCGGGTCGGCCTTGGCGGCGAGACGGCCGGGAAGGTCAAACGCACGCGTGGTCAATGGGTTCACCCGATCAGCTCCGATATTTCCGCAGGTTCTGGATCTGCAGGCGCTAGCCTCGGCGGGCGACTCTACGGCACGACCGGGGGCTTGCGGCAAGCCCCGGGGTCCGCTATAAGTTGAAAGTGGAGGGGAGTGTGCGCTCCTGCCTCCGCCTTCCCCTACGGACGCGTGTGGATCTCCACGATCGGGTTGGTCGTCGGCACCTTGGTCCCGCCCGCAGGTTCGATCGTAACCGCCAGCTGGTCGCCCGGCTGGACGTCGTCGGCCAGCACCGGGGAGGTGGCGCCGGACGTGCTGCCCGGCAGCAGTCCGAGCGAGCGGGGGGCCCCGGCCGCGCTGATCACCCAGAGTTGGTAGACCTGAGCGTCGTCGGGGGTAGGCATGCCCGCGGCGGTGATGACCGCCTCGCGGTCGTGCTTCGAGACGACCGCGGTCACCGTGCCGCCGACGGTGGAGCTGCTCAGCTCGATGCTGGCGTCGGAGGCGGACAGCACCGAGGCGATGGTCTGGTTCTTCGTCTGCGCTTGCTGCAGCTGGTGCCGGGTGCCGACCTGCAGGACGGCCAGGGCGACGATGGCGGCCGCCATCGCGGTGACCGCGATCGGGCGGGGCAGCCTGCGGATCAGGCGCCGGCGCGGCCGGGCGCCGTTGGCGGTGATCAGCCGGGCGCCGGAGGGCGGGAGCTGCCTGACCCGGCTGGCGGCGTCGAGTACCTGCTCGCGCATCGACGGCGGCGGCGCGATCGCGGTGGCCAGGCCGAGCCTGGCCGCGGCCTCCCGCAGCCCCCTGACCTCTTCGGCGCAGGTCGGGCACTGCTCGAGGTGCTTCTCGAATTCGTCGAGCTCGTCGCCGGTCAGCGCGTCGACGGCGTAGACGCCGGTCAGCAGATGGAGGTCGTGGCTCTGGACGCTCACTGGGGCACCTCCATGCAGTCGCGCATCCGGATGAGGCCGTCGCGGATCCGGGTCTTGACCGTGCCCAGCGGCAGCCCGAGCAGCCCGGCCACCTCGGGATAGGAGTACCCGCCGTAGTAGGCGAGCTTGATCGCCTCGGCCTGGAGGCTGCTCAGGCGGCCCATGCACCGCCGGACCCGCTGCCGGTCGAGCGCCATGTCCACCAACTCAAAGACGTCCTCACTGGTGCCGATGTCGGGGGCCGCCTTCTGCTCCCGGGCGGTGGCGGCGTTCTCGGCCCTGACCCGGTCCACCGCCCGGCGGTGCGCGATCGTCATCACCCAGGCGGCGGCGCTGCCCCGGGCGGGGTCGAAGCGGGAGGCAGATCGCCACACCTCAAGCAGGACCTCCTGCGCGACCTCTTCCGATTGGGCCGGATCCCGCAGCACCTTGCGCGCCACCCCGTACACCGGCCCCGCCAGCTGGTCATAGACCGCCTCGAAGGCCGCGTGGTCACCGCAGGCCACCTGGGCCAGCAGCCACGCCAGGTCCTGGCCATGCCCCTCAGAATGGCCGCGACCGTGGGGCTGCTGGCCCACCGATGGCGTGTTCATGTCTGGTATTCGGGGCCGGTCGGCTCCTGGATTGGTGCTGCCCAAGCAGGAAGGCCGGTGCATGCTCAGCGTGCGGCTCAGCGTCCGTCACCGGCCTGGTCGGGTCGCTGCCGCCCGGGACGGTGAGCTCGACCTGGTGGACGCCGACTTTTTCGCATCCCCGAGCCCGGCCGAAGTGCGTTAAGGCATAGGGTTCAGGTCAGACGCTGGCGAACTAGCCGCTTGGCCTGGACTCCGCCTTGCTGTACAGGCGGAAGCGGTTCGACACGGGTGACGGGCAACCGGCTGGGCACGATCTGGGGGCTGGTCGCGGGACAGGCGGCCATCCATGGCTCAGGGATGTCCGCCAGCGATGCGTGCGCCGCCGCCGTGGCCGGGGTGCAGGTCACCGGGGCCTGGCTGAGCGCCGGGAGCGCCGGCGAGGGAGGCCATCATCTGATGCGGGCGACCGATGAGGTCAGCCGGCGCCTCGCGGAGCTGCAGCTGACTCTCAGAGAGGGTCCGTCGCTGGACGCGTTCGCCTCCGGTGGCCCCGCCCTGGCGTCGGATCTGGCGGACCGAGAGGCGGGGCTGCGCTGGCCGGCCGCCAGCCTATGCTTACGTTAACGACCTGCGGCTGACCGATGTCGCCGACGACATCGTTGCGCGCCGTCTGCGCCTGCATCCCGGCCCCGGGCCGTCCCCGGACAGTAACGCGTGACCGGAGAGGATAAACGGGATGGACGGGCAGCTGCTGTCGGAGACGTTCGTTGAGCTGACCGACACGATGGTCGCCGACTTCGACGTCATTGATTTCCTGCACCTGCTGACGGACCGTAGCGCCCGGCTGCTCGACGTCTCGGCCGTCGGCCTGCTGCTGGCGGACCCGCGCGGCGAGCTGCGGGTGATCGCCGCTTCGAGCGAGGCGGCGCGGCTGCTCGAGCTGCTTCAGCTGGAAGGCGACCAGGGCCCCTGCCTGGACTGCTTCCGGTCCGGCGTGCCGGTCACATCGGCCGACCTCGGCGCCGACGAACGCTGGCCGCACTTCGGGGTCGCCGCGCGCCTGGCCGGGTTCACCGCCGTGCAGGCCCTTCCGATGCGACTGCGGGATCAGGTCATCGGCGCCCTCAACCTGTTCCGCGAGACCCCTGGCGGCTTCGATCCCGAGGACGTGAGCGTCGGTCAGGCGCTGGCCGACGTGGCCACCATCGGCCTGCTGCACGAGCGCAGCATACGCCGCAGCGACGCGCTCAACGAGCAGCTGCAATCGGCGCTGAACAGCCGGGTCGTCATCGAGCGGGCCACGGGCAAGCTGGCCGAGCGCCTCGGCCTGGACATGAGCGAGGCGTTCATCGTGCTGCGCGACCACGCCCGTTCGCACAACCGCCGTTTGTCCGAGGTCGCCCGGGCCTTCGTCGACGGCACCGAGGCCATCACCGACACGCGACAACGACCGGAGAAGTTCTAGCCGCAGGGCCGCTCGGTCAAAGGCCTCCTCGCCCGCTGTCAAGGGCGCGGCGGATGGCAGGCCCCTATCGGCGCCGGGCCGACATCGGGGGTACCTCCCGTTGCTATTGAGGGAAAGTACCCCCAGTGTGCCCGGGCTCTAGTTGGCAAGGGCCAGGGACGCCGCCAGGGCGGTCGCGGCGGCGGTCACCGACCGGCACAGGCGGCTGGCGCGGGCGATATCGGCGGGCTCAGGCGGCCGGCCGTGGCCGAGCTCGGGCCGGTGCTCGGCCCGTCCCGCGTAGCTCAGCGGCCCGCCCAGCTGGACCCCGAGCGCGCCCGCGAAGGCGGCCTCGCACCAGCCCGCGTTCGGGCTGGGATGCCTCGGCCCGTCGTCAAGCGCGATCCGCCAGACGGCGGCCGGGCGACCGCCGACGACCGGGGCGCAGGCCGCCGCCAGCAGCGCGGTGACGCGGGCGGGAGCCCAGTTGACCACGTCGTCGAGACGGGCCGAGGCCCAGCCGAAATGCTCGTAGCGCGGCGAGTGGTGCCCGACCATGGCGTCGAGGGTGTTGGCGGCCCGGTAGCCGGCCAGGCCGGTCGGGCCCGC
>Ga0302314_10019555_pt1 | contig 11241 bp, 6 predicted proteins | sample III_Palsa_N2_3_FD_200533 | JGI IMG/M metagenome (GOLD analysis project Ga0302314, IMG submission 200533) | Peat permafrost microbial communities from Stordalen Mire near Abisko, Sweden - III_Palsa_N2_3 | ecosystem: Environmental > Terrestrial > Soil > Palsa > Peat permafrost | place: Sweden... | reverse complement strand
CGCTGAGGTAGAGCGGAATATGCAGTGCACGCAAGGCATCGAGCTGTTGTTCGACATTGGCATGTCGCCACACCAGAATCAAGTCGGGTTTGAGCGCGACTATCCGTTCCAGGTCGAGGGCGCGATTGTCGCCGACACGCGGAATCTGTTTGGCCGCTTCCGGGTAATCGCTGTAACTGACGACGCCGACCAATTGGTCGCCGGCTCCCGCTGCGAATACCAATTCAGTCAGGTGCGGCGCCAGGCTGACGACGCGTCTTGCGGGTCCGGCCAGACTGACGCTGGCGCCGCTGTCGTCGGTCACGCTGATGGTCTGCGCTGCGTGGCAGGGCCAAGTGAGCGCGGTAACTGCCAGCAGGCTTGTCGCCAGCCAGCGGGTTGCACGCTGAAGCAGAGTTCGCGATTCGAGATTCGGCATAGGTTTCAGTTCAAGGGAGAGAAATCGTCGGGGCAATGCCGAGGATCAGATCTGCGCAATCGTGCAGCGCATGCTCGAGGCGTTGCCAATCCGCCGGGCCGGCGGGTAAACCCAGACGTAGGCTGGCGGGTGTATCGAAACGCCGCACCCAGATGGCATGATGCGCGAGTCGTTCCTGAAGTGCCGCAGCTTGGCTGTGCCGTAGCCATGCGAAGAGCGGCGTGCCGTGCGCCTCGAAACCATGCCGGCGCAATAGCTGCACCAGCCGTGCGCCATCCTGGGCCAAGCGGGTTTGTGTCGCCTGTTGCCAGGGCACATCCAGTAGCGCTGCGCGGACGGCTTCGCGGGCTGGGCCGCTCAAGGTCCACGGACCCAGTTCGGCGCGTAGCCGTGCAAGCCAGGCCGGATGCGCCAGCACAAAGCCGGCACGGGCGCCGGCCAAGCCGAAGAATTTGCCGATCGAGCGCAATACAATCAATCCGCTGCGCTCGGCATAGGGTGCAACACTGTATCCGGGCGTGGCATCGCTGAAGGCTTCGTCGACGATCAAACTTCCGCCGCGCGCGGCAAGTTGCGCGTGCCAGTCGAGGAGCGTTGCGACGGGAAATTGCGCGGTGGTCGGGTTGTTGGGATTGACCACGACCAAGTGCTGCAATTCGGCAGGGAGTGCTTGATGTGGACGCAGTATCAACGGCGCGTCGGCCTGCGCTCCCGGCAGGCCGGTTGCGGCGGGCGGCGGCGTGCTGTCGGCTTCGAACTGGCTGGTATAGCGCAGCACCTGGTGCCCGGCGCGCTGGAAGGCCGGTAAGTATTCGCCGTAGGTCAGGGTTGCGATGCCCGTGACTGCGGGCTTGTCACGCTCCGGCATGCCCTGGTTCAACAGTGTGGGCAAGGCACGGATTACGGCTTGGCTACCGGCTACCGCGAGTGCATGTGCCGCACCGTAATAGCGCGCCGCGATTTCGCATAGATCGTCGTCGTCATCCGGTAAACGTTGCCATGCCTGGGCGCTGGCTGGCGCGACGGGATAGCCGTGCGGATTGATGCCGGTCGAGAGGTCGAGCCAGGTGTCGCGGGCTCCGCCATAGCGCTTGACGGCCTCGGATAGATTGCCGCCATGCGCCACCCAGGGGCGTTCGTTCGGCAAAGCTGGAGGGGGTGGATGGCTGACGCTGTGCGGCACGCGGTCGTTCCTATGATGAAGGGGGGGCGGAGCTTTAGCGTCAGGCATGGGCGGCACTCCAGGCGAGCGCCAGAATAGCGCTGCTGAGTAATGCACCTAACCAGATGGTCAGGCTGTGCCGCAGCAGTCGCAGTGCTCGAAGAATATCGGCGGCGACCGGGGGAGATCCGGCGCCGAGTTGGGGCCGGGCCTCGTCGATACCGTGATAGCGCGCGGTCCCTCCCAGTTGCAGTTCCAGACTGCCGGCGCCGCTGGCCATCACCGGTCCGGCGTTGGGACTATCCCAGGCTGGGGCTTGAGTGCGCCAGCACCATAGTGCGCGGCGCCGGTTACCGCAGAGTGCGTAGCTTGCGGCAGTCAGCCGGGCGGGCAGCCAGTTAGCCAGATCGTCGAGACGCGCGGCAGCCCAGCCGAAATAAAGCAGGCGTGGCGTGCGATAGCCCCACATGGCATCAAGTGTGTTCAAGAGCCGGAACGCGAGTGCGCCCGGACCGCCTGCCAGCACAAACCAGAACAAGGTTGCAAAAATGGCATCGTTGCCGTTTTCCAGTGCGGATTCCACCGCGGCACGCGCCAAGGCTGTTTCATCGGCGTCGCGAGTGTCGCGTGTCACGATGCGCGCAGTCAGTGCCCGTGCCTGGGACAGATCGCCTTGCGCCAACGCTTGTGCTATCGGGTGCAGATGATCGCGCAAGCTGCGCGCGCCCAAGGCGAACCAGAGTAGCAGCATATGCAGGATGCAGGCCGCCGCGAACGGCAGCCGCTGAATCGTCAGTACGGCCAGCGCGACCCACGGTATCACTGCCAGCATCCAGGCGCTCAGTCCGGCGAGCCGCAGCCCAAAAGCGCGCCAGGACGACGTGGTGGCAACGCAAGCCAAGCGGTCGCGATTCAATATCTGCTCAAGTCGGTTTGCATATCGGCCGAAGCCGATCAAGGGATGTGCGTGCCGCGGTTCGCCCAGCAGTTGATCAAGTGCCACACCGGCGCAGGCGAGTATGGCGGTCCATGGCAAAGGCAGGAACACGCGGCCGGGTAAATCCAGGAGTCGGGAGGCTTGGGTATAGAACGCAATCATCCGGCAATTGTACCGGGCGGCGGTGCGATAATGTCGCCGTATCTTCCACCTTGCGCGGCTCGCCTTGACTCCTATCTCTACTTTGTCCTCCACGTTGCAAACGCCCACGCTTGACGAGCGCGCCGCGCCATTCAGGTCCGATGATGCGGCGCGCAGCCGTTTTCCCATGGGTACGTTGATGGTCCAGGGCACGACTTCGGATGCGGGCAAAAGTACCTTGGTGGCAGGTTTATGCCGTCTGGCGCTACGTGCCGGTGCGCGGGTCGCGCCGTTCAAGCCGCAGAATATGGCTTTGAACAGCGCGGTCAGTGCCGATGGCGGTGAGATTGGCCGGGCCCAGGCATGGCAGGCATTTGCAGCAGGCCTCGAGCCGCACACCGATATGAATCCGGTGTTGCTCAAGCCGAATAGCGATACCGGGGCGCAAGTCATCATTCACGGCCAGGCGCGCTTTAACCTCGATGCCCGCGCTTATCACGAATATAAACCGGTCGCGATGCAGGCCGTGCTCGAATCGTATGGACGCCTGAAGGCTGCCTACGATACCGTGCTTGTCGAAGGGGCGGGCAGTCCGGCCGAGGTCAATCTACGCAGCCGCGATATCGCGAATATGGGTTTTGCCGAAGCGGTCGATTGCCCGGTGATCATCGTCGCCGATATCGATCGCGGTGGCGTATTCGCGCATTTGATCGGTACCCTGGAGTGCCTGTCCGAGAGCGAGCGGGATCGCGTGCAGGGCTTTGTGATCAACCGTTTTCGCGGCGATCTGTCCTTGCTGCAGCCGGGCCTGGATTGGCTGGAAGCTCGCACCGGCAAGCGGGTGTTCGGCGTATTGCCTTATCTGCAGGGTTTGTTGCTGGACGCGGAAGATATGCTGCCCGCGCAAAAACACGTCAAGTCCAAGCGCGAGCAAGCCTTGCGGGTGGTGGTCCCGGTCTATCCGCGGATTAGCAATCATACCGATTTCGATGCGCTGCGAGCCCACCCGCAAGTCGATTTTCGTTACGTCGGCCCGGGCGAAACCTTGCCCGCTGCCGACCTGGTGATCCTGCCCGGCAGTAAAAGTGTGCAACACGATTTGGCTTGGTTGCGTGCCCAAGGTTGGGAGGCAGCCTTGCTAAGGCATTTACGTTACGGCGGAAAAATTATCGGCATTTGCGGCGGCATGCAAATGCTGGGGGCTAGTCTGAGCGATCCCTTGGGTCTTGAAGGGCCGGCTGGCGATATCCCTGGTTTAGGACTACTTAATTTCAACACCACCTTGAAATCGCGCAAGCAACTGGTCAATGCAGGAGGTCGGCTGGCAGCCGGTTTGTTGCCGACCGCAGCCGCAGCTACTACGGTGGCGGTGCGAGGCTATGAGATTCATATGGGCGAGACCGAAGGCCCGGCGCTGGCGCAACCGGCCTTGTGGTTGTCGACGGTCGACGGCGAGCGTCCGGACGGCGCAATTTCGGCCGACGGGCAAATTGCCGCGACTTATCTGCATGGCCTGTTCGACCATCCCGAGGCTTGCGCTGCGTGGTTGAGCTGGGCGGGGCTTGCGCAAGCCGAAGCGCTCGATCACGATGCCCGCCGCAATGCATCCATCGATCAACTGGCCGATGCGATGGCGGCGCACCTCGACATCGAGGCGCTGTGGCGGGCTTGTGCTTAAAGCGCCGCCAGTCAGCGGGTTTTATCCCGCGCGGGCTTGCTCCGCGATGGTCTCGTGCACAAAACGCAGCTTGGCGATCACTGCCGGCTGCAAGGTGAACGGATAGCCATCGGGCAGGCCCAGGCTGCGATTCAAACTGTTCATCACATAAGTCAGCGGAAACCACTGCTCTATCATGGAAGCGAAAGAACTGGCCGCGGCGTCGGGGTGAGTCATCACGACGGGCGGCAGCCAGGGGCTTTGCGGGGTCAGCGTGACACCGCAGGCATGCGCGGTTTCCAGGGTTGCCGCCATATGCAGGTAATGAGCCCAGGTTTCGGCCCAGTCTTCCCAGGGGTGGGAGGTGGCGTAGGCGCTGATATACGATTGTTCCCAGTGTGGCGTCGGGCCTTCGCGGTAATAGCGCTCCAGGCTTGCTGCATAGTCGGTGCGCTCATCGCCGAAGCTGGCACGAAAGGCGGTCAATTGCGGAAGGCTGCGGATCAAGCGCATAAAGTAATAATGGCCCGACTCATGCCTGAAATGACCCAGCAAAGTCCGGTAAGGCTCTTTCATCGCCGAGCGGATTTGTTCGCGCTGGACGTCGTCGGCTTCCGCGATATTCACGGTAATCAGGCCATCGTCATGGCCGGTCAAGACACCTTCGCCGACACTGGCTTCTTCGAGAAACTCGAAGGCCAGGCCATGTTCCGGATCGTCTCGCTTCGAGACAATCGGTAGATTAAGCGTGACCAGGTTGTAAGCGCGATTCTGTTGTTTGCCGAGCGCCGGTATGACGTGTGTCAATTGGCAGGATCGGCACAGTGCGTCGGCACTCTCGTCGGCAATCATCCAATTACAGACATTTTCCAGCGCGTAGTTGCTGCACTGACGATAGAGGTGCTTTGCGGCATTGCGATTGAGGCTGCGCCACAGTCTTTCGCCGGCAGGTTCGAAGGCGCTGATATCCTGGATCTCGCTCAGATAGCCGAGCATGCAGCCGCAGCGTTCGCACAGTATATTTTCGAAAAATACCTGTTGCCCGCATTGGTCACAGTGAAAGATTTTCATGTGCGTTCTGCCTTGTGAATCCGGCCGGAGTTGGCCGCGCGCATCAAGTTTGGGAAAGCTCCAATTCGTCGAGCGGCAGCATGGTCACATTAACCTTCAATTCATGCGTGCCGCCACCGAGTATCACGCCACGCAAGGGCGATACATCGGTAAAGTCGCGGCCCCAGGCGAGCGTCACATGCTGGCTGCCGGGCAGCAGATTATTGGTCGGGTCGGTGTCGATCCAGCGATCTTCGCCGGCTATCGGACACCATACCGAGACCCAGGCATGTGATGCATCGGCGCCGATCAAGCGGGTCTGGCCGGCAGGCGGGGTGGTCAGAATGTAGCCGCTGACATAGCGTGCAGCCAGGCCCAAGGAACGCAGACATGAAATCATCAAGTGCGAAAAGTCCTGGCATACCCCGCGGCGCGCTTCGAAGACTTGGGTGACGGGCGTGGCGACCGTGGTGGCTTCGGGATCGAAGGCGAACTCATGGAAAATTTTGGCGGTCAGGGCCCGGACTCCGTCGAGCACGCTGATGCCCGGCAAGAAACAGTCGGCCGCATAAGCTGCGAAGTCATGTTTCACTCGGCCGTATGGCGATTCGAAACGATAGCGCGCAGCGTCCAAGTCCCGGGCATTGAGCGGTACGCCGGGATGATAGTTCAATAGCGCGCGTACCGCCTCCCAATTGGGAATTTCCTGCTTGTCAGGCAACTGCTGACCCAGCACGTCGACCGTGCTCTCGGCGCGCACTCGCAAGATTTCATGCGGTGCTTCCAGTGCCAATAAGGTCACCGGATTGCCGAATACATCGCATCGCTCCAGGCGGCGCGCGAATGCCGGCAGGATCTCCAAGTGGTGGTCGAGACAGCGTTGCCATGACAGCGTGCGTGGAGTCAGATGCAAGAGCTGCCGCGATAGCGAAACCGGCGCCGCGTAGCGGTATTCGGTGTCGTGAATGATGCGATAACGGGCCATGGCGATGACGTATCCGTGCCGGTGTCAAGCCGCCAGCGTTTGCTGGCTGATATCGCCGATGTGGGTGAAGTGGCGCATCGCAAGGCGATCCGAAAGCGCCCAGGCATTGCGGGCGATTTCGTCGAGCAGGCGTGCCAGATTGCGACACACAGCCGGGCTTGCATTTTCGAAGCGGGACAAGTCGAAGCCGTTTAGCAGTTTGAGTTGAGTCGGCAGCACGCCGGTGGTTTCGATACGATCCTGATTTAAATTGTCCGACAATTCATTCAGATAACTAATCAATTGCACCATCTGCAGCACGATGCCGTGCGGGTTGGTGTCATCGAATACGATCAAATCCAGCACCGGTAGCAGCTCGGGCTGAGCACGGTAGCGATGCCGATAGGTAATGATGCTGTCGGCGGTTTCCAGCAACCAGCCCAGGCTGCCGTGATAATCCGGGTTGAGACTCAGGGTATCGGCCAGATTGGACAAGAAGCGGCTGATCGCGCTCGACAAGAACGTGATGCGTTCGATATGCCGGCCGATAATCAGCAAGCGCCAACCGTCGTCGCGGGTCATGCAATCCATTGCGAAACCGGCCAGGGAGGCACTGAATACCATCATTTGATCCAATGAGCGCAAGGCTTCGGTCAAACCGGCACGGCCCTTTGCTTTAACGGCACTCGCGGCCATTGAGCGTTCCATGCGGTTCAGGGCGGACCAATTGTCGTGCGACAAACGCTCGCGCACCTGAGTTGCCGTCCACATCAGATGACGCAGGTTGCTGGCGACGCTGCTGGCCTGTTTGCTGTCGAAGACAGCCGCGACCAGGATTTGCTCGGCGTCTTGCGGTGTGAAGGCTTCGATCTCATCTTCGCGGTGCTTGGGCACCAAGGCCAACCAGCGGCAGATGTCGAGTGCCGCCTCGCGCGCCAGCGGCGCATCGCGGCTGGCATCGTCGAACCGTGTCAGGGCAACCCGCAGCAAGCGTGCGGTATTGTCTGCGCGTGCGGTATAGCGGCCCAACCAGAACAGACTCTCGACCACGCGCGAGGATAGGGCGGCTGGATTGCGCACCAAGTCGCGGGCGGTGGTCGCGCGTTTCAGCAGGCTCATGGTACTGACCGGACGTTCGGACAGTACCCAGGTGTCTTTGCTGCCGCCGCCGCGCTGCATCGAGATCAATTGCGCGGCCGATTGATTCGCCAGGCGCGTCAGGCCGCCGGGCATCACGGTATAGCCATCGTCCGCGGTACCCGTCGCGGTAGCGAGCAGGCGCAAGGCGACCGAGCGCCCGACGAGTTTTTTATCGGTTTCGAGGGAAACCACGGGTGCTTGCGACAAGGTAATCACTTCTTGCGCGACATAAGCATGCGGTTGGGTGCGCAGGCGCTCGATCAAGGCATCGCGTGCCTGGCCTTGCACGTCGCGGCCGAATACCGGTTCGAAACTGAATGAGGGATAGGCTGCCTTGATGACCAGCTCATCGAGCCGTTCAATCACATGTTCGAGTGCCGGGGCCTCACCGCACCACCAGGTGGCCACCGAGGGAATCATCAAGGGCTCACCCAGCAGGTGCTGGCAGATATTCGGTAGGAAGCCGCTAATCGCTTCCGACTCGACCACGCCGCTGCCTAAGGCATTGGCGATCAGCACATGACCTGCGCGTGCCGCTTGCAACAGGCCAGGCACACCCAAGGCGGAGTCGCCGCGTAGTTCGAGCGGGTCGCAATAGCCGTCGTCGAGACGGCGCAAAATGCCATGCACGCGTTGCAGACCGCTCAGGGTTTTCAGGTAGACCATATCGCCGCGTACCGTCAGATCTTGTCCTTCGACCAAGGGGAAGCCGAGGTAGCGCGCCAAGTAAGCGTGTTCGAAATAGGTTTCGTTGTAAGGGCCCGGCGTCAGCAGGACGATCAGCGGCGGCTCGCCATCCGAGGGGGCAAATTGCGACAGGCTTTGATGTTGAGTACGAAAGAATTCTGCGAGGTGATGGACCCGCAAATCGCGAAACAATTCGGGGAAAACCCGTGACACGATCAAGCGGTTTTCCAGTGCATAACCGGCACCCGAGGGAGCTTGAGTTCGGTCGGCGATGACCCACCAGCGTCCGTCGGGGGAGCGTGCCACGTCAACCCCGTAGATGTGCAGAAACTTGCCGTGCGGCGGCCTCATACCCTGGGCGGGCCAGAGAAAACCGGGGTGGCCGAAGACCAGCGCAGGCGGCAGTAAACCCAGGCTCAGCAGAGTTTGCGGGCCATACAAATCGGCCAGAATCTTATCCAGCAAGCGGGCCCGCTGGGCCACACCTGCTGCCAGCGGCTCCCACTCCGCGGCGGGCAGTACCAGCGGCAGGGGATCGAGTTCCCAGGGCCGGCTGACGCCTTGGGGCGAGGTGTACATATTATAGGTGACGCCGTTTTCGATAATCTGGCTGCGTACGAAATCGGCTTGCTGATGCATTTGCTCGGGACTGGTCGCGTCGATTTGTTCGCATAGCGGTTGCCAGTGATCGCGAATTTTCTCGGCCGCGTCGAGCATCTCGTCGTAGCGGTCGGTATTTATGGCATATGAAGAGAGCAACGCGCTGGGCATGAGTCCGGACCGGCAAATGAGTGGTGCGACCGCGTCGCGCCGTCGGCTATTTTACCTCCGCAGATCGAGCGTAAACGGAAAATTGGGGTTTGTGTCAATTTCCGACATTGCTTCCGCGATGGGAATCTGGCCGGGCGTATGACCCATCCGGAAAAAACGCGCCAGACGCCGGCTTTCGGCGGCGTAGGCGTTGATCGGGAAATCGTCGTAGTTACGTCCGCCCGGATGCGCGACATGGTATTGGCAGCCGCCCATGCTGCGTCCCATCCAGGTATCGAGCAAATCGAAGATCAGCGGCGCGTGGCTGGCGATGGTCGGGTGCAAGCACGAAGGCGGTTGCCAGGCCCGGTAACGGACTCCCGCGACCCATTCGGCGACCGTGCCGGTCGCTTGCAAGGGCACAGTACGGCCATTGCAGGTCAGCCGATAGCGCTCGTCCGCCATCCCGGTGACCTTGACTTGCATGCGCTCGACCGATGAATCGACATAACGCACGGCGCCGCCGGCCGAACCTTCTTCGCCGAGCACATGCCACGGTTCGAGTGCATGGCGTAGCTCGACTCGAATGCCGCTGGCGGAAAAATCGCCATAGATAGGAAAGCGGAATTCAAAGTGCGGTGCAAACCATTCCGGTTTGATGTGATAGCCGGCGGCGCGCGTTTCGGCCAGCACATCGTCGAAATCCTGTTTCACGAAGTGCGGCAGCATAAAGCGATCGTGCAACTGGGTGCCCCAACGTACCAGCTTGGGCGGCGCGTACGGTTGTTTCCAGAAACGGGCGATCAAGGCGCGCAATAAAAGTTGCTGGGCAAGCGACATGCGCGCATGAGGCGGCATTTCGAAAGCACGCATCTCAAGTAATCCTAAGCGGCCGGTGGCGCTATCGGGCGAGTAAAGTTTGTCGATGCAAAACTCGGTACGATGAGTATTGCCGGTCACGTCTGCGAGCAAATTGCGCAGCACCCGGTCGACCAACCAGGGCGGCGCCGATTGACCTGCCGGCGGCAACTGGGCGAAAGCTATTTCCAACTCATAGACGGCATCGTTGCGCGCTTCGTCGATGCGCGGCGCTTGGCTGGTCGGGCCGATAAAAAGGCCGGAAAAAAGAAAGGAGAGCGAAGGATGGTTATGCCAATACGACACCAGACTGCGCAGCAAATCGGGGCGGCGCAGAAACGGCGAGTCCACGGGAACCGAGGCGCCCAAGGTAAAGTGATTGCCGCCTCCGGTGCCGGTATGCCTGCCGTCGAGCATGAATTTTTCGGTCAGCAAACGCGTTTCGCGTGCCGTCTCGTAGAGATGAGTGGTGCGCTCGACCAATTGATCCCAAGATGCGCTGGGATGGATGTTGACTTCGATCACACCCGGGTCGGGCGTGACGCGAAATTGCGTCAGGCGCGGGTCGGCGGGCGGTTCATAGCCTTCGATCACAATTGGCGTGGCGAGTGCGGCGGCGGTGGCTTCAATCGCGGCCACGAGGGCCAGGTAGTCCTCAAGCGTGTCGGTCGGCGGCATAAACAAATACAGAATGCCTTGGCGTACTTCAGCGCAAAGTGCGCGCCGTGTAATCCAACCGGCCGACTGTTGAGCTGCCGGGACGGTATCGGGTGCCGGCGCCGCCGTGGCCGAGCTTGCCTTGCCTGGCGCACGCGGGGCGGATATCTGCGGTTTGAAGGTCGCCGCTGCGGGCAGCGGTTTCTGCACTTGTAAGGGGTCGGGCGGGTAGACGTAAGGGAAATCGGTTTTGGCGGCCCAGGGTTGCGAAGCCAAGGGCAGGCGATAACCGATAGGCGAGTCGCCCGGAATCAGATAGCAACGCTCGCTGCGCAAGAACCATGGGCCCGATTGCCAAACGCCGGCAGGCGTGCGCAGCAGCGGCAGCACGTGGCCGACCTCCCGGTTTAAGCCTTGCTCGAAGACGCGGCTCAAGCGTTCGCGTTCCAGCGGATCTTCCAACTTGGTATCGAAGATATCGACGTTGCGCGGCAAACGGCGTTCGCGCCACATGTAGTAAAACGCATCCTCGAAAGCGGGGAAGATATATTTTTGATCCAGCTCCAATCTTTGCGCAACGCCGCTGAGAAAGCGTGCGCCGAGTGCCGCATCGGCTTTGCCTGCTTGAGTCTCGTCGGCGTACAGCGCCGCATTGTGCCAGATCGGTTGGCCGTCTTTGCGCCAAAAACAGTTGAGCGACCAACGTGGCAATTGTTCGCCGGGATACCATTTACCTTGGCCGAAATGGGCCAAGCCCAAGGGCGCATACTTTTCGCGCAAGCGATGAAACAGCTGGCCGGCGAGTTTACGTTTGGTCGGG
>Ga0302314_10019554_pt1 | contig 11241 bp, 10 predicted proteins | sample III_Palsa_N2_3_FD_200533 | JGI IMG/M metagenome (GOLD analysis project Ga0302314, IMG submission 200533) | Peat permafrost microbial communities from Stordalen Mire near Abisko, Sweden - III_Palsa_N2_3 | ecosystem: Environmental > Terrestrial > Soil > Palsa > Peat permafrost | place: Sweden... | reverse complement strand
ATTGCCTTTGTATCATTGTGTCGAGACGTCATCCCTTGACCCCACCACTGGTCAGGCCCTGCACGATCATGCGCTGGCACATCAATGCGAGCAGCAGCGGGGGCAATACCGCAAGGACGCCGCCGGTTGCCATTAGCGTCCGCGCGGTCGTCACATCGGTAACGAAACCCGCGACCACGACCGGCGCGGTCTTCGATGCCATTGTGGTGGTCAGGATGACCGCGAACAGATAGTCGTTCCACGCGGTCATGAACGCGAAGATGGCGGCGGCGGCGAGACCGGGCGCGGCTACAGGTATCAGGATCTTCCACAACATCTGTGTCCAGGTACAGCCGTCGACCTGGGCGGCCTCCTCCAATGACCGCGGGATGCCCTGAAAATAGTTCTTCATCAGCCAGATCGTGAACGGCAGCGTCAGCGTCAGATAGGTGATCGCCAGGGCCGCCAGGTCATCGAGCAAATGGAACGTCTTGATCGTCAAATACAGCGGCACGATCAGTGCGATGCCCGGCACCATCCGCGAGCCGAGATACGTCAGCAGCAACGGCATCTGCCCCGGGAAGCGCAGACGCGCGAAGCTGTACCCCGCAAGCGTTCCCAGGATCAGGTTGAGCGCCGCAGTGGCTGTTGCCGCCACGAGAGAGTTGAAGATCCCCGGCAGCGTGTTCTCCGCGGCCCGGCTGCCGACCACGGCTTCGATACCCGACGCGTGGATGAAGGTCAGGTAATTGCGGATTGTGAAGCTGTCCCAGCCGATCTTGGGCGGCACCGAAAGGACATCGCTCTCGTGCATGAAGCTGGTCAGCACGAGCCACGAGAACGGTGCCAGGACATAGATGGTTACCAGGAGACCACCGCCCATCAGCAGAAGCGTCTGGACTCGGCTCTGCGTGCGCGCCGCTCTCATGCCTCGAACTCGCCGCGGCCATACAGGATGCGGAAATAGATCACCGACAAGCCAAGCGTGATCAGGGTGACGATGTAGGCGTAGGCGCTGCCGTGGCCGAAATCGAGGTTTTCGAACGTCGTCAGGTAGGTCGCCCAGGTCAGCGTCGTCGTGGCCGTGCCCGGACCGCCGGCGGTCAGGACATAGATGATATCGAACGCCCGCACGGCGAGCATGGTCTCCAGGATCAGCACGATCAGCAGCGCCTGGGCAAGCCAGGGCAGCGTGATGTGCAGGAACGACTGCCACGGCCGGCAGCCGTCGACACGTCCTGCGTCGTAAAGTTCCGCGGGGACACGCTGCAAAGCGCCGAGAAATAGGATCGCGGCGAGCGCGAACTCGTTCCACGTGTGCGCGACGATCAATCCCCCGAGCGCGTAGGTGGGGACGGCCAACCAGCCCTGATAGTGCTCGATCACCCCGAGCCAGCGCAGCAACGCGTTCAGCGCGCCGATCTTGGGGTCATAGATCCACTGCCACATCAGACCGTTGACGACCGGTGGAATAGCCCAGGGAATCAGGATGACGGTTCGCACAAAGCCGCAGCCGGGAAAGCGTCGGTTCAGCAGCAGGGCGACCGCAAGACCAACCGCGACGATGATAATGACGGCAATCACCGTGAACACGGCTGTGATGCGGAGCGCGGTCCAGAAGTCAGGATCGGCCAGGATGTCGACGTAGTTCTGCAGCCAGACAAAACGGAAGATCCGCGGCCGCCGCAGATCGTAGCGATGCAGGCTGACCCAGAAGGAATAGCAAATCGGATAACCGACCAGCAGGAGGATCACCAAAATCGAAGGCGCGTTCAGCAGATACGCAAATGGTGTCGCGCGCCGGCTGATCCACATTCTGCGGCGCATGACCGGCAGCATGGACGCCGCCGACCCGGGCGGGGCAGGTCTTCGAGGCTGAGCCTCGGTGGTTACCTTCATCCAGTCGCTCCGACTGCGCGCAACGCAAGGACCGTTGCTGAGCGTGTGACGGTACGATACCTGCGTTCTGTAGTTTTGCAACATCGGATACGGGGCGGCGGTGCATTTTTATGGCGCAGCCCTGCCGCTTGGGCGTCAGCGCGTATTTGCGTTACATCCAGACCATGCGATCCCGCGCGTGCCCGCAGCGGCCATCGGCGCCGCGCGCGGGATCGGTCAGCGGCGCATTGGCTCAGTCGCCGATCGGCTGGTTGTCGGTCGGGCCGTGCAATTGCAGTAGAGAGGCGCGCAGGCGTCGCAGTTTCGGCGCCGAGAGATGTTGCCGCCGTGCGGCAACCAGTGTCGCCAGGCAGTCCATGATGTAGAGCTGCCCGTAGCGGCTGCGGTTGGGAATCTCGAACCGCCGGTCGTTATCCGGGATGTCCAGGGGCAGTAGGATGCTGCTGGCGTCCGCGAGCGGGCTACCCGGTCGCGTGACGGAGATCACCACGGCGCCGGCTTCCCTCGCCATCATCGCGCAATCGACCAGCGCGCGCGGTCGCCCGGTCACCGAGAACAGCAGCAGCAGGTCCTCGGCCTGGCAGGTCGCCGCGGCGATCCGCTGCTTGTAGGCGTCGATCAGGGCGGAGCTGTGGATGTCGAAGCGGAACAAACGATTTTCCGCCTCCTGCGCCATGTTCGCGGAGCTTCCCCCGGTTCCCATACAAAAGACCCGGCGCGCGGCGTCGATCGCGCTCGCAGCCTGCTCCAGCGCCTGCGGATCGCGCTGGGCGAAGCTGTAGGCCAGAGCCTGTGCGGTTGCCTCGTAGACCTGCCCGGCGAGCGATTCCGTGTCGTGCGAGATGACCGCGTGGTCCGACAGCACGAACATGCGGGCGGTGGCGATGTCCTGGGAGACCCGCCGCTTGAGGTCCACGAAGCCGGTGCAGCCGACGTGGCGGGCGAAGCGCACAATGGTCGGCTCGCTGACCCCGGCCCGCTTCGCCAGTTCCTTCGTGCTGCTGCGCGTGGCGCGGTCGATATCAGCGAGGACGGCCTGAGCGACCGATTTTTCGGCGCGGTTCAGCAGCGGCTCGACCTGCCGGATCCGGTCGACCACGCCGACGGTTCCCGGTATCGTCCCGGGATGATGCAGTCCTCCGGTTGCCTGCAATGCCCGTTTCGGGGAAATCTGGTGCCGATTCGTTACGCCAGCGCGTGAATGCCGCTGCTTCATAAATGTCCCATCCGGCCGTAGTGTTCGGCATCATCGGTGCGATGGCGCCGTGAAAGCCGGCTGATCGACATCGAGTATGCGGATCTCTCAGTCCCACCGGCGCAGACATCCTTTTGGGGACTCTGGTACAAACAATATTCCATTCCTGGCAACGCCACGCCAGCGACTCGCTTGTCATGACGCCGGCACTGCATTCCGGATGGCAGACGCACTTCGGCCTTGGGGACGCAATCTGCTCAAGGTTGGACGTATCATTCCGTATCCCATCACATGTCTGGCGCCTGAGCCCGCAACCGCCGCCGGACAGCACCGTGGGCAGAACCCGCCTACTTCACCGCGCCCAACGTCAATCCCTGCACGAGATATCGCTGCAAGGCGGCGAACACCACTGCCACCGGCAGCGTCGCCAGCAACGTTGCCGCCATCACTTGATTCCACTCGACCGTGTAGCGGCCGGCCACAAGGTTTACGACCTTCAACGGCAAGGTCAGGCGCGACGGATCGCGGAGCATAGTCAGCGCCACCACGAATTCGTTCCAGCTGCCGACAAAGGTAACAATCCCGGTCACTGCGATCGCCGGCAGCGATAGTGGCAGGAAGATGCGCACCACCGATTGCAACCGGTTGGCGCCGTCGATCCAGGCGGCCTCCTCCAACTCGATCGGGATGGTGGCGAAATACGCCGCCAGCATCCAAACCGCGAACGCAATGTTGAAGGCGGCGTAGATCACCACGACGATGATCCGTGTGTCGACCAGCGTGCCGTCGCCGATGTGGATCGAGGCCGCCATGCGAAACAGGCCGAGCACCAGCAAGATGGGCGACAGCATTTTGGTCACCAGCAGGAATTGCCGATACGCCCCGACGCCGCGGAATGGCAGGCGGCTCACCGCATAACCAGCGGGTACCGACACCAGGATGGTCAGCAAGGTCGCGGTCAGGCTGATGAACAGGCTGTTTGCGAGACCGGTGCCGAAATCGACGGTAGCCCACATGTCCACGAAGTTTTGCCAGGCCAATCGCGACGGCAACCAGCGTGGCGGGAATGCCGTCACCTCGGGCAGTGGCTTGAGCGCCGTCGACAGCATCACCGCAAACGGCAGCAGCGCCAGGACCAGCAGCGGCGACAGCACCAGCCAGCTTATCGCCGTGCGGCGCACAATGCGGCGCGTGATTGTGCCCCGAGGGATCATGCCTCCTCCGGCACGCGCAGGCGCAGATACACGAACGTAAAGGTGAACACGATGGCCAGCATGGCCAACGACACCGCAGCCGCCTGTCCTGGCCGACCCAGCCGGAAAGACAGCTCGTAGAGATATGTCACCAGGATATGCGTGGAGTTGTCCGGGCCACCCTGCGTCATGACCCATATGATCGGGAACGAATTGAACACGCTGATCACGTTCAGTACGATGGCGATGTTGATGAACGGGGCCAGCAGCGGCAGCGTGATGTGGCGGAACGTCTGCAGCCGGCGGGCGCCGTCGATCGATGCGGCCTCGTAGACCTCATTGGGGATCGAGGACAGGCCGCCGAGGAGGATGGTCGAGGTGAACGGGATCGAAACGATAATGCCGATCAGGATTTCGACCGGAAACGCGGTCTCCGGCCACGCCATCCACTGTACCGAGGTTCGCAGCACGCCGAACTGCTGCAGTGTCGCGTTGATCATGCCGTAGTCGGCGTTGAACGCCCACAGCCAGACGATCGCAGCCATCGCCAGCGAGATCGACCACGGCAGCATGATGAGCGTGCGCGCCAGGCCGCGGCCGATGAAATCCCGCCGCAAAACCAGCGCGACGGGGACCGACGCGATGATGGTGCCGCCCACCACGCCCACCGTCCAGGTCAGCGTGCGCAGCAACGCATCGCGAAAAATCGGGTCCGCGAACACGGTGCTGAAATTGGTCAACCCGGCGTAGCCGCGCACCAGCCCGAAGCGCGACACGTCGGAGACCGACAGGCGAACGATCTCGTAGAACGGATAGCCAATGATGGTGATCGTCAGCACCAGGCTGGGCAGGATCAGCAGCCAGGGAGCAAGCGTCAGGCGCAAGCGGCCGGCGCGCACCCGGCCGGCGGTCCCGGCAGGTGCGCTGAGCGAAAGGCTCATTTGCCGGGGCTCACTTCCCCAGGGCGAGGTTCGCCCGATCCGCCGCCTGTTTCAGCGCCGCGGCCGGCTCGGCCTTGTCGAGATACACCGATTGGACGGCATCGCTGACCGCTTTCGCCGTGTCTTCCCATCCCGTCACGGTGGGTGCGAAATGCGCCGTCGGCAGCAGGTCCACGAACACCTTCAGGCGGGTGTTCTGGGTGAAATACGGATCGGTCAATTCTGCCTGGGTGGTCGGCAGGAACCCTTCGCTGGTGGTGAATTCGATCCTGGGTTGCTTGGTGAACAGGAAGTCGAGAAATTTCCAGGCGGCCTGTTTGACCTTCGAATTGGAGAACATGATGATCGAATCGGTCACCGCATAGGTCGACTGCACGGTGCCGGTCGGCACCGGAACGATGCCGTACTCCAGGTTGGGTGCCTGCTTGGCGATCTGGTTGATCATGAACGGCAGGCTGATGATCATGCCAACGCGGCCCTGCTTGAACAATTCCTGCAGATCGGTGCGGGTGTAGTTGGTGACGCCGTCCTGCGTCAGGCCCTGATCGACCAGCGATTTGTACAGCGTCAGCGCCTTCACCCCGGCCGGCGAATCGAAAGCGGCCTTGCCATCGGGGCCGACCACGTCGCCGCCGTAGCTCCATAGCGCGTAGTAGTAGTACACATCGACCTCGGTGCCCTTTGCCATCAATCCGAAGCCGGCAGATCCCGCGGCCTTTATCTTCTGCGCGGCGGCAACGACGTCGTCCCAGGTCTTCGGGCCGTCGGGGAAACCGGCCTTTGTCAGCATCGCCTTGTTGTAGAACATCGCCCGCGCGGAGGCTGCAATCGGCAGGCCGTAGGTCTTGCCGTCGATTTGGCTGGGCTTGAGGAACTGGCCGATGAAGCGGTTCTTGAACTCGGGCGACATGTAGCCATCGAGCGGTTCGGCCAGGCCGTCCCTGACGAAGTCCAGCAGCGAGCGGGTGCCGAGGATGGAAATGTCCGAATTCACCCCGCCGGAGACGTCGGTGCGCAACTTCTGCAGCAGGCTGTCCCAGTTCACGACCTCGATCTTGACGTCGATGCCGGGGTTGGCGGCATGGAACTCGGCCGCCATCTTCTCGAAATAGGGACCGGTGGTCGCGGAGTAGTAGGAGACGGTCACCCGTACCGTCTCGGCCCGGGCTGGTGTGGTCGCGGGTGTCGTCGCGGCCAGCCCGCACAGGGCCAGCGCCAGGACAGCCCGGCGCCAGGGGCGCATCAAGTCACGGCTCATGTCATTCTCCCGTTCACATGCTGCCGTGACGTTAACCAGCCGCGGCCGCCAAAGGAACGAGCAATTTTCAGGCCACTACGCCCGTCCGTTGCGTCTAGGCAACGGGCATTTGTGGAGCAATTCCCATCGTGGGCAACCCTTTCACCTCCTGCGCAGGTGCGGGTGCCAGCGCCATGGCGAGCACGGTGACGCCGTTGCACAACACCATCAGCGCTGCCACGGGCCACCACGCACCGCCGACCGCAGCCACCGCCGCTGTCGCGACAAGCGGCAACGGTCCACCGATCAATGCACCGGTCGTCTCGCGTGCCAGCGCGATGCCGCTGTAGCGCAGCCGAACGTCGAACAGCTCGGTATAGAAGGATGGTTGCACGCCGAAGACCGCACGCAGCCCGACCGCGAAGCCAACAACCATCGCCAGGACAATCACGACCGGATTGCGGGTTTCGAGCAGCCAGAAAAATGGGAACGCGTACAGCGCGCCAAACACTGAGCCGGCAATCATGATCGGTCGGCGTCCGATCACATCGGATAGCCGTCCGTAGAGCACGCAGGCGATGCTGCCGCAGAACGCAGCGATCACCAGCGCGATCAGCGCCGTGGTCTGCGATACGCCAAGCTGTCTTGTCATGAAGCCGAGCGTATAGACGGTGTAGACGTATCCGACGCACGGCCCGACGTTGGCGCCCATCGCCACCAATACGCGACCGGGATGATTGGTCAGCAACTCCCAGGCCGGTGCGGGCGTCATCCGTGCCTGGTCTTTTATTGCGCTGAATTCCGGTGTCTCGAGGATGCGCCGGCGCACGAAATAGCCGATCCCAACTGCAACCAGGCTCAACAGGAATGGCACGCGCCAGCCCCAGGCGATGAACTGATCCTCTGGCATCAGCGCGAAAAGGAAGAAAATGCCGGCGGAGAGGGCGATGGCCAGGTCGGTGGCAGATGGTGGCCAACTGGCGAAAAACCCGCGTCGCGTCGATCCGTATTCGGCGGCGAACAGGACTGCGCCGGCATACTCGGCACCTGCCCCGAGGCCTTGTACCAGGCGCAGCAGCAGCAGCAGGATCGGTGCGGCTATGCCGATCGCGCCGTAGGTGGGCAGCAGTCCGATTGCCGCTGTGCCGAACCCCATCAGCAGCAAAGTGGCGATCAGCACAGGCTTACGGCCGTACTTGTCGCCGAAGTGGCCGAACAGCACGCCGCCGAATGGGCGCACGAGATAGCCCACCGCGAACGTCGCGTAGGACGCCAGGATCCCCACCAGCGGATCGTAATTGGGGAAGAACACCTTGTTCAGCACGAGCGCCGCGGCGGTGCCATAAAGGTAGAAATCGTACCATTCGACGATCGTGCCGATGGTGCTGGCGCCAATCGCCTCCCAACGGGTGGTACGCGCCCCTGCGGTCGCCGCCTGCTGCATTTTGTTATCTCCCTACGTCGACCGGCTTGGACCGGCCCGTTTTGTCTACTTTGCCGGTTGGAGTTCCGGCTGGCGAGCGCCCTCGGGGGCGTCAAAGAAGCGCCGCTTGAGACCCTTCTGGTTCTCGTAGATGGAGCCTTGCAGATCCGCCGGCGGCAGTGGCAGTCGAACCGGTACCGGAGCAAGCCGCGGTTGGTTCGTCGGCGCACCGGCAACCATGAGCTTGTCGTAAGCTTCCATCCCGGCGGGAAGACCCAGCAGCGGCCAGGCGTCGGCGGCGCGATATTGCAGCAACAGCAACCGCCGTTCCTTGTTCGACGTGTTGGGCGCCGATCCATGCACCGCGCGAACGTGGTGGACGGTGATCGACCCGGCCGCGCCGGTCAGCGGTATCGCCTTGGCGTAGTCTAGCTCCTTGGTAGCCGGGTCCATCGCGCCGCAAAACCGGCCGTCGGTGTGATGATCGAATATCGGTCCCTTGTGGCTGCCGGGAATGATCATGAGCGGCCCATTCGCCAGCTCCATGTCATCCATCATGATGCCGACGGCGGCCAGGTCATCGTTGGTGTGCGGATAGAACGCCCAATCCTGGTGCCATTCGACCGCGGCGCCGTAGCCGGCCGACTTCATGTTGAGTTTTGCAGTATCGAACCGAATGTCCGGGCCCCAAAGCGCTTGCAGGACCTTGATGATCTTGGCGTGAGCGACAAGATCGCGGTAGGCCGGATGGTGCAGGTGCGGCGACTTGATCCGCCGCACGCGCGGCTGTTGCGGCGTGTGGGTATCCTCGAGGTCATAGATCTCGTTGTGCTGCGCGACCGCGCGGGCCTGCTCGACGAATTCATCCGTCACGCGGCGCAACCGCTGAACCTCGTCCTGCGTCAGGACGTCGGGTACGACTATCGCGCCGACGCGGTTGTACTCGTCGATCTGTGTCTGGTTGAGCACGGCTAATTACCTCCACACTATCTTTCGTCGCACATCTGGTATCGGGCATCTGTCACGCACGGCGCGCGGCGGCCTGCAACACTGCCGTCCGTGACACCGGCTGTCGAACGAACACGACGACCGACAGGGCGCCCAGCACGGCGATCGCACCGGTCAGCACGAAGGCGCTGGTGAATGTCCCGCTGGCCTGCACCATGTAGCCGGTCGCCGCCGGCGCCACGATCCCCGCGAGGTTCGCGATCAGGTGGACGAAGCCGCCGACGCCGCCGACCCGGTTGTTGTCGACGGTGTCGAGGATGATCGCCCAGTAGGTGTTGCCGGTCAGGTACATGAAAAACACCGACACCGTCATCAGCGCGACCGCTGATTCAACGCTGGTGACAGTGCCCGCCAACGCCACGCAAACGGCGGCGATCAGCAATCCGCTGACCAGGACCAGCTTGCGCGACAGCAGCGCGTTGCCGGTTAACCGATAGATCGCATCACAGACCATTCCACCCCCGGCCAGGCCGATGAAGCCGAGCAGCCACGGGATGGCGCTGACGAAACTCATGGATTTGATACTGAGGTGTTGTTGCATCGTCAGGTAGCTTGGAAACCACGCGAGAAAGAAATACAGGATGTAGGCGTAGCCGAAGAAGGCGAAGGCGGTGGCGAGCACTGCTGGGCGCATCAGCAACACACCCAGCTTCGCTGGCGGCAGGACGGTCGGCGGCTCCTGGCCGGCGGCGATCTCGGCGCGCTCGGCGGCACTGGTCAGTGGATTCTGTTCCGGCCGGTCGGTCACCAGCAGCAGCCACGCGATTGCCCAGCACAGCCCGATGATGGCGATGACCACAAACGACACGCGCCAGCCGTACGACAGCGCGATGAAGCCGACGATCGGCCCGGCGAGCGCGCCGCCGAGCGGTGTTCCGGCATTCGCCCAGCCGACCGCGCTGGCCTGCTGGCGGCGGGGGAACCAGTTGCTGACCAGCTTGTTGGTCGCTGAGCCGTACGGACCTTCGCCCATGCCGAAGATCAGACGCACCGTCAGCAGCGAGGCGTAGCTGAACACCAGGGCGGTCAGGCCACAAAATATCGACCAGACGATGGCGGCGATGCCGAAAACGTTGCGGCCGCCGATCCGGTCGGAGGCGTAGCCACCAACGAAACAGAACGCCGCATAGCCAAAAAAGAACGCACTGAAGACCCAGCCGAGCTCCGACGGTGATAGCGACAGTTGCTGGGTCAGGAAGGGCGCGGCGACCGAGATCGCCGAGCGGTCGAGGTAATTGATCATGCCGCCAAGGAACAGCAGCGCCACGACCGTCCAACGCACGGTGCCAAACAGCTTCATGGGGTTTGCCTATCGATCATCCCGAAGGATGCGCTTCCGTTACATCGTCCGGCCGGTACCGCGCATCAACACCGCCGTCTGTGCGCCGGTCACGCGTGCATGGAATGCGCGTGCCGCGTCGGACATGTCGGTGTCCGGGCGCTGCTCGACGTCGAAATTGTGGTAGGTGTCCACACCGCGCACCAGCGTGGCGAAGTCACGCTCCCCGACGGTTTGGCGGACGTGGGTCGGCAGGTAGCGAATTGCGAAGCCGATCCGGCGCCGCGGGGAGGGATTGGGCTCGCTGCCGTGAATCAACCGAACGTGGTGCAGCGACATCTCGCCTGGTTGCAGCACGAGATCGACGGCTTCGGAGCCGTCCACATCGACCGCGATCTCCTGACCGCGGCTGAGTAGATTGTTGGGCGCGAAGGTGTCGTGGTGGCCCAGCTGCTCGCCTTTGTGCGATCTCGGAATCACCCGCATGGCGCCGTTGTCGAGCGTGCTTTCGGAAATCGCGACCCAGGCGGTGACGATATCGGCTGGCTCGAGGCCCCAGTAGGTGCTGTCCTGGTGCCAGGAGACGTAGCTCGGGTTGCGGGCTTCCTTGATGAAGAAACTGGTGCCCCAACACAGGATGTTTGGGCCGATCAGGTCTTCGACCGCATCGACGATGCCGGGATGGCGGATCAGGTCGTTCAGCCAGGTGAACACCAGGTGGGTCTTATGACGCAGCGGGCCCGACAGGGTGCCATCGATGTGTTCGTATTGTTCAAGATGGTGGCGCACGTCGGCCGCCTCGGCCGTGGAAAGCGCGCGCACCGGGGCGTAATAGCCGTGCTCGTGATAGTGACGTACCGCCGCCGCGGATAGTGACTTCATGGCAACTTCCACCCGAGTTCATCATTAGTTCTTAGCGCAAGCTGAAACCTTGGGCCGGGAAATGTCAACCGACAGGCGGGTTGCCGGCGGATCAAATAGTCGGACGCAGCTCGATACAATTAGCTTGGATCGGTGGTCTGGATCGCGCGGCCAGTCCGTTGGGTGCGACCCTGTCGCGAGGCAGGGGGGCGTATTGACGGTGGGG
>Ga0302314_10019551_pt1 | contig 11243 bp, 10 predicted proteins | sample III_Palsa_N2_3_FD_200533 | JGI IMG/M metagenome (GOLD analysis project Ga0302314, IMG submission 200533) | Peat permafrost microbial communities from Stordalen Mire near Abisko, Sweden - III_Palsa_N2_3 | ecosystem: Environmental > Terrestrial > Soil > Palsa > Peat permafrost | place: Sweden... | reverse complement strand
TCTGGCGCTGAACCGCGGCGCGACCGCGCCCGGCTGGTCGGCGCCCAGCGACACCGGCATCGCCTTCACGCTCGGCATACTGGCGGTGTTCGGCGGCCGGGCCTCGGCGAGCCTGAAGGTGTTCGTCGCCACCTACGCCGTGGCGGACGATATCTTCGCCATCCTGATCCTGGCGATCTTCTACCCGCACAATCTGCACGCCGAGTGGCTGATCCTCAGCCTGGGCGCGATTCTGGCGATGTTCGTTCTGAACCGTTGGCGGATCTACGTGGTCTGGCCCTACCTCGTCGCCGTCGCGGTGCTCTGGACCTCGCTGCATCTGGCCGGGATCGAGGGGGCGCTGTCCGGGGTGGTGCTGGCCGCATTCCTGCCGACGCGGCCGACGCCATCCGCCAGTCCGCTGCTGGCCCAGGCGGCGACGGCGCTGGCCGAGCTCGAACAAGCCGAGCGTGCCCTGCGCCAAGCCGGCGCCGACCGAAGCAAGGTCGAGCAGGAACCGATCTGGGATTGGGCCAGCCGCAACCTGTCCGCCGCCGCCGCGCGGCTGCTGTCGCCGGCGGAGCGGGTCGAGCGCAATTTGGCGCCCTGGTCGACCTATGTGGCGCTGCCGCTGTTCGCCTTCACCGCCGCGGGCGTGTCGCTGGCCGCCAACTTCTCCGGCGCGGACTCCGCGCATGTGCTCTGGGGCGTCGTCCTGGGCCTCGCGATAGGCAAGCCGCTCGGCATCGTCGTCGCCACCTGGGCGGCGGTGAAGGCAAGGATCGCGATCGGGCCGGCCGACGCCTCGCGCATGGCGTTCCTCGGCGCGGCGTGCCTGTGCGGCATCGGCGATCCGCTCTCGATCCTGATGGCGGAACAGGCCTTCACCGGCCAGTCCTACGGCGCGGTGGCCAAGCTGGGGATATTGATCGGCTCGGCGGCGGCCGCCGCGCTGGGGTGTTTCGCGCTGGTATTTAGTCCGCCGCCCGCGACCGCCGACAAGCCGCAGTCCGCCGCCAAACCCGCCGCCGCGAAAGCCTAGCCGCCATGCCGCCAACCATCTTCGACAGTCGCCACGCACAGATGTTCCCCGTGCTGAGCCAGGCTGAGATCGATCGGATGCGCCACTTCGGCCATTCGGAGACGTTCGCCGAGGGTGACATGCTGCTGCGGGCCGGCGAGCGGGGGCATGGCCTAGTGGTGGTGCTGGGCGGCGAAGTCGAAGTCACCCGCCGCGATAGCGCCGGTCAGCCGCAGTCGATCGTGCGGCATGGTCCCGGCTCCTTCATGGGCGAACTGGCGCAGCTCAGCGGCCGGCCAGCGCTGGTCGATGCGCGGGCGACCCAGCAAGTCGAGGCGTTGGTGATCAGTCCGCAGGGCTTGCGCGCGGTGCTGGTGGCCGAGGCCGATCTTGGCGAGACGATCATGCGCGCGCTGATCCTGCGCCGCGTCGCCCTGCTCGAGGTCGGCGCGGGCGGGCCCGTCATCGTGGCGCCGCGCGGCCACGCCGGCGCTCGGCGACTGGCCGAGTTCCTGAATCGCAACAGCCATCCGATGCTGCTGCTCGACGCCGGCGAGGACGAGGCCAACGCCCTGCTCGAGCGTTTCCACGTGGCGCCGGGCGATTGGCCGATCGTGCTCTGCGCCGGCGGCCAGGTGCTGCGCAATCCGAGCGAGGTGCAGCTGGCGCGCTGCATCGGCCTGGTCGGCGCGATCGATCCGGACAAGGTCTACGACGTCGCCATCGTCGGCGCCGGGCCAGCCGGGCTCGCCGCGTCGGTGTATGCGGGCTCGGAGGGGCTGTCGGCGATCACGCTCGACTGCCGTGCGTTCGGCGGCCAGGCCGGCGCCTCGGCCAGGATCGAGAACTACCTCGGATTCCCCACCGGCATCACCGGCCAGGCGCTGATGGCCCGCGCCTACACCCAGGCGCAGAAGTTCGGCGTCGAGATGGCGATCCCCGACGAGGTCGCCTCGTTCGAGCCCGGCGAAGAGGGAGAGCCGATCCGGTTGCGGCTTGCGAGCGGCGAGGTGGTGCAGGCGTGCACCGTGGTGCTGGCTAGCGGCGTCCGCTACCGCCGGCTCGACGTGCCGGGGATGGCGGATTTCGAGTGCGCCTCGGTGCACTACTGGGCCTCGGCGATGGAGCGCACGCTGTGCGCCGGCGAAGAAGTGGCGCTGGTCGGCGGCGGCAACTCGGCCGGCCAGGCTGTGGTCTATCTGGCGGCCAAGGCCAAGAAGGTCTGGCTGCTGGTGCGCGGGCCTGGTCTGGAAGCCACCATGTCGCGCTATTTGATCGATCGGATCGAGGGCCTACCCAACGTCGAGCTGCTGCCGCACACGCAGATCGTCGGCCTTGAGGGCGAAGGGGGCATCCTGGAAGCGGTGCGCTGGCGCCGGCTGAGCGGCGAGGAGGGCCGGCGCGAAATGCGCAACCTGTTCCTTTTCATCGGCGCGGACCCCAACAGCGACTGGCTCGCCAACTCGGGCCTGGCGATGGACCGGCAGGGCTTCGTGCTCACCGGCGGCGAAGGGCGACACCCGCTCGAGACCAGCCGGCCGGGCGTGTTCGCGATCGGCGACATCCGCGCCGGCTCGGTCAAGCGCGTGGCCGCCGCGGTGGGCGAGGGGGCGCAGGTGGTGGCCGCGATCCACGCCCACCTGGGCGCGGAGCGGGCGCCGAAGGCAGAGGTCGCGCGGGCGGTTTAGACCTCGACTTTGTCATCCCGGAAGGCCGCGCAGAGAAGGCAGCCTACCTAGACCAGCTTCGCATCCAGGGTGATCTCGGCCTTCATCAGCTTCGAGACCGGGCAGTTCTTTTCGGCGCCCTCGGCCAACTGGGCGAAGGTGGCTTCGTCCAGCCCTGGCACGCTGGCGCGCAGGGTCAGGGCGGATTTGGTTATGGTGAAGCCCTGGCCTTCGGGTTCTAGCGAAACCGCTGCTTCGGTGGTGAGTTCGGTCGGCTCGTAGCCGCCGGCCTGGAGTTGAAACGCCAGCGCCATGGTGAAACAGCCCGCGTGCGCCGCAGCGATCAGCTCTTCCGGGTTCGTGCCCTTCTCGTTTTCAAAGCGAGTGCGATACCAATAAGGGGTCTCGTGCAAGACGCCGGAATCGGTCGAAAGATCGCCGCCGCCGTCCCGGCCGGTTCCGCGCCAGACGGCCTTCGCCTTACGGATCATCGAATTATCCTCAAATTCCAGGGTGGCGAGGCCATGCGCCCCGCCACCCTGACTTGGATATTCTGAACCGAAATTGCGACGGCTGCGCGCGGCTCAGAGCACGCGGCGACGGAAAACGGCGTGATAGATGAACAGCACGACCGCCGAGCCGCACGCGGCGACGAAGATGCTGTAGAGGTTGATGCCGGAAACGCCGGAATGGCCGAACAGGTGGAACAGATACCCGCCGACGAAGGCGCCGACGACACCCAGCAGGATATCCATGATCAGCCCTTCGCCGCGGCGATTGACGATCATGCTGCCGATCCAGCCGGCGACGAGGCCGACGACGAGCCAAGAAAGCAGTGACATAGGGCCCTCCTCCAAAGGCGAGCGCCAGCCATCCGGGCCGGCGAGGTTAACCAAATGAAAGCGTCAACCGGGGTGCGGTTCCCGCCGGCCGTGGTAAGCGTCGCCGTCCCCGGAGCCCCCTCGATGAAGCTTGTGCAATTCGCCCTGACGGCCCTTGCCGCGGCAGCCGTCGCCGGCGCGGCGGAAGCGGACGAGGGGCTCTGGACCTTCGACAATTTCCCGACCGACAAGGTGAAGGCCGCGTATGGGGTCGACATCACGCCGGCCTGGCTGGCGCATGTGCAGGGCGCGGCGGCTCGGCTCTCGGTCGGCTGCTCGTCCTCGGTGGTGAGCGACAGCGGTCTGTTGCTGACCAACGACCATTGCGTCACCGACTGCGCCCAGGCGCTCTCCTCGTCAGGCGCCGACTACACCAAGGGCTTCCTGACGGCGGCCAAAACCGATGAGCGGACCTGCCCGGGGATGCAGGCCGACATCCTGCTGCAGATCGTCGACGTGACCGCGCGGCTCCACGCGGCGGGGGCCGGGCTGACCGGCGAGGCGTTGGTGCGAGCGCGGGATGCGGCCAGCGGCTCGATCGAGCGCGAAGTCTGCGGCGAAGACCGAAAGTATGATTGCCAGGTGGTCACCCTCTATCACGGCGGTCAGTTCAAGCTCTACAAGTATCGTCGGTACACGGACGTACGGCTGGTGTTCTCGCCCGGCGATCAGGCGGCGTTCTTCGGCGGCGATCCGGACAACTTCAATTTCCCGCGCTACGACTTCGATTGCGCCTTCCTGCGCCTGTACGAGGGTGGCCAGCCGGCCGTAACGCCCTCGCATCTGACGTGGAACGCCGCGCCGCCGACGCCCGGACAGCCGGTATTCGTCGCCGGCAATCCCGGCGGCACGTTCCGTGAGCAGACGGTCGCCCAACTCGAGACGCAACGAGATATAACGCTGCCGCGCGGCGTGGCGGAGCTTTCCGAGCTGCGCGGGCGGATGATCCGTTTCCGTGAAGAGAGCGCGGCCAACGCCCAGCAGGCAAACGAGGCGCTGCAGGAACTGGAGAACGACTTCAAGGTCTACTACGGCCGCCTCGCGGCCCTCGATGACCCCGACTTCATGGCCGCCAAGCGCGCCGCCGAGGCCGATCTGAGGGCCAAGGCCGCCGCAAAGCTCGGGTCGGCGCTCGGCGACCCATGGGCCGATATGGCGGCCGCGCAGCGAGCTACGAGCGCGCTCTACGCGCCCTACCGCCAGTTGGAGCAAGCTGGGGAGCAATCGCAGCTTTTCACCTATGCCCGCGAGCTCGTGCGTGGCGCGGCGGAGCGGCTGAAGCCGTCGGTCGACCGAATGCCGCGCTATTCCGACAGCGAACTGCCCAACGTCGAGAAGGAGCTGCTCGACCCGCAGCCGATTCCGGCCGCGCTGGAGCAGTTGCAGCTGGAATTCTGGCTGTCGAAATCGCGCGAGCTGCTGACGGCCGATGATCCCGACACCAAATTGCTGCTGGGGAACGACAGCCCCGAGACGCTGTCGGCAGCGCTGGTGAGCGGCACGAAGCTGGCCGATCCGGCGGTGCGCAAGGCGCTCTGGGAAGGCGGGGAGGCGGCGATCGAAGCCTCCGACGACCCGATGATCCGCTTCATGCTGCGGATCGATCCCGAAGCGCGGCGGGTGCGGCGAGGGTACGAAGACAAGGTCGATGGGCCGACCGCGCGGGCGGCCGAAGCGATCGCGAAGGCGCGGTTCGCGGTTTACGGCGAGAGTCTCTATCCGGATGGGACCTTCACGCTGCGGCTCTCCTACGGCGCGGTCGACGGCTGGACCTGGGGAGGCAAGACGGTGAAGCCGTTCACCCACTTCGCCGGGCTGTACGACCGGGCGACCGGCCAGGCGCCGTTCGACCTCGACCCGCGCTGGGCCGCGGCCAGGCCGCGGCTGAACCCGGACACGATCTTCGATGTGTCCACCAACAACGACATCATCGGCGGCAACTCCGGCTCGCCGCTGCTGAATGCAAACGCCGAGGTGATCGGCACGGCCTTCGACGGCAACATCATGAGCCTCGGCGGCGACTACGGCTTCGACCCGCGGGCGAATCGGGCCGTCGCGCTTTCGGCCGCGGCGATCACCGAGGGGCTGCAAAAAGTGTACGGCGCCGATGCGCTGGTGGCCGAACTGACGGCTAAGTGACCCAAACTGGCGGCCGAGCCGTAGCAAATCTGATGCTGACGATTTCCCCAAACGCTGAGAACTGCCTATGATGAACGGCAGTCGATCGAAGCCTCGCGTGTTTTTGCGACGGCGGCGTTGTAACCGGATTGTCTTCCAAGCGTTCAAAGGCGAGCAATGGCCCGCACAAGACTGCTAAAAGACGAGGAGGGGCTGCCAGGATGAACTTCGATGGCTCGCGCGGCGGCGCGCTTAGATCCTTCGTAGATTTCGCGATCGAGGAGACAGCGCCGCCTGATTCGCCGCCCGGCGACCTTCGCGGCATCTCTTGCATCGTCTGCGCCTACAACGAGGCGGAGCGAATCCGGAACATCCTGGATGTAATCGTGGGCCACCCCGCGCTGGGTGAAGTGATCGTCGTCAACGATGGCTCGACCGACGACACCGAGGCGCTGATCCGCAGCTATCCCACCATCCGTGTGCTGACCCATACCCCTAACCGCGGAAAGACCTACGCCCTAAGCCGCGGCATCGCGGCGGCGAGGTACGATCACTTGATGCTGCTGGACGCGGACCTGTCCGGCGTGACGCCAGCCGACATCGATTCGCTGGCCGCGCCGGTGATGCGCGGCGAAGCCGAAGTCAGCATCTCGCTGCGCAGCAACAGCCTGTGGATCTATCGCCGGTTCGGGCTCGATTTCGTCTCCGGCGAGCGGGTCGTGCCGAAGTGGCTGCTCAGGAGCGCGGTCGAGGCGATGCAGCGCCTGCCGCGCTGGGGCGGCGAGGTGTTCATGAACGAGATTTTCATCCGCCAGGGCTGCCGCATCGCGGTGGTGAAGTGGCGGCGCGTGCTCAACATCCGCAAATACCAGAAAGTCGGCGCCTGGCGTGGCGCGCTGGCCGAAGCCAAGATGATCGCCGACGCGACCCGGGTGCTGACCCCGCTGGGCCTGATCACCCAGAACCTGCGCATGCTGAAACTGATCGAACGCCGCAGCTGGCGCAGCCGGATGAAGGGCATCTTCGCGCAACTGGCGTCTTAGGGGACCGCCCGCACCCCTGTTCGCGGTCATGGCCGGGACTTACGCCCCGCTATGACCGGACATTTGGGGAAGGGTTAGGCCTACCGCCCGATCGCGAGGAAGCGCTGAGCCCGCTGAGCTTTCAGTTCCTTGGCCGACAGGGGCAGCAGCGCCTGCAACTCTTCCTCGATCGCATCGCCGACGGTGCGGATGGTCGCGGCCGGGTCGGTGTGGGCGCCCCCCAGCGGTTCGGGGATGATGCGGTCGATGACCTTCAGGCCGATCAGGTCCTGGGCGGTGATCTTCATGGCCTTGGCCGCGCCTTCGGCCTTGGTGCCGTCGCGCAGCAGGATCGAGGCGCAGCCTTCGGGCGTGATCACCGAATAGATCGCGTGCTCCAGCATCAGCACCCGGTTGCCGCAGGCCAGCGCCAGGGCGCCGCCCGAGCCGCCTTCGCCGGCGATCACCGCGATCATCGGGGTCGACAAGCTGAGGCAGCGCTCGGTCGAGCGCGCGATCGCCTCGGCCACGCCGCGCTCTTCACTGACCAGACCCGGATAGGCGCCGCTGGTGTCGACGAAGGAGAGCATCGGCAGGCCGAACTGCTCGGCGAGATCGGCCAGACGCACCACCTTGCGGAAGCCCTCCGGCCTGACCATGCCGAAGTTGTGCTTGAGCCGACTGTTGGTGTCGTGGCCCTTCTCCTGGCCGACCACCACCACCGGTTGGCCGCGGAAGCGGCCGAGGCCGCCGACAACCGCCTGGTCGTCGGCGAATTTGCGGTCGCCGCGCAGCTCGACGAATTCCTCGATCAGCCCGGCGACATAATCGACGAAGTGAGGACGCTGGGGATGGCGGGCGATCTGGGTCTTCTGCCAGGCGTCGAGGTGGGCGTAGGTCTCGCGCCGCATCTCGGTGACGCGTTTGCGCAGGGCCCCGACCTCGGCGTCGAAGGCGCCGGGCCCGGCCGTGTCAGAGAGCTTGGAGAGCTCTTCGATCTTTGTCTCGAGCTCGCCGATCGGCCGCTCGAACTCCAAGTAATGCGCCGCCATGAATCCTATACGTGGGGGACCGAATAAGGTGGCGCAAACTAGGCATTCGGCTGCGCCGGGGCAAGGACGCCAGCTTTATGGCAGCGGGCCGCTATTCGAAGATGCCCGCCGTGGCCTGGGTGGCGTTGGGTCTTCGCTGGTCGACGAGGGACCAGATCAGCGCCGGCAAGTTTCCAGCCACGATCACGCCAAGCACGACCAGTCCGAGCAGAGCAGAGCTCGTCGGATGTCTGGTCAGCAAGACTGTCAGCATCAGGAGAAGACAAAGGCCGTCGAGCACAAGCGCGATAACGGTCAGTGAGATTCGCATGGCTCAGCTCCGACCCCGCGCCAGAGGGTGTTTGGTCTCCACCACCTCGCGCAACCGGTCCTCGGCGACGTGGGTGTAGATCTGGGTGGTGGCGATGTCGGCGTGGCCGAGCAGGGTCTGCACAACGCGCAGGTCGGCGCCGCCTTCCAGCAGGTGAGTCGCAAAGGCGTGGCGCAGCACGTGCGGGCTGACCTTGGCCGGATCGACGCCGGCGTCGCGGGCCGCCTCGTCGAGCAACTGAGCGAATCGGCGTTCGGTCAAACGGCCGGTCTTCGCGCGCGATGGAAACAGCCACGGGCTTTCTTTAACCCCACGCGGCAGGAAGTGGCGGCGGACTTCGAGATAGGCCTTGATCGCGGTGCGGGCCGGTGCGTTGAGCGGGGCTAGCCGTTCCTTGCCGCCCTTGCCGCGCACCATCAGGTAGGCGGGGTCGCGCGCCAGGGCCGCCAGGGTCAGCGACACAGCCTCGGAGACGCGCAGGCCGGAGGCGTAGATGGTCTCGATCAGCGCTGCCAGACGTAGGCCGGCGGCGCCGTCCTTGGCCGACGCGGCGGCGATCAGCGCGTCGACCTCCGCGCGGGTCAACACCTTCGGCAGCGGCCGGCCTTTCTTCGGGGCGTCGACCCGGCGGGAGGGATCGTCTTCGCGCCAGCGCTCGCCCAGAACGAAGCGGTAGAACTGGCGCACCGCCGCGCGCCGACGGGCCGCCGTGGCCGGCGAAAGACCGCGCGCGCCGAGTTCGATGAAATAGGCTTCGATCTGTTCGTCGGTGGCGTTCGCCAGGTCCGCGCCGTGGGGCGCGAGCCGGGTTTCCGCGTCGGCGAGGTCTCTGGCGTAGGCTTTCAGGGTGTTGGCGGCGGCCGCGCGCTCGGCCGACATCATCTCCAGAAACGCCTCGATCCAGGCGTCGCTCCGCGGTGAAGTTGGCGGCGCAGGGGCCGCTCGTGTAAAGCCGCTGACGCTCATGTCCTCATGCCCCGGCCCTTTCAACAAGACCATCGCCCTCGTCGGCCTGTCGGGCGTCGGCAAGAGCAGCGTCGGCCGCCGCCTCGCGTCGGCCCTCGGCATGCCGTTTCGCGACGCCGACGCCGAGGTGGAAGCCGCCGCCGGCCGGCCGATCGTCGAGATCTTCGCCCAATATGGCGAGCCTGCCTTTCGCGACGGTGAACGCCGGGTGATCGCCCGGCTGCTGGCCGACGCGCCGCACGTGTTGGCGACCGGCGGCGGGGCGTTCATGCATGCCGAGACCCGCGCGCTGATCAAGACGCAGGCGATCTCGGTCTGGCTGAAGGCCGACATCGAGGTGCTGGCCCGCCGCGTCGGCCGCAAGGACAACCGCCCGCTGTTGGCGGGGCGGGACCCGCTGGCGGTGCTCGCCGCCCAGGCCGCCGACCGCTATCCGGTCTATGCGCTGGCCGACATCGAGGTCGAAACCGGCGACACGCCGCATCAGGTCGCGGTGGAGGCGATCCTCGCGGCTCTGGCCGAACGGACGGGGGCGGTGTCGTGAGTTCGTTGTGTCCGACAGTATCCCTCGCCCCGCAGAGCGGGGAGAGGTCGAGCGAAGGCGGCGCCTTCGACCGGGTGAGGGTTCGTCGGCGCGAGGTCTGGCTGCGCCAGCCGCATCGCCTTGGGCGATGCGGACCCCTCACCCGTCCGCTCGCTGCGCGACCCGCCGACCTCTCCCCGCTTTGCGGGGCGAGGGATACCCAGGGGGCGGCGCGGTGAGGCAGCATGTTGCGGTCAATGTGGCCGGCAAGCCCTACGACGTCCTGATCGGCTCCGGCTTGATCGCCCAGGCCGGGGCGCTGGTGCGGCCGCTGCTGAAGCGCCCGCGGCTGGCTGTGGTGATGGACCAGACCGTCAGCGCGCTGCACGGCGCGGCGTTGGAAGCCTCGCTGGCGGCAGCGGGCATTGCCTTCCATAAGGTGGTGATTGCACCGGGCGAGTGGGCCAAGAGCTTCGCCGGCCTTGAGGCGCTCTGCGAGGCAATGCTGGCGCTGGAACTCGATCGGGGCGATCTGATCGCGGCGTTCGGCGGCGGCGTCGTCGGCGATCTGGCGGGCTTCGCGGCGGCGATTCTGAAGCGTGGGATCGACTTCGTGCAGCTGCCGACCACGCTGCTGGCCCAGGTCGACTCGTCGGTCGGCGGCAAGACCGCGATCGACACGCCACGCGGCAAGAACCTGATCGGCGCGTTTCATCAGCCGCGCCTGGTGCTGGCCGATCTCGACGTGCTCGGAACCCTGCCGCGCCGCGAGCTGATCTGCGGTTACGCCGAGGTGATCAAATACGGCCTACTGGGCGACCTCGCCTTCTTCGAATGGCTGGAGGCGCATGGCGGCGACGTGCTGGCGCTCGAACCGGAGGCGATTTCGCATGCTGTGCGCCGCTCGGTGGAGATGAAGGCCGAGATCGTGGCCGAAGACGAGCGAGAGACCGGCCGCCGGGCGCTGCTCAATCTCGGCCACACCTTCGCCCACGCGCTGGAAGCCGAGACCGGCTTCGGCGAGGCGCTGAAGCACGGCGAGGCGGTGGGGATCGGCATGGCGCTGGCGTTCCGTTTCTCGGTGCGGCTGGGGCTCTGCCCCGGCCAGGACGCCGAGCGCGCCACGCGCGCCATCGCCGCCGCCGGCTTGCCGACCCGGCTTGCCGAGCTCCCCGGCCACCCGTTCGCCGCCTCCGCCCTGGTCCGTCACATGGCTCAGGACAAGAAGGCCGAGGGCGGGGCGCTGACGTTCATCCTGGCGCGCGGCCTAGGCGGCGCCTTCGTCGCCAAGGGCGTCGACGCCGCCGCCGTCCATGACTTCCTGATCGCCGAGGGGGCACTCTCATGAACTTCCAGGCCGCGCTCTTCGCCGCGGGGCCCTTCATTCTCGTGCTGCTCGTGATCTCCGCGGTGTTCTCCGCCGCCGAGACCGCCCTGACGCGCGCGAGCCGTGGCCGCATGCACCAGCTGGAGCGCGACGGCGACCGCGCGGCGGGTCGGGTCAACCAGCTGCTCTCCGACCAGGAGACCATGATCGGCGCCGTGCTGATCGGCTACAACGTGCTCAACATCCTGAGCTCCGCGCTCGCCACCGAGTTCATCACCCAGGTGGTGCCAGGCGCCTGGGGCGTCGCCATCGCCACCGGCGTGATGACCGTGCTGGTGGTGGTGTTCGTCGAGGTGCTGCCCAAGACGTTGGCGATC
>Ga0302314_10019550_pt1 | contig 11243 bp, 3 predicted proteins | sample III_Palsa_N2_3_FD_200533 | JGI IMG/M metagenome (GOLD analysis project Ga0302314, IMG submission 200533) | Peat permafrost microbial communities from Stordalen Mire near Abisko, Sweden - III_Palsa_N2_3 | ecosystem: Environmental > Terrestrial > Soil > Palsa > Peat permafrost | place: Sweden... | reverse complement strand
TACGTCCGCGAGCACGTCATGCAGGTCATCCTCCACGTCGCGCGCTTGTTCCCGATCATCCGCTTTGACGCCGCGATGGTGCTCGCCAAACGCCACGTCCAGCGCCTCTGGTTTCCACTCCCCGGCGCTGGCGGGTCCATCCCATCCCGCGCGGAAAACGCCATGTCGCAGGAAGAGTTTGACGCTCTCATGCCGCACGAGTTCTGGCGTGAAGTCGTCGATCGCGTCGCTGTCGAAGTCCCCGGCACGCTGCTCCTCGCAGAAGCGTTCTGGATGCTCGAAGGCTACTTCGTCCGCACGCTCGGCATGCATCGCGTCTACAACTCCGCGTTCATGAACATGCTCCGCGATGAAGAGAACGCCAAGTATCGCAGCTACCTCAAGAAGACCATCGAGTTCGACCCCGACATCCTCAAGCGCTACGTCAACTTCATGTCCAACCCTGACGAGCGCACCGCCATCGACCAGTTCGGGTCAGACGACAAGTACTTCGGCGTAGCCACGCTCATGTCCACGCTCCCCGGCCTTCCCATGTTCGGCCACGGCCAGATCGAAGGCTACACCGAGCGCTACGGCATGGAGTACAAAACTGCCAAGATGGACGAGCGTCCCAACGAACACCTCGTCGCCCGCCATCAACGCGAGATAGCGCCTCTGCTCAAGAACCGCCACGTCTTCGCGGAAAGCACGCACTTCGTTCTCTACGACTTCTGGACCGGCTACGGTACGGTGAACGAAAACGTGTTCGCCTACTCCAACCGCCACGACGGCCAACGCGCCGTCATCCTCTACAACAACAGCTACGGCAGTACGGACGGCAATCTCCACACCTCGGTCGGCCACATGGACAAAGGCAGCGGCGAACTCCGCCAACGCCAGCTAGCCGAAGGCCTCGCTCTCCCATGGGACGAGTCCGTTGTCGTCCGCTATCGCGACTCCGCCAGCGGCCTCGAATACCTCCACCGCTCCTCCGAAGTCCATCAACAAGGCCTCAACTTCTCGCTACGCGGCTATCAATACATCGTCCTTCTCGACTGGCGCGATCTCCACTCCACCGCCGAGTGGCCATGGGACCGCCTCTGTGACGAGCTCCAGGGCGCCGGCGTCCCCAACCTAGACGAAGCGCTCCTCCACATGCGCCTCCGCCCCCTACACGCCGCCCTCCGCGAAGCCCTAAGCGCAGCCAACATCGCGGCCTTCACCAAAGCCGCCAAAATCTCGAGCACCAGCTCATCCGAAGCTCCTACAACTCCGAACCAAGTGTCCGCAGCCCCCACAACTCAAACGTCGGAAGTAGCAACAAAACCGGGTGCCCCGGGTCCGGGGACCCCGGCGAGCGTCTTTTTGCTCGCTGGGGTGGAGGCTCCGGACTCTCGGACCCGGGCGTCTGAGAATCCCCCAACCCCCGAACCCACCACGTCAAACAACATCTCGGGCGCCACTGACTTGGGTGCCCCATCCTCGACGCGCGCACTTGGCGCGGCTAGGGTGGGCATCGAGCAAAGCTCGACCGCTCTCCTCAACCCAACCCCAACCTCTCCCCACAAAACACCCCTCGACCCCACCCTAGAACCCTTCCTCACATTAAGCGAGCACTTCTTCACCCATCTCCCCCCCGACCTAGTCGCCAAACACACCACCTCCGCAAAAACCTTCAGCGATTCCCTCGAAGCAACCCTCATCGCCGCGACCCACCTCACCCTCACCACTCCCGCAGAAGCCGCCCCCATCCTCGCCTACACCCTCCTCCGCAGCCTCCCGTGGAGCAACAAAGTGTCCCTCTTCGACCGCCTCCAACTCCGCACCACCCTCGGCGAAATCTTCCAATCCCTCGGCCTCTATGGTGAAGACGCTTGGCGTGCCGCCGCCCGCGTCCGCATCCTCCTCGCTCAACACGACCACCCCACATCCCCCCTCACCGAACCCTTCTGGGCCGACCCCGACGTCCGCTGGCTAGCCGGCGTCAACGACTCCTCCGGCACCACCTACTTCAACAAAGAAGCCTTCGAAGAACTCCTCCTTTGGCTTCAACTACCCAGACTCCTCGAACTCGCCACCAAACCCGGCCCAACCGCCGAAACCGAATCCACGGTTACCTCGGTTTCCGCTCGTGCGAAGGCCGCCGGATACGATCTACAGCTTTTCCTCAGCCCTGTAGTTGCGACAGCAAAACGGTAATCACCGTCGCGCAAAGTGGTACTTGTCCCAAATAGGGAAGTGGTAGCCTGATCGCCAGGGCCATCCAGGCCCTGCGGAGAGAAGTACGTAATGATGGAAACCCTTGTTGCTTTCGGTAAAACCGGCCTGAAACTGAACCTGCCCGACGGGCCGCGCTACGAAATCCTTCAGGCCCACTCTGCCAATCCCATCCCCAACGTCGCCGCCGCCCTTGAAGCCGCCCTCGACGCCCCCATCGGCAGCCCGCCCCTTTCCGCGCTCGCCGCCGGAAAAAAGACCGCTGCCATCTCCGTCTGCGACATCACCCGTCCCGCCCCCAACCGGCTCACCCTCCCGCCCATTCTCGACCGTTTACACACCGCCGGAATGAAACCCGAGGACATCACCCTCTGCATCGCCACCGGTCTCCACCGTGAAGCCACCGCAGCCGAGCTGGACACCATCCTCGGTCCACAAATTGCCCGACTGTACCCCATCTTTAACCACGATGCGAAGCGCAAATCCGACCACGAATTCCTCGGCGAAACCACCCGTGGAACCCCCGTTTGGATCGCCAAACCCTTCCTCCAGGCCGACCTCCATATCACCCTCGGCTTCATCGAACAGCACTTAATGCTGGGCTTTTCCGGCGGCCGCAAGCTCATCGCCCCCGGTTTAGCCGCGCAGGAAACCATCAAGGTCATCCATTCCCCGCGCTTCATGCGCGAATCCCTCGCCGTAGAAGGCTCCATCGACGAAAACCCCATCCACGCCGACCTTTTGGAGATCGCCGCGCTCGCCCGCCACGACTTCATGCTCGACGTCACCCTCACCAAAAGCCGCGAAATCTCAGGCATTTTCGCAGGAAACAACGTCCAGGCCCACGCCGCCGGCGTCGACTTCATGCGCCGCTCCTCGGTCGAATACGTCCCCGACTACGTCGACGCCGCCATCACCAGCGCTGCCGGTTTCCCCCTCGATCTCACGCTCTATCAAACCGTCAAAGGAATCACGGCCGTGCAGCATATCGTCAAGCCTGGCGGGAAGATTCTCATTCTGAGCGAGTGTTCCGAAGGCATCGGCTCGCCTGAGTTCGAAGAGAAAGTCGCAGGCTACAAAAGCGCTCAAAGCTTCCTCGACGACATCAAAGATTCACCCGTCGTCCCCGACCAATGGCAACTGGAAAAGCTCGCACTCGTCGCTCTCAAACATCCCTTATCGTTCTACATGCCGGGCATCGATTCAGCCCACATGGGCGCGCTCGGCGCGCAGTGTTTCCCCAGCGTTGACGCGGCTGTCAGCGATCTCCTCAGCGGCCTCGCTCCTAACGCTCGCATCGCCATCCTCCCTGACGGCCCCTACGCGTATGCGAGAGTAGAAGAGGCTTCTCCCGCGCTCGTATCGTAGGCTAGGAGTACGCCAACCTTCTGCAACAAGGAGACAAAGATTTTGACGGGCATCCTCTCTGACCAGTCGCTCGCTCGTCTGCGCTGGTTCGCCAGTCTCATCCTTGTCGCTCTATTCGCGTACTACATCGCCGATACGCTGCGCTGGCCCATGATCTGGGACACGCCCGTCATGCACTACGTCCACTTCATGATGACGCGTGGCATGCGTCCCTACTCCGACATCACGGACATGAACCTTCCCGGCTGCTACGTGCTCGAAGGTTGGGCCATGTCCTTTTTCGGCTGGAGCGATCTCTCTTGGCGCATCTATGAGTTCTTCCTGCTGGGTTGCCTCACAGTCAGCGGTATGGTCATCGGAGGATCGCGTCGCTGGTTCGCTGGCATCTATGCAGCAGCGTTCTTTCTGGCGATGCACGGCGCGGAAGGCCCCTTCTTCGATGTCGAGCGCGATGAGGTAATGCTCGTCCTCCTGATCGCAGCAACTGCCTTCTTCTTCCTCGCAATTCGGCGTCAAAAGCCACTCTTCATGCTGCCGTTCGGCCTGCTTGCCGGGCTCGCTATGTCGCTCAAGCCCGGCTCGCTCATGCTCGATGCCGCACTGCTGGTCCTCATCGCAATGGTCATGCATCGCCGCGGACAACCCATTGGCGCCTACTTGCTTTGGGGCCTTGCCGGCAACCTCGCTGTCGCTCTCCTGATGTTGCAATTCCTACTCAAGAATCATGCCTTGCAGGGCTTCCTCTTCATCATTCAAACAGTGTGGCCCGCCTACGGTCGCACGAACCACTCCGCCAGTGCACACCTGCTTCGCCACCTCATGCCTGTGGCGCTCATGCCGTTGCTCGCACTCGGCATAGTTGCTGCACTGTTGCTTCGAGACAAGCTGGGCTGGGAACGAATCACTCTCTTTCTAGCAATCGCCACCGGCGCCTTCTCATACTTCGCGCAAGGCAAGGGAACTCCCTACCACCGCTATATGTTCGTCGTCTTTATCGCGCTTTGGATCGGCTGGGAACTCACTGAAGCCATGAAGCGCAACAATGTTCGTACCCGTGCGATAGGTGCTATTGGCACCATCGCGCTTTTTCTACTCGTGGTGCCGTACTACGTGTTCCTGATGCATCGCGACGCACCCGACGGCCAACGTCCCGCCCAACTCGCTTTCAGCCTCAAGCAAGATCTGACTCAGCTCGGCGGAGACGACTTGCAACAGCAAGTACAGTGCCTCGACCTGGTGAATGGCTGCCTCAACGCAATGTATCGTCTGCGGTTGGTTCCGAACACAGGAGCAACAGGCGATCTCCTGCTCTTCGTGCCGACTGAAAGTCCCGATGTGGCGTACTACAGGAACTGGTTTCAAACTCGTCAGGATGCTCATCCCGCGAACGTCGTCGTATTGGGCAACGAGTGGTATCAGAACCCCACGCCCAGCTTCGACAAAATCAACGCTTGGCCGCAGTACGCCGCGTATCTTCATGCGATGTACGTGCCAGTGATCGAACGCCACTTCGGCACAGCGGATCAGCCTGCCTACCGCATCTACCTCCGCAAAGGCAGTGCCGTACTAGAGAAGGAACAAGCGAACCCTCTTCGCTAACCCCCTTACAATCTGCCGATTATCCCCGTAATCGCTCAACTGCGGCCAGATCTTGCCGATAGGACAATTACGCTCCCAGGTAACCAATGGGGGAGTAGCTCTTCGGCTGAAAGTGACTGAAAAGGTACCTTTTATAACACTTTCAGGGGAATCGTTGCGACTTTGGGGTGCTTACAGTGCGCCGTGTGGTTACCGTAGTGTCAAAGCTGGAGTTACTTAATGACTACCCCGGCCCCCTGCATTATGCTGTCTTACAACACCCTTGGTTCCTTCATGAGCTCACCTTGGATATATGTAAAGCGTTCCCTGAGTATTCTTTTTGCTGGAATTTTCGCCTTCAGCATAGCCTCGGCCTCGGCTCAGACGCCGACCGCCTTCTCCGGTAGTACGAAGGTAGGCCAGCAGTCTGCTCCTTTGAGCGTCACGGTCATCATGACCGGAAGCGGCATCTCCGCAGCTCCACAAGCGTTGCTCCAGGGCGTTTCAGGGCAGGACTTTACTTTGGCTTCGGGTGGTACCTGCGCTGCGGGCGTGATCTACGTCGCCGGCCAGCAATGTACAGTCAACGTCATCTTCGCTCCGCTGTATCCCGGCCAACGCAACGGCGCGGTCGTGATCACGAGCCCTTTGGGAACCTTGCTTGGTAGTACTTTGCTTTATGGCATGGCTACTGGATCGCTCTCCGTTTTACAGGAGGGAGAGATTAACACAGTCGCGGGCGATGGCGACTGGATCTTTCATAGCGACGGTGTCCTCGCTGTGGATGCGCCCATCTTCCTGCCTACGGCGGTCGTGACCGATCCGTCCGGGAATATCTATATCTCCGACTCGAACAACAATCGCGTGCGTCGCGTTAACGCGCAGACCGGGCAGATTTTTACCATCGCGGGTATTGGAATCCCGGGCTACCTAGGAGACTCAGGTCTTGCGATTGCGGCGATGGTCAATACCCCCGGCGCAATGGCTCTCGATGGTGCTGGCAATCTGTACTTCGCTGATACGGGCAATCACGCCATCCGAAAGATCGACGCTGTTACAGGAATCATCAGCACGGTTGCCGGTACCGGCGGCGTGCAGGGCTACTTCGGAGATGGTGGGCTTGCTACCTCCGCCAAGCTTTCGTTGCCGCAGGGCATCGCGTTTGATGCAGCACAGAACCTTTACATTTCGGATACTGGTAACAATGTAATCCGCGAGGTCAACGCAGCTACCGGCATCATCACAACCATCGCTGGTGTGCAGAATCAGTTCGGCTATAACGGCGATAGCATTCTGGCAACGACCGCATACCTCTACTCTCCGTGGAATCTCACCGTTGGCCCCGATGGTTCTCTCTACTTCGCGGATCTCGGCAATAATCGAATTCGCAAGATCAGCACGGGTGGCATCATTACAACGGTTGCTGGCACCGGTGTTCGCAATGCCACTGGAGATGGAGGGTCGCCCACGGCGGCCACGTTGGATGCTCCTGCAACTGTGGTCCTTGATCCGGCAGGCGATATTTATATCGGAGATTCAGGCAACAACCGTGTTCGCGAAATCAATGTGAGCACGAATGTCATCAATACCATTGTCGGTACTGGGTCTGAAGATTTTTCCGGCGACGGAGGCTCGGCCAGCAACGCTGGTATTTACGGTCCCTATGCGTTGTACTTCGATCAAACCGGCAATCTATTTGTATCGGATATGTTCCACAACCGCGTTCGTGAGATCAGCGGCACGCTGATAGCTCTCAGTTACAACACCATCCGCGTTGGAAAGGTATCTCCTCCGCAAGTGGAAGTCCTGGTAAACGACGGTAACGCCAATCTCACTCTTGCTGCGCCCAGCTTTACGAACGCCGCGTTGGATCCCGCGACAACGACCTGTAACACGGGCTCTGTTGTTCCTTCGGCAAACACCTGCAACCTCGGTGTGGAGTTCGCTCCCACAACGCTTGGAACCTTGGTGCAAGGCGATGTCGCGGTTAATTCCGATGCGGGCAATAGCCCCACGGTGATCGACGTTTCTGGCCAGGTACTCAGTGTTAATCCCACTTCGACCTCTCTCACGTCGAGCCTCAACCCCAGCCTTCTCAATGCTTCTGTTACGTTCACGGCGTCGGTTTCTGCTGGCGGTGCAACGACTACTGGTCTTGTGACGTTTTACGATGGCAACATCCCGCTCTGTAGCGTTTCTCTCAACGCCAACGATACGGCCGCCTGCACGATCTCCACGCTTGCCCTTGGCCAGCACAGCATTACAGCAAGCTACGCAGGCGATTCAGATGATGCAGCCAGCGTATCGCCGATACTGATTCAAATCGTCAAGCAGGCTGCAACGGTTGTACTTACGGCTTCGCCCAACCCGGCAGTGGTCACGTCGAACGTCGCGCTCGTAGCAACCGTGACGGCTCCCAGCGGAACGCCAACCGGCGCTATCGTCTTCTACGACGGAACCACAGCTATCGGCAGCGCAAATCTGAACGCCAGCGGTGTTGCGACGTTCTCAACTGCATCGCTCTCGGCAGCGACGCATAGTCTCACGGCACAGTACTCGGGCGATACGACCAATGCTTCGGCTACTTCTAACATTGTCAGCGAAGTGGTGCAGCTAGCCACCACGCTCACGACGCTTGCTTCCAGCAAGGCAACAGCTACGGTAGGAACGACGGTTACGTTTACCAGCTCGGTCACGAGCACCAACGGCCCAGCACCCACCGGCACGGTTCAGTTTACGGACGGAACAACAGTACTCGGCAGCGCTTCCGTGCTGGCGAACGGCACGGCCTCACTGCCCGTTTCGACGCTTGCCCCTGGCACGCACGCGATTGGCGCGACCTACAGCGGCGATAGTGACAACGCAACAAGCACTTCTTCGCCGCTGGTTGAGACGATCAACCAGATCGCTACGACCACCACCCTTACCAGCGATCTCAACCCAGCCAACGCGGGAGCAACGGTACACTTTACGGCAAACGTGGCAATGGTCGCCGGTGCGGTTGCCGATGGCGCAATCAGCGGTAAGGTGACCTTCAGCAATGGTGCTACCGTACTCGGCAGCGTTGCTGTCGACGCTAACGGCAATGCGGTGTTGGCGGTAAGCACATTGGCTGTAGGCCAGAACGTTATCGTCGCTACATATGCAGGCAACACGAACTACGCGGGAAGCACGTCTACTTCGTTCAGCGAACAGATCAATCAGACCTCGACCACAACGGTACTCACGTCCAGTAATTTGAACGCTCTTGAGGGCAAAATCACGACCTTTACGGCAACGGTGACAACAGCCACTGGAATCCCGACAGGCAACGTGAACTTCCTCGATAACGGCGTGAACGTGGGCGTCGGTACATTGAGCGCGCAAGGTGTTGCGACCCTCTCGCTTTCGACGCTGCCTGTTGGCACGCAGACGATGGATGCGGTTTATGTGGGTGATAGCAACTACACCACTAGCACCTCGGCTCCACTGGCTGAGATTGTGTCGCTTGCGACACCAACTGTGACGCTTGTTGGACCGGCCTCACCTGTAAATGCTGGAACTTCGCTGACCTTTACTGGCACGATCTCCAGCAATGGCGTTACGCCGACAGCCGGCCTCACGCTACGCGATGGCACTACGGCGATCGCTACGCAGAACGCTGTTGCCAGCGGTTCGTTCTCCTTCTCGACCTCCGCACTCGGCGTCGGTTCGCACAGCCTTACGGTGACGTACGCAGGCGATGCTGACAACGCGTCTGCGGTCTCGAACGCGCTTGTTGTGGTTGTTCAACAAGCTCCCACCACCACGTCACTCAGCAGCAGCACCAATCCGCAGATCGTTGGCCAGAACGTCACATTGACTGCAACGGTCACCAGCGTCAGCGCGAATCTTGGTGGCTCGGTCAGCTTCTTTGACGGCACAACCCCTCTCGGCACGGTGACGCTTGCGGCCAACGGCACAGCTTCGTTTAGCACGTCGCAGCTAAGCTTTGGTCCACATAGCCTGACGGCGGTCTACAGCGGCGACACCAACCACGCGACGTCCACGTCTCCCATCGTCAACGAGCAGATCGTGCAGGCTGCAACCGCGGCTCTGTCCAGCAGCGTGAATCCCTCCATCGCTGGTGCGAACGTGATCTTCACTGCGAAGCTCACGGGGGTTGGTACGACGATCCCCACCGGTTCGATCATCTTTGCGGATAACGGCACAACACTCGGCTCGGTCACTGTCGACCCGACAGGCGCGGCCAGCTTCGCAAGTACGACTCTTGCGGTTGGTTCGCACACCATCACGGCGACCTACGCGGGAGATAAGAACTACTCCGGAGCATCGGCGTCGCTTATCCAGACCATCCAGAACGCAAACACGCAGGTCGTTCTGACCTCTAGCGTAAACCCGTCGGTCTATGGAATCCCCATGGAGCTCACTGCCGCGATCACGAGTAATGGCGGCATCGCAACGGGCTCCGTTACATTTACCGATGGCGGCGTCTTGATCGGCAGCGGTGTTCTCAGTTCCACCGGAGTAGCAACGCTGACGCTCTCTACGCTCGCTCCCGGTTCGCATACTATCGTCGCGAATTACCCAGGCGACGGCAGGGCCAGCCCTTCCAGCTCCACCCCGCTCACGCAGGTTGTGAAGGAGCTTTCAACCGTAGCGCTCGCGTCCAGCGTGAACCCGGCACAGACGCTGGCTCCGGTGACTCTTACCGTAGTGGTAAGTAATAGCGGTATAGGCACACCGACTGGCACTGTGACCTTTACCGACGGCGGTGCACAACTCGGTATCGTCACGCTCGACGCAACCGGTACGGCGACGCTCACGGTACCTTCTTTGAGTGCTGGCAATCACACACTGTTAGCCAGCTACACAGGTGATGGCGATAACTTCTCCGGCACCTCATCAGCTCTCGTCGTCGGTGTCACGCTTCGCCCAACAACAACAGCCCTTACCGCCTCGCAGACCAGTGCGAACAACCCGCTACAGGTTACGCTGATCTCGGTAGAGCGCTGGACCGGCACGGTCGTTCCTACCGGAACCGTTACGTTCATGGACGGATCTACGGCGATCGGTAGCAGCCCGGTGGATGGAACCGGCGTCGCTACGTTGACTATCGTTCTGCAGTCAACAACAGAGACCCTTTACGCGATCTACAGTGGCGACACGGCGTACGCAACTTCGACCTCACCGTCAGTAACGGTTGGCGGCGGCCAGGCAACGCAGTTCACGCTATCGCTCGATCCTCCCAGCATGACGCTGCAAAGCAAGCAGCACAGTGTTGCGACCCTCACGATGACCTCCATTCAGAACTTTGCAGATACGCTGCAACTCGGCTGCGTCGGTCTTCCTACTGCTGCCAGCTGTACGTTCAGCAGTACAACGGCGAAGCTCGTGGCTGGCGGCACAACAACCGTGCAGGTCACCGTCGATACCGGCAATCCGCTAGGTTCCGGTGCTGAATCTGCAAGCAACGCACGTAAGCAGACTTCGAGCGTCATGCTTTGCTTCCTGCCTGTTGGATTGCTGGCTGGATTCGCACTCTTCCGTTCACGTCGCCGTTCGCTGCCAGCCCTGCTGTTGCTGCTGTGCGCCATCGCTGTAACCTTCGGCGCCACTGGTTGCGGCGGTCTTCAAATTAACGGTACGCCCGCCGGAACGTATACCTTCAAGGTGACGGCAGTGGGACAACAGACCGGGGTAAGCGCAGCGCAGGTTATGACCCTCACCGTTACGCAGTAAAGAGGAGAGGCCATGACAAAAATTTCGCTCTCCTCGTTTGCTGTTATCGCAATGCTCGTTGGGATGGGCTCTTGCACCCTCACCGCGCAGAATATGCCCACGGCGACTGGTCCTGGCCCCTACATCGATATCGGCGGTGGAGCTTCGATCTACCAGTTCGACTACGGCCAGCGGAAGCTCGGCGGCATCATGCTCTACACCGACATCAACCCCACCTGGCGCTATGGTCTCGAGGGCGAGGTTCGGTCGCTACGCTATCACACCGATGAAGACGTCACCGAAACCACGTACCTCGCCGGCCCGCGAGTCACGATTCTCCCCGGACGGCTGAGGCCTTACGTGAAGTTTCTCGCCGGAGCAGGGAAGTACGAGCTGCCTTT
>Ga0302314_10019548_pt1 | contig 11243 bp, 10 predicted proteins | sample III_Palsa_N2_3_FD_200533 | JGI IMG/M metagenome (GOLD analysis project Ga0302314, IMG submission 200533) | Peat permafrost microbial communities from Stordalen Mire near Abisko, Sweden - III_Palsa_N2_3 | ecosystem: Environmental > Terrestrial > Soil > Palsa > Peat permafrost | place: Sweden... | reverse complement strand
TCAACAATTCAATGTCTTCGCTCATGCAGGCTGAACCGTCTCGAAGTCAAAAATAGGGCTCGGATCGACGATCCGTACGACGCTCGGCCGAACGAACCACCTGCCGATCCATCAGCAAAAACGCTGCCAACCGGATCGGCCGCCCCGGATATAAGCCTTATGGGCGAATAATCCGACGATTTTTGTACTCAACGACGATCGGACGTGCGGTTTTTGTCGCAGGCGCGTCCATTTTGCCATCGAAAGCCTCGGCCACGTACGGCCTGGGCGCCACAATCGGGGCAGGAGCCGGCGCGGAAAGAGGCCGTGGAGCCGGTTTTGCGGCAGTCTTGGCGCGCGGCGCCTGCGGCTTGGCCCGGCCGACCTTGATCTTGCGTTCGCCGACAATCGTCTTGTCGATGGCGCTGATCGCCTTTTCGACGGCGTTGTCGGGTGCCAGCGCCACCACGCCGATCGTCGCCGGTCCCGCATTGGCCGGGATCTGCTTGATCACCGCACCGATCACCACGCCGTAATCCTCGAACAGATCGGCCAGCGCTGGCGCGGTCATGTCGTCGGGCAGGTTGGTGACGATGAGATTGCCTTTGAAGGGTACCGGGCGCATTTGCCGTCTTTCGAGATGTGATTCGTCGTAGTTTATGCTGCATCGCAACAAAGCGGAAGCGCAAGATGCGCAGGCTGCCCCGCTGTTCACGCTACCCGTCGGAGGTTACGAGACTCTTGCCACCAGGGCGCGCAGCACATCGGTGACGACATCGTCCCAAACGGCCCGCCTGGGACTGCCGGAACAGGCGGACGCTCGGATACCAGGCGCTGTCGGTACCGCCAAGGCCCCAGCGCCAGTCCGGGACCTTCGAGATCAGCACCCAGACCGGTTTGCCGAGCGCGCCGGCCAGGTGGGCGACCGACGTATCGACGGTAATGACCAGATCGAGCGCCATCAGCGCCGCCGCGGTCTCGCCATAGTCGGCGAACCCATCGGCGAGGTCGATCGCCTGGAGGGCCGGCGGCAGCTCGGCGGCGGCACTGCCGGTCGCGGTCTTCTGCAGAGAATAATAGGTGACGCCGGCGAGGCCGGCGAGCGGCGCCAGCGCCTCCGGCGGCAAGGATCGGGCGCGGTCGCGCCGGAGCTTCGGCTGGCCCTTCCAGACCAGGCCGACCTTGAGCATTCCCTCGCTGCCGATCCGCTCCCGCCAGGGTGCCAAGCGATCGCCCGGCGCCTGCAGATAGGGCCAAGGCCCTGGGATCGTGTCGCGCGTGGTGCCGAAGGCGAGCGGCAGGCTCATCAACGGGCAGTGCCAGGCGAGATCGGCCGGCGGCTTCCTGCCGGTCACCAGTTCTTCCACGCCGGGCAATCCGGCGAATAAGGGCGCCAGCGCCGGCACCGTCGCCAGCACGACGCGGCCGCCTCGGCTTGCTACCATCGGCACGTAGCGCACGAACTGCAGCGTATCGCCCATGCCCTGCTCGGCATGCAGCAGGATGCGGTCGCCGTCGAGCGGCTCGCCCCGCCAGCGCGGCACGACGAACTCGCCGGCCCAGTCGCGCGGCCGGTGTTCGTGATGCGGCCAGGCCGCGGCGAACTCGCCCTTCAGCAACAACGCCAGCCCCAGGCCGTTATGGGCCGACGCATCGTTCGGATCGAGCGCCAGCGCCTGGCGATAGCAAGCGATCGCCTCGTCGATCCGGCCGAGGTCGGCCAGCGCTACGCCCAGATTGCCGAACGCGGTTGGCTGGTTCGGATCGAGCGCCAGCGCCTGGCGATAGCAAGCGATCGCCTCGTCGATCCGGCCGAGGTCGGCCAGCGCTACGCCCAGATTGCCGAACGCGGTTGGCTGGTTCGGATCGAGCGCCAGCGCCTGGCGATAGATCTCGATCGCCGCCTCGGTTTCGCCGGATTTTTCGACCATATAGGCGAAATTGGCCCGGGCGAGCGGGTTGGCCGGCAGGGCTGCGACCAGGCGGCGGTAATACTCGACCGCGACATCGAGACCGCTCGCCTCCAGCACCTGGGCGAGATTGGCGTGGCCTGGTCCGAAATTCGGATTGATCGAGAGCGCGCGCTCGTAGCACGCGATCGCCTCGGACCGGGTGCCCAGCAGGCGATGGGCCTGACCCAGGCTGTTGTGATAGGTGGCGATGCCGCCGTCGAGCGCCACCGCCTGGCCGATCAACCGGATGGCCTCGTCGGCCTGCCCGGCCCGGAGCGCCACGGCACCCATCAGGTGCAGCGCCTGCGCCAGCTTCGGCCGCACCGCCAGGATCTGTTGCCCGACCGCGGCCGCCTCGGTCAGTCGGCCGGCCTGGAAATGCCCGATCGCCTCGGCCAGTGCCGCATCCAACGGGTCGAGCATTCCGGTCAAGGCACGGCATCCCCCGCAAGAGCGCCCAGAAAGAGGGGTTGGTAGGCCCGGCCGGACTCGAACCGACGACAACACCGTTATGAGCGGCGCGTTCTAACCAACTGAACTACGGGCCCGCGCAAGGAGGCCCCCTTTTGGGCGGCGGAGTTTGCGCGAGGCGCTGGGCAAAAGGCAAGCCCCCGGGGATGGGCTTCAGCCATCCAGCCTGCTCAGGGCCGCAACGAACCGGTCGAGCTCCGCCTCGGTCGTCAAATAGCTGACCGAGGCGCGCAACACTTCGTCCAGGCCGCGGGCGTCCATGTCGAGCGGCGTATAGGCCCGGCCGTTGAAGCCGAGGTTGATGCCCTGGGCGGCCATGGCGGCCTGAACGGGAGCGCCGGCACGGCCGGCGAGCGTGAACGACACCAGTCCCGACCGCTCGGTCCCCAGATCCCTGAGCGTGACGCCGGGAACCTCTGCCAGCCGGGCGCGCAAGGCATCGGCATTGGCGACAATGGCCGCGCGGATGTTGCCGATCCCCAGATCGAGCGCCTGGCGGATGGCAACACCAAGGCCCAGGCGCAGGGCCAGCGGCGCCTCCGCCGATTCGAACCGGCGCGCATCCGGGCGCAGTGCAGCACCACCGGGACCGATCGGCGCCGAGTTGGTATCGACGAAAGCCGGATCGAGCCGATCCTGGAAATCCCGGCGCACGAACAGCAGCCCGGTGCCGCGCGGACCGCGCAGCGATTTCCGGCCCGGCGCCGTCAGCACGTCGCAGCCGACGGCGCGGACATCGATCGGCAATTGGCCCACCACCTGGGCCGCATCGATGAAATAGGGCACGCCCGCGGCACGCGCGAGCCGACCGACCGCAGCCGCCGGCTGGATCAGGCCGCCATTGGCCGGCGCCCAGGTGAGCGCCAGCAGCCGCACGCGGTCGTCGAGCCGACTTTCGAGCGCCGCCAGCGAGATCCGGCCGTCCTCGTCCGCCGCTACCGTCTCGATCGCAACGCCGGCCCGCTCCAGGCAGGCGAGATTGCCGCCCCATTCGGACCGACTGACCAGCACCTTGTCGCCCGGCTGCAGGCGCAGGGCGGCGAAGGCCCGGCCCCAGCCGTCGGAATTGCCGCCGGTGAAGGCGATCTCGTCGGCGATGGCGCCCAGCAGGTCGGCTGCGTCGGCGCGTACTTGATCAAGCGCCGCGCCGGCAGCGCTCCCGGCCTCCATCGAACCGCCTTCGGCCTCACGCCGGAGATGCGCGTGGATCGCGTCGATCGTCGCCGCCGACATCAGCGAGCTGCCGGCGTGATTGAGGTGCAATATCCGCTCAGTGCCGGGCGTTTCGGCGCGCAGCCGGGCAATGTCGAGGGCCATGATGGTTACTCCGCCAATTCGACGATCGCCTCGACCTCGACCGCGGCACCGGTCGGCAGCGAGGCGACGCCGACCGTCGTGCGGGCGTGGCGCCCGGCCTCGCCCAGCACGGCCACGACCAGGTCCGAGGCGCCATTGCCGACCTGCGAATGCTGGGTGAAGTCCGGCGTCGCCGCCACGAAGATGCCGAGCCGCGCCACGCGCTTCACCCGGGCGACGTCGCCCTCGATCAACCGGTCGATCTGGGCCAACAGGCTGAGCGCCGCCCCGGCGGCCGCCGCCTTCCCCTGCTCGACGCTGAGATCGTCGCCCAGGCGTCCGACAGCGCCGGCCGAGATTTGGCCGGAGATGAAGGCGAGCACGCCGACGCGCGTCACCGGCACGTAATTGGCAGCCGGACCCGATGCCACGGGCAGGGCATGGCCAAGTTGGCCCAAGCGGGCGGCGATCGTGTCGGTCATGAGAGGCTCCATCCATCGAAATCGAGGACCGGATGCTAAGCGATCGCTTGGCCGCCCGACCAATTCATATCAGCCGGGCCATGGATGAGTTTGATTGATCCATCGCCGCCTCCTCGACCAGCCAATCGAGGAAGGCGGCGGCCGCCCGCGACGGTTTGCGCTTCGGCAGCACCAGCCACCAGGCGATACCGGCCGTGACCGACAGCGGCAGCGGCTGCACCAGCAACCCAGCTGCCAGCTTGTCGCCGATCAGGCATTGCCGGCCCATGCACACGCCCTGCCCATCGATGGCCGCCTGCAGCACGATATTATAATCATGCAGCAGCGTGCGCCGTGCCGTCGCCAGATCCAGGCCCGCGGCCTCGGTCCAACTGGCCCATTCGAACAGGGTGCGCGAATAGGAGAACAGCAGGTCGTGGGCCAGCAGATCCTCGGGGCCTTCGATCTTGGGGCCGCGCGCCAGCAACGCCGGGCTCATGACCGGCGAGATCCGGTCCGGCATCAGCATCGCGGCCTCGACGCCCGGCCACTGGCCCTGACCGTAGCGGATGGCGAGATCGGCGCTGCTCGCCTCGATGTCGATCACGCCCACCGAGGGATCGAGCGCCAGATCGACGCCGGGATGACGCTCGCGGAAGCGCCCAAGGCGCGGCATCAGCCAATGGGTCGCGAACGACGCGAGCAGGCTGACCCGTACCGTCGCCTTGGTGCCGACCGCGACCGCGTCGGTGCCGGCGACCAGCAGATCGAACGCCTGGCGCACCGTCGCCAGATAGCGGGCGCCTTCGGGCGTCAGGCTGACCGCCCGCGTCCGGCGCACGAACAGGGGCACGCCCAGGCTCGCCTCCAGCGTCTGGATATGATGGCTGATGGCACTCTGGCTGACCAACAGCTCCTCGCCGGCCTTGCTGAAGCTCAGATGCCGCCCGGCCGCCTCGAAGGCGCGGAGGGCGGCGAGCGGCGGCAGGCGGCGGGACATGGCACCTCGGGGCAAGTTTGCCGGAGCTTAGCGCGCCGTCATCGAAGCTTGCTAGCTTTGGCCCGGATCAATCGTCTAGGGTCGCCCGGCAACGGCAAGGATGGCACGGGTGGTCGAAGAGAGTGTGACGGCAAGTCTGGCGGACGGTGCGCTCGCCCGGTTCCGCGCCAGCCGGACCTATGATCGGCTGATGCGCCTGCCGATCCTGCTCTACAACGGCTATATCCTGCAGGGCGAGGTCCGGGGCCTGGTGGATTGGCTCCAGGGCCTGCCGGCGCCGCTCGCCATCACCGCGGATTTCGTCGCGGGGCTGGGCTCGCGCGTCGCCCTCATCCTGTTCCTGATCCTGTTGATGGCATTCCATCTGGTCCGGCGCCGGCCGGTCGCCAGGGCGCGCGGGCTGCTGCCGCGCCTGGTGGCCCTGCTGGGCGCCACGCTGACGCTCGCCATGGTGCTGCTGGAGCGGACGCCGGGCTCGATCGCCGTCAATGTCGCCTCGGCGGTGCTGATCCTGATCGGCAATTATGTCTCGATCGTCGCCGTCCTGTCGCTCGGCCGTTCGCTCAGCATCATGCCCGAGGCGCGCAAGCTGGTCATGACCGGGCCCTACCGCTTCGTGCGCCACCCGCTCTATGCCGCCGAGGAGATCGCGATCCTGGGCGCCTGGCTGCAGTTCATGAGCTGGCCGGCAACGGCGATCCTGGTCGGCCATTTCATCATCCAGCTCTGGCGTTTGAGCTTCGAGGAAACCGTCCTGCGCGACAGCTTCCCGGAGTATGACGCCTATGCCCGGCAAACGGCGCGGCTGCTGCCCGGGATCTATTAGGGAGGACATCATGGGACGGACGGCACTTTTGAGCGCAGCGGCGATCATCATCCTGGGCGCGGCCCTGGTGTTTTTCTTGAGGCCGACGCCCTATTTCCCGGTCGCCCGGATCGCGGCCCCGGAGGGTGTGACGCTGAGCTTCCTCCAGGACCAGGCGCCGAGCGAGACCGATTGCCAGGCCGCCAATCAGCGCGCGACCGCGGCCATGTTGGCCAACTGCAAGGAATGCAGCCTGGCGGAAGCCCGCTGCGTCGATACCCGCCCGAAGGAACTGGGCCAGACCGCGGCCGGCGCGCAGGACATGATCGCGGCCAAGGGCCTGCAAATCCTGATCACCGCCCCGCCCCCCGCCGCCCATGCGCTGTGCCAGAGCCTAGCCGCCGGCATCGGCGCCAGCGATCCGACCGCGAAATGCGTGCAGGCGGCGGATTAGCCAAGCTCCTCTCAGGACGGATTCGGCAGCGGGTGACCGGTATAGAACTCGCTGGCGATCTTCCATTGACCCAGCACCTTGATCAGTTGCAGCGTCTTAAACCCATAGCCGCCCTGGCCGGTCTTGGCGTCCTTGGTCACGAAATCGAGCGAGACCTGGGCCAGAACGCCGTCCTGCTCGATATGTACGTTGTAGAATTGCTGCGTGTATTGCGTGCCGCTCAGGAAAATCGCCTGACGGAAGCTCGCATAGCGACGCGTATCGGGCTGCGCCTCGGCCTTCGGGCCGACCAGGTCTCGAGTCGATGAGAACGGGACCTGATCGTTCAGCAAGAGGGCCTCGAAGGCGGCTTGATCGCCGTTCGTCACCGAGGTCGTGTAGATCGTCAGCAGCTTTTGGATCGCCTGGGTGTCGTCGGCATGGGTTTCGTGCTGGCTGAGATAGGCCGGCGGCGTGGTCGCGGCCAGCAGGGCCAAGCCGGAGAGGAAGATCTTTTCGCTCAACGTCAACTCCTGGGGTGATGATAGGGCGTTTGCCGGACGATCAATGCGCCGTTGAGATTGATGAGTCTAACGAGTATGTATCACCTCATCTCTTGAGGTTTTCTCATGGCACTTCCCGCGCGGAACCTGGACGTGGCGCTATTGCGCACGTTGATCGCCGTCAGCGAGCTCGGCAGCTTCGCGCGCGCCGCCGCACGCATCGGCCGGTCGGAATCCGCCGTCAGCCTGCAGCTGAAGAAGTTGGAGGCGCAGATCGGCCGGCCGCTGTTCCATCGCGCCGGCCGCGGCGTGGCGCTGACCGATGCCGGCGACGTGCTGCTGACCTATGGACGGCGTCTGGTCGAACTGAACGACGAGACCCTGGCAGCAGCAGCGGGCGCCTCGATCGAGGGGGCGGTGCGCCTGGGCGTGCCGCAGGATTTCGCCGACATCTGGCTGCCGGCCACGCTCGTGCGCTTCACCCGCACCCATCCTGGCATCCGGGTTGAAACGACGATCGACCGCAGCCCGGCGCTCGCGCGCAAGCTCGACCAGGGCGACCTTGATCTGGCGATGACCATCGCACCCGTCCGCCCCAGCGTCGCCCTCTGGTCGGCGCCGCTGCCGATGCGCTGGATCGGGCCTCGCGGCTTTGCCGCGGCCAAGGCCATGGATCCCTTGTCGCTCGCCGTGTTCGATCCGCCCTGTTTCTTCCGATCGGCGGCGACGGCGGCGCTCGACAGGGCCGGCATTCCCTGGAAGGTCGTCTTCACCAGCCCGAACCTGGCGAGCCTGTGGGCGGCGGTCAGCGGCGGGTTGGGCGTCACGGTCAGGGCCCCGGTCGGCCTGCCGTCGCAGCTGATGGCGCTCGACGAGGAGGCCGGCCTGCCGGCATTGCCGTCCGTGGCCCTGGTGATGACCGGCTGCGAGGCCAGGCAGCGCTCGGCCGCGACGGCGCGGCTGTCCGACGTGCTGGTCGAAACGCTGGAAGCGACGCTGGACGCGGCCTTCTGAGCTCAGGCGATGGTGGTCCGGAACACGCGCACATAATTTCCGCCCAGGATCTTCGCGATCTCGTCCGGGTGGAAACCCGCGCCGGCCAGCGCCTGGGCCAGGTCGGGCAGTTGGTCGTAGTTTGCGAACGCGGCCGGCGTCAGCAGGCCCAGCATGTCGGAGCCGAGCCCGACGTGATCGACACCGACGACATCGACCATGCGGGCCATGCCCTGGGCCAGCGACGCCAGGTCGGGAAATTCGCCGATCGGCGGCCAGACGCCGATGACGCCGCCGGTGCCGGCGATGACGCGGGCATGGTCGGGCGTGATGCGCCGGGTCCATGACAAGGGCTTGGTGACGAGCGAAGTGTGGGACAGCACCAGCGGCTTGGTCGTCACATCCGCCGCGCGCTTGACCAGGTCGTAGGTGCCGTGGGCGACATCGACGACGAGGCCGCGCGCGTTGCAGCGCCGGATCACGTCCGCGCCGAAATCGGTCAAGCCGCCATGGACCGGCGGCTCGGTCTGGATGTCGCCCAGCTCGTTCACCCGGTAATGGGTCAGTTGCAGGTGGCGCAGCTGGTATCGCTCATAGATCTCATCGACCCGGTCGACCTGGCCTTCGAGGAAATCCGCCCCTTCGGCCGCGATCACGACCGATGGGCGCTCGCCGCTGGCGGCATCGAGCGAGGCCCGGTCGGTCACGATCGCCAGACCCTGCTCGCCCACCAATTGGTGGGCGCGCGCAAAGGTACGGTGGCTCCATTCATAGAGTTCGCCCGGCGCCGGCGTACGCCAGGCAAGGATGCGGCCGTCCTCGACATGGGTCGTGGGCGTATCGGCGACCACGGCCAGGCAGACCAATGCCATGCCGCCGCGCCGCATCGGCGCCGCCAGCGGGATGAACGGCCGCTCGACCTCGTTGCGCGACAGGATTACGCGACCGGCGTGGCTATGCAGGTCGGCGGTCAGGCCCTGAACCGGCGGCGGCGCCGCCCATGCCGGCACCGGCACGACGATAGGAATGGGAACACAGGCGGCCAGCCCAAGGGCGGCGCCGGCCGCCAGCAGGCCCCGCCGGGAGATCACCGCGGGTTCCGCCGACTCGACCGCGATCAGCCTGGCGTCGCGCAGCTGATAGCGCCAGCCGGCCGGATCGCGGGTCAGCAGACACCAGCGCCCGCGGAGCCGCACCGCCCGGCCCTCGGCCGCCAACGGCACAGCCGCGAACACCTCGACCACGGCCAACGGATCGCTGGGCCAGCAGCCGATGCAGCAGACCGGCTCGGCGACCAGCAGGAAATAACTGTGGAAATCATCGGGCTCGGCCGGCGCCATGAAGCCCAAGATCTCGACCATATCGTTATCGCAACGATCGGCCGCCGCCGTGGCGATCTCCATCCAGTCGAGCGTCGTCGCCATGGGGTGCCCTTTGTGCCGCAGGATCTTGGTTGAAGATCCTACGGCGCGCAGGCGGTGACCATCCCTGAAATGACGAAGGGCCGGTCTTGCGACCGGCCCTTGCCTATTACGATCCTTAGGTATCAAGGAAGCTGCGGAGCTTCCTCGACCGGCTCGGGTGCTTCAGCTTCCTGAGCGCCTTCGCCTCGATCTGGCGGATACGTTCGCGGGTGACCGAGAATTGCTGGCCGACTTCTTCCAGCGTGTGGTCGGTGTTCATGCCGATGCCGAAGCGCATGCGCAGCACGCGCTCTTCACGGGCGGTCAGGCTGGCCAGCACGCGGGTCGTGGTCTCGCGCAGGTTAGCCTGGATTGCCGCGTCCAAGGGCAGAACCGCGTTCTTGTCCTCGATGAAGTCACCCAGATGGCTGTCTTCCTCGTCGCCGATCGGCGTCTCGAGGCTGATCGGCTCCTTGGCGATCTTCAGGACCTTGCGGACCTTTTCGAGCGGCATCATCAGCTTTTCAGCCAGCTCTTCCGGGGTCGGCTCGCGGCCGATCTCGTGCAGCATCTGGCGCGAGGTGCGCACGAGCTTGTTGATCGTCTCGATCATGTGCACGGGAATACGGATCGTGCGCGCCTGATCGGCGATCGAGCGGGTGATCGCCTGACGGATCCACCAGGTGGCGTATGTGGAGAACTTGTAGCCGCGGCGATATTCGAACTTATCGACCGCCTTCATCAGGCCGATGTTGCCCTCCTGGATCAGATCCAGGAACTGCAGGCCGCGGTTGGTGTATTTCTTCGCGATCGAGATGACGAGACGCAGGTTCGCCTCGACCATTTCCTTCTTGGCCCGGCTTGCCTCGCGCTCGCCGCGCTGCACCGTCGCCACCACGCGGCGGAACTCGGTGATCGGCAGGCCGGTCTCGGCCGCAACCTCGCCGATGGTCTTGCGGATGCCCTCGGCCTCGCCCAGATGCTTGGCGATGAAGGTCTGCCAGCCCTTGCCGGCGAAGCCCTTGATCTTGTCGAACCAGTTCGGGTTGAGCTCGCTGCCGAAATAATGGTTCAGGAAGTCCTGGCGCTTGACGCCGTCGGACTCGGCCAGACGCAACAGCTTGCCTTCGAGCGCGATCAGCTGACGATTGAGGTCATAGAGCTGCTGAACCAGCGCCTCGATCCGGCCGTTGTTGAGGCGGATGGCCTGCATCGCCTCGACCATCTCTTCCTTGTGCTTCAGATAGCGTTTTTCCGTCGCCTTCGGCAGCTCTTCGCCGGCCTGGGCGGCGTCGACCCGCTCCTGGTGCAGCTTGGCGAGCTTCTTGTAGATCTCGGCGACCTTGTCGAAGGACGCGATCACCGTCGGCTTCAGCTCGGCTTCCATGGCGGAGAGCGAGATCGACGCCTCTTCGCCCTCTTCGCCGTCGCCTTCGGCACCCTCGACCTCGGGCTCCGGCTCTTCGCCCTCGGCCAGCACCACGGGCTCCTCGCCCTCTTCGCCTTCCGGCGTGGGCTCGCTCGGGAAGGCGTTGCCGTAGGTCGCGTCCAGATCGATGATGTCGCGCAGCAGGATCTTGCTGTCGTTCAAGGCATCGCGCCAGGCGATGACGGCGCGCATGGTGAGCGGGCTTTCGCAGATGCCGCCGATCATCATCTCGCGGCCGGCCTCGATCCGCTTGGCGATGGCGATTTCGCCCTCGCGCGACAGCAGTTCGACCGAGCCCATCTCGCGCAGATACATGCGCACGGGGTCGTCGGTCCGGCCGATATCCTCGTCGTCCAGATTGCCGTTGACGCGGGATTCGCCATCGGCGGCTTCCTCGTCGACGGCCGCCGCCGGCTCTTCGGTCTCTTCGGCTTCGACGACATTGACGCCTGCTTCGGACAGCATGGCCATCGTGTCTTCGATCTGCTCGGACGAGACCTGATCCTGCGGCAGGGCGG
>Ga0302314_10019545_pt1 | contig 11245 bp, 6 predicted proteins | sample III_Palsa_N2_3_FD_200533 | JGI IMG/M metagenome (GOLD analysis project Ga0302314, IMG submission 200533) | Peat permafrost microbial communities from Stordalen Mire near Abisko, Sweden - III_Palsa_N2_3 | ecosystem: Environmental > Terrestrial > Soil > Palsa > Peat permafrost | place: Sweden... | reverse complement strand
GCTCTTCCGATCTGCGTCTCTCGAAGATGCCGGCGAAAGCGGTGATGGCATCGTGAACGACGGCTTGATCAGTGCTGCGGTGGCAGACAGCCAGTTTACGATTACGGGCAATAGCTTTACCAACAACGGCACCGTAGCCGTTAGCAACGACGACGAGCTCACCATCTATAGTCTTGGTGGCATCACCAACAGCGGTATATTTTCGATCGGCGCTGGCTCCACCTTGGTGCTTTCCGCTGACACCATCACCCACGATGGCACGATCGATTTCACCGGCAGCGACGGCACGCTCAAAATCGTCGACACGGCGATGCCGGGCGACACGATTTATGGGTTCGCCCCCGGGGACGGCATAGATTTGGCGGGGATCGCGTATGATCCCACCGGCAGCGCCACTCTGCTGGCCGGAAACGTGCTGCAGATCAGCGAGAACGGCGACACCTATGATTTGCAGCTTAATCCGTCGCAGAGTTTCAGCGGGACAAACTTCCAGTTAGCGCAGGACGGCAGCGGAACGCTCGTTACGGTGCCGCCCGTGGCCGACGCGTGGGCGGAGGCCGTCTCGGGTGACTGGAGCGATGCGGCGGATTGGAGCACCGGTGCAGTGCCCAGCAGCAACTCCGACGTTACCATCGGTGTTTCCGGCACCTACACTGTAACGCTCGATACCGCGGCCGCGATTGCGTCGCTCACTTTATCGGACAGCGATGCGACGTTCGGTGTGGAAAACCAGTTAACGGTCTCGGGCACCACCAGCTTGACCGCGGGCACACTGTATCTCGTAAGCGGGGGCATCATCTCGGGTGGAACACTGCAACCCGCGAGCGGAGGCAACGTGGACTTCGGCGGCGGCACGCTTTCGGGCGTGACGTACGAGGGCACGCTTAATGTGACATCGCTAGACGGCGGCGGCGGCGATCTGACTATTACCGACGGCATCACGCTGGAAAACGCGACCGGCACCGGGCCGGGCACACTCAGCTTGATCAGCGGCTCAAACGTATATGTCGACGGGACCACGACGCTTAACGACGCAACGATCTCTGTCGACAGCGAGTACGGGACGTCCTTCGACTCTGAGGAAGACGGAGGTCCGGCCGTCCTCACCTTCGGAAGTGGCCTTACGTTCGCCATCTACCCTACAAACGTCGTCACTATACAGGACGGCGGCGGCGCTGACGATGGCATCGTAAACGACGGCACGATCGAAGTAGGCGGATCTGGCGAGGCGAAAATCTCCGGCAATAGCTTCACCAATAACGGCAGCATCATCGTGGGTGAGGGCAATGGTATCAGTGTCGCTGACACCAACTTCACCAACAGCGGTACCATCTCCATAGGCGCCGACGCGGGCTTTAATTTGTCTGCCGCCGGTAGCGCCGATGACGGCACGATCAGCTTCACCGGGGCGGACGGCGGTCTCGGGATCGGCACGGACACGACGAATCTCGGCGACATTATCTATGGTTTTGCGCCGGGCGACGAAATCCAATTGAGTACGATTTACGACCCTACGGGGGCTCCGGTTCTGGAAGCCGGCAATGTGCTGCAGTTCACCAACAGCGGCGTGACCTACGATTTAAAGCTTGACCCGTCGCAGGATTTCACCGGTGAAAATTTCTATATCAGCACCCAATATCAACAGGCTTTCGTCACGGTGGCAGTGCCCGAGGCGGTATCGTGGGAATACCCGGACTCCGCCACCTGGAGAGACGGCTCTTGGAATAATACCAGCAGCGCACCTGACTATGCCGACGCCGTTACGATCGCGGTAGCCGGTACTTATACGGTGACGATTGCTGATCCGGCCACGGCCGCGTCGCTCACATTATCGAATCGCGACGCAACTTTGGACGTGAATGAACAGTTGTTCGTGGGCGGCACCATTGACGTAACGGCCGGAACAATCAAGGTTCAAGGGGACGCGGTCATCTATGCCACGACGATCGTGGCCGGCGGAGGAACCTGGGATTACGATAATGGCTCGTTCTCGGGTGTGACCTACCAAGGTACGCTCGATATGAGCGCGTACGGCAGTCTTCTCTATATCGTCGATGGCATCACGCTCGAAAGCGCGACCGGAACGGAGCCCGGCACCATCGATCTAACCGGCGATCAGTCCCGTTTGTTCATCGATGGTACCACCACGCTCAATAACGCCACGATTAATTTTGGTGCCAGCGGCGGGCAAAATAGTTATCTCGAGTCCGAGGAATTCGGCTCTTCGGCGACTCTCACCTTCGGCAGCGGCCTCGCCATCGATCTGCAAGGGTCCGCCGTCCTGGAGGCTGCCGCGGGCACCGATGATGGCATCGTAAATGACGGCTCGATCGATGTGGCCAGCGATTATCTGGGTATCTCTGGCAACAGCTTCACCAACAGTGGCAGTATGACCTTGGGTGCCGATGGTGAGCTTGTCGTCGACAGCAGTAATTTCGCCAATACCAGCAGCGGCACGATCACGATCGGCGCCGGCGCCACTGTTACTCTGTCAGATGCTGTCAGTGCCGAAGACGATGGCACGATCAATTTCGCCGGCACGGGTGCCGCGATCGAGATCGCCGATGCGTTTACGGTTGCCTCGGCGGTAACCGGCACCGGCACGTTGCAAATTGGTGAGAATGCATCGCTGGAAATCGACTCTACCGCCTCCGTCGCCGGTACCGTCGCAATCGACTTCAATGGCGCCGACGGCACACTCCTCATTGGCGGCACGACCATGCCGCCGAGCACGATCGACGGGTTTACCTTCGGCGACAGTATTGATTTGGCGGGAATAGCTTACGACCCCACCGGTAGTGCTGCGCTTTTATCCGGGAACGTGTTGCAGGTCTCCGAGAACGGCGACACCTACGATTTAGAGCTTGATCCGACGCAGGATTATTACCCGACCGAGTATTTCCAGCTTGGCGATCTTAATGGCGGGACGGGGACGGAAATCACGTTGGAAGGCACTCCCTGCTATTGCCGCGGGACACTGATCCTGACCGATCGCGGCGAAATCCCGGTCGAGGAGCTAATCATCGGCGATCTTCTGATCGCCGTCTCGGGACAAAACAAACCACTCCGCTGGATCGGACGCCGCAGCTACGCCGGACGGTTCGCGGAAGGCAATCGCGACGTGCTGCCGGTGCTGATAAAATCAGGCGCACTCGCCGACAACATTCCAAAGCGCGATCTATGGGTCTCGCCGCTCCACGCCATGTTCCTCGACGGCGTGCTGATCCCGGCGCAGGCTTTGGTCAACGGCAACTCGATCGTGCAGGCCGAGGCGGTGGACCAGGTCGAGTATTTCCATCTCGAACTCGCCGAACACGATCTGATCTGGGCCGAGGGTGCCGCGTCCGAAACCTTCGTCGACGACGACAGCCGCGGCATGTTCCTGAACGCCGCCGAATACCGCGTGCTGTATCCGGATGCGCCGCACCAGCCGGCGCGGTATTGCGCCCCGCGCGTGGAAGACGGCGACGCGTTGGAGACCGTGCGCCGTAAGATCGCCGCACGGATCGGCGCCGCCAAACCCGCACCCATAGGCCCCTTGCGCGGCGTGCTGGAACTGGTCCGGCCCGACCTGATCGAAGGCTGGGCGCAGAATGAACTGTCCCCGCATGCCCCGGTCGTGCTCCGCATTCTGGATAACGGCGCCGCCATCGCCGAGCTGACCGCGGATCGCTACCGCGCCGACCTGGAGCAAGCCGGGATCGGCGACGGACACCACAGCTTCTCGTTCACCGTGCCGGGCGGCCTGTCGCCCGAAGCACGCCACGTGATCCAGGCGGTGCGAGCGGAAGACGGGCGCGAGCTCACCAATTCTCCCAGGCGACTGGAGCCCACGGTGGCAGCCCGTCCCGCGCCGCTCGAACCTGCCGCCAGCACGCCGGCGGCGCGGGAAGGCAGGCTCGAACTGGTGAGCCGCGATCTGATCGAAGGTTGGGCCTGGGACCGGCACAATCCCGACCAGCCGATGGCGCTGCTGATCCTGAACCATGGCGAGGTCGTAGCGAGGGTGCTCGCGAACCGCCATCGTCCCGACCTTGCGACCGCCGGCATCGGCGACGGCCGCCACGCGTTTCAGATGAGAATCCCGGGCGGATTGTCGCCGCTGTCGCGCCATGAAATCCAGGTATGTTTCGAGGCCGACGGCAGCGATCTGCCCGGTTCGCCGGTTGCAATCGAGGCCTCCACCAGTTTCGATGCCACACTCGAACAGACGGTCGCGAATTCCGTCGCCGCACTCGGCACCGTCGAGGAACAGGAACGCGCGCTGGCGTTTCTGGCAGCCCAAACCGAACAGTTGCTGCGGCTCCGCGCACAGACCGAGGGCGGCTACGAGGCACGGCTGGCCTACGCACAATTCCGCCGGCGGTGGGGGGCTGACCTGCCGGCGGATGTGGAGGACCCCGGTTTGCGCGCCCTGGTGGTGGATGAGGTCGCACCCCTGGCCGGACGCGACGGCGGGTCGCAGGCGGTATTGTCGCACATGGGGGCTTTGCAGGGTTTGGGCTATCGGGTGAGTTTTGCGTCGGCGACGGATATCGGCGCCGAGGCGATGGCGGGGTTGGAGGCGGCCGGGATTACGGTTTGTGCCGCGCCGTTTTATACCTCGGTCGAGGATGTGTTGCGCCGGCAGGCGGGTTGCTTCGACGTGGTGTATCTGCATCGCGCCGCGGTCGCGACCAACTACCTGGCGTTGGCGCGGCAGTACTGTCCGAAGGCGCGGATACTCTACAGCGTCGCCGACCTGCACCACGTGCGGCTGGCGCGCCAGGCCGAGATCGACGAGCGTCCGGAATTGCTGGCCGCGAGCCGCCGGATGAAGATGCAGGAATGCACGGCGGCGTGGTCAGCGGATGCGGTGATCACGCACTCGACCGAGGAGGCAGCGTTACTGCGCCGGGCGGTGCCGGCGGCCAACGTGCATGTAATCCCGTGGGAAGTGCCGATGCGGCCGGCGCAGGTCCCATTCGCGCAGCGGTCCGGAATTGCCTTCATCGGCAGTTATGGTCACGCGCCGAACCTCGACGCAGCAAGATTCCTGGCCGAGCAGGTGATGCCGCTGGTCTGGCGCGAGGATCGCGGCATCGAGTGTCTACTGGTGGGCAGTGGCATGCCGGATCGGATCCGGCAACTGGCGCGGCCCGGTTTGAGCGCGGTGGGCCATGTCGCTGACCTGGCGGAGATCTTCGATCGCGTGCGGTTGACCGTGGCGCCGATGCGATATGGTGCCGGCGTGAAGGGCAAGGTGCTGGAAAGCTTTGCCGCCGGGGTTCCGTGTGTCATGAGTCCGATAGCTGCCGAGGGGATCGACTTTCCAGCCACGCTTGCGGCGTATATCGGCGCGGGCGCCGAGGAGCTGGCCGCCCGGATCGTCGCGTTGCATACGGATGCAACGGCCCACGCTGCCGCGGCCGCGGCCGGGCTGGGGCTGATCGGCGAGGCGTTCGGGGCGCAGCAGGTCACTGCCGCGTTACAGGTCGCGATCGATGGCCGGGTTCTGAACATCCGGCCGGAGACGCAGGTCGCAGGCTAAAGGGAGAAGTCTTCTTTTTGTGAACAAAAGAAGCAAAAACACTTTGTCAATTAGGATCGTGCGCGAGCTGCGACTTGTATGCAGCGGCCCAAATTGACAAAAGTTTTTTGCTTCTTTTTTTCAAAAAAGATGCTTCTCCTTTCGCTTCGCCTGCTTCCTTTTGCGCAACTGCACAAAAACACTTGACCCAGCCCGCCTCGGCAAGGGAGGAATTGGCTACGAAAACAAGGATCGAGCTAAATGGGTGCTTTCGAGCTGAAGCCAACCGACACCACGCCAATCGGCGAACCGCAAACTTCCGGGAATTTCACCGCCATCCGCTTCGACGTCGCCGGCCCCGTATTGATCTCGCCCCGCCGCTTCGGCGATCACCGCGGCTTCTTCATCGAAACCTACGCCGCCGCCAATTACGCCGCCCTCGGCCTGCACGACGTCTATGTGCAGGATAATCACTCGCTTTCCGCCCAAACCGGCACCGTCCGCGGCATTCATTTCCAGTCCCCGCCGCACGCCCAGGCCAAGTTGGTGCGGGTGCTGCGCGGCGCCATTATCGATATCGCCGTCGATCTCCGCCGCTCATCGCCGACCTACGGTCAGCACGTGGCGGTCGAGCTTTCGGCCGCCAATGCCTATCAGCTTTATGTGCCGGTGGGCTTCGGCCACGCGTTCTGCACCACCGTGCCGGATACCGAGGTCGCCTACAAAGTAACCGATCTCTATGCCCCAGACTGCGACGGCAACCTGTTGTGGAACGACCCCGATCTGGCGCTGCCGTGGCCGGTGTCCGGGGACGCGGCGCAGCTGTCGGATAAAGACCGCAAAGCGCCGTCGTTCCGCGATTTTCAATCCTGCTTCGAGTAGCCCCGGTGCGCATACTGGTCACCGGCGGCGCCGGCTTTATCGGATCATCCTTGGTGCGCCATCTGGTGCTGGATCGCGGCGCTTCCGTGCTAGTGGTGGATCTGCTCACCTACGCCGGCGACCGGCGTTCGCTGCGCGATTGCGAGGGCAAACCCGGCTTCGGTTTCCTCAAAGCCGATATCACCGACCCGGCGGCGATGGCGAGCGCTATCGAAGGATACCGGCCCACCGCCATCATGCACCTGGCGGCGGAAAGCCACGTCGACCGCTCGATCGCAGGTGCCGCACCCTTCATCCAGACCAACATCGTCGGCACCTTCGTGCTGCTCGAAGCAGCCAGAGCCTATTACAACGCCCTCACCGGCGACGAGCGCGCGCAGTTCCGGTTTCATCACATTTCGACCGACGAAGTGTTCGGATCGCTGGGACCGGACGGCGCGTTCGAGGAAACCACCGCCTATGATCCGCGCTCGCCCTATTCGGCCAGCAAGGCGTCGTCGGATCACCTGGTGCGCGCCTGGCACGAAACCTACGGATTGCCGACGCTGGTCACCAATTGCTCGAACAACTACGGCCCTTATCACTTTCCCGAAAAACTGATCCCGCTCACCATCCTTTCCGCGCTCGAAGGCAAACCGCTGCCGGTTTACGGCCAGGGCACCAACATTCGCGATTGGCTGTTCGTCGAGGATCACGTGCGCGCGCTGGTGAGCGTGGTCGAGCACGGAAAAATCGGCGACACCTATTGTGTCGGTGGCCGCAGCGAGCGCCGCAACCTGGAAGTGGTGGAAACCATCTGCGACGTGCTCGATGAGCTCCGCCCCGCTGCCCGGTCCCGTCGCGAACTGATCACATTTGTCGCCGACCGCCCCGGCCACGATCAACGTTACGCAATCGACCCGTCGAAATTGGAATCAGAGCTGGGCTGGCGGCAATCTGTGGATTTCACCCAAGGGATCCGCCGCACCATCGACTGGTATCTCGCCAACGAATGGTGGTGGCGGCCGTTGCGCGACAAGGTCTATGGCGGCGAACGATTGGGGCTGATCTGATGCGAATTCTAGTGGTGGGCAAACAAGGCCAGGTGGCGACTGAGTTGGCGGCGCAATTGCCTCGCGCCGGCCATGAATTCATTACGCTCGCGCGCCCCGAATTCGATCTCGAGCGTCCCCAGAGCGTCGGCCGCGTCGTCGCGGACTACAAGCCCGACGCGATCATCAACGCCGCCGCCTACACCGCGGTGGACCGCGCAGAGGATGAACCGGTCGTCGCCAATGCGATCAACGGCATCGCCTTGGGGGTGCTGGGACAGGCTGCCGCGGGCATTCCGGTAATCCATTATTCCACCGACTACGTGTTCGACGGCACCAAAGACTCGCCATACTCCGAGACCGATCCGACCAACCCGATCGGCGCCTATGGTGCCTCGAAATTGCTCGGCGAGCAGAAGTTGCTCGAGGCAAACCCGCGTTCGGTGGTGCTGCGCACGTCGTGGGTCTGCTCGCCGCACGGCAACAATTTCGTGAAAACCATGCTGCGGCTGGGGCGCGACCGGCCTGAAGTAAGCGTGGTACGCGATCAGCAAGGCGCCCCCACCTTCGCCGACGATCTGGCCAGGGCCGCGATCACCCTGCTGCCGCGCCTGGTGGCGGCGCCCGAAGCCGATCCGGGGTTCGGCATATTCCACTACAGCGGCGAACCCGACACCAATTGGCACGACTTCGCATTCATGATCTTTGCCGGCGCCGCCCAGCGCGGCCAACGCCCACCAGCACTTCGCGCCATTAATAGCGATCAATATCCCACCAAGGCCAAGCGCCCCGCCAATAGCCGGCTTGATTGCAGCAAGATCGAGCGGATCCATGGTCTCGCCCGTCCCGATTGGGAGGCGGCCCTCGCCCGCACGCTCGAACAATTGCTGCCGGCGGGAGCATGAGTAAGGCAGGAAGCATCTTTTTTGAAAAAAAGAAGCAAAAAACTTTTGCTACTTGGAGTGCAACTTCCGTGGCCGGTGCGCTCCAATTGACAAAGCTTTTTTGCTTCTTTTTGTTCACAAAAAGAAGATTCTTCCTACACTTCAACATATTCGTTGCATCGGTATTGGAGAATTCCCCATGAAAGGCATTGTTCTGGCTGGCGGTAGCGGCACCAGGCTCTATCCTTCGACGCTTGCGGTGTCGAAGCAGTTGCTGCCGGTATACGACAAGCCGATGGTCTATTATCCGCTGTCGGTACTGATGCTGGCCGGCATCCGCGAGATCATGGTGATCTCCACCCCGCACGACATACCGCTATTCCAACGACTGCTGGGCGATGGCTCGCAATGGGGCATCAAACTTGAATTCAAGGTGCAGGAAACCCCCAACGGTATCGCGATGGCCTTTATCATGGCTGAGGAATTTCTAGAGGGCCAGGCTTCTGCGCTGATCCTAGGCGACAATATCTTCCACGGCCATGACCTCGAAGACCGCATGGAAGCAGCCAAACAAGCCAGCGGCGCTTCGGTGTTTGCCTATCGCGTCGCCGACCCCGAGCGTTACGGCGTGGTGGAATTCTCCGACGACAACAAGGCGCTTTCGATCGAGGAAAAACCAACCAAACCGCGTTCTGATTGGGCGGTAACCGGCCTTTATTTTTACGATCACCGCGCGCCTGCGATCGCGAAAACGTTGGAGCCATCGCCACGCGGCGAATTGGAAATCACCGACCTGAACCAGGTCTACCTTGACGAGGGATTGCTGCATGTGACGCAGCTCAGCCGCGGCTACGCATGGCTCGATACCGGCACACACGACAGCCTGCTGGAAGCCGGCGAGTTCGTGCGCGCGATCGAGAAACGCACCGGACAGAAAATCGCATCGCCCGAAGAAGTAGCTTGGCGCAAGGGTTTCATCAATGACGACCAGTTGCGCGCGATCGCATTTCCGTTGCGGAAAAGTGGGTATGGACAGTATTTGGAAAGATTGCTTTAGAGCGCAGCGAAGGAAGAAACATCTTTTTTGAAAAAAAGAAGCAAAGAACTTTTGGTCGATTTGGTCGGAGCACATAGGCAACGGACGGGTAGTTCCGCATTCTTGCAGAGTGTCATGAACTCGTCCGGGGATTGGTTCGCCGGGGCGCTCAGGTAAAGCGTCGGTCGGTTGCTGACCCAACCTGGTCGCGAGCGACGGGATCAGACGATCCAGGACACAGGGGCCCGCGCCGCGGGCGGCTTCACGCCCTTGGTGGTGGTTTCCGGCGATCTTGGCGTGGCGATATCTGGGCATGGCGGAAGCGGACACTGGAGACGTTGCCGGTCTCGGCCAGGACGCCGTGGAGATCGGGCCTTTTTTTATGGCGTGCGGAGTGTGCGAAATGCGGAAATTGGACCGGGGTTCGCGGCGGGGAAACGGCGGGGCCGGTCTCGGCCAGGACGCCCAGGAACTCGGTTGCTTTTTTAGGGGTGCAAGGTGTGCAAGATGCGGGCATTGGACCTGGGGCCGGGGATGGGCGAAAACGGTGGTTTATAGCATATGTTAGTTTGATATGCTAACATTATTTGCTGGGAGCGCTGACGGGGAGGTGATGGGTAGCGGCTTGCGAGGCTGGGCGAGAATTCAAGTTCAGATTGCTCTGGATAGCGGGGCGCGAAAGTTGCGATGGCTTTGCGCCCATGGCGGTCGCGGGGCAACGACAGGGCCCATCCCAGGAGCGGCCGCTCAGCGATGCGGCCCGGAAAGGCGGCTATCGAGCGCGGCACTACACGGGGAACGGCCTTGATTACGGTCAGCAGGACGGCTAAATGTGGTCACGTGTGACCACCTTGTGCGGGAGGCCCGATGCTAATTATCAATTTGAAGGATGCCAAGGCAGGCTTCTCCAATCTTGTCGATGAGGCCATCAAAGGCGAATTCGTGACGATCACCCGGCATGGCAAGCCGGTCGCCGCTCTGGTGTCGGTCGAGGCAGCGGAAATCGCCCGCAAGGCGATGGGAAACAAGCGCCCGGGTCTTGCCGCCTACCTAAGAACATTTCCGGGCGGCACGTTCGAGCGCAATCGCGCTCCGTCGCGGACGATCGATCTTTGAACGGTTTCCTTCTGGATACCAACGTCATTTCGATGCTCTCGCCTTCGCGAAGCGAGGCATCGACAGCATTTCTCGACTGGCTGGAGCAGGCGGACGCTGCCAGCCGGCTGTTCCTGTCTGTCGTCAGCATCCATGAAGTCGAAAAGGGCATCGCTCTGCTGGAGCACAAAGGGGCGACAGCCAAAGCGGCGACCCTCAAGGTCTGGTTGGCAGGACTTGTCACCACCTATCACGACAAAATCATCGCGGTCGACACGGTGGCTGCCGCGCTGGCCGGTCAACTTGAAGCCAAGGCGATCTCTGCGGGACATGATCCTGGAATGGCCGATGCGACGATCGCCGGTATTGCAAAAGCTCATGATCTCGTCATCATGACGCGGAACGCGAAGCATTTTCAGGCGTTCGGGATCGAGGTGATGTCACCGGACGAAACGGCGCAATCTGCATGACCGGGAGGCGCTCAACGTCGCCGTTCCCGGACATACCTAGGTTCCCCAGCAGCTGCCGTTCGTGCGAGTTGCTCGTCACCACCGCCGTTGCGTTGGGATGGGAACCGTGGCATAGGCTTTGGAGTGGCGGAGCGGTTCAGAGTCCGATACGAAATGGGTAAATGCGTAGCGCTCTTTGCCGTGATCTCTGAAATCGACCGATAAAAGTATAACGTCGTGGCAGGCACTGTCGAACCGCTACTGCGCTTAACTGAAGGCCTCCAGGGGGCGTTGGCGGCGAGCGACGGCGCCGCGGTGGTGGCGCTGCTCAAAGAAAATCCTCGCCTTTCGCAAGTCCC
>Ga0302314_10019543_pt1 | contig 11245 bp, 11 predicted proteins | sample III_Palsa_N2_3_FD_200533 | JGI IMG/M metagenome (GOLD analysis project Ga0302314, IMG submission 200533) | Peat permafrost microbial communities from Stordalen Mire near Abisko, Sweden - III_Palsa_N2_3 | ecosystem: Environmental > Terrestrial > Soil > Palsa > Peat permafrost | place: Sweden... | reverse complement strand
TCGTGCGCCTGCGTCCGGTGTTGATGACGGCGCTGGCCATGGTGATTGGCATGCTGCCGATGGCGCTCGGCCTGGGCGAGGGCGGCGAGCAGAATGCGCCGCTCGGCCGCGCCGTGATCGGTGGGCTGATTTTCGCCACCGTCTCGACGCTGTTCTTCGTGCCCGTCATGTTCAGTATCGTCCACCGCAACTACAGTGCCAAGCCGTCGCCCGACCCCGGCATCGGAGCCGCCCATGTCCCAGCCTGATCCGAATGCCCGTCGCTTCGTTTTGCGCCGGCTGCGCCGCATCGGCATCGTATTCGTTGTCCTGGTGATCGCTGTGGTCGCCTATGGCCTGGGCTCGCGCGTGGCAGAGAGCTCGCGCCTGCGCGATCTGACCGAAGCGCAGGCGGTGCCAACCGTGGCGCTCGTAACACCGACCAATGTCGAGGATCACTCCGGACTGCAGTTGCCCGGTCGGCTGGAAGCCTTCATCCGCGCCCCCATCTACGCGCGCGTGCCGGGCTACCTGAAGAGCTGGAAGTACGATATCGGCGCCAAGGTCAAGGCCGGCGACGTGCTGGCCGAGATCGATACGCCCGATCTTGACCAGCAGCTCGCGCAGGCACGTGCCGACCTGAACGTCGCCCAGGCCAATGCGAAGCTAGCGCAAATCACTGCGCAGCGCTGGCAGTCACTCGCCGACACCGACGCCGTCGCCAAGCAGGATGTGGATCAGCGCACCTTCACCTGGAACGCCAGCATCGCCCAGGTCAGGGCGGCACAGGCGAACCTTGACCGTCTGGTTGCCGAGGAGGGCTTCAAGCGCCTGGTCGCACCATTCGACGGCATCGTGACCGCGCGCGACACCGACATCGGCGCCCTCATCAACGTCGGGGCCGCCGGGGGTCAGGAGCTGTTCGAAGTCTCGGAGACCGGAAAGCTGCGCGTCTACGTCAACGTGCCGCAGAACTACGTACCCAGTGTGCCCGCCGGCACCCAGACGACGATTCAAGTGCCCGAACATCCCGACAAGAGCTATAGCGGCACGGTTGAGGCTTCCGCGCAGGCGGTCGCGCCAAGTACGGGCACAACGTTGATGCAGCTGATCGTCGACAACGCCGCCGGCGAGATGATGCCCGGCGACTACGCCAGCATTCACCTGCAAATCGCCGCGCACACCCAGCTTCTGAGCTTGCCCTCGAGCGCGGTGATTTTCGACGCCAACGGCCTGTCGGTCGCCACCGTCGACTCGGACAACCATGTGCACATCAAACCCGTGACGATCGGGCGCGACTTGGGCGCCGTGATCGAGATCGCTACGGGCCTCTCGGCGCAGGATCGCGTGATTGAAAACCCGCCCGACGGCATCAGCACGGGCGCCACGGTGCGCGTTGCCAATGCCAAGGGCTGACGGCGCAGGCTGGGTCGGCGCAGTGTTGACGCTGCTGCTTGGCGGCTGCTCGCTGGCGCCGCCGCTCAAAACCCCAGTCGTGCCTGCTGGGGATGCCTACAAGGAAATCGGGCCCTGGACGCAAGCACAGCCGAGCGATCGCCTGCCGCGTGATAGCTGGTGGACGCTCTACGACAGCACCGAGCTCGACGCGCTGCAGACAAGACTGATCGCCGGCAACCCGACGCTGGCGGCCGCACTGGCCAATTACGCGCAGGCGCGCGCGCTGAGTGATCAGGCGCGCGCGGGACTATTTCCCACGCTGGGTCTGAACGCCGGCGTGCAGCGCGAGCGCAATTCGCGCAACAACCCGCTCCTGGGACCCAGCGAGCCGATTTACTATGACGCCAACACGCTGGGCGGCAGCGTCGGCTACGAGCTTGACCTGTGGGGGCAGATTCGTAACGAGGTCGCCGCGGGCGAGGCCAACGCAGCCGCGGCCGCAGCGGATATTGAGAATGCTCGCCTCTCGCTGATCGCACAGCTGGTCGACGATTACGTGCAGCTGCGCAGTCTGGATCGCGAGAGTTTAATCCTCGATGAGACCGTGAAGGCCTATGCGCGTGCAGTCAGCCTCACCCAGCAGCGCCACGATGCGGGCATCGCGCCCGGTCTGGACGTCTCGCAGGCGCAAACGCAGCTCAATACGGCACGCTCCCAGGCCTCGCAGATCCTGGCTCAGCGCGCCTTGATGGAACACGCCATTGCGGCGCTGCTGGGCGTGTCCGCCTCGAGCTTCTCGATCGAGCCCGCGCTGGTCGACATCAAGCTGCCGCAGATACCGAGCGGGGTTCCCAGTACGTTGCTCGAGCGCCGTCCGGATATCGCGGCCGCACAGCGGCGCATGATCGCGACCAATGCGAACATCGGGGTCGCGCGAGCGGCCTATTTTCCCTCGCTCACGCTGGGCGCTCAGGGGGGCTTCTATAGCGGCGCCTTCTCGAATTGGCTGAGCGCGCCAAGCAGGTTCTGGGCGATTGGACCGAATGCCTTGCTCAGCGTCTTTGACGGCGGCCTGCGCCGCGCGCAAGTCGCCCAGGCGCGCGCCCAGTTCGACGCCTCAGCGGCGGATTACCGCAGCACGGTCGTCAGTGCATTTGCGCAGGTCGAAGACAGCCTCGCCTCGCTCAATCACTACCACGACGCTGCGGTGGAGGAGACAGCCGCGGTCGACGCTGCGCAGCGCACGCTGGACTTGTCCATGGCGCTCTATGTCAAGGGTGCGACCGACTATCTGACGGTCGTCACCTCACAGACGGCGGTCCTGCAGACTCAATTGGATCTGCTCAATCTCGATACCCTGCAGCTGCGCGCCAGCGTGGATTTGATCCGCGCGCTCGGCGGCGGCTGGGAGGATTCGCAATCCAGCCGCGTAGCGGCGAGGGCCGCGCCTCAGGCGTAGATTGGGGGCTTCCATGTCGCTTCGCCCGGTAAAAAATCTCATTCAATCCAAGCCAACCCTCGAGGGCGCGGGGGTACATCTGCGCCGCGCCTTCGGCTTTCACGAAACTTCCGACTATGATCCGTTTCTGCTGCTCGATGATTTCCGTAACGACGTTCCAGCCGATTATCTGGCGGGCTTTCCATGGCATCCGCATCGGGGCATCGAGACGGTGACCTATGTGCTGGCTGGAACGGTGGAGCACGGTGACAGTATCGGAAATCGCGGCGTCATCGGCGCCGGAGACATTCAGTGGATGACAGCAGGCAGCGGGATCATTCACCAGGAGATGCCCAAGGGCGATCCGGCCGGGCGCATGCACGGGTTTCAGTTGTGGGCCAACCTGCCGGCGTCGCAGAAGATGACGCCACCGCGCTATCAGGAGGTCAAGGCAGCCGACATTCCTGAAATCAAAGATGACGACGACACGCAGGTGCGTGTCATTTGCGGCAGGTTCTGGGGAAAGGTCGGACCTATCGATAGAATCGCAACCGATCCGATCTACATCGATGTGTCGGTGGCCCCAGGCCGAAGAAAGACACTGCCGGTCGAGACCATGCGCCATGCGTTCGCATATGTGTTTGGAGGCTCAGGCAAGTTCTGCAACGCATCCGGCCCGCTTGCGGTTCCGACGGAGGCGGTTCAGTGGTTGGACACGGCGCCTCCGTCGGCAGCAGCCGACCACTCACTGGTGCTGTTTGATCGCGGCGACGAAGTGACGGTACAGGCGGGCGATGACGGGATTCGTTTTCTACTCGTCTCGGGCAAGCCGCTTGCAGAGCCCGTGGCTTGGTATGGCCCGATTGTCATGAACACTCAAGAGCAGCTGCGGCAGGCGTTCATTGAGCTGGAGCAGGGAAATTTCCTAAAACACTCCACGAATCCTCTATAGTTCCACCAGCCCGGAGCATCTATGAGCGACAAGTTATCGGTATCGGAACAGGCCTTTCTCGCTCGACAACAAGCGCGTCTGCTGAAGCTGCGCAGCGAGCTGTCGAGCTCGGCAGGGGCGCAGGAAGAGAGTGGCGTTCAAAGCCAGTCGCTCGGCGAAGCGCACGAGTTCGAAGACGACGCGCAGAGGTTGACGTTGCTCGACACGCAAGACGCAATGATCACTCGCAATGCTCAGCGCCTGCCCATGATCGAGCGCGCGTTGGAAAAGATTAAGAACGGCACGTACGGCTTCTCCGAAGCCAGTGGCAGGCCCATACCCCGAGACCGGCTCGAAGCTGTGCCTGAGGCCATATACACGGCCGATGAGGAAGCGGCCCGCGAGCCGGTCAGATAGCGCAAATCCGTCCGCTGATTCCTGACACCCGCAGATCGACGCAGGAATGGAAGCTAATAATGCGAAGAATCGCTCGCCTTTGCGTATCTGGTTCCCTTGGAGCTCGAGCTTTACTGTGCCTTGGATCACTATGCGCCTGCGCGGCACTGCCCATCCTGTGCCTCGCCGATCCGAGTGGTCCGGACGCACGGGTGCTGTTAGGTGCGCAGACTGATAACAGCAACTGGATCCTGCCCGCCCGAACCTATGCGGGTAATCGCTATACGACGCTGACGCAAATCAACAAGACCAACGTTGGGGATCTGGGCCAGATCTGGCGGACCGATATTGCCGACGATGGCGAGCAGGAGGCGGCGTCGATCATCTGGAACGGCAGAATGTATCTCTCCACGCCCCATGGCGGCGTGCTGGCACTCGATGCCGCTACCGGTAAGTTACTGTGGCAGGCGCCCTACGATCCAGCGTACGTGCTGCTGTTCGCGGTCAATCGCGGCGTGGGATTGGCTGACGGCAAAGTCTTCGTCGCGACGCAGGACTGCAGGGTTCTGGCCCTCGACGCCGCGAGCGGCAAGAAGGTGTGGGATGTGCAGGGCTGTCGCGATACCAGCAACAGCTGGTATTCGATGGCCGCGTATGTCTACAAGCACCAGATCATTCTCGGCACCGGAGGGGGCGACACCGGCACGATCGGACTCGTCAGTGCCTTCAACACCAAGGACGGCAAGCGCTTGTGGGACTGGCAGACTATTCCGGGCCCGGGCGAACCCGGGCACGAGACCTGGCCCGGGGAGTCCTGGAAACACGGCGGGGCTGCGGTGTGGAGCGGGTTGGCGATCGATCAGGATACCGACACTCTGTTCGTGGCTCCAGGCAATCCCGGACCGGACCTTGTCCTGAAAGGACGGGAAGGCAGGAACCTGTACACGAACTCGCTCGTGGCGCTCGATATCTCGGGCAAGAAGCCCAGAATGAAGTGGTACTACCAGTTGGTGCAGAACGATACGCACGATAACGATCCGGCGATGATTCCGGTGCTGTTCGAAGGTCGGGTCGGTGGCAAGGCGCGACGTCTCGTTGCGATCGGCGACAAAGGTGGAGACTTCGTCATCCTCGATCGCGAGAATGGAGAGGTCGTGCATCGGCTGGCGGTGAGCAGGCAGAAAAATCTCGACACGCCGCCCACTATCAAAGGCGAGGAGACTTGCCCGAATCACGGCGGAGGCGTTGAATGGAACGGCGGGGCTTACGATCCTGCCAGTAACTTGTTTCTGGTGCCGAGCACTGAAGAGTGCGGGATCTTTAAGATCTCCAGCGACGCCCCTGCGCAATACATCCCTGGCCAGCCCTACGAAGGAGGGGCGCTGCCTAGGCGGCAGAATGCAACCGGTGTTCTGAGCGCCGTCGATGTCGACAACGGTAAGCTGCGCTGGCGCAACGCCCTGCCGTATCCCGCCGCGGGCGGCGTTCTTATCACATCGACTGGACTGGCCTTCAGCAGCGACGTCGGCGGTAATCTATACGCCTTCGATGCGGCAAGCGGCCACCAGTACTGGAAGAACGACACTGGTTCTTCGATCGTCGCCCCAATTTCAGCCTACAGCGTCAACGGCACCGAGTACCTCGCGGTTGCCGTTGGTGAAGCGGGCAACCAGCAGACACCGAACCTGCCCGCTACGGAGGGCAGCCGCCTGCTGGCCTACGCCATTGGGAACGCAGGCCCCATCGTAAATAGCAGCGCCGGACAGGTCGCGCCCGCGATGGCGTCCATGGGCCCTGGCAGTGAGTCCGAAGGACCGCCTGAGAGATCCAGCGGCTCCGCACCGTACACCAAAGGGCAGGTCGCCCAGGGCGGGGAGATCTACGCCAACGAATGCGCCGTTTGTCACGGCGGCAATTTGCAGGGCGTTTCGGCCCCGGCTTTGACCGGCCCTAGTTTTGGCCGCTCACATCTCAATGGTTCCCAGTTGCGCACTGTGGTCGTCCAAACGATGCCCTTGACGGCGCCAGGCTCGCTCAAACCCGAAGAATATGCTGCCGTGATGGCCTACCTTCTGAGCTACGACTGCGTACAGCCCGCCGGGGATGGACAGCAGCCATTTCCCACCGAGGATCTACCTGATTTGCAACACGTCGAGCTGGGCAGCGCGACTTGTCCTGCGAAGTAATCGATGTCGCGCAACGTGTGCAACAGGCTCTGAGGAAAAGAACGTGGTACACGCGACGGCAGACATCGGTACGACGGACTACGCGGTTTCACTGCTTGCAGGTCATCATCAGCTGATGTCCGATGAAGGCACCGCAATGGGGGGCAAGGATGCGGGTCCTGCGCCGCACGAGCTGTTATGTGCAGCGCTGGGCGCATGTACGGCAATCACGCTGCGCATGTACGCGCAGCGCAAACAGTGGCCATTGCGAGCAGTGCACGTCGATGTGCAGCTCGCGGTGCAAGACAAGCAACGTTCGATAACCCGCAGGTTAGGTCTCGAGGGCGAGCTCGATGAGGCCCAGCGCGCGCGCTTAGCAGAGATCGCCGAACGCACACCCGTTACACTGACGCTGAAGCAGGGTGTCTCGATTACGACGATGCTGGAGTGACTGCAGCTCAGCGCATTTCGCGCGCGAATCCTCTATAGTTCGCACCCCGCTCGTGGTCCTCTTTTCACCTCGAATCAGTCTGTGAAAGAGTTATAATAGTTTGATAAATAACGAAAATATGGTGCCCAGGAGAGGACTCGAACCTCCACGGTGTTACCCGCTAGTACCTGAAACTAGTGCGTCTACCAATTCCGCCACCTGGGCGCGGGTCGGCGGCGCAATGTACGGAAGGGGTCGGGGGCTGTCAATTGACGCGCGACCGTAAGCAGCGCCCGCCCAAGCGCGCGCGCGGCTCGGGCGCATCAGTCAAGCCAAAGCGCAGCTCCGCAAGCGATCCGTCGAGCGCGCGCCATATGGCTGGGCGCTCCAAGCGCAGCGCAGGCGCGGTGCTCATGGAGGCTGAGGGCACGCTGAGCGCAAATCGCAACGGCTACGGTTTCGTTCGTACCGAGGCGCTGACCGATTCGGTATTCATACCGCCGCAGGCCATGCAGGGGTTCATGCATGGGGATCGGGTTCGCATTGCCGTGCGCAGCGATGGTCAGGGGCGCTATGTCGGGCAGGTGCTCGGCGTGCTCGAGCGCGGCATCAAGGCTTTTCTGGCAACGGTAGAGCTCGGCGCACCCGGGCTCATGGTGCGCTCGGCGGACCAGCGTCTGGCCTTGCACTGCAAGGTTATCGACAATGCGCCGCAGGCACGCGTGGGCGATTGGGTGATCGCGCGCCTGTTGAGCTATCCGGGCGACAACATCAAGGCCGAGGTGCGCATCGAGCAGAAGCTCGATCCGGAACGGCCCGTGCATCTGGCCACCGAGGCGGCGATCGCGCGCTTTGGCTTGCCTGTGGAATTCTCCGCGGCGGCGCTGCGCGAGGCGGGGCAGTGCGGCAAGAGCGTCGATCCGGCCGAGGCCGCGCAGCGCGTGGACCTGCGCTCCGTGCCATTGGTCACGATCGACGGCGAGGATGCGCGCGATTTCGATGATGCGGTGTACGCCGAGCCTCTGGAGGCAGGCGCATTTCGCTTGCTCGTGGCCATCGCTGACGTCAGTCACTACGTACGGCCGGACTCGGCGCTCGATACTGAAGCGCGTGCCCGCGGTACTTCGGTGTACTTTCCGACGCGTGTGGTGCCGATGCTGCCCACGGCGCTATCCAATCACCTGTGCTCGCTCGAACCGGACGTGGACCGGCTGTGCATGGTGGCCGATATGCGTATCTCGCGGCGCGGCGCGCTCGAAGCTGCCCGTTTCTACCCGGCGGTGATGCGCTCGGCGGCGCGCCTGACCTATGCCCAGGCGCACGAGGCGCTCTTCCTGGCCACGCCGGCAGCGCGTGATCGGCTGGGCGGATTGCTCGAGTCGCTGCTGCCGCTGGTGGAGGTCTATCGCGCGCTTGCCAGTGCGCGGGCGCGCCGCGGGGCTTTGGATTTCGATGCACCCGAGGCCGAGTTCGTGCTCGAAGGCGGCGAGCGCGTGCGCGCGATTGAATTTATCTCGCGTAATGAGGCGCACCGCCTGATCGAGGAGTGCATGGTGATCGCCAACGTCGCGGTGGCGCAGGAACTGCGCGAGCATCAGGTGCCGGCGCTGTTTCGCGTGCATGCGCCGCCCGACGAGCGCAAGCTCGAGCAGTTGCGCACGACGTTGCGCGTGTTGGGCATCGACTTGCAATTGCCCGAGCCGGTAAAGCCGAAGGATCTTGCGGCGATCGCAGTGCGCGTGCGCGACCCGAGCAGTCGGCCGTTCGTCGAGTCATTGGTCGTACGCTCCCTGGCGCAGGCGCTCTATCAGCCCGAAAATATCGGGCACTTCGGCCTGGCATTGAGCCACTACGCGCATTTCACCTCGCCCATTCGGCGCTATCCGGACCTCATGATTCATCGCGCGCTGCGTGCACGCCTGAACCTCACGCCGGCCTCGAGCCTGCCCGCGGGGGCGCAGCTCGCGGCCCAGGGTGTCGAGCTCTCGCGACTCGAGCGTCGCGCCGATGAGGCCGATCGCTATGTGGCGACGTTTCTCAAATGTGTGTATCTGCGTGATCGCATCGGGCAGTGCTTCGACGGTTTGATCACGACCGTGGTCGAGTTCGGCTGTTTCGTGCAGTTGCTCGCACTGGGAGTCGACGGACTGCTGACACTGGCCGCGTTGCGCGATGATGACTATCGGATGGCGCGCGATGGCGGGCAATGGCTCGGCCAGCGCAGCAAGCGCCGATTGGCACCGGGCGAGCGCCTGCGAGTGATTGTCGCGTCAGTCAAGCCGGTCGAGGGGCTCATCGATCTTGAGCTCGCGGACTGAAGTCGTCTACGGCCTGCATACGGTGCGCTCGCTGCTGCAGCGCCACCCCGAGCGGGTGCTGCGCGTGTCGTTGCAGCAAGGCCGCTCGGACTCCCGGGCCGCACAAATCGAGCAGCTCGCGCACGCCGCCGGTCGTCCGGTCGAGCGCGTCGATGCCGGCCGATTGATCGCGCGGCTCGGGGATGTGGCGCATCAGGGCGTTGCCGCCGAAGTGTTGCCATTGGTGCCGTGGCGTGAACAGGAATTGCTTGCCGCGCTCACCCACGCGCGCGATCCGCTGCTGCTCGCGCTCGACGGAGTCCAGGATCCACACAACCTCGGCGCGTGCCTGCGCACTGCCGATGCCTGTGGCGTGCTGGCGCTGATTGTTCCGCGCGATCGTGCCGCACCGCTCAATGCGACGGCGCGCAAGGTCGCGACCGGTGCCGCGGAAACCACGCCCGTCGCGGTCGTGACCAATCTGGCGCGCACCTTGGGATTGCTCAAGGATGCGGGGCTCTGGATCGTCGGGGCCGATGCTCAGGGCCCGCAGAGCGCTGCGGCCGTGGACCTGACCGGAGCGCGCGTGCTGGTCATGGGCGCCGAGGGCTCGGGCCTGCGCTCGCTCACGCGCCGGCATTGTGACTGGCTGGTGCGATTGCCGAGCCTTGGCGCCGTTGACAGCCTGAATGTCTCCGTGGCCGCCGGAATGCTGCTGTACGAGGCCCTGCGGCAGCGTGAGCCGCCGGTAAGCCGCTAGGGGGACGGCATTGCTTCGGGCGGCCGCATTTTGTATTCTTTGCGGCCATTTTTTTAACGACCCGGCCGCCATTCCGTGATAGAAGGTGTGCCGGCACTCCTTGCCGCACCATGAGCAGGCACTGACCTGGAAGCGGGCGGCATTACCCATAGGGAGAACGTGTGAGGCATTACGAGATCGTATTTCTGGTTCACCCAGACCAGAGCGAGCAGGTCCCAGCCATGCTCGAGCGCTACAAGGGCCTGATAGCCGCCGGCAACGGCAAGGTGCATCGTATCGAGGATTGGGGCCGGCGCCAGCTTGCCTACCCGATCTCCAAGGTGCACAAGGCCCATTACGTGCTGATCAACATCGAGGTCGATCAGAAAACTCTGACCGAGCTGACCGGCGCCTTTCGTTTCAGCGATGCCGTGCTGCGCTACCTGGTCACCGGTGTGGAACTGGCGATCACCGAACCCTCGCCGATGGCGAAGGCGGAAGAGGAAGGCGAGGCTAGCCGTCGCGAGCGCGACGACGACAGCGATGACGACCAACAAATGATAGGTGTCTGATGAGAACTCCGAGCACATCGCGCTTTACCCGGCGCAAGAAGTTCTGCCGCTTCACTGCCGATGGCGTGGCGATGATCGACTACAAGGATCTCGCGACCCTCAAGAACTACGTGACCGAAACCGGCAAGATTGTTCCGAGCCGCATCACCGGCACCAAGAGCTTCTACCAGCGGCAGCTGGCCACGGCCATCAAGCGCGCGCGCTTCCTGGCGCTGCTGCCCTATACCGATCAGCACTGAGGGCGATTGGCATGGAACTGATCCTGCTGCAGAAGGTGGCCAATCTGGGCAATATCGGCGATCGCGTGCGCGTGAAGTCCGGGTATGGTCGCAATCATCTGTTGCCCAAGGGCAAGGCCACGCTAGCGACGCCGCAGAACATCGCCCGCTTTGAAGCGCGCCGCGCCGAGCTCGAGCGCAGTGCGCACGATGAGCTCGCCCGCGCGCAGCAGCGCGCCGAGGCGCTCAAGGAATTCAAGCTCACGATTGCGGCCAAGGCCGGTAGCGAGGGCAAGCTGTTCGGCTCGGTCGGCACATCCGATATCGCCGAGTACAGCACCAAGGCCGGTCACGCACTGGCGCGCAGCGAAGTGCGTTTGCCCGCCGGGCCGCTGCGCATGGTCGGGGAATACACCGTGCAACTGCATCTGCATGCCGACGTCAACGTCGAGCTGCCGATCGTGATCGTCGCCGAAGAAGCGGCCTGAGCAGTCGCGAGCAACGGCCCGGGGGAAGCCAGTGAGCACCATGCCGCTGCGCTCGCGCCGCGATAATGACAAGGCTGGCACGGAAGGCCTGACACCGCCGCATTCGGTCGAAGCCGAACAGTCCGTACTCGGCGCACTGCTCATCGATGCGACTACCTGGGAGCAGGTCGCGGACGTGGTGAGCGCCGAGGATT
>Ga0302314_10019539_pt1 | contig 11246 bp, 8 predicted proteins | sample III_Palsa_N2_3_FD_200533 | JGI IMG/M metagenome (GOLD analysis project Ga0302314, IMG submission 200533) | Peat permafrost microbial communities from Stordalen Mire near Abisko, Sweden - III_Palsa_N2_3 | ecosystem: Environmental > Terrestrial > Soil > Palsa > Peat permafrost | place: Sweden... | reverse complement strand
TTTGCTACGTCTTGAGCCGGGGTATTAAAAAATGCCTGCGCCAGCGGCTCGGTAAATACCACATTGCCGGCGGCGTCGATTCCTTCCTGCGTATCGGACACTTGTGAATGACCTACCCGAAACGCCGCCGTCGAGAACTCCTGCGTAACCTGGGCGTTCACCGTCGGGTCATAGCCCGAATAGGTGCTAAGCGCCTGCCCGATCAGCACGGGGAGGTATTCGCTGTAGATGATGTTCTGGTATTCCGCCGTCGTAATGGCCTTGGACATGTTGTAGAGCTGCTCACCCGTCCACGACGGATTCTGCGTGGCAAGCCGCCGCACCAGATTGTTATGTTCGCGCATAAACAAGGTCGTGGTCGCGGTGAGCTCAGGGTTTTCCATGACGCGTGCGTCACCAGCGACGAACTTACTGTTTACTAGCATCAGCGCCTGACCATTGTCAGAACTTTTGAGCGTTCCGTCCGCGTTACGCAGGCTTGCCGCCACCGCGGCGCTGGACCCGTAAAGCTGCGAAAGATCAAGAAATCCGGCGATGGTGTTGATGATCGTGTTCGTCGCTGGGTTCCTGAGATCTCGGTTCAGCGCAATCGTTGTTCCATCTGGGAATGCCGGGTCTCCGGCTGGAATGACGATATTGATCGGCCCAGACGTGGGCGGCGTCGCCTCAAGTGAAATATCGTGATCGACGAACTGGCCAAACACGTATAGCCAAGCCGATCCGGAAGCATCGTCCGTTTCGCCATTCTGTCCATTTTGTCCCGTGCCCCCAGAAATAACATTGCTGATTGTTCGGGGATTCGGACCGCTTATCAGGCCATTACTCGTGCCCGCTGCGAAATTTAATGCAACGAGACTTAGCTCGGGGCTATTTGGCACTGGGTTCAAAGACGGATTTTGCAGATTGTTATCGGCCGCGCCGATGGGGCGGAATTCTGCCAGCAGGCTAGGGAAATTTGAACCGATCGGTGCAGCCGCCGCGCAATTGGCGAGCAGCAGGCCGCCGAGCAAGCTTCGCGCCGTGATGGGTGAATACTTCATAGATTCTCCGTATCCGTGTAAATTGCCCTTTGTCTCAATGAGATTGTTCGCGGATGTTCTGCGGCGTAGAGAGTCTGGGCAACGTGGCTCTAAACCAAGACGTGCGAAATCAGCGACAGGCGCTCGAGGGCAAGCGTCCATACAAAAAGCTCAAAACTTGTTCTGGTCGGGAGGAGGCGCGAGCGCCGAAAGAGGACCCTCAGCCGGCATTCATCTCAGCGTAAAGCCGACACTTGTCGCGCGTCGAAATCGGTTGTTCAGTGGAGAGCGGTCGGTGGATCGCCGTCCAGCTTCATCTTGACGAGCACGGCTTTGTATCTCTGGTCCTGGTGCAGGTTCTGCAGCAGCGGGTCGACCCGAACTTGAATCATGCCACCATCATGCTGGCGATAAGCACGGTCGAGCCATTGGAACGCCAAGTCAATTTCTCCGCGATACGCGTGCAACTCGGCGATGCTGTACGCGTCATCCAGGGCGGACTTTGTTTCCAACTCCTTGAGTGCGGCATCCGATTCAGTCTTCCGGCCCAACGCCCAATAGGCGGCGGACAAAGCGCTAAGCCTGGAGATTTCATCGGCTTCCTTCTCTGCCGCAGCCACGGCCTCATCAGGCCGGCCAAGGAGTAGGAGTGGCAACGTCATGTTGGCATAGACACCGGCACCCGATGGATTAATGAGAAGGAGCTGGCGCGCTGCAGCTAACGATTCCTCGTTGTGGCCCGCAAGGAAAAGGTCGATCATCAGGCTGATAAGCGAGCGCGTATCCAGCGGGTCACGTTCAGTCGCCCGCTTTCTGATCTCAATTTGTTCGTCCATGCGCCCATACATCCCTCCGCTTAACCATGCAAGAGCCGCCGCCGGGGTGAGGTCGTCAGGATCCAGTTCGCGTGCGCGTTGGAATTGCTCCCGCGCGGCGCTCCAGTCCCAGTCGAAAAACAGCGAAATCCTTGCCAGCGCGCGATGTGGGATTTCAAGAGTCGGATCTAATTTCAAGGCACGCGCGGCCGCCGCTCTGGCCTTCGGGATGCCATCGGCCACGTGGGTCCACCCGTTCGACGCCTGCTCGTAATACGCCTCTGCCAACCTCGCCCAGGCCAGGGCGTAGTTCGGGTCCAAGTCAATCGCTTTCTGATATAACTCGATCGCCTGAGACATATCTGCTTCATTAAACCGACGATAGAAAAAGACTCCTCGCAGCAAGAGGTTGTAGGCCTCGACGTTCGTTGACGTCGACTGCCCACGAGCGGTACTGGTCAGGGCGGCTTTGAGCGATGTTGCGACAGTCTCGGCGATTTCCTCCTGCATCTTGAAGACATCGGCAAGGTTGCGGTCGTAGGTCTGCGACCACAGGTGACTACCGTCCGCAGCACGAATGAGCTGCGCGGTTATGCGCAGCGTACGACCGCTCTTGCGCACGCTACCCTCCAGGACATGGCTGACATGCAGAGTATTGGCGATCTCCGCAATCGTGGCCTGCTTCCCTTTGAAGTAAAACGAGGAAGTGCGGGAGATAACTTTGAGATCCGGACTGTGAGACAGTCGGTCGATCAGCTCTTCCGACAGCCCGTCGGAAAAGTACTCTTGCTCCTTGTCGGCACTCATGTTTACGAATGGCAATACTGCGATCGACTTCTCCGAAATGGTGGTATCAACGGCTTTGGCCGCAGCGGGACCAGGGGCCGCGGGCACAGCGGCTTGTTCCGGCGTTGAGTGCCTCGCCAGCCACAACCTATCGACCCACAGAGCGGCGAGTGCCACCGCGAGGACTGCGAGTCCCGCCGCCAGAAATATCCGGTTACGTGAGCTGCGACGTGCCGGCGAAGCTGTAGTGGCTGACGTTCCAGGAGTTACCACAGCAGTAATCCCCGGCACAGGTCGCTCAGGCTCGCGAATTGCGCCGATAAGCTTGGCCAATGCGGCGTCCATACCTGACGCTCGCGCATCTACCCAGTGCGACTCGCCGAGGAAGTATTCCAGAGCCGGCGACAGTGGCGCGTCGTCGATTCGCAGGGCAATCACCGGGCGGCGCTTCGATGAAGCGCGCTCGACTTCTTTGCCGACGTGTGCGGAGGCCACAGAACTCTCTGAGAGCACCAGCACGAGGGCCTTGGCGCCACTGATCGCTCGGACAATGGCCTCGGCGTACAGCGCCCCCGCCTTTACATCGCGGGGAGCAATCCAGCACGCCACACCGTGACGTTCCAGGGTCGCGACGACGGCATCCGCGACAGCGACATCGCGCGAGGCGTAACTGATGAATACTCTCGCCTGAGAATTGGCTTCCGGGCTGGATTCCGGCGACCCGATCGTCGGCGACTCATCCCCGGCTTTGGGCGTTTCGGCCGCCATTCCCTTGCTTCAATGACGTTGTTGTTACCCAGAGCACGCGCCGAGGTAATCTGGTCGGCAAATCCGCTCCGACGACTACCGACGACCCGAAAGACCTCCTGAATCCTGTCCGCGTTGACACAGACCGCCATGCTTGCCTACAGTCCGCCCCTCGTCAGGTGCTCGGGAAGCCGGTGACGCGCGATCTTCGCGCCATTCCGGCGCTGCCCCCGCAACGGTAAGCGATACGACACTGCATCAATAGCCACTGCGCCGTGAAGGTGTGGGAAGGCGATGCAGCTGGCCCCCCCAAAGGGCCGCGTGCGCAAGCCCGGAGACCGGCCTGGCGAACTTGTTCCCGGATCGCGCGGTGGGCGTCTCGGGCGGGCGCCTTGAGCCTCCCCTTGTCATCCTCCGCTCAGGTCCGGGTGTTCATCGCTTTGGGCCATGCGGGCGTGCATGGAAGGGCTGCCAATAATGATCTCTAACCGTACGGCGATTCTCATCGCCATTCTGACTCCCGTGATCAACTCCCAGGCCGCGCGAGCCGACGACACCGGCACTTCGCTGAGCGAGACGATTGTCACCGCCACACGCGTTGCCGAGCCCGCCGATCTGGCGCTGGAACCCGTGATCGTGATTGATCGGGCGGCACTCGAGGACTCGCTTGCCATCGACATCGGTGACGTGCTGCGCTTTCATGCCGGAATCGACATCGACCGCGTCGGCGGTCCGGGTCAACCGCTGTCGGTGTTCATCCGCGGGGCCAATAGCGATCAGTCGATCGTGATGATCGACGGCGTGCGAATCAATTCGGGCACCCAGGCACTCGCCCCGTTGATGAACATCTCGCCGGAGCTGTTCGACAGCATCGAGATCGTCAAGGGTCCGCGCTCGGCGATCTACGGCACCGACGCCATTGGCGGCGTCATCAACCTGATCACGCGCACCAACGCACCATCCGGTGCCGACGTGATGCTCGATTACGGCCGCTACGGCACCGGCGAATTCGCCGTTGACGGCAACTATACGATCGACCGAACCAGCGTGCAGGCGGCACTGACCGGTCAGCAGAGTGCGGGCTTTCCGACCTACGTGGGCGACACGATCGATGCCGGCTATAAGAACCTGTCGGGCACCGCGGCCATCACCACGCACTTCGAAGGATTCGAACTGGGCGCGCGCTACTACCAGGCGAGCGGTGCCACGCAGTACGCCAACGCCAACTACAACGCCGACTTCACCGCGTTCCAATCCTTTACGCCCCTGAATGAGGATTTCTCCAACAGCCTGTGGGCGCTGCATGCCAGCGGTGACCTGACGGACATATGGCACATGCGGCTCAGCTTGAGCCGGGTGGTGGACGATCTGCGCCAGCAACAGGCTGATCCGTATGCGTCGGCCAATGCCAGTGACTTCGATTACACCTCGCGCGACACCATCGACTGGCAGAACGACGTGAAGATCGCCAGCGGCGCTCTGAACCAGACGCTGACCTTCGGCGCCATCGTCTACGATGAAAATACCAATTCCCTGAGCTACGGCACCGGCTATACGATCAGCACTCACGCCCAGACCTACTACCTGCAGGACCAGTTTGAACTGGGCAGTAATCGTCTGCTGCTCGCGACCGGCCTGGCGCATTACCCGGAATTCGGCGATCACCAGACGTGGAACGCCGAGTACGGCTATGCCTTGACGCCGGGCACACTGGTGACGCTGTCGGCGGGCACCGCTTTTCGCGCCCCTTCAGCCACCGACCGCTTCGGCTTCGGCGGCAACCCGGATCTGCTGCCCGAGAGCTCGCGAAACTTCGAAGTCGGCATCAAGTCTCGTATTGACGAGCACCAGGAAGTCACTTTGGCGGCGTTTCAGGACACCATCGATGACCTGATCGTATTCGTCAACGATCCCACCAACCTGCTCTATGGCGGCCAGAACGAGAACGTCGACCGCGCGCGCATCCGTGGCATCGAGGCCAGCTGGCAGCTCAAGGCTGATGCCTGGTCGGTGCGCGCGGAAGCCAGCCTGCAGGACCCGCGCGACCTGGTCGACGACTCACAGCTGCTGCGCCGAACCAAGCGCAGCTTCACGCTCAGTGGCGCACGCATGATAGGCCGTGTCGAGCTCGGCGTGGACCTGCTGCTCGCCGGCCCGCGGGCGGACATCGACGCTGTGAGCGGCGATGCGCTGCAGGATGGCGGTTACCTGCTGGCCGGCGTGTACGGCAAATTCAATCTGACTCCGGCATGGTCGGTGAGCGCCCGGCTCGACAACGCACTCAACCGCCATTATGAACTCGCCAACGGCTACGACACCGCCGGACGGTCGGCTTCGATTTCGACCCGTTACAGCTTCCGTTGATCGTGCGCTGACGGCTTAGGTTCGCCGCGCTGTAGTAAAGTAGCGCCATGGGCCATCGTCTGTCCAAGATCGTGACGCGTACCGGCGATGACGGTAGCACCGGCCTTGGCGACGGTACCCGGGTGGCGAAGGATGCGCTGCGCGTGGAGGCGATGGGCAGCGTCGATGAACTCAACTGCGCGCTCGGCGTGCTGGTGTCCACACGGCTTTCGGTCGCCAATGTCCAGGATTGCCTGAACGAGATCCAGCACGACCTGTTCGACCTGGGGGGCGAGCTGGCGATCCCCGGCACGCTGCTGCTCGAACCGCCACGCGTGGCATGGCTGGACCAGCAGATCGAGCACTTCAATGCCGCGCTGCCGCCGCTGAAGGAATTCGTGCTGCCGGGCGGCGGCACGGCCGCCTCGGCCTGCCATGTGGCGCGCGCAATTTGCCGCCGCGCCGAGCGTCGCTGCTGGGCGCTGGCGCACAGCGAGAGCGTGGGCGCCGCGTCGCTGCAATATCTTAATCGCCTGTCGGATCTGCTGTTCGTGCTGGCGCGGGTGCTGGCACGTGCGCACACCGGCGGCGAACCGCTGTGGCGCCGCAAGCGCGGCGCGCCGTCGGCTCCGGACGGCTCAGGCCAGAAGCGCCCTTAGCCGCGGCCAGTCGAAGGCCGGCCCCGGGTCGGTCTTGCGGCCCGGCGCGATGTCGCTGTGGCCCGTCAGTCGCTCGGTGTGCAGCGTCGGGTACGCGGCGCACAGCGAGCGCACCAGGGATGCCAGCGACTGGTACTGCGGCGTCATATAGGCCATCTCATCCGTGCCTTCCAGCTCGATGCCCACGGAAAAATCGTTGCAGGCGGCGCGACCCCGGTAGCTCGACTCACCGGCATGCCAGGCGCGCGCCGCGAACGGCACGTACTGCGTGATCGCGCCGTCGCGGCGAATGACCGCATGCGCCGACACCCGCAGGCCCGCTATCGCGGCAAAAGCCGGGTGTGCAGATGCCGGAAGGTTCCCGGTGAACAGGCGGTCGATCCATGGACCACCGAATTCCCCGGGCGGCAGGCTGATGCCATGCACCACGATCAGCTCCGGCAGCACACCCGGCGGCCGCTGATCGAAATGCGGCGACAGCACCTGGCGCACCCCGGGCATCAGGCCGGTGATCACATCAATACTGAGCGCGCTATGCATGACAGGCTCGCATGATGCCAAAATGCGGCCATGAGCACAGTGACCAATTCCTCCCTGGCGGCGCGCGACCTGCAGCATGTGTGGCATCCGTGCACGCAGATGAAGGACCACGAGGATCAGCCGCCGATTCCGATACGCCGCGCCCAGGGGGTGTGGCTGGAGGATTTCGATGGCCGCCGCTACCTCGATGCCATCAGTTCCTGGTGGACCAACCTGTTCGGCCACGCGCAGCCGCGCATCAACGCCGCCATCACCGCGCAGCTGCAGCAGTTCGAACACGTGATGCTCGCCGGCTTCACCCACGAGCCGGCGATCGCGCTGGCCGAGGAGCTGGTGCGCATCACGCCGCCAGGACTGACACGCTGCTTCTATGCCGACAGCGGCTCGGCCGCGATCGAGGTGGCGCTCAAGATGAGCTACCACTACTGGCAGAACCAGGGCCAGCCGCGCAAGCGCGTGTTCGTGACGTTGAGCAACTCCTACCACGGCGAGACCCTGGGCGCACTCGCGGTGGGGAACGTGGAACTCTACAAGAGCACCTATGCGCCGCTGCTGATGGATGTGCTGACGGTGCCGTCGCCGGACTGCTATGCGCGCGAACCCGGCGAGAGCTGGGCCGAGTGCACGCGGCGCAAATTCTCGCTGATGCAGACTGCGCTCGAGCGTTACGCCGAGGATATCGCCGCGGTGGTCATCGAACCGCTGGTGCAGTGCGCCGGTGGCATGCGCATGTACGATCCGGTGTATCTGTCGATGCTGCGCTCCGCCTGCGATCGCTACGGCGTGCACCTGATCGCCGATGAGATCGCGGTCGGCTTCGGCCGTACCGGCACCATGTTCGCCTGCGAGCAGGCCCGCATCACGCCCGATTTCCTGTGCCTGTCCAAGGGGCTGACCGGCGGCTACCTGCCGCTGTCGGTGGTGCTGACCAAGGAGTCGATCTACGAGGCGTTCTACGCCGAATTCACCGCGCAGCGCGCGTTCCTGCATTCACACAGCTACACCGGCAATGCCCTGGGGTGCGCGGCGGCGCGCGCCACGCTCGGGATTTTCTTTAACGGACCGGTGCTGGAGACCAATCAGCGCCTGGCAGCGCATATGGCCGAACGGCTCGCGCCTTTGGCGACTCACCCGCACGTGGCCGACGTGCGCCAGACCGGCATGATCGCCGCGATCGAATTCGTGCGCGACCAGGCGAGCCGCGAACCGTTCCCGTGGCACGAGCGCCGCGGCCTGATCCTGAATCGGCACGCACTCGAGCGCGGCGTGCTGCTGCGGCCAATCGGCAATGTGGTGTATTTCATGCCGCCGTACGTCATCACACCGGCCGAGATCGATCTGATGGTCGAAGTGGCCATCGAAGGCATCGACCGCGCATGCGCCTGACGCGCTGCTACGTCCCGGCACCGCTCGCCATTGGAGACACCCGGCAACTGCCGCAGGAGGTCGCCGCGCACGTAGCGCGCGTGCTGCGGGCGCGCGCAGGGCAGCTGCTCACGCTGTTTGACGGTCGTGGCGGCGAATACGACGCCACGATTGTGCACATCGACCGGCGCGGGGTGCAGGTGCGGATCGAACTGCATCGTGCGATCGAACGCGAGTCGCCGCTGCCCGTGACGCTGCTGCAGGCGCTGGCGCGCGGCGAGCGCATGGATTTCATCGTGCAGAAAGCGACCGAGCTGGGCGTCGCGGCGATCGTCGCCATGGGCGGGGATCGCAGTGTGGTGCGCCTGGATGGCGCCGGCCTGGCGCGCCGCTGCGAGCATTGGCGCGCGGTGGCGATCAGCGCCTGCGAGCAGTGCGGGCGCAACCGCGTGCCGACGATCAGCGCCGTGCCCGACCTGGCCAGCGCCTGTGTTCAGGCCGATGCCGCGAGTCTGCGGCTGCTGCTCGCCCCCGAAGCCGGTCAGACGCTCACGGCTCTGGCGCGCCAGGCATCGAGCATCGCTGTGGCGGTAGGCCCCGAAGGCGGCTTCAGCGATGAAGAACGCTCGCTCGCACAACACCACGGCTTCCAGTTGTGCCGCCTGGGGCCGCGGGTGTTGCGCGCCGAGACCGCGCCGCTGGCGGCACTGGCGGCGATCCAGGCGGTGGCGGGTGATTTTCTGAGCTGACCCGGCGACGGTTATCTGGATAGCTTCGCATAGGCGTCGGTACTCATGACCGCCGCCGCTGTTGGCGTGGTGCGACGGTCCTGGTCACGACGGTTTCGCACTCGATGGATTCCAGAATTTCCGAACGCGAATAGCCTTTGTGGCTTTGCTGCTCTGCGTAGGCGTGCAGCGCGTTTAAGTGCCTGCGGTAGAAAGCAAGCGCGGCATCGAAGAATTTGTCTACGGAATCAAACTCCTTGAGGCACACGCAGGATTCGATGAACTCATAGTTCTCGGGATCCAGCGTGATCGTTAGAGGTATGCGCCGCGATCCTGCCTTGGTTGATTTCTGTGAGCGCATCGCTGCCCCCTCAAACTGTGCGCCTTAGTGTCTGTCCGCAAAGCATGCTACCGGGCCGTGGCGAGTGTCCAGTTAGGCTGCGAATTTAGGGCATGCTAGCGGGATGTCGGCCAGCGCCATCGAGGTGTTCCGCTCTTATCGCCGCCCGGCGTGTGACGAGCGCGCCTTCGTCCTGGCCGCCGTCGGCATCGCCGCTACGATCTACTTCGATGGCCTGCAGTTCGTGCTCGAGGTCGATGCGGCCGAGGCGGGGCGCGCTGCGACTCAGCTCGCGCAGTACGAACTGGAGCGCCGTCCGGCTCCGCCGCCGCCGCCGCCGCCACCACTGCACCCCTATGCCTGGGTGGGTTGCATCGTCTACGTGGTGACGCTGGTGACGATCGGGTTGGCGGTCTCCAACGGCCTGTGGCGCCTGGATGCGTTCGATATCGGCGCCCTCGACGGCGGGCGGGTGCGGGCCGGCCAATGGTGGCGCGCCTGGACCGCGTTGACGCTGCACCTGGACGGCGCCCATCTGGCGGCCAATATCGGGGCCGGGGTCTGGTTCTGTTACCTCGCGGCCGCGCAGATCGGCAGCGGCAGCGCCTGGCTGCTGATCGTCACCGGAGCGGCCGCTGCCAACCTGATCGAAGCGCTGCTTGGACCGCCAAGCCATCTGTCGGTGGGCGCCTCGACCGCGGTGTTCACCGCCCTCGGGTTATTGGCGGCGCATTCCTGGCGCCTGCGCTCTTCTTATAGGCAGCGCTGGGCGGTGCGCTGGGCGCCGCTGGTTGCCGGCGTGGTGCTGTTGGGATGGTTTGGATCCGGCGGCGGCGGCGAGGATTCAGCCGCGCCAACGCAGATCGACATCGTCGCGCACGCCATCGGGTTCGCCGTCGGCGGCCTGCTGGGCGCCCTGGCCGCGCAGCCGCGGGCGCGTCAGGTGCTGGCGCGCGTGCCGCAATGGCTATCGGGCCTGGCGGCGCTGGCATCGATTGTGATCGCGTGGGGCTTTGCGCTGGCCAGCTAGAAGAGGGTCGCGCCTATCTTCGGGATTTATATACTCGACTTTCTTGTGCGAAAATAACCCGTGATCTTGACCTACCGTTATCGTTTGCTGCCGCTCAAGAGCCAGCACCGTGCATTGGAGAGGCTGTGCGCGGCACAGCGCGAGTTGTACAACGCAGCGCTGGAGGAACGGATCGACTGTTATCGAAAGACAGGCAAGACGCGCACCTATATCGATCAGTGCAAAGCGCTGACCGAGTGCCGACGCGAGTTACCTGAGATGGGAGCTTTGCCGGCGAACTTGCAGCGCTGGACACTGAAACGGATGGATGATGCGTTTCAGGGATTCTTCCGTCGCATCAAAGCGCGCAGCGGGAAGGCCGGGTTTCCCCGATTCCGTGGCAGGGGACGGTGGGAAGCATTTGGTTTTGCTGAGTTTAGCGGTATTCAGTTCGATGGGAGGAGGCTGCGTTTTAGCGGCATGCCGGGCGGCCTGAAGGTGCATTTGCATCGCCCGCTGCCGGATGGCGCGGACATCCGCTCATGCGTGTTCCGCCGTGACGGTCGCGGCTGGCATGTGTGTTTGCAGATTGCTGTGGCGGAGGCGCAGAAGCGCTCGGTTGCATCAGCGGTCGGCGTCGATCTCGGACTCAAAGTGTTCGCCTTTTGCAGCGATAACGTGGTTATCCCCAATCCACGCATTGCACAGCGCGCCGAGAAAGAACTGCGTCGGCGCCAGCGCGCGCTCGCCCGCTGCAAGCGAGCTAGCAATCGCCGCCTTAAAGTGCGTGTGCAGGTGGCAAGTCTACACCGTAAGATCGCTGACACACGCAACACTTGGCTTCATCAGAAATCGGCCGAGCTCGTCAAGCGAGCCGATCTCATCGCGGTAGAGG
>Ga0302314_10019537_pt1 | contig 11246 bp, 9 predicted proteins | sample III_Palsa_N2_3_FD_200533 | JGI IMG/M metagenome (GOLD analysis project Ga0302314, IMG submission 200533) | Peat permafrost microbial communities from Stordalen Mire near Abisko, Sweden - III_Palsa_N2_3 | ecosystem: Environmental > Terrestrial > Soil > Palsa > Peat permafrost | place: Sweden... | reverse complement strand
CGTTGCGAAGCTCGTGGCCTTCGATACCTCGATCTCTCAGCGAACGCCAGTGCGCGCCTTCGAAAAACCGGTTTCACGCGCGTTGCTGGCGTGGCGGGGCGGTGGGTGAGCGCGTGCAATCGACCCAAAGCCGACATCTGCCGGGCCAGATTGGATGCCCGGAAGCTGACATTCATACTGTCGAGCAGTGACCCTTCGATGTCGGACGTCCGGCTCTCCGAGGTCAGAGCGGGAAGGCGGCTTGGCAGGGCGGATTCAACCGGTCAACGCAACACATTCGCTGAACATCTCAGCGGGTGTGTGGAAGCCGAGCGTCTTGCGCGGCCTCTCGTTCAATTGTCTCGCGATGGCGTTGAGCTGCAACTGCGAGAGGCCTGAGAGATCCATGCCTTTGGGCATATACTGCCTGAGCAAGCCGTTTGTGTTCTCGTTGCTGCCGCGCTGCCACGGGCTTTGCGGATCGCAGAAATAGACCTGGATGTCGGTAGCCAAGGTGAATTTCCTGTGGGCGTGCATCTCGGTTCCTCGATCCCAAGTCAACGACTTGTAGAGCTCTTGCGGCAGCTTGTGCGAATGCTTGATCAACGCGTTGACGACCGTCTGCGAGTCCTTGCCGTCCAGCTTCACCAGCATCACGTATCGCGTCTGGCGCTCGACCAAAGTCGCTATCTGGCTGTTGTGGCTGCCAAAGACCAAGTCTCCTTCCCAGTGACCAGGCACCGCTCGATCTTCGACGGAGGCGGGACGTTCTCTGATAGAGACTGCATCAACGATTTGCCCGAGGCCTTGCGTTTTCAGCGTGTGGTGACGGGAGCGGCGCATTGCGCGTGTGCGTCTCAGATGCTCCAACAATTCCTTCTTCAAGGCGCCACGCGCTTGAATGAATAGACTTCGGTAGATGGTCTCGTGTGACACGTGAAGGCTCTCGTCGCACGGATAAGTATGCTTGAGCCAGCCCGCGATCTGCTCCGGCGACCAGAGCGTCCGCAGCTTCCCTGCCACGAGGCGAGCCAATGAACGGTTCTCTCGAAGCTTGCAGCGCTTTGGGCGTCGGCCTCGATCCCACGCGGCATCGTCGGCTTGGCTCGCGCGATACGCTTCGAAGCCGCCGTTGCGCTTGATCTCTCGACTGATAGTGGATGGCGCTCGTCCGAGTCGAGCTGCCGTTGATCGAATCGATTCGCCTGCCACGAGCGCTCGCGAGATCTCCTCGCGTTCGGCCAGGCTGAGCGCCGTCGATGCGCGTGATCGCGCCATCGGTTGGATGCCACCAGTCCGGACGAAGATCTGTTGGATTGACGTGTGAGGTCGATCAAAGAGCCTGCCAATCTCGTTGAGCGTCCAACCTTGCTTCCAGCGCTCCCACATCAGCGCCTTCTGGCTGTCGGAATAGTAGATCCGTGGCCGCCGCTTCATTTGCAACACTCCTGCCGCCTACGCGGTGGTTAGTGTGTTGCATCGACCGGTTGAATCCGCCAGCGGTTGCGGTCCAACAAGCTGTATGGCTCCGCGACAGCGTTCGAACTGAAAGCCGACGGCGACGCGCTGGGTCACGCAGGAACGCGGGTATCCATGGTCAGGCGGCCAGTTTCTTGGGCGTCTCCAAGACAGGTCGCTGACCTTGGGCGGCGGGCACGATGTCGTTGGAGATGTTCTCCAGCGATTCGCGACTCGTCTCGACATTCAGTGCCAGCACCGAGGCGATCAATACCAGCAACATGAATACGACCGTGGCGATCACGCCGACGAGCCCGAACGTGCCGAACATGAAGACGGTCACGAAGGGCATGCCGATGGCGGTTGCGCGACCCATCATGCTGGCGAACCCGGCGCCGCGCAGTCGGTAGGCGGTCGGGAAGAGTTCGGGGACGAAATTGAACTGGCCCATCGAGACCATGAAGTAGGCCGACGCCACCAGGACGAAGCCGGCGGCCATGATGGGCTCTGGCGACGTCAGCTGCGAGAACACGACGCCTGCGGCGATGACCATCGCGCTGGAGAAGACCAGCGACTTGATGCGGCTGATGCGGTCGGCAACGAACGTGGCCAGCAGCGGGCCGACGACGGCGCCCACGGTCATGGTGGTGGTGTAGCCGAGCGACTTCACGATCGTCACGCCGTGCGAGACGAAGAAGGTCGGCAGCCAGGCGATGAAGCCGTAGGTCGTGACGTTGATGCTCATCACGATCGCCGAGGCGACGCCCAGGCGCGGCAGCAGCTTGCGGCTGAACAGCTCGCGCAGCGGTGCCTTGGGTACGTTCAGGTCGGTGACGCTTCGCACGGGTGGCAGCGGGCCCGACTGGCTCTCCACTTCGGCCTCGATCTTCTTCATCGTCGCCTCGGCTTCATCGAGCCGGCCGACGGATTCCAGCCAGCGCGGCGACTCGGGCATCGACTTGCGCAGCACCCAGATGATCATCGCGCCGACGCCGGCAACGACGAACATCCAGCGCCAGCCGAAGGTCGGAATCAGGAAGTAGCCGAGCCAGGAGGCCAGCGGCAAGCCGGCGGCCACGATCATCGACAGCAAGGCACCCCATCGACCGCGATGAACCGCCGGGATGAACTCGCCCAGCGTCGCCGCAGCGACCACCAGCTCGGCGCCGAGACCAAGGCCCATCAGGAAGCGCAGACCGGTGAGCAACTGGATGTCGGGCGCGAAGAATGCCGCCAGGGAGGCCAGGCCGAAGAGCAGCAGGTTGGCCTGGTAGGACGCGCGCCGGCCGAAGCGGTCGCCGATGACACCGGCCAGGATCGCGCCCAGGAACATGCCGACGAAGGTCGCCGACATGAACGTGGCGTTCTGCACCGGCGTCGAGAAGCCTTCCTTGGTCATGGCCGCGACCACGCCGCCGGCCAGGTAGATGTCGAACGCATCGACGACGGCGCCCGCCCCGATGAGCGCCAGCATCTTCTTGTGGAAGCGCGACAGCGGCAGCCGGTCGAGCCGGGCTCCTGAATTGACGATAGGCATCACACGTGTCTCCAATGATCGTTCGAAGTGAAAGGTCCGTGCGGCTGCGTCATGCGGGTGTGACGGCGGAACGGTGAAGGCGGCTGCTCAGGCGTCGGGGGCCGGGTCACGGCACAAGATGGCCTCGAGCGCTGAAACGTCGGTAGTGCGGTCGAGGCCAAGCACGGCATCGCGCATGGCCTCAGCTTGGGACGCCGGGAAATGCAGCGTCGCGTTCTCCATGAACTTCGCCTGCACCTCGTCATTGATCACAGGACGCTCCGCGTGGCCGCGGTTGACGGCCTCGCGATGGCGCAGCACCGTCCCGTCGCGCAAGGTCACGCGTACCTCGCCGCTGTAATGACGCGGGAAGGTGGACTCCGGATCCACCTGGTAGTGAACCTTGTCCATCAGCGCGATGGCCACGGGATCGACGTAGGCCTCGGGCTTCAACTCCGCCAGGCCGAGCCGGCCGTTGATCAGTCCGCACGCCACGGCGTAGTTCAGGCTGAACTTGGCGTCGTATTCGTTCTGGGGGCGGCGTTTGCGCTCCGCCGGCTCGCACACCAGCGCCACCGCCGCCTGAGGCACGAAGACAGCTATCGTCGCGATGGCATCGGGCTGCACGCCCCGCCGGTGGAGCGCGATGGCAGCGTCCGTGGCGGCGTGGACGAAGTGGCACATCGGAAACGGCTTGACCGCGATGGCCATCAGCTCCCAGCGCGAGACACTGCCGTCATCGCCGAGCCCTTGGGTCGCGAGGGACGCCTCGACATCGGCCGCGCGGTTCGGCGCGAGGAAGCTGCGGTAAAGGCCATGCCTGCCGGTGTAAGGCGCGGCCGGGGCGATCATGCCGTTCTTCGCAAAGGCCGCAGCGGTCAGGCCCGCCTGCGCAGCCCAGCCCGGATGCAGGCGTTTCGTCCAGGCGCCGTCTTCGATGAACTGCAGGCTGCCGCTGGCGGTCGACAGCGCGATCCCTTGCGCATGCACGAGGGCGTCGGCATCCAGCCGCATCAATCGACCGGCGGCCAGTGCCGCGGCGAAGTGGCCGACGACACCGGTGGGATGGAAGCCCTGTTCATGCAGACCGCCCCGCACGGCGGCGGCGATGCGCGCCCCCGCCTCGACCGCAGCGACGTACGCGGTGATCAGCTCGGCGCCGCTCGTTGCCTGCCGCGCCGCGAGGCTCAGCAGGGTGGGAAGCACGCTGACGGTGAGGTGGATGACCCCGGCCATGTGCGTGTCGTCGTAGTCCAGGCCGTGCATCAGCATGCCGTTGAACAGCGCGGCGTCACGCAAGCCGATCTTCAGCGCATGTCCGATGACGCCGGAGGTGCCGGCGGCGTCGTCCGTCAACAGCGCGATGGAGGCTGCGGTGCCGCGGGCGAACGGCTCGTGGCGGCAGGCGAGCGCGCAGCCGATGGCGTCCAGCATCAGATGGCGGGCGCGCAGCGAGACTTCCGGCGGGATGCTCTCGGGGCGCAGCGCCGCGACGAAGGCGGCGAGCGTGCGCGCGACCGGGTCGGCGACGGTCATGCGCGCGATACCGCAAGTTCGGAGTCAGTCGCGGCGGCGCGGTGCGCCGTGTCTCCCGCGGGTGTCAGAGTTCGCATGAAGCGCCTCCGTATTTGTAGGGACAAGGAAAATGTATTCCTGCTTATTTGTCCTGTCAATACGGGCGGCTAAGGGTATTCCAGCGGGTGACTCTACGGCTGCAATTGCATCCGGTAGACAAAGCGTTCGGCCACGTGGACGTTGTCTGCGTACTCCAGCAGCACGCCGTCTCCACTGTAGTAGCGGCGCGTGATGCGCAGGCCGGCACTTCCGGGTTGGGCGACCAGGTTCGCCGCGTCCTCGGCGTCCAGCAGCACGCCCTGGAGCTCCTGCTCGACGCGGTCGATGCGGATGCCGTATTCGCTCTCGATCAGGGCCTGAACCGCGCCGCGGCGTCCGCGCAATTTCGATTCGATGCCCGCCAGCACGGGGTTGAGATAGAGGCGGGTCACGCAGATCGGCGGCGTGGCCGCGGGACCGGCCGCGGCGGTGCCTGCCACGCGGATGCCCAGCGCGTAGATCCATTCCTGGCCCACGGCGGCATCGAACTCAGCCGCCTGCGCCTTCGCCAGGGCGATCTTGCCGATATAGACCAGGCGTAACTCCGTGTCGCTGGCGTACTGCAGCAGATCCTGGATCTTCGTCGCGCCATGCGCGTAGCGCGGGGCATCGGCGGTGGCCGTCACGACCGTTCCGATCCGTGGCCGCCGGGTGACCAGGCCGTCCGTGACCAGGATGCGCACGGCTTCCCGGGCGGTGAAGCGGCTGATGTCGAACTGCTCGCACAGCTGGTGTTCGGTCGGCAGGCGCGCCCCGATCGGGTAGCGGCCATCCGAGATCGCCTCCTTCAATTCACGCGCCACCCGCAGGTAGCGCGGCTGGCCGTCGTCGGACGCGGCGTCTTCGGGCTGGACGGGCGCTTGAGGCTTCTCGGGCGGGTTCATCCGACCATTTCACCATGCTCGGCGGGATCGTCGGCTCATTTCCGGACAAATCAATCATGACCGGACAACACTTGACATCTTCAATACAAAGCACGATATTGTATGGACAATTAAATCCAGGAAGCCCATGTCCATCGCTCAAGCCAACCCGCCGCGCTCCATGCTCTTCGTCTCCGGGGAGCGCGTCGAGCGTTTTCCAAAGGCCATGGCCGCCGGCGCCGACCTGGTGTGCATCGACCTGGAGGACGCCGTCCACCCGGAGCGCAAGGCACAGGCCCGGCATGACGTCCTCGACTGGCTGCAGGGCCATGCAGGAAGCCACCCGGTGGCGCTGCGCATCAACCCCCTGCGAAGCGCAGAAGGCCTGCGCGACATCGCCGCCCTCGTCGAGTCACGCGTCAAGGTCGACTGGCTCCTGCTCCCGAAGCTCGAGCAGCCCGGCGACCTGCAATGCATCGAAGGATGGGCCGGCAGCCACTTCACGTCGCTGTGCGCGCTGATGGAGACGCCCGCAGGCATCGAGAACCTGCCGCTGATTGCGCGAGCCGGCGGCAAGCTGGGCGCGCTGATGCTGGGCGGCGCGGACCTGGCCGCGGAGCTCGGCGCGCAGTTCGGCTGGGACGGGCTGCTGTACCCCCGCGGGCGCCTGGTCAACGCCGCGCGCGCGCAAGGCCTGCAGACCTGGGACGTGCCGCATGTCGACCTCGAGGACATGGAAGGCCTGTCCGTCGAGACGCGACGCGTCCTCGGCCTGGGCTTCGACTGCAAGACTGCGATCCATCCCAAGCAGATCGAACGCATCCATGCCGCGCACGCGCCCACGCCGGCCGAGCTCAAGTGGGCGCGCCTCCTCGTCGAAGCCGTGCCCGAGGGCCAGAGCGGCGCCTTCCTCTATCAAGGCCGCCTGGTCGACAACCCGCTCGTGCGCAAGGCGCGCCGCATCGTCGACAACGCCGCGCGCGCCTGAACCTTCTTCATCAAACCAACGACAGGAGACAAGCCATGGTCCAGAACGTCAAGCAAGTCGGCGAGCACCGCTACCGGGAAACCTTCGGGCGCTATTTCGAGGATTTCACCGTCGGCGACACGTACGAACATCGCCCCGGCCGCACCATCACGGAGACCGAGAACACCTGGTTCACGCTGCTCACGATGAACACGCACCCGCTGCACTTCGACGCGGAGTACGCGAAGGCCAGCGAGTTCGGCAGGCCGCTGATCGCGAGCACGTTCACCGTAGCGCTGATGGTGGGCATGAGCGTGACGGACACCAGCCAGAAGGCGATCGCCAACCTGGGCTGGGACGCCATCAAGCTGACGCATCCGCTGTTCGCCGGCGACACGCTCTATGCGGAAAGCACGGTGCTCGAGAAGCGGGAATCGAAGTCGCGTCCGGGCGCCGGCATCGTGACGATCAGCACCACCGGCCTGAACCAGGACGGCAAGGTGATCGGCACCTTCAATCGCACGATGCTGATCGCCAAGCGCGGCCACAGCGTCGAAGACAAGATCAACTACTGAGCCGGGGACGCATCATGGACATGAAGACCAACGAACTCGGCAACGACCAGCAGGAATTCGTCGACGCCGTAGACACCTGGGTCGAGAAGGAACTGCGCCCCGTGGCGCGCAAGTACGACTTGGCGGACGAGTATCCGCTGGACATCGTCGAGCAGATGAAGGAGTTGGGCCTGTTCGGCGCCACGATCTCCGAGGAATACGGCGGCCTCGGCCTGTCGGCCTGGACATATGCGCAGATCACGATGAAGGTGGCCTCGGTGTGGATGGCACCTTCGGGCATCTTCAACTCGCACCTGATCGTGGCCTCGGCCATCGAGCGTAACGGCACCGAGGAACAGAAGCGCAAGTACCTGCCCATCATGGCCACGGGCGAGTTCCGGGCCAGCCTCGGCCTGACCGAGCCGAACGCCGGCTCGGATCTGCAGGCGATCCGCACCGTCGCGAAGCGCGAGGGCGACCACTACATCGTCAACGGCAACAAGACCTGGATCACCAACAGCCTGCACGGCAACTTCACGCTGCTGCTGGTCAAGACGGACCCGCACTCGGAACCGCGCCACAAGGGCATGAGCCTACTGATCGCCGAGAAGGGCGAGGGCTACAACGTGGTGGGCAAGCTCAAGAAGATGGGCTATCGCTCGATCGACACCTGCGAGCTGAATTTCCAGGACTACAAGGTGCCCGTCGACCGGCTGCTGGGCGGCGTCGAGGGCAAGGGCTTCGTGCAGACGGCGGGCGGCCTGGAGCTGGGGCGCATCAATGTCGCCTCGCGCGGCGCGGGCATCGGCGCCGGTGCGCTCGAGATGTCGCTGCGCTACGCGCAGGAGCGCAGTACGTTCGGCAAGCCGATTGCGCAGCACCAGGCGATTCAGTTGAAGCTCGCCGACATGGCCACGCAGGTCGCCGGTGCGAAGCACCTGATCGAGGCTGCCGCGCGCAAGTATGACAAGGGCGAGCGCTGCGACCTCGAGGCCGCGATGGCCAAGCTCGCGGGCAGCGAAGCCGGCGTCTTTTGCGCACAGGAGGCGATGCGCATCTTCGGCGGCTACAGCTATTCGGTGGAGTACGAGATCGAGCGCTACTACCGCGATTGCATGCTGATGGTCATCGGCGAGGGCAGCAACGAGATCCTGCGCCAGGTCATCGCCAAGCAGCTCGTCGAACGTCATCGCATCTGAAACGGAGCACACCATGCGTCCCCTTGAAGGCCTGGTCGTCCTCGACCTCACGCACATGCTGTCCGGTCCCTACGGAACCATGACCCTCACCGACCTCGGCGCGCGCACGATCAAGGTGGAGCCCCCGGGCAAGGGCGAAGGCACGCGCGCGCTGCTGGCGGGCGATCCGGACTATTCGCGCGACGGCATGGGCGCCTATTTCATGACGCTCAACCGCAGCAAGGAAAGCGTCTGCATCGACCTGAAAACCGACGCCGGACGCGAGGTGTTCTACGACCTTGTTCGCAACGCCGACATCGTGTTCGACAACTTCGGCGCCGGCGTGCCGGCTCGTCTGGGCATCGCCCACGCACAGCTCGCCGCGATCAATCCGCGCATCATCACCTGCTCCGTGACAGGCTTCGGCGAGACCGGGCCGGACAACCAGCGACCCGCCTTCGACCAGGTGGTGCAGGCGCTGGGCGGCGGCATGAGCATCACCGGCATGTCCGACAGCGCGCCGGTGCGCGCGGGCATCCCGATCGGCGACCTCGGCGGCGGCATCTTCGGCGCGATGGGCGTGCTGGCGGCCCTGGTGCAACGTGGCGTGACGGGCGTCGGCCAGCACGTCGACGTCTCGATGCTGGACGTGCAGATCTCGCTACTCACCTACATGGCGACGATGAACCTGATGTCTGACCGCGTTCCGGACCGCATCGGCAACTCTCACTTCGTGCACGTGCCCTACAACGTGTACCGCACCAGCGACGGCCATATCGTCATCGCCTGCATCGGCGACGCGTTTTTCGAACGCTTCCTGAACGTCGTGCAGCGCCCCGAACTACGCGCCCCGGCCTATCTCAAGCAGCCGGCCCGCTACGCCGACCGTGAAATGATCGAAGGCGTGATCAACGAGGAACTGATCCAGCAATCCTCGGCCTGGTGGCTCGAGAAGCTACGGGCCGCGCGCGTCCCGTGCGGCCCGGTCAACGACTTCGCCCAGGCGCTCGCCGATCCCCAGGTGCTGGCGCGCGAGATGGTGGTCGACTGTCCCATGCCCGGCGGCAGTACCGTGCGCATGCCCGGCATTCCGATGAAATTCTCCGAGTCGGGGACGCCGCGGTTCAAGGCGCCGCCACCGTTGGGCCACGACACGGACGCCGTCCTGGGCGATCTGCTCGGCTATGCGCCAGCGGTGATCGCGTCCTTGCGAAGCGATCGCGTCGTGCAGTGAAACTTTGCCCCCGGCACCAGGATGTGCGCGGCTGCGATGAAGCGGGAGCAGCTTGCCGCCGTGGCGCACTCGGCGACGGCTTCCGCTGCGAGGTGCCGCCAATGGCCTGCCGTCGAGTGCTCGCGGTCGGCGGCAGACGAGCACCGCATCGCGCGATTCGCAGGCCTGCCAGCTTGCCGGCAAGCCGACGGTCGTGACCGACGGCTTGTGGCCGATCAGCGACAGTCGCGAGTCACCACCATCGCCAGCCCTTCAAGCGGGTCACCTCAACTTGGCGAACTTGTGAACCATTTGAAGGTTGAATTCGTCCGGTGTTGTGAAGTCGCGATGACACGCGAAGTACGGCCCCAGCCAGCCCTCTTCATGCGTGAAAGCCATCGTCCAGGCGCAGTTGGCAGAGAAAACATGGAAGTCGAAGAGACAGGATTCTCGTCGGCCGGGCGCCGGTCATGAACGCGATCTCCGATTGTTTGAGCGTGCACGAACCGCGTAGCTGTCAAGCGCCAAGGGATTTCATTCCTGCAGCGCCATTTGTCCAGAAGACGCTAGATCCGGTTCAGTCCAAGTATTTGTATCAGCACCCACGCGATGCCGCCGAGCGCCAGCAGCGAAAGAACCACGACCACTGTGACTCGCGGCCCGGCTTTGGCGAGTTGCCGGACGTCGACCCCCAGCCCCAGGGCGGCCATTGAGATGATCGTCAGACCATTCGACACCTCGGAGAGAGGGCCAAGCAGCGGTTGCGGGATGGCGCCGAGCGATCGCAGGCAGATCATCAGGATAAAGCCGACGATGAACCACGGGACGAGATCCCCCAAGCGCGCTGGCATGCGTGGCCTTCGAGTCGCGACGGCCTGCTGCTCGATGTTCGGGGCCTTGTCTGGCGCGCCGCGGGCCCGCCCGACCAGGGCGGACAGCCCCAGTACGACCGGGCCCAGCATGAGAACACGAACAAGCTTGACCAGGGTGCCGACCTGTGCCGATAACGAACTGATCGGCGCCGTGGCCGCCAATACCTGCGGCACTGCATACACGGTCAATCCCGCCAACACTCCGAATCCGGTGGGCGTCATGTGAAGAAGCAAGGCGATCAACGGTAGACCGAGCACGACCGCGACTCCGAGAATGGCGGTGAACGCAATGGCGCCTGCCACATCGTCGCTGTGCGCGTCGATGATCGGCGCTACGGCAGCAATGGCCGAGTTGCCGCAAATGGAATTGCCGCAGGCGATCAATATCGCCATCCTCCGCGGTAGCCCAAGCAAGCGACCGAATCCATAGCTGAGGAAGATGGACAAGAAGACGACAGCGACGATCCCTGCGAGGAGTCCGCCGCCAGCTTTCTCGATCATCAGTGCGCTGACATTCGCGCCCAACAGAACCACCGCGACCTCGAGCAATGTCTTGGAACTGAACTTGATGCCGGCGCTCCACTGCTGACCTGGGATCCAGACAGTCCGGATGCCGGTGCCGACGACAATCGCTATCACAAGCGATTCGAGCCAGGCACGGCCTAGCAGCCTGGTTTCGACGTACTGAAGCGCGACGGCCACGCCCATCACTGCCAGGCAGAGCGCCAGTCCAGGAAAGATCGAAGCATGCGGCGAGTGGCTTGGCGCTGTTCGAACGGATGCAGTGTTCATGCAGTTGAATATCCCTGCATCGAATCAACCTGTAAAACGATTTATTAAGGTCAGATCAACCTACTTAATAGGTAATGGAACTCAGCGAGGCTGCTTTCGACAGACGCGGACACCCGCCACATCATTTCCAACCGCGATTCCGTTCCAATCCCGAAGCGTTCGAACTCGCCGCAGCGTACCAACGGGTTTCGTGAGGTAGATCGCGGGCAGTCCACAATCGAGTTTCCTGGCCGCCAGCTT
>Ga0302314_10019534_pt1 | contig 11246 bp, 7 predicted proteins | sample III_Palsa_N2_3_FD_200533 | JGI IMG/M metagenome (GOLD analysis project Ga0302314, IMG submission 200533) | Peat permafrost microbial communities from Stordalen Mire near Abisko, Sweden - III_Palsa_N2_3 | ecosystem: Environmental > Terrestrial > Soil > Palsa > Peat permafrost | place: Sweden... | reverse complement strand
ACCGTGTACGTGAAGGTGTCGGTGCCGGCGTAGCCCGCGTTGGGCGTGTACGTGTAGGTGCCGTCGGCGTTGACGACGGCCGTCCCGTTGGCGGCCTGGGTGTTCAGCGCGATCCCGGTGACGGACTCGCCGGTCGGAACGGCGTAAGAGAGCGTGCCGTGGGCGGTGCCGCTGTTCTCCGCGACGTTGATCGTGGCCGCATTGGCGGTGTCGGCCAACGGGGCGACGTTGACGGTGATGGTCGCCGTCGACGTCTGCTTGTTGGAGTCGGTGACTGTGTACGTGAAGGTGTCGGTGCCGGCGAAGCCGGCGTTCGGCGTGTAGGTGTAGGTGCCGTTGGCGTTGACGACGGCGGTGCCGTTGGCGGCCTGGGTGTTCAGCGCGATCCCGGCCACGGACTCGCCGGTCGGGACGGCGTAGGAGAGGCTGCCCTGGGTGGCGCCGCTGTTCTCGTCAACCGTCAGCGATGCGGGGTTGGCGATGTCGGCCAACGGATGGATCGTCACGGTGACGGTGGCTGTGGACGTTGCCCCCGAGTGGTCGGTGACGGTGTAGGTGAAGCTGTCCGTGCCTGCAAAGCCCGGGTTCGGGGTGTAGGTGTAGCTGCCGTCCTTGCCGATGGTGACGCTGCCGTTGGTGGTCGGGGTGGTGCCGGCAGCGAAGCTGATGGGGTCGCCTGCAACGGGGGTGACGTCCTTGGAGAGCGAGCCGGTGATGGGGCTGTTCTCGTTGCCGGAGTTGGTATCGGTGGTCGCGGAGATGGGCAGCGGGTCGACCGTGATCGTGACCGTGGCCGAAGCGACCTGGCCCGATGCGTTCGTCGCGGTATAGGTGAAGCTGTCCGTGCCCGAGAAGCCGGTGTTCGGCGTATAGGTATAGGTGCCATCCGCGTTGACAACGACACTGCCGTTGGCCGGGTGGACGCTGCCGGCGGAGAACTGGCTCGGGTCGCCGGCGATCTGCGTCACGTCGCTCGCGACGGAGCCGCTGATGGTGCTGTTCTCGTCGCCCGACTTCGCATCCGGCGTCGCCGAATAGCCCAGCGGGTTGACGCTCAGCGTCACAGTGGCCGTCGACGTGGCGCCCGAATGGTCGGTGACCACGTAGTTGAAGCTGTCTGGCCCGGAATAGCCCGTCGTGGGCGTGTAGACATAGCTGCCGTCGGCGTTGACGACGACGCTGCCATGCGCCGGGCCCGTCGCGCTGGCCGAGAACGTGTCGGGATCGCCGGCAACCTGGGTCGCGTCTCCGGCCAACGAGCCGACGATGGTGCTGTTCTGATCGCCGGAGTTGCTGTCGTCCTTGGCTGTGATGGGCAGCGGCACGACAGTCAGCGTGATCGTTGCGGTCGACGTCGCGCCGGAGTGGTCGGTGACCGTGTAGGAGAAGGAATCGGGGCCCGAATAGCCCTGCGTCGGCGTGTAGACGTAGCTGCCGTCCGCATTGATGGTGACGCTGCCGTGTGCGGTCGCGGTCGTGCCGGCCGTGAACGTGTTGGGGTCCCCCGCGACCGTGCTGACGTCGCCGACGAGGCTGCCGCTGACGGGGCCGTTTTCGTCGCCCGAGTTGGTGCCGGGCGTGGCCGTGATCGGCAGCGCAATGACCGTGATCCTCACCGTGGCCGAGGCGACCTGGCCGGACGAGTCCGTGGCGGTATAGCTGAAGCTGTCCGTCCCGGCGAATCCGGCGTTCGGCGTGTAGGTGTAGCTGCCGTCCGCGTTGACCACGACGCTGCCATTGGTCGGATGGACGTTTCCTCCGGCGAAGAGGTTCGTCTCGCCGGCGATCTGTGTCACGTCGCTCGCGACCGAGCCGACGATCGGACTGTCCTCGTTGCCCGACTTCGCGTCCGGCAGCGCCGAAAAACCCAGCGGATTGACGCTCAGCGCGACCGTGGCGGTCGAGGTCTGGCCCGAGTGGTCGGTGACGGTGTACGTGAAGCTGTCCGCGCCGGAGTAGCCCGTGGTCGGCGTGTAGACGTAGCTGCCGTTGGCACTGATCGTGACGCTGCCGTGCGCGGTGGCCGTGGTGCCGGCGGTGAAGGTGTTCGGGTCGCCCGCAACCGTGGAGACATCGCCGGCGATGCTGCCGCCGATGCTGCCGTTCTCGTTGCCGGAGTTGCTGTCGTCCTTCGCCGCGATCGGCAGTGGGCTGACAGTCAGCGTGATCGTGGCCGTCGATGTCGCGCCGGAGTGATCGGTGACCGTGTAGGAGAAGGAATCGGGGCCCGAATAGCCTGTGGTCGGGGTGTAGACGTAGCTGCCGTCCGCATTGATCGTGACGTTGCCATGTGCGGTGGCAAAGGTGCCGGCGGTGAAGGTATTCGGGTCACCCGCGACCGTGGAGGCGTCGGCGGCGAGGCTGCCGCCGATGGGGCTGTTCTCGCTGCCGGAGTTGCTGGCGTCATTCGCCGTGATCGGCAGGGCGACGACCGTCAGCGTGACGGTGGCCGTGGACGTGGAGCCGGCCGCGTCGGTGATCGCGTACGTGAAGGTATCGGTGCCGTGGAAGCCGGTCGCCGGGGTGTAGACGTAGGTGCCGTCGGGATGGACGGTGACGCTGCCGTGGCCGGGGTTGGTCGCGAGCGACCAGACGCTGGTGCCGTCCGGCGAGACCGTGTCGTTGGTGGCCAGCGAACCGCTGATCGGCGCGTTCTCGGCCACAGTGACGTTGTCGGCCACGGCCAGCGGCACCGGCGCCACGGTCAGCGTGACGGTGGTGGTGGACGTGGAGCCGTCGACGTCGGTGATCGTGTAGGTGAACGAGTCCGGGCCGCTGTAGTGCGCGGCGGGCACGTAGCTGAACGTGCCGTCGGCGTTGACCGTCAAGCTGCCGTGCGCGGGGCCGGTGGCCAGCGACCAGACGTTGCCGCCGTCGGGCGACGGCGTGTCGTTGGCGGCCAGCGAACCGGTGATCGGGGTGTCCTCGATGCCGGAGAACGTGTCGGCGACGGCCACCGGCGGGTGGCCGTTCGGGTTGCCCACGTTGACGGTGACCGTGGAGGTGCCGGTCTGGCCGGAGGCGTTCTCGTCGGTGTACGTGAAGGAGATCGAGCCGTTGAAGCCGTGATCGGGCGTGAACGTCAGCGACCCGTCCGGGTTCATCGTGACGGTGCCCTGCGGCAGGGTCACGGGCGTGTTCGGGTCGATGGCGTGGCCGGCGACGGCGACGATGGTGAGGGCCGACGACGAGGTGTCGTTGGCGCGCGGATCGAACACGACGGGCGCGTTGACGGCGGTGGTTTCGGTGTCGGGGTTGGCGATGAGCACCGTGGCCAGTGGCGGCACGGCCTGGGCCTGCGTGGGCTGCGTCGGGGCCAGCGGCGGATTGAAGTCCAGCGAGCCTGGCGTCACCGCCTCGGCGTCTCGACCCACGCGCAGGCCTTCCTCGAGGCTGCCCGCGGCGCCGCCGCTGTTCGGGCCGGCGGCCGGCGCGACGTCGGCGTCGCCCTGGCCCACCTGCGCGATCACGTGCTCCACGTCGTCGCTGGCGCCGGCCGGTGGCGTGTGGGCGTGGGAGGCCTCGATCTGGACGATGCCGTCCTGGGAGGTGAGGACGACTTCGCCCTTCTTGACCACGTCGCCCACGTGCAGGGGAGCCACCGAGCCGTCGAGCAGCCGGATGTGCGCGTCGCCCCAGACGCCGACCACCTTGCCGGTGAGCTGGCGCACCGGCACGTAGCCGAGGGCGATCAGGCGCTGTTCGCCGTGGTTCCCGCCAGCCGCGTGCTGCAGTCCACCGATGCCGGACTTGGCGCCGTGGCCGGCGACGGCGTCCTGGGGACGGGAATTCAGCGGGGTGGACGACGACATGCCTGGATACTCCAATTGGGACCGGGTCACGGAAACCGGCTCAAGGTACTGTTCGGCCAGAGACTTGAATTCTTCAGCTTTTCAACGACGCACCGGGAGCAGGCAGTTCTGTAACAGCTGGGAGCAATTATCCGGGAAAGCCGAATTCTTATAAGGCGAGTTTCGGTCGATTTCCGTGAACGCCATCACAAGTCAAATTCGGGAAGGCCGCATAGTGCGGATGGCCTTGAAGCGTGGAAATGTTACGAATCCGGTGCCTGCAGATCACCGCAGGCGCACGATGCGCATTAGTTGGCAATATCTCAACGCTCGCGCAGCGCGTATGACTTGACTTTGAGAACCGGTTTCAACAAATAGGAGAGAACCGTTTTCCGGCCGGTCAGGATATCCACCTCGGCGGTCATGCCAGGAATGATGGGCAGCTTCTCGTCGAAGCTGGCCATGTGCGTGCGCACGCGCACCACGTAGTACGCGTTGCCCTTCTCGTCGATCACCGTGTCGGGGCTGATGTTCTCCACGGTCGCGTCCAGGCCGCCGTAGATCGAGAAGTCGTAGGCGCTGAACTTCACGTTGGCCTTCTGGCCGCCGTGGATGAAGGCGATGTCGCGCGGCTGCACGCGCGCGTCGAGCACCAGCGAGTCGTCCAGCGGCACGATCTCGACGATGTCCTTGCCTGGCTGCACCACGCCACCCACGGTATTGGCCAGCAGGCGCTGGATGCGGCCGCGCACCGGCGACTTCACCTGCGCCTTGTCCACCCTGTCGGCCAGCCCCAGCGCGCCCTGGTTCAGCGCGTTGAGCTTGCCGGCCGCCTCGGCCAGGTCGCGCCCGGCCTCGTTGCGGAAGGCGAGCTCGGTTTCCTGGATCTTGCGGGTCGATTCCTGGATCGCCGCCTGGACGCGCCCGATCTGCGCCGTGCCCTGGTCGACGTCGCCCTTGTTCTTCGTGACATCGCGCTCCAGGCGCAGGATGTCGACCTCCGACACGGCGCCGGTGGCCAGCAGCGGCCGCGTCTGGTTCAGCTCCTGCGTGGACAGCTCCAGCGCTCGTTGCGCCGCGGTGCGCCTGGCCTGCATCTCGGCCAGTTCCTGCTCGTGCTGCGACAGTTGCTGGCGCACGATGGAGACCTGCGTCGACAGTTCCGTCACCCGCGAATCGTAGAGCTGCTTCTCGCCCAGGATGAGGGCGCGCTCCTGGTCGTTGGCCGGCGTCGGCGGCAGGAACGTGGTGCCTTGCGCGAGCGCGCGCAGGCGCGCGACACGCGCCTCGAGCGCGATGCCCTGGGCCGCGCTGTCGGCCACGGCGGAGTTCGCGCGCGTCGGGTCGATCGTCAGCAGCAACTGGCCGGCCTCCACCTTGTCGCCTTCGTGCACCAGGATCTGTTCGACGATGCCGCCATCCAGCGACTGCAGCACCTGCAGGTTGCGCGACGGCACCACGCGCCCATCGCCGCGCGTCACCTCGTCCACGTGCGCGAACCCGGCCCAGACGATCAGGGCCACGATGACGAAGCCCGCCATGCGGGCGATCTTCTGCGCCCGCACGGTGTGCTGGCGCGACATCACCTCGGAGGCGTCGCGCTCGAAGGCCTCGATGCCGGGAATCTCGCCCGGTGCCAGCGGGGCGCCGGCCAGCCAGCCGGCGAAGGTGGCGCGCCAACTCGCCAGGCGCTGGCCCAGGGTGCGAGGCGCCGCGTCGGTCGCCGGGCCGCCATCGGCGCTGGTCGGGGCCTGCGCGTTCACGGTCAACGTGGCCGGCGTCGCCGCGGCGATGTCGTCGTGTTCTCCGCTCATGCTGCCCTCGCGATGCGGCCGCTCTGCAGCGCTTCCATGATGCGGTCGCGCGGGCCGTCGGCCACCACCTTGCCGCCGTCGATGACGATCACGCGGTCCACCAGCGTCAGCAGCGACGTGCGGTGCGTCACCAGCACCACGGTCTTGTTGTCGGCGAACGCCATCAGGCGCTGCGTGATCGTGGCCTCCGACGAGTAGTCCATCGCGCTGGTGGGCTCGTCGAGCAGCAGCATCGGCGCGTTGTGCAGCACGGCGCGTGCGATGCCCACGCTCTGGCGCTGGCCACCCGACAGCGATTCGCCGCGCTCGCCCACGGCCATGTCGAAGCCGTGCGGATGGCGGTTGACGGTGTCGGTCAGGCCGGCCACCTCGGCGGCGGCGACGATCGCGCCATCCTCGGCGTAAGGCATGCCGAACGCGATGTTGTCGCGCAGGCTGCCGTAGAACAGCAGCACGTCCTGCGACACGTAGCCCATGTTGCGGCGCAGGTCGGCCGGGTCGATCTGGCGCAGGTCGATGCCGTCCACCAGCACCGCGCCCGCGGTGGGCTGGAACAGTCCCATCGCCAGGCGCTGGATGGTGGACTTGCCCGAGCCGACGCGCCCGATCAGCGCCACCTTCTCGCCCGGCTTGATCTTGAAGCTCACGCCGTCGAGCGCGTTTTCCTTGCGGTTCGGGTAGTGGAACGCGACGTTGCGGAACTCGATCGCGCCGTCCAGGTCGCGCCGCTCCACGAAGCTGGCGTCCTTCGGACGCTCCACCTCCGTGTCCATGATGCGTTCCAGGCCGGCGAGCGCGGTGCGCGCGCCCTGGTATTGCATCAGCAGGCCCACGATCTGTCCGGCCGGCGCCATCGCGCGGGCCGCCAGCATGTTGACGGCGATCAGCGCGCCCATCGTCAGCGTCCGTTCGCCGATCAGGTAGACGCCGACGATCACCAGCACCACGCTCATCAACTGCATGACCGTCGACGTGATGTAGATGGAGCCCGACGACAGGCCGCGCATCTTCACGTTGGTGGCGGCCAGGTGCACGTTGGTGCGCTCCCAGCGCGCCTGGATCAGGCTCTCGGCGCCCTGGGACTTGATCGTCTCGATGCCGGTGAGCGCTTCGACCAGCGTCGAATTGCGCACGGCGCTGGCCCGGTAGGTGGTCTCGGCCAGCGCATGCAGCTTCTTCTGCACGAGCCAGCCATAGGTGAGCACGCCGCCGAAGGCGACGATCACGGGAATCAGCAGCCACGGCGAGATCCACGCGATCACGATCAGGAACAGCAGCGCGAAGGGCAGGTCGATCAACGCGGTGACGGTGCTGGACGTGATGACGTCGCGCACCTGCTCGAAGCCGCGCAGGTTCTGCGAGAACGATCCCACCGATTCGGGCCGCTTCTCGAGTCGCATGCCCAGAACGCGTTCCATCAGCGTGGCCGAGATCTTCACGTCGATGCGCGCGCTGGCCTCGTCCACGAAGCGGCTGCGCAGCTTGCGCATCAGCAGGTCGCTGCCCAGGATCAGGAAGATGCCGATGGCCAGCGCCCACAGCGTCTCGACCGCGGCGTTGGGCACGACGCGGTCGTACACGTTCATCGAGAACAACGGCATCGCCAGCGCGAACACGTTGATCAGCGCCGCCGCATAGAGGATGTCCTTGTAGACGAAGCGCTGGGCCAGCAGCGTGCTCCAGAACCAGTGGCCCTGGATGGGTTCGGTCGTGGCCTCGGTGCGCCTGTCGAAGCGGAAATGCGGGCGTACGTAGAGTGCCAGCCCGGCGTAGCGGGCGGCCAGTTCGGCGTCGCTCAGCAGCACCGTGCCCTGTCCTGTTTCCGGCAGCAGCACGCGGTTGCTGTCCTGCTCGCGACCGAGCAGCACGCAGGCCTTGTCGCCCTTGAGCAGCAACACGACGGGCAGCGTGGCCGCGTCGATGTCGGCGACAGCGGCGCGTTGCAGCTTCGTCGCCATGCCGGCGCGGGCGGCCGCGCGTTCTGCCAGGTTGAGCGTCAGCAGGCCGTTGGTCAGCGGCAGCCCGGCCGACAGCGAGGCGCGCGTGGCGTGCTGGCCATGCAGCCGGCAGACTTCCACGAGGCAGTCGAGCAGCGGGTCCGGGTGAACCAGATCCTGGCGCACCGCGCCGCCGGACACCGACGCCGGCGCCGGCTTGACAGGCGTGGGTGCCGGGGCAGGGGCAGGTGCCTGGGCTGGCGGAACGGCGGAGGAGGGGACGCTCATCGAGTTCTGGTGGCTGTCGTGTTGCGGACGCTCACTCGGGGCGCCTCGTCATGCGATATCGGCGCAATGAATCCCATATTGACCCCTGCGGCGGTCGCTGAAGAAATGCTCCAGCGTCACTTTCACGGTCTTGAACGCCAGTTCGCCCCACGGGATCTCGGCCTCGTCGAACAGCCGGGCCTCGATCGTCTCGGGCCCCGGATCGAGCGCGGCGCTGGTCATTTCCGCCCGGTAATAGAGGTGGACCTGGCCAACGTGCGGCACGTTGAGCAGCGTGAACAGCGGGCCCAGCACGATCTTCGCCCCGGCCTCTTCCACCGTTTCGCGCACGGCGCCTTGCTCCGTGGTCTCGTTCAGCTCCATGAATCCGGCCGGAAGCGTCCAGAGTCCCTTGCGCGGCTCGATGTTGCGCAGGCACAGCAGCACCTTGCCTTCGAACACCGGAACGGTGCCGACGACGTTGAGCGGATTCTCGTAATGGATGGTGCCGCAGGCCGTGCAGACCGCGCGCTCGCGGTTGTCGTCGGGCGGCTCGCGGTACACGGTCGGTGCGCCGCAGGCTCGGCAATGGCGGATCAGACGGGCGTTGATCATGGGCAATCTCTGGGTTCGGGCCAGTGTAGCCGTCAGAGCCTGGGATTTCCTCTCGGGCTCTCAGCCCCACGGCCGGGTCGTGTAGTCCCTGCGTGGCATCATCCGAGCCGATCTTGTCGACCACCCGGGTCGGCCGCCTGCCCTGGAAATCCTGCCATGACCGATGTCATCACCGTCCCCGTCGTCCCCCGCGTGCACGTGCATGGCGGCGGGGAGTTCCCCGTTCGCCGCATCTACTGCGTCGGCCGCAACTACGCCGAGCATGCCGCCGAGATGGGGCACGACACGCGCGAGTCGCCGTTCTTCTTCATGAAGCCGGCCGACGCGGTGCTGCCCGTGCGCGAAGGCGAGACGGGCGCGATGGACTATCCGACGCTCACGAGCGACCTGCACCACGAGATCGAACTGGTGGTCGCGATCGGCGACGCCGCGGCCGGCAACGGGCGCGACGTGGCCGAGGAGGACGCCACGCGCCTGATCTTCGGCTACGCCGTCGGCCTGGACATGACGCGGCGCGACCTGCAGGCGGTGGCCAAGAAGGCCGGCCGGCCGTGGTCCATCGCCAAGGGCTTCGACCAGTCGGCGCCGATCGGCGCGATCCACCGCATCGAGGAAACCGGCGAGCTCGCCACCGGCGCCATCACGCTGGATGTCGACGGCGCGCCGCGCCAGCGGGGTGACTTGTCCGACATGATCTGGAACGTGCGCGAGACGATCGCCTGGCTCAGCCGGGCCTGGACGCTCAAGCCGGGCGACCTGATCTACACCGGTACGCCGTCCGGCGTGGCCGCGGTCGTCCGCGGCCAGACGCTCACCGGGCGCATCGCCGGGCTGAGCGACCTCGTCGTTACGCTGCGCTGAACGGAGCCACGCGCTCGATGGAGCTCTACAACTACTTCCGCTCGTCGGCCAGCTGGCGCGTGCGCATCGCGATGGCGCTGAAGGGGCTGGACTACGACTACCTGCCCATCCACCTGGTGAAGAAGGAACAGTGCGCGTCCGGCTTCGTCGCCGTCTCGGGTACGGGCCTCGTGCCCTTGATGGTCACCGACGAAGGGCAGCGCCTGCACCAGTCGCTGGCCATCATCGAATACCTGGACGAGACCCACCCCGAGCCGCCGCTGCTGCCGCGTGACGCGCTCGGCCGTGCCCGCGTGCGCGCGCTGGCGCAGGACATCGCCTGCGAAATCCATCCGCTCAACAACCTCCGCGTGCTGAACTACCTGGTCGACTCGCTGGGCGCCAGCGACGAGGCGAAGGGCGCCTGGATCCGCCACTGGGTCGAGGGCGGCCTGGAGGTGGTCGAGCGCCAGCTCGCGGCGCAGCCCGCCACGTTCTGCCACGGCGAGACGCCGGGCCTGGCCGACTGCGCGCTGGTGCCGCAGGTGTTCAACGCCCAGCGCTTCAAGTGCCGACTGGATCACGTGCCGAACGTCATGCGCGTGCACGCCGCCTGCATGGCGCATGCGGCGTTCTCCAGCACCCAACCGTCCGCCTGCCCGGACGCCGAATAGCATGCCCCTGGAGATCATCGACCCGCTGCCGCCGGAGGCGTTCTTCCGTCCGCCGCAATGGCCGTCAGGCACTGGCGCGCTGATGACCACTCGCCTGGGCGGCTTCAGCGTGACGCCGTTCGACTCGCTGAACCTGCGCGCGCAGACGAACGATCCGCTGGACCACATTGCGGTGGCCGAGAACCGCCGCCGCTTCGCCACGACGCTGGGCGCGACCCCGGTCTTCCTCGACCAGGTGCACGGCGTGCGCGTGGTGCGCCTGACCGCCGCGCACACCGGCCCCGACGCCGCGAACGAGACCGCCGACGCCAGCATCACCACCGTGCCCGGCATCGCCTGCACGGTGCTGGTGGCTGACTGCCTGCCGGTGCTGTTCGCGACCCGCGACGGCCGCGCCGTGGCCGCCGCGCACGCCGGCTGGCGTGGGCTGGCCGCGGGCGTGCTCGAGGCCACGGTGGACGCGATCCGCGCCGCGGTGCCGGTGGCCGCGGGCGACATCGTCGCATGGCTGGGCGCGTCCATCGGTCCGCAGCGTTTCGAGGTCGGGGCGGACGTGCTGGCCGCGTTCCACGACGCCGAAGCGCGTCACTTCATGCCGGCGCCTGCGCAAGACGGCGTGCCGAAGTGGATGGCCGACCTGCCGGCGCTGGCCGAAGGTCGCCTGCGGCGCCTGGGGCTGACCGAGGTCGGCGGCTGCGGCCTGTGCACCGTCAGCGATGCCTCACGGTTCTTCTCGTACCGGCGCGACCGCGTCACCGGTCGCCTGGCCGCCGCGGCCTGGATCGACGTCGCCTGAATTCCCGGCCGCGCGTTCCCGGGCTTGCGCCAGATGCCGCGCACGGGCCCGACCGCGGGCTCCGCCCACGTAGAGCACGATGGACAGCGGCAACACGCCGTAGAGCAACAGCGTGACGAGGGCACCCAGCACCGAACCGCCCGGCCCGAGCGCTTCGGCGAGCACCATCATCAATACGACGTAGGCCCAGCCGATCGCTACGATCTGCACGGCCGTGCTTCTTGGAAAAGGGTCATCGTTCGTGGTTCGGTAAGCAATTTTGCGCAATGGTAGTTTGTCTTGATCGTGCGGTAAGCTCGGGTGGCGATACCGCGAAGCGACGACCACGCCGGAACCGAACGACGAGCACCACTGCGGTGGCGCCGATTCCAGGGCCCCGAAGGCGTGGCGAAGGAGACATGACGATGGCCCGCAGTTCCGCCACAAGGACGGCCCCGAAAAAGACGGCTGCCCGCCCCGCACGCAAGCGTGCCTCTCGCGCGGCGCCGGCAGCGGCCGCCTCCGAAAAGGCG
>Ga0302314_10019533_pt1 | contig 11247 bp, 8 predicted proteins | sample III_Palsa_N2_3_FD_200533 | JGI IMG/M metagenome (GOLD analysis project Ga0302314, IMG submission 200533) | Peat permafrost microbial communities from Stordalen Mire near Abisko, Sweden - III_Palsa_N2_3 | ecosystem: Environmental > Terrestrial > Soil > Palsa > Peat permafrost | place: Sweden... | reverse complement strand
TCGCTCCTTGAGACACGGTTCAAAAAACATAGCCCCGGCGCAACTGGCATGCTGATCTTCATTCTGTTGCTGATCGGCGGCCTCCTCTACATCGGCTTCCATCTCTCTTCCGATCTCGCCGTCGTCCACAGCACCTCCGTCCTGCCGTTCGTGCTTCTGGGCATCGCCCTCCTCATGGCGCTCGGCTTTGAGTTCGTCAACGGCTTCCACGACACAGCCAACGCCGTCGCGACTGTCATCTACACCCACTCCCTCGAACCCACTCTCGCCGTCGTCTTTTCCGGCGTCATGAACTTCGCCGGAGTCCTCGCCAGCTCCGGAGCGGTCGCCTTTTCCATCGTCTCGCTGCTCCCCGTCGGAAGGAGCGCCAGCGGATCGGGTCTGCCCATGATCTTCGCCCTCCTGGTCGCCGCAATCCTCTGGAACCTGACCACCTGGTGGAAGGGGCTGCCCGCTTCCAGCTCCCACACCATGATCGGCTCCATCCTCGGAGTCGGCGTCGCCAACCACCTGATGCAGGGCAGCAACAGCGTTGCCGGCGTCGATTGGGGACAGGCTGTCAAGGTCTTCCGAGCGCTGCTCTGGTCGCCCATCATCGGCTTCGCCATGGCGGCAATCATCTTCTTCCTATTCAAAATCCTCGCCCGCGATCACCGCCTTTACAAGGCCCCCGAGGGAACTGCGCCGCCCCCGCTGTGGATTCGTACGCTGCTCATCGGCACTTGCGGCGGTGTCAGTTTCTTCCACGGCTCCAACGACGGTCAGAAGGGCATGGGCCTCATCATGCTCATCCTCGTCGGCACCGTCCCGACGGCCTATTCGCTTCACCATATCCCCATCTGGGTCAAGGTCGCAGTCGCTCTCGCGCTCGGTCTCGGCACCATGATCGGGTGGAAGCGCATCGTCATCACGGTCGGCGAAAAGATCGGCAAAACCAACCTCACCTACGCCCAGGGCGCATCGGCCCAGATCACCGCCATGATCACCATCTGGATGGCCAACAATCTCGGCCTGCCCGTCAGCACCACGCAGGTCCTGAGCTCCGGCATCGCCGGAACCATGGCGGCGAACGGCAGCGGTCTGCGCTGGACTACCATCCGCGATATCGCCCTCGTCTGGGTCGTCACTCTACCAGCTGCTGCCCTGCTGTCGGGCGGTCTGTTCTGGGTGTTCCAACGGATATCATAAGACGCCCCACCCGGCCCGAAACCCACCTGTATTCCGCAGGATTAACTGTCTATTCATATAGCATTCACACACTCTGACCTGCCGCGGGGCGAACCTGTCTTCATCCGCCCGACGCGAAAGGTTCTCACCGATGGCAACTCCTGCAGTCACCTCTGAAGCATCGCTTCTCGACCAGAAACTCAAGAAGTCCAGCCCGGGCCTGGTTGGAACGCTGCTCTTCCTCGCCTTGCTTCTCGGCGGATGCACTTACATCTGGCTCCAGATCTCCGGCGATCTCTCCGTCGTGCACAGCTCCTCCGTCTTTCCCTTCATCCTGCTCGGCATCGCCCTCTTCATCGCGCTCGGGTTTGAGTTCGTCAACGGCTTTCACGACACCGCAAACGCCGTCGCCACCGTTATCTACACCCATTCGCTCGAGCCCCACGTCGCCGTCGTCTACTCCGGCATCCTCAACTTCATCGGCGTGCTCCTGAGCTCTGGAACCGTAGCCTACTCGGTCATCACCCTGCTCCCGGTAGAGCTCATCCTCAAGGTCTCGAAGGGCGCCGGCTTCGCGATGGTCTTCGCGCTGCTCATCGCCGCCATCATCTGGAATCTCGCCACCTGGTGGCGCGGCCTGCCGGCCTCCAGCTCGCACACCATGATCGGCTCCATCATCGGCGTCGGCATCGCCAACCAGCTCATGCAGGGCAACCCCGGCACCGCCGGCGTGGAGTGGGCGCAGGTCACCAAGGTCTTCTCGACGCTCGCGCTCTCGCCGGTCATAGGCTTCATCGGCGCGGCTCTCCTCTTCGGCATCTTCAAGCTTCTTGCCCACGATCCCCGCCTCTATAAGGCTCCCGAAGGGTCCGATCCTCCGCCGTTCTACATCCGACTCCTGCTCATTGGCACCTGCGGTGGCGTCAGCTACTTCCACGGCTCCAACGACGGCCAGAAGGGCATGGGCCTCATCATGCTCATCCTCGTCGGCACCGTGCCTACCGCCTACGCGCTCAACCACGCAGTCGGCCCCAAGGATGTCCAGACATTCGCCGCCGTCTCCACGCAGGTTGCCGGCGCGCTTGACGCCTACAAGCAGCCCGGCCTCACCTACGGCGACGCCGATTCTGAGCTCCAGACCTTCGTCAGCTCCAAGCAGTACAAGCCCACCGTCATCTATGCGCTCCAGGCTGAGGTCGTCAACATCTCGAACGAGGCGACCCAGTACAAGTCCCTCAACGGCGTTCCTCCGGACATGCAGGCCAACGTCCGCAACCAGATGTACGTCACCAGCGAGTCGCTCAAGCTGCTCGCCAAATCCGGCCCGAAGATGTCCGCAGCCGACACCGCAACCATCGCCAACTACAAGGGATACCTCGACAAGTCCACCCGCTTCATCCCCACCTGGGTCAAGGTCGCGGTAGCTCTCGCCCTCGGCCTCGGCACCATGATCGGCTGGAAGCGCATCGTCGTCACGGTCGGAGAGAAGATCGGCAAGACTCACCTCACCTACGCCCAGGGCGCCGCCGCCGAGATCATGGCGATGTGCACCATCGGTCTGGCCGACGGATTAGGCTTACCCGTCAGTACAACCCACGTCCTGTCCTCTGGCGTCGCCGGAACCATGATGGCGAACAAGAGCGGCCTGCAGGCCTCCACCATCCGCGATATCGCGCTTGCCTGGATCTTCACCCTCCCGGCTGCCGCAATCCTCTCGGGAACTCTCTTCTTCCTGTTTGACAAGCTCGCCAAATAGCCCTCCCCAAACCGAATGGGTGCCCCGTGTTCGACGGTTCCACTGTCGAACACGGGGCTTCTCTTTTTAAGCCGGCCAATCGGTTGATACACTGAAACGTCACCTGTATCTCCACGAAGGCATCGTCTAAATGAGTTTGAAAGCAAAGATCGAGGCAGTCATCTATGCCTCTGAAGAGCCCGTCACCCTCGCCCAGCTCACCGGCCTCCTCGGCCAGGAGGCGCAGCAGGAGCTGGACCGCATCGCCGCCCGCCAACACCAGCTCCACCTCGCCGGGCCCGATGACGCTCCCGCCACCGCCGAAGAGACCGCGACCGAAGAACTAATCGCCGTCGTTGAGCAGCCAGAGCCCGAAGCTGTAAGCTCGGAGCTAACAGCTGAAAGCTCACAAATCGAGCCTTTAGAGGGAGCGCCTGAATCCGACGCTCCCGCACCGCCCGACGAAGCCGCCGAAAAGCGAATCGCCCGCGAGCGCGACCGCAAACTGCGCGAGTTCCTGCGCGAGACCGTCGCCCAGCTCATCCACGACTACGCCGTCTCCGACCGCGGAATCGAAGTCCGCGAGGTCGCCGGCGGCTACCGCATGGCCACCAAGCCCGAGTACCACGACGCCGTCCGCGGCTTCGTCAAATCCCTCAAACCGCCGCTGAAGCTCTCGCTGCAAGCGCTCGAAACCCTCGCCGTCGTTGCCTACAAGCAACCCGTAACGGCACCCGAGATCTCCGAAATCCGCGGCGTCGACTCCGGCGGCGTGCTCGGCTCGCTGATGGCCCGCAAGCTCATCACGACCGCCGGCCGCAAGCAGGTCATCGGTCGCCCCATCCTCTACAAAACCACCAAAGATTTTCTGCTGCGATTCGGCCTCAAAGACGTCTCCGAACTTCCCAGCATCGAGGAGTTCGAAAAGATGGCCGGCGAACTCGCCGAGCAGGAGGAGATCCACATGTCGCCAGACCTCTCTCACGTAGAAGAACGTGTAGTCCTCGATCAACCCGAAGTCGACAACCTGACCACCGCCGAGCTCGAAGAAGAGATCGAAGCCGCCGAGCCACCATCCTCCGACGAGCTCCCAACCATCGACGGCCGCATCTCCGGCCTGCCACCAGCCGACCTCGAACCCGGCGAAGACCCCTCCGCCGACGAAGCCGCAATCCAAGCCGGAGAATAGGGTCCGCTCTTATCCTTTTGTCCGTCTTATCCGCGTTCCGGCTTTGTTTGTGCCCTCGACGGGCGATAATAGAACTATGACCCCCAAGAAGACCCCCGCGAAGTCCGCCGAGACTCCCACCGGCGACCGCTTACAGAAGATCCTCGCCCAGGCCGGCATTGCCAGCCGCCGCAAGGCCGAAGAGATCATCCTCGAGGGTCGCGTAATCGTCAACGGCCAGGTTGTCACCGAGCTCGGCACCCGCGCCGACGCCACCAAGGACCACATCCGCGTCGACGGCAAGCTCCTCCACGGCCCCGAGCAGCAGCGCTATTACATGCTCAACAAGCCGCGCGGCTACGTCACCACGCTCGACGATCCGCAACACCGTCCTACCGTCATGCAGCTGATGCAGCAGACCAGCGGTCCCCACGGCGATCAGGTCCGCCTGTACCCCGTCGGCCGCCTCGACTACCTGTCCGAGGGCCTCTTGCTGATGACGAACGATGGCAACCTCGCCAACGCGCTCTCGAAGGCGTCCGCCGGCGTCGAAAAGACCTACCTCGTCAAAACCAGCGGAGTCCCGCCCAACGAGGGACTGGACCAGATTCGCCGCGGCATCATGATCGATCGCGGCCGCTTGGACGAAGTCCGCGCCGGCCGCCGCGACCGCATCCTAACCTCTCCGGCGAAGGTAGTGCTCGTCCGCGCTGGCGACAACCCCTGGTACGAGGTCACGCTCACCGAGGGCCGCAACCGCCAACTCCGCAAGATGTTCGAGGAGATCGGCCACCACGTCGAAAAAATCCGCCGCATCGGGTACGGCGCTCTCCGCCTCGACATCGCGCCCGGCGAGTACCGCGAGCTGAAGCCGGGCGAAGTAATGGCTCTCGACCGCGCCGCCAAGGGCAAAAAGGTCGAGCCCAAGCGCAACCTGCCGGAGCACGCCAAGCTGAAATCCCCAGCGAAGCCTAAGCCAAGATTCAAGCCGCGTCCCAAGTTCTAATCCACCTCGCCCTCAATTTGCGGAAGCCGGCATCCGAGTTGTCGCGATACCGCTCCACTCCTCCAAATTTGTCGCCAGCACAACCAGTAAAACCACATACAGCATGCTCAAATTGCGCAACTCCCCCGGCGCGCAGAACAGCACGTACAGCGGAAAGTTGATCGCCGCAGCAATCTGAGCATGCCGCTTAATCATGTGCGGCAGCCTCCGCCAAACCCGCCACACCGTCCAAACCAACAGGACCATCGGCAGGATCGTCGAGGCCTTCCAGAGCAGCAGACCGTAAGTCATCTCGGTATCGAAAAAGAATTCGTGCGGATGCAAGAAGTAAGTCAACTGGTCTAATCCCGGCACGACCGAGGCGTCCGCAGGGTTGTGCGCGAAGCGTAGTCGAACGGGCAGATAGGCGATCGCGCAAAACACGCACAGAACGCCCACCCGCATCGCCGCTGCCAAGCGCGATGCCCTCTGCCGCAAAAACGGATACAAGGCGGGCATAAACAGCAGGAACGACTCCTTGTTCCATGTCCCCAGCACCGCTACCGGGACGATCCACCACCACTCAAACCTCAGCGCCACCAACACCGCCAGCGACACAAACGCCAGCTCCGGATAGTCGTAGTAATATCCGCCATTGCACTCGATAAACGGCACCAACAGGATCACGATGACCGGTGCAAACAGCGCCGTGGCCGGTCCAAATCCGAGGGCCAGGCAGACCCACCGCATCGCGTAGACCGCAAGCAGCGCAAACAGTAGCGTTTCGAGGAAGAGGATCAGGTAGCGGAAGAAATACACCGGGTTTTCGGCAGTCGGCGAGGCGAAAAGCGCATCGATCTTCTGGAAGTCCTGATAGTGATACAACCAGCCTTGGAACGACTTCGGGACGGCGGCGTCCACCCAATTCGCAACCGTCGGCAGCAGAACGCGATATGCGACTGGCCGCATCGCGGTTCCGTCGACCACATTCTCGAAGTTGAAGCGTGTGTCCTCCCCGGCCACCTTGGCTTCGCTGAAGTGCCACTTGTCGTAATAACCGTTGAACGAAGCCGCTGCTGCAACGAAATACAGGACGAAGCAAAACACTCCGAAATACAGTCTGGCTGCGCGAGTTTTTTGCTCGATCATTCCTCCCCGCCTTCCCATCGCGCACCGCAACTCGCGCAGACCCAGGTCTCCCGCCCCGTCGGCAGCGGCAGCCCCATCACCCATAATCCAGTCAGCGCCGCACCACGCTCGGCGCCTTCAAATGTAATCTCCACCGAGCCGCACCGCGGGCACTTCGGCTGCTCGAACTCGCCCCACCCTGCAAACGGAATCGACTCTGGCACCGGCTGCTCGAGCAATTCGAGCCCCGCCGCTGCGTCTGCCTCATCCACCTGCAGCCGAACGCCTCCGATCCCATTCGATATCATCCAATCCATCCGGACCATGTTTTCATTCTGCAGAAAGACCTCGATTCCGGCGGACTCCAGCATCCCCCGCGCCACAATCGCCTCCGAGAGATCCCGATACCGCCGCAGGGTCACCAGTTTGCGATGCTCCGGTTCGTCGCCCTCGGTGCCCTCAACCAGCGGCGCTTCCAACCCGCGACGGGCAAACTCCGTCCGCAGTGCAGCCTGTGCCTGTCCGGTTAGCGACTCGTAATCGCGCGCCACTTCCAGCAGTTCGGCCTCGCCCATGCCGGCATATTTCGTTCCAAACTCGTTCGCTTGTGTCGCCATGAAAACAAAGGCTATCACCCCTGCACAAACGGGATATCGATTACCCATCCGGGCCATTGACGAACGTCCCCATGCGCGCTGAGAATACTCAGGTTTTTCATATGGCGTTACGAACCTTTTCAAGTTCGATGCATCCAATGGAAGGCAGAGGAGTTTACAGACGTGGCAATTGAAAAAGGTACGTTCGGGGCCGGTTGTTTCTGGGGTGTGGAAGCTCGATTCAGCGAGATGATTGGTGTCCTTGACACAGCAGTCGGATACGAAGGTGGATCCCTCGAACATCCGACCTACAAAGAAGTTTGTACCGACAGAACCGGACACGCGGAAGTCGTCCAGGTGACATTCGATAATTCCCGGCTCAGCTTCGAGGATCTGCTCGACGCATTCTTCGCGTTGCACGATCCAACCCAGCTCAACCGGCAGGGTCCGGATTGGGGCTCGCAGTATCGCAGCGTGATCTTTGCACATTCCGACGACCAGCTTCGGATCGCCCGAGCCAAGATCGCGGAGCTATGCGCGTCCGGCAGCTATCGCTCATCCATCGTGACTCAGGTCATCCCGGCCACCAACTTCTGGAGAGCCGAGGAATATCACCAGCGCTACCTCGAAAAGCGCGGCATGGTGAGCTGTCACATCTAGCTCACCTCGCCGCACCTAAGAATCGTAGTGGTTGCAACAGCACAACATCGGGCGCCGGGCCATTCCCGTATACTTGACCAGTCGCCCATGATGCCTGCCAACCTGACCCAGCCTGCACCTTCAATCTTCCGTCGGTTCTTGCGTCTGGTCGGCGTGGATAGGGCGATCGGCTACACGGTTCTCGCTCGCGTCTGGTCATCTTCCGCCGGTCTCATCACCGTTGCTCTCATCGCCCGGTTCCTCTCGCCCGCTGAACAGGGTTACTACTACACCTTCGGCTCGCTCGTTGCGCTACAAATCATATTCGAGCTGGGCTTCTCAGTCGTCATCCTCCAACTCAGCGCGCACGAAGCAGCGCATCTCTCGCTGTCCGAGGATGGCCATGTCTCCGGACCTGCCCTCGCCCACGCCCGGCTGGCGTCCGTCCTGCGCAAAAGCCTGAAGTGGTACGGCGTGGCCTCCATCCTGATGGGTTCGCTTTTGATTCCCATCGGCTGGCACTTCTTCGCCTCTGCGTCCGTTACCAGTGGCTCTGTCGCATGGCAACTGCCGTGGATCGCAGTCGTTCTCGCCTCCAGCATTACCTTCCAAATCGACCCTATGTTCTCGTTTCTGGAGGGCTGCGGTTTCGTCCCCAAGGTCGCGCGAACTCGGTTCGCGCAATCGATACTAGGGAGCCTGCTCGCGTGGTCGGCACTGGCAATGCGTCACGGTTTGTTTGCTCCGGCCTGCCTTATCGGTGGACAGGCGATCGCAGGCCTCATCTGGCTCTATCTCCGGCGACGGCTGCTTCTCAATTTGGTTCGTCATTCAGTCGGTCCGCTGGCGATCGACTGGTGGCGCGAGGTCTGGCCCTTCCAGTGGCGCATCGCCGTTAGCTTTGCCTGCGGATACTTCATTTTTCAACTCTTCAATCCCATCCTCTTCCGCTACGCTGGCCCAGCCGCTGCCGGGCGCATGGGAATGTCCATCAACATCTCAAACGCTCTCGCCTCGATCGCCATTGCATGGATCAACACCAAGGCAGCGCCCTTCGGAACGCTGATCGCGCGTCGTGAATTCACGCGGCTCGACCGGCTGTTCTTCCGCTCTGCTGCCCAGGCCTTTATTCTGTGTTTCATCGGTTCCATCGCCGTCTGGTCTGTGGCGTTCTTCCTGAACCAACACCACATAGCCTTCGCTCAGCGGTTGTTGCCGCCGCTTCCGTTCGCGCTGCTGCTGCTCTCCATGAACATCAACCAGATGGTCGCGTCGATGGCTCTATACCTTCGCGCCCACAAACAGGAGAAGTTCCTCATCAACTCTGTCATCGGAGCCATCTGCGTCACGGCCTCGTCTATTCTGCTCGGACGTCGTTTCGGCGCTCTCGGCATGACGGCTGCCCAACTCGCCATCACGCTCGTCGTTGGTCTCGGCTATGGGTCGTTCGTCTTCTTCAAATACCGGAGAATTTGGCATGCCTAATCTCGCGGCCCAGCGTTCCGTGGCCGAAGCAAGACCGCTTCTGACGCTCGCCATCCCGTCATATAACCGCTCCGCCAACTTGGCGCTGCTGCTGCGCATGATCGCCCCGCAACTGGCAGAACTGCCACAGATCGAACTCATCGTCTCCGATAACGCCTCGCCTGATGACACCGAGCAGGTGATGCAGGTGTTTCTGCGTGAAGGCCTTCGTTGCCGCTACATCCGCAACGAAACTAACATCGGCGCGGACCCTAACTTCCTGCAGTGCTACGACCAGGCAAAAGGGAAGTACGTATGGATCTTCGGCGACGACGATGTCCTCTTCCCGGGCGCTCTCGCTCACATCGTTGGCTATCTCCAGCGGGACGAGGTCGACATCGTCTACCTCACCCCGTTCGGCTTCTTTCATTCACCCAATGAGAGGAACCTTGCTAACCCGAAGCCCGACGTGTACGCCTATTCGACTGCCGCCGACTTCATCCACGCGGTCGGCCTTCGCGGCGACTTCGCCCTCATCTCCTCCATCATCGTCAATCGCGACCGCATCGAGGTCGAACCCCATCCAGAATTCGCCGGCTTCAGCGACACCAATCTCCTTCAACTCGGCTGGACCTTGACGCCGCTGCGTAACCTGCGACGTGGCCTGGTCTTTGAGCGCGGCCTCTACGCCGTATGCGAGCTCAACCCATCGCGCCCTTTCGACGTCGCCCGGGTCTTCGGAGTTAACTGGTTCAAGGCCACGCAGCGCTATCTCGGCGACAACCCGGCGCTGGTCGACATCGTGCTCAAGGACCAACTCTATTCCTGGTTCACCACCAACTGGTACGGCATGAGGCGACGCGCAGCCCAACACAACCTCAGCGACCCGGTCGGCCAGATGCGGCCGTTGTATGGCCGGTTCGCCATCTTCTGGATCGCTACCTGGCCTCTACTTGTCCTGCCGATGCCGCTCGCAGGAGCGTGGCTCGCAATCCTCCGCGCCACCCGCCATCTCGACCGCGCTCTCAGCCGCATTCGCCATAGCCCAGTGCCCGATGCGAGAACTTGATAGCAATATTCGCGTTGCACCATCAATCTGTGGTATCTTGGAATTGCACTGAATGAAAATGGTGCAGGCATCGCAGGCAAAGACTCCCCAAACATCCGTTATCGGATACAGGAGTCTGGCCAGAGACTGCGAATCGTGCCTCTCCCGCGCTTCTTTCCTACGGCCTGTCTTCGACAGGGGATTTTGTGGAAGCCGCGCTGGTTGCTCTGGCTGGAAGGCATCGGTCATCGGACCTGCCTCGCCGTGCAGCAGCAGCGCTTCCGTAAAACGACAGCAATGCTGACCTGAAACATACTAGCTGGTGCTTCGCGGACCTCGGTCCAGACGCGCCCCGCGACCCCCACAGTGGGCTCTCGCTTACCAGTAAGACGAAGGAAGAATCTTGAACTCCGCAACTCTCGAACCGCAGGAAATGACTGTTTCCGAAACCATTACCCCCTCCCAGAATCCCGTTCAGACCCCCCACATCGGCGCTACTGCGTCCACCATCGTCGCCACCAACGCGATCATCGATCCGGCCACCGGCCTGCCGATGCTCCAGGGCGTCAGCTTCCAGGACTTCAACGTCTCGGAGAGCCTCAAGCACCGCCTCGCCGCCGCCGGCTTCAACACCCCCACGCCGGTTCAGGCCAAGGCCATCCCGCCCGCACTTGAGGGCCACGACATTCTCGCCACGGCCTCCACTGGCACCGGCAAAACCCTCAGCTTCCTTATTCCGATGATCGAGCGCATGGATGCAAACTCCGTGCCATCCTCGAAGGGAAAACGAGGCCCCATCCGTTCGCTCATCCTGCTCCCGACGCGTGAGCTCGCCATGCAGGTCCTCGAGGCATACTCGAAGATCTCCCCGCAGGCCAAGTCCGACTCCGTGCTCGTCTGCGGTGGTCTGTCCGAGAACACGCAGCTCGACCAGCTCGGCCGCGGCCCGCGTCTCGTCGTAGCCACTCCCGGCCGCCTCGAAGACTTCCTCCGTCGCCGCTCGGTGAATCTCAACTTCGTCGAAATGCTCGTCCTTGATGAAGTGGATCGCATGTTGGACATGGGCTTCCTGCCCGCCATCCGCCGCATCGTCGGCGCGCTGCCCAAGACCCGCCAGACCATGTGCTACTCCGCGACACTCGACGCCAACATCTCCGAGATCGTCCGCGACTACGTGCAGAAGCCTGTCCGCGTCGAGATCGGCACCACCTCCAAGCCCAGCGACCAGGTTGAACTTCGCGCCTACACCGTCATGCAGGACCAGAAGCTGGGCCTGCTCGACCAGATGCTTCGCCAGGAAGAGGGAACCTTCCTCGT
>Ga0302314_10019531_pt1 | contig 11248 bp, 7 predicted proteins | sample III_Palsa_N2_3_FD_200533 | JGI IMG/M metagenome (GOLD analysis project Ga0302314, IMG submission 200533) | Peat permafrost microbial communities from Stordalen Mire near Abisko, Sweden - III_Palsa_N2_3 | ecosystem: Environmental > Terrestrial > Soil > Palsa > Peat permafrost | place: Sweden... | reverse complement strand
TTCCAGGATGTCGCCCGGCCGGCGGTCCTTCTCCTTGCCCCGCAGCGCCGGGACGATGCAGAACGTGCAGTTGTTGTTGCAGCCGACCGAGATCGACACCCAGGCGGAGTACGCGGACTGGCGGCGGGCCGGCAGCAGGGACGGGAACGTGGTCAGCGTTTCCTCAAACTCGACCTGCGCCTGCTCGCGCTCGCGGGCGCGGTCAAGCAGCTTCGGCAGGGCGCCGATGTTGTGCGTGCCGTACACCACGTCGACCCACGGGGCGCGGTCGGTGATCTGCTGCCGCTCCATCTGGGCGAGACAGCCGCCAACGGCGATCTGCATGCCCGCGTGCGCCTTCTTGACCGGGAGAAGATGACCCAGGTTCCCGTAGAGCCGGTCGGCGGCGTTCTCCCGGACCGCGCAGGTGTTAAAGACCACCAGGTCCGGGGTCTGGCCAAGCCCAACCTTGATGTAGCCGGACTCCTCGAGCAGCCCGGCGACGCGCTCGGAGTCATGCACGTTCATCTGGCACCCGTAGGTGCGGATCTCGTAAGTCCGTCCTTCTCCCACCTGTCCAGGATAGGGGCGGATGCCCACGGCAGCGTCCGGTCATGATATTGGGTAGGGGCATGACGGAGATCGCTGCGTATGGGACCTGGAAGTCGCCGATTGGCGCCGCGGACGTGGCCACGGGGGGCGTGACGGTCTCGTACCCGTCCATCGCCGGGGGCGAGGTGTGGTGGCAGGAGCGGCGGCCGTCCGAGGGCGGCCGGTCGACGATCATGGCCGCGGCCGGCGCGGCGGCCGAGCCGAGGGAGCTGCTGCCCGCTCCGTGGAACGCGCGGAACCGGGTGCACGAGTACGGCGGCAAGTCCTACCTGGCGGTGCCCTCCGGGTCGCTGGCGGGCGGGTTCGACCTCGTCTTCGCCAACTTCGCCGACCAGCGGCTTTACGCGGCCGGCGGCGCCGTTGAGGCCGGCATCGAGCCGGTGCCGCTGACGCCCGCCGAAGGCGGCTTCCGGTTCGCCGACCTGGTGCTGTCCCCCGACGAGCAGGAAATCTGGTGCGTGCGCGAGACCGTGCTGCCCGCTGAGGGCGCGGACCCGCCCGCTGGCTTCCACGTCGGTGGCGGGATGACGGTGCGGCGCGAGATTGTCGCGGTCCCGCTCGGCGGCTCAGCCGCGGCCGACCCGGGCGAGATCCGGGTGCTGGTGTCCGGTGCGCAGTTCTTCGCGTTCCCAACGCCGTCCCCGGACGGCACCCAGTTGGCCTGGATCAGCTGGAACCACCCGAGCATGCCCTGGGACGGCACCGAGCTCCGGGTCGGGCCCGCCGCCGGCGGACTTGACGTCGCGGACGCGGCCCTGGTCATGGGCGGCCTGGAGGAGTCGGTGCTCGCCCCGCGGTGGCGCGACGACGCGACCCTGTACGTGATCTCCGACGCCACCGGATGGTGGAACCTGTACGAGGTGGCCGCGGCCGCCGGCGCGGCGCCACGGCCGCTGCACCCGCTGGACGAGGAGTTCGCCGAGCCGCTCTGGCAGCTCGGCGGCCGCCCGTTCGAGCTGCTCGGGGACGGGCGGCTGGCGGTCCTGCACGGTCTCGGCGAGTACCGTCTCGGCCTGCTCGACCCGTCGTCGGGCGAGCTGACCGACATCGACCTGCCCGGCTTCCGCACGCTCAACGGGGACCTCAGCGCTTCCGGGGACACGGTCGCCACCGTGGGCGGCGGTCCGCGGACCGCGTGGAGCGTGCTGCGGGTCACCGTCGGCGGGGACGTGGCGGTCATGAAGAAGGCAGCCGCCGCGGTCGACCCGGCCTACCTGCCGGACGCACTCCCGGTGCAACTCTCCAGCGGTGCGGACGGAGGCGTGGTGCACGCCATCGTCTACCCGCCCGCCAACCCGGAGCTGACCGGACCGGACGGAGAACTCCCGCCGTTCGTCGTGCACGTGCACGGCGGCCCGACGTCACACTCGTTCCCGGTCTTGTCACTGGAGAAGGCGTTCTTCACCAGCCGCGGCATCGGGATTATCGACGTGAACTACGGCGGGTCCACCGGCTACGGCCGCGAGTACCGCAACCGGCTGCGCGGCCAGTGGGGCATCGTCGACGTCGCCGACGCCTACGCCGCCGCCCTCGGCCTCGCCGCGGCGGGCCAGGCCGACCGGGCGCGGCTCGGCATCCGCGGCGGCTCAGCGGGCGGCTGGACCGCGCTCGCCGCGGTGACCAGCGGGCCGGCCCTGACCGGCCGCGATGAGGCGGTATTCGCCGCGGCCACCTCGTATTACGGCGTCTCCGACTTGCGGCCGTTCGTCACCGACACGCACGACTTCGAGTCCCGCTACCTGGACGGGCTGGTCGGCCCGCTGCCGGAGGCGGACGCACTGTACACCGAACGCGCCCCGGTCGGCCATGTCACCGGCCTGACCTGCCCGATCCTGCTGCTGCAGGGCCTCGACGACCCGATTGTGCCGCCCTCGCAGTCTGAGGCGATCGCCGCCGACCTGGCCGATCACGGCATCAGGCACGCGTACATCACGTTCGCGGGCGAGTCGCACGGCTTCCGCAAGGCGGAGACGGTCACCGCCGCCCTGGAGGCGGAGCTTGCCTTCTACGGCGAAATCTTCGGCTTCGTGCCGCCGGACGTCCCCCCGCTCGAGCTGTCGTAACTCGCCGGCAGGCCGGCGGCGGTCAGTGGGCTGAGTCAGCGTCGGTCAGCGAACCCGGTGCCGGTCAGCGGGCGAACTCGGTGGCGCGGGACTCACGGACGACGGTGACGCGAATCTGGCCGGGGTAGGTGAGCTCCTCCTCGACCTGCTTGGCGATATCCCGGGCGATCACCTGCGCCTGGATGTCGTCGACTTGCTCCGGCTTCACCATGACGCGGATCTCGCGGCCGGCCTGCATGGCGAAGACCTTCTCGACGCCCTCTTTCTCGGCCGCGATCTGCTCAAGGCGCTCCAGCCGGTGCACGTACATCTCCAGCGACTCGCGCCGGGCACCGGGGCGGCCGCCACTGATCGCGTCGGCCGCCTGGGTCAGCACCGCCTCGACGGTGCGCACCTCGACCTCGTTGTGGTGCGCCTCGATCGCGTGCACCACGTCGTCGGACTCGCCGTACTTGCGGGCGATCTCCGCGCCGATCAGCGCGTGGCTGCCCTCGACCTCGTGGGTGAGCGCCTTGCCGATGTCGTGCAGCAGCGCGCAGCGGCGCAGCAGCACCGGGTCAAGGCCGAGCTCGCTGGCCATCATGCCCGCGATATTGGCCGACTCGATAAGGTGCCCGAGCACGTTCTGGCCGTAAGACGTGCGGTAGCGCAGGCGGCCGAGCAGATCGACCAGCTCCGGGTGCAGGTCGGTAATGCCGAGGCTGGTCGTCGCGTCCTCGCCCGCCCGGCGGCAGATCAGCTCGATCTCCGCCACGGCCCGCTCGTAGGCCTCTTCGATGCGCTGCGGGTGGATACGCCCGTCGCTGACCAGGCGCTCCAGGGTCAGCCGGCCGATCTCGCGGCGGACCGGGTCGAAACAAGACAGCAGCACCGCTTCGGGCGTGTCGTCGATGATCAGGTTGACGCCGGTCACCGATTCGAAGGCACGGATGTTGCGGCCCTCGCGGCCGATAATCCGGCCCTTCATCTCATCCCCGGGCAGGTGCATGACCGAGACGACGGACTCGCTCGTCTGCTCCACCGCGACCCGCTGGATGGCGAGGGTGACGATCTTGCGGGCCCGCTTGTCGGCCTCGGCCCGCGCCGTCGCCTCGATGTCCCTGATGGACAGCGCGGCCGCCCGCTTGGCCTGGTTCTCGATGCTGCTGACGAGCTCGCTCTTCGCCTGGTCGGCGGTCAGCCGCGCGACCCGCTCGAGCTCCTTGCCCGCCTTGGCGTCGGCCTCCGTCAACGCCTTCGCCCGGTCCTCAAGCTCGGCTGCGCGCTGATCGAGAGCCTGGCCGCGCGCCTGGTGGCGACGGCTCTCCTCGTCCAGGCGCTGCTCGCGCTCACCGATCCGCTGCTCGCGCCGTTCCAGGTCGCCGCGGAGCTGGCGGATCTCCTCCTTGACGGCGCCGATCTCGTCCTCGACCTTTCGCCGGCCCTCAGCCGCCTGCAGTGCCGTCTGCTCGGCCGCCTCGGCGGCCCGGCTGAGCATCCGCTCGGCGTCGGACTGGGCCCGGGCCCGGGTCTGTTCCGCCTCGGACTGGGCCAGCCCGGCCACCTCCTGGGCGGCCCGCTGCTGCTCGGCTAGCTGCCCGGGACTCACCGCCGCCGCGGCGCGGGCCGGAAACCGGCGCAAGACAATGGCGAACGCGCCGAATGCGAGGACCAGGGCGAGCAGCCCGATCACCAAGAGCGCGTCTGCGCCGCTCACGGTCACCCCTTCCGTCCCTCACCGAACCATGGCGCTGTGCGTGAGGCGGCTCACCGTGGCCTACCGGGCGACCCATGAGGCCAGCACGGTTGAGGCCAGCGCGGCATCGGCCTGCACCCGTCTCGGGCTGTCCACCGCCCTTACCGTGCACTGGCCTTGCCGTGCGCTGACCCTACTGCGCGCTGGCCGTCTCGGGTCAGGCGTACGGGCGCCCGTCCGGCGCCAGATAACGCCTCATAGCCGTGAGGTTAAGCGTTGGTTATGGGGGTTGTCTACGCTATGCGTCACAAAACCGTGACCTACATAGTTATCCGCAAAGCCCCTGGTAGGACCATTATTGCAGCTCAGCCGTGATCCAGGCGTGCCTTCACCGTTATCAACAGCAGCCGTGGAAATTATCTTCACCTGGCTCGCAGCGTTCACCCACGACGGTGAGTCATGGAGCGCGCCGGAGCGTCAGCGAGACGGCCGGGTCATCCGACGCGTCACGGAGTCCGGTGAACGGCCCGGAGCACAGCAACGCGGCCGGTACGCCAGGGGTGACGTGGGTCCGCCTTCGCGGGTTGCGGGGTCAGTCTTATCAGGCGTCGAGGTCCGATTCGTCGAACGACGGCTCGTCATCTAGCGCCACGCGTTCCCCCTCGGCCTCCAATGCCTCACGGATCACCCGGAAGGCCACGCCAGCCGGATAACCGCGGCGGGCAAGCAGACCGGCCAGCCGCCGGGTCCGCTGCTCGGCGGTCAGCCCCCGGGTGGACGCCAGTTTGGCCTCGATGAGGCGCCGGGCGGCGGCCGCCTCAGACTCCGGGCTGAGCTGCTCGTCAATGGCGGCACGGATCTCGTCGGGAGCCACGCCGCGCTGCTTGAGTTCCGCGCTCAGCGCCCGTCCGGCCAGGCCGCGGCTGTGGTGCCGCGATTCAACCCAGGCGCGGGCAAACGCGGCGTCGTCAATCAGCCCGACGTCCTCGAACCGGCTGAGGACCTCGTTCGCCGCCTCGTCCGGGATGTCTTTGGCCCGCAGCGCGTCAGCGAGCTGTGACCGCGTCCGGGGCGCCATAGTGAGCAGCCGCAGGCAGATCTGCCGTGCTCGCGCCTCCGGGTCACGCGGGGGACCGTCCCCGCCCTCGTGCTGCTGCACGAGGGCGGGGTCCTGCCATCTGCTGCGTTTTTTCACAGGGGCGTGACGACCGGGGCCACCGGGACCGTGGCGTCGTTGTCCACGCGCGGGCCGACGCCGAGCTTCTCCTTGAGCTTCTTCTCGATGTCGTTGGCGATGTCGTCGTTGTCACGCAGGAAGTTCCGCGCGTTCTCCTTGCCCTGGCCGAGCTGGTCGCCGTCGTAGGTGTACCAGGCGCCGGCCTTGCGGACGATGCCCTGCTCCACGCCGAGGTCGATCAGGCTGCCCTCCCGGGAGATCCCGATTCCGTAGAGGATGTCGAACTCGGCGGTCTTGAAGGGCGGCGACATCTTGTTCTTCACGACCTTGACCCGGGTGCGGTTGCCGACCGCCTCGGTCCCGTCCTTGAGCGTCTCGATGCGGCGGATGTCCAGCCGCACCGAGGCGTAGAACTTCAGCGCCTTGCCACCGGTGGTCGTTTCGGGACTGTTGTGAACCATCACCCCGTCGACGAAGTAGTTGTGCAGACCTTCCACTTCGATGTCGAAGCGCCTCATCGAGCGGGTCGGCGGCTTCACGTGCACGTTCAGCACGCGCGCCGCGGCCAGCCGCTGGGTTTCTTCTGTGAACTGCGGCTCGACCGCGAACTGCCCGCGGAACCTCGGCAGCAGCTTGTAGTCCATCGACGGATGGACGTACGGAGCCACGAGCTTCTGGAACTTCTCTGAAGCGGCAGTGGTGAACCGGATAGCGCTCACCTGCCGGGCACCCTTGGTGACGAGCTGGACATCCAGCTTGCGGGTGTCACGCAGGTACCGCACAAGGCGGTCCCGCGAGCCGGGAGACATGGCCTCGACAACGATCTCGATCCGGCCGGTGCCTCCAGCTGTCCGCTGCTGCACCCCCTTGGAGCGGACGGTGAAGCTGCCGTCGTCCATGTACCAGACCGCCAGCGCCAGCGGTGTCAGGCTCTTCAGGTAATCCCAGGTGAGGTGCTTCTTCCCGTCACCGAAGTACACGGCATCGTGCAGCTCAGCCAGTTCCGCCAGCGGGGTGAAGTCCGCGAAGACCGCGCCCTTGGCATTGACCGTCCGCGAGTGACCGATATTGCCGAAGAGCGAGGTCTTCCAGTCGAGGTACTCGGCCTGCTTGGCGCCGTGTCCCATGCGGAACCGGGTGCCCGTGCGGTCGCGACGGTTCGGGGAAAGGTTCCCATCGCCCATGAGCGCGCCGAGGACGACCTGCAGCTGCTGGTCGCTGAGCAGGTGCTTCTCTGTGACCAGCACGCGGTCGCCAGCGATCAGCTCGCCTGCCTGGCGCCACCCGCCCGGCGTCCGGATGAGGTGGTTCTCGGTCGCCGCGAACTGCGCCCGCCCGTTCCCACCCGACTTGGCGACGGTGAACTGGAGGAACCGCTCGGCGTTGCCGTTGTCGAACCAGTTCACGATCTTGCGCGGAACCATACGGTCGGTCTCAGCGTCGTAGGACAGAACCTCGACGTCCAGCCGCTGGTTGACGATCTTGCCGATTTTCTCCTGCGTGCCGTCGGCCAGGGTGACGCGTGTCCCATAGGACATGCACCCGAACATCACACCGACCTTTTCCCGCAGCTGGTTGATGAAAATCGCTGTTGTTTTCGTCGAGTTGATGGCGCCGGTGAGCTTGCGCAGGGCCTGGGACATGAGACGGGCCTGGAGGCCGACGTGGCTGTCGCCCATCTCGCCCTCGATCTCCGCCTTGGGGACCAGGGCGGCCACCGAGTCGACGACTACGATGTCGACCGCGCCGGAGCGGATCAGCATGTCCATGATCTCCAGCGCCTGCTCACCAGTGTCCGGCTGGGAAACGAGGAGCGCCTCGGTGTCGACGCCGAGCTTCTGCGCGTACTCGGGGTCGAGGGCGTGCTCCGCGTCGATGAACGCGGCGATGCCGCCCCCCTTCTGCGCGTTGGCGACGGCGTGCAGCGCGAGGGTAGTTTTCCCGCTCGATTCCGGACCGTATATTTCGACGACGCGGCCGCGCGGCAGGCCGCCGATGCCGAGCGCCACGTCGAGGACGATCGACCCGGTGGGGATCACCTCGACCGGAACCCGCGTCTCCTCGCCGAGCCGCATGATCGAGCCCTTGCCGAACTGGCGCTCGATCTGCAGGAGCGCCGCCTCGAGCGCCTTGTCCTTGTCGCTCGCCCGGTCCGGGAGAGACATCTTGCTATTTGGTGCCATGGGGACTCCCTGTCGCTTGAATGCCTGAGTCAGGCTGGCTGCGACACTCGGCGCACTGTTTCGCGTTAGCACTGTTCCTACCGCTGGCACTGTGTCTGCCCTGACCACCGTGCCCGCTGTGACCACTGCGCTTGCCATGGCCACTGTGCTTGCTGCTAAAACTGCGCCCGCTGCCAACGCCGCACACGCTACGCGTCGCCACTGACATTCCCGGGTCGCGCCTAGTTGCCTGGCCGCCCCGCAGGGATACGCGCCGCGGGCACTGCGCCCCGACATTCATCACTATAGGAGAACGACTGTTCGATCACGGGCAAGACGCGCCGAAACGTTCGATCGATATATGGCCGACTGCTAGCGGAGCCGGTCAGGGACGTTAAAGGTGTCGCTGACCGCACGCCAGACCACCTTCGCGTCCTCGCCGTCGGCCAGCGCCTTGTTGACGGTGCGGCCGCCGAGGCGGGATATCACGAAGTCCTTGGCGACGCTTTCCGCGTACGTGTCACCGAACTGCTCGCGCATCCGTGTCCAGAACTCGGTCAGCCGCATCACTCCAGGCTACCGGGACAGAACCGGGGAACGCCGGCCCAGAGGAAGTTCTCAGCGCCACCGGGAGATAATCAGGACATTTAGAGCTGGTATGTCTTTGTGCCAGATGGGGAACTTTGTTGTGTAAGGGGCGCATGCAGCCAGCTGTCCGGCGCCGCGGAGCAGGAGTGAAATGTCCACGGAAGCCAGCGGAGACGGCAAGCCGGACGCCGTCGACCAGGCCGAGCAGGAACCAAAGGCCAGCGAGACTTCCAGCGCGGGCGAAATCCTGATGGCTGACACCGAGACGGACGAGGCCGATGAGTCAGCCGCCCCCGCCGCGGACGATGCGGCTGCCTGGTCTGACCGGGACGAGGCCGAAGAGGACGAGCAGGACGGCGAGGACCGCGAAGACGGCGAGTACTTCGAAGTAGTCGAGTACGACGAATATGAGTACGAGTACGACGCGGATGACGACGGGCGCGACCCGTCCGACCCGGATGCGCCGTCGGACCTGATCGAGCTCGCCGAGCCGGTCGAGTTTGACGAGCCCGCCACGCCGGGCCGGCGCCGGCGGTGGACCCGGCTGCTGGTGGCGCTCGGGTTCTTGATTGTGGCGGCGGCGATCATCGGCGGCGCGTTCGCCATCGTCGGCTCGGTCACCCACGGCTTCAAAAAGCCGGTGAAGATCACCTATAAGAAGTCCGCGGTGTTTTCGCTGAAGACCGGCGACTGCTTCGATCCCACCGGGCAGACCTACACCCTCATCTCCTGCGACGCACCGCACCAGGCCGAGGTGTTCGGCACCTTCACGCTGGCCGGCGGGAAGTGGCCGGGAACGACCGCGGTCGCGGCGGCGGCCAGCAGTGGCTGCGCGACCCGGCTCACCAGTTACCTGAACCCGCAGCTGGCGATCAGCCTCGGGTCCACCTACGTCTACCCGGACGCGACCGCGTGGCAGGCGGGGACGCGCACCGTGATCTGCGAGGTGCGGGCGACCAGCGGCGAGCTCACCGGGTCGGTCCGCGGCGCTTCGGCGACCGCGGGCTAGCAGCCGCCGGGCGGCCCGGGGACGCCCGGCCCGGCCTCGGGGTCGTCGATGATGCCGTAGCCGCCATTGCGGGTGACCGCGCCGAAGTGGACCAGGTACCAGTCGCCGCGCCAGGAGATCAGCGACGCGATCCCGAACGAGCGCATGACTCCGTTTTCCCGGTACACCATCCTCGATCCGGGGACGTGCCAGTAACCGATGCTGTTGTAGCAGGCGCCCGGGGGAATCCACTGCGCGTACTGCGCGGGAACGATGACTTTGCTCAGCGTCGCGCCCGGCTTGACGCTGCGGTGGACGGCGGCCAGGTCGAGGGTGAACTCGGACCAGAGCCGGTTCTCCCAGTCGGCGGCCGGGTCAGCGATGGCCTTGACCTGCTGGTACGCCTTCTCGGGGAAGAACGCGGGCAGCGCGTATTTCGGGTTGCCGGTGGTGACCGCCAGCCAGATGTCGTGCACGACGCTGGCGAAGGCGGCGTCGTCGGTGCGCGGCCGGACGGTGGTCTGCGGCAGGGCGGCGGCGCTGGGCGGAGCGACCAGCAGGGCGGCGGGCTGAGCGGGTGCGGGCTTAACCGGGGGCGTGGCCGCGGCCGGGGTGCTCGCGCCGCCGGTGTTCGCGCTCGGCGTGTTCGCTGTTGGCGTGTTCCCGGCCGCACCGCTCGCGCCCGGCGAACCGGCGCCGGCGCTGATCATCGGGCTTGTCGCTGCTTTCGTGGCCGAGCCCGAGGGTGCCACGGCGGGCCCGGCGGTGCAGCCTGCGATGGCGGTGAGCAGCGTGATTGCGGCGATGGCGGCCAAGACAGCGGGGCGCGGCGGCTGGCCGGCTACCCCTTTGCCCGGGCGTGTCATGAGAAAAGAAGTTAGCCGGCCCGCACCGCCCCGGTCCCCGGGCGGCGGACATCGCCGTGGACTGGAATGTCGGCGGCTGGAGGCAAACTAGTGGGATGGCACGGGAAAGACCAGGGCCGACGGGTAACGCCGACCCGGTGAGCAGCGCCGCCGCGCTTGACGGCTTCTCGACCGCGACACGGGCGTGGTTCGAGGGCGCCTTTGCCGTGCCCACCCAGGCGCAGGCGCAGGCCTGGCGGGCCATCGGCCAGGGCGATGACACGCTGGTCATCGCGCCTACCGGGTCAGGCAAGACGCTCGCCGCGTTCCTGTGGGCGATCGACCGGCTGGCGGCCGCGCCGGTCCCCGCGGACCGCAAGCGACGGACGCGGGTGCTTTACGTGTCGCCGCTGAAGGCGCTGGCGGTGGACATCGAACGCAACCTGCGCTCACCGCTCACCGGAATCAGGCAGGCGGCGCAGCGGCTGGGGCTGCCGGAACCGGACATCCAGGTGGCGGTGCGGACCGGGGACACCGCGACGGAGGAGCGGCGCAAGCTCGCGACGCACCCGCCCGACATCCTCATCACCACCCCGGAGTCACTGTTCCTGCTGCTCACCTCGCAGGCGCGGGAGACGCTGCGCGGCGTGGAGACGGTGATCGTGGACGAGATCCACGCCGTCGCCGGGACCAAGCGCGGTGCTCACCTGGCGCTGTCACTTGAACGACTTGACGCGCTGCGCGGTGCCTCCGCTGACAACGCTGATAACGGGGCCACTCCCGGCAACGGGGCCTCCGCTGGGACCGATGCCTCCGTCAGCAGGACCGGGGCCGGCCCGGGCCGGGCACAGCGGGTCGGCCTGTCGGCCACCGTGCGGCCGCCGTCGGAGGTCGCCTCGTTCCTGGGCGGGCAGCGGCCGGTCACGGTCGTGGCGCCCGCCAGCACGAAGCAGATCGAGGTCGAGGTCGTCGTCCCGGTCGAAGACATGCGGGACCTGTCCGACGCGCCGATGACGCCGGGCAGCCCGCCCGGGGCAGGTGATGATGACCCGGTGCCGCGCCGGTCGATCTGGCCGCATGTCGAGGAGCGGGTGCTTGACCTGATCCAGGCGCACCGCTCCACGATCGTGTTCGCCAACTCGCGGCGGCTCGCGGAGCG
>Ga0302314_10019529_pt1 | contig 11249 bp, 11 predicted proteins | sample III_Palsa_N2_3_FD_200533 | JGI IMG/M metagenome (GOLD analysis project Ga0302314, IMG submission 200533) | Peat permafrost microbial communities from Stordalen Mire near Abisko, Sweden - III_Palsa_N2_3 | ecosystem: Environmental > Terrestrial > Soil > Palsa > Peat permafrost | place: Sweden... | reverse complement strand
GTCGGTCTTGGTCGATGCGCCGCATCGACCTGCGCCCGACGCCTGCCGTGTCGTCAGTTTTTCTCCCGCGCCAGCGGCGGGAGTGTGAGAAATGCGGGCTGGTCATCGGTCCGGCAGGCTCAGCGGGCGGCGGCGCGCTTGGCCAGTTCGGCCTCGACCAGCTTGCCGACCAGGTCGGGCATCTTGGTCGTCGCGGTCCAGCCGAGCAGACGCTCGGCCTTGGCCGGATTGCCGACGCTGAGCGAAATATCGGACGGCCGCATGAAGGCCTGATCGCTTTCGACATGGCTGCGCCAGTCGAGGCCGAAGCAGCGGAAGGCGGCCTCGACGAAATCCTCGAGCTTGGAGGCGACGCCGGTGGCGATGACGAAATCCTCCGGCTGGTCGTGCTTCAGCATGCGGGCCATGGCATCGACATAGTCTTCCGCCCAGCCCCAATCGCGGGCGAGATCGAGGGCGCCGAGGGTCAGCCTGTCGGTCTTGCGCTCGGCGATATCGGCGGCGCCGCGCACGATCTTCTGGGTGACGTAGCGGGTCGGCCGAAGTGGCGATTCGTGATTGAACAGCACGCCCGAGCAGGCGAACAGATTATAGGCCTCGCGATAGTTAGCGACGGCCCAGAACGCGGCTGCCTTGCCGACGGCATAGGGGCTGCGCGGCTGGAACGGCATGGTCTCGTCGGCGGCCACGCCGGTATTGCCGAAACATTCGCTGGAGGACGCGTTGTAGAACCGCGTCTCCAATCCCAGAAAGCGGATCGCCTCCAGGATGTTGATGGTGCCATGCATAATGCTGTCGATCGTCTCGACCGGCTGCTGGAACGACAGGCCGACCGAGGATTGGGCGGCGAGATTGAAGATCTCCGACGGCCGGATTTGCTGGATGATCTGGGCGACACTGCGGAAATCCTGCAGCGTCGCCGAATGGACGCGGACCTGGTCCAGAATGCCGAGCGCGCGCAGGCCGCCGAAGGCGCTGCCTTCGACATCGCGCGACGTGCCGTGGACGATGTAGCCCTGGGCCAGCAGCAGCTTCGCCAGGTAGGCGCCGTCCTGACCCGAGATGCCGAAGATGAGGGCGGAACGATTGCCCGACGTCATGATTGCGGCCTCGGCGCCGAACGCACCGTCGTGACATGTTTTGTCAAATTTTCTCCGCAGGCAGGCTCTGATCGGTTCGCTTCGCCACCATAGCCGAATTGACGTTCAACGAAAGGGGCGCTGCCGATTTGCTGGGTTCATGCCAAAGAATCGGCGAAAATGATGAGATGGTGTCCGGAAGGATTCGTCCGGTGCGCCGGTTCAAAACACAAATGATGAGTCGTTGTTCCGGCAGATCGCGGTAAATCAGTAAATTCCGATTCAATATTTTGATCTGATTGCCTTGATATTTCGAAATATTGCTCGTGTCGCGGAGTTGCCGGTTTCTGGTTCTGGTTTGTGCGGGTATGGGTGGCGGCGGATCGATTTGCGGTGCAAGATGTAACTGTCATAAAATGTTGCCCGGCAAGCAACGGACGCCATTGAATGGCGTTGGTGCAGCGGGTGAAAACGGGAGACGGCTCAGGCTGTGGCAGTTGAAACAGCGAATACCCCGATCGGAGGCTTCAACTGGCGCTCGCGCGTCCATGAACTATGGCGCCTCTTGCCGAGCGAACCCCGCCGCGCGGCGCTCTACACGCTGACCTCCATGCTGGCGCCGCGACCGCGCCACGACGCCATCGGCGGCACGCCGGTCACCGTTGCGGGCCTGATGCGCAGCACCACCGGGATCGGCGAGGGCGCGCGACTGTGCCTGGCCGCCCTCAAGGCCTTGGACATCAAGCCCGCCAGCCTCGATTTCAGCGAGCGTCTGGACCTGGCCGACATGCCGGGCGGCGACCGGATGCTGCCGTCGCTGGCCGGTGCGTCCGGCGGCTCCATGATCGTGCATATCAACGCGCCCTATCTGCCGCTGGCCCTGCTGGCGATGGGGCGGGCGGCGACGCGCAGCAAGCGCGTCATCGGCTATTGGTCGTGGGAACTGCCGCGCATTCCCGAAAGCTGGCGGGTCGGCTGCCCCTTCGTCCACGAGATCTGGGTGCCGAGCCGCTTTACCGCGAAGGCGGTCAGCGCCGAGGTCGACGTGCCGGTCCATATCGTGCCGCATCCGATGCTGCCGATGCCGTCCAAGCAGTTCGACTGGCGGCAACGGCTGGGCATCGGCGCCGACGCGCTGGTCGTCGCCACGATCTTCCACATGGGATCGTCCTTCGCCCGCAAGAACCCGCTGGGCGCGGTCGAGGCGTTTCTGGGGGCCTTCGGCAACGACAGAAGGGCCCATCTGATCGTCAAGATGAACGACGGCAGTGTCGCACCCGAGCTTCGGGCCGCGCTGCTGGCGGCGATCGGCAACCACCCGAACATCCATCTGATCGAGCATAAGCTGACCGAACAGGATATGGCCGATCTGCTGCGATCCATCGATATTCTGCTGTCGCTGCATCGGACCGAGGGTTTCGGTCTGCCGCTGGCGCGGGCGATGCAACTGGGCAAGCTGGTGATCGCGACCGGCTGGTCGGGCAATCTCGATTTCATGCATCGGGACAATTCGATGCTGGTCGATTATTCGCTGATCCCGGCCGAAGACCCGCAGCAGACCTACGATTATCACGACATGGATTGGGCCGACCCATCGGTCGAGCATGCCATCGTCTGCCTGCGGGAAGCGGCGGCCAGCCCGGGTTTGCGGGCGAGTTTGGGGGCGCGCGCGGCGCAGGATATCCAGCGTCAGTTTGGGCTCGACAGTTGGTCGGGCACCGAGCATCTGCGGCGCCTGGCCTCGGTCGACCGCTGCCGGGCGTGAAACCAGGGTGGGACCGTTCCGGTCCCACCCTCCTTCGGCGTCAGGCTTCTTCGATCTTGGCGACGGCCTTGGCGGCCGCGCGGCGGTCGCTTTCCAGATCGGCGATCATGGTCCAGGAATCCATCGACTGCAGATATTGATAGATCGGCAGCAGATCGCCTTCCTTGCGCCAGCGCAGGAAGATGTTGTTGGCGACCTTGTCGATCTTTTCCGGATCGAGCGTCAGGAAATTGTCGATCCGGAACTTGCTGCCGTCCTGCAGCAGCAGTTCGACGCCGCGCGGCGACAGCAGGCCGGCCTGGGCAATGGTCTTGCCGAAGGCGATCGTCGCCATCATGCCGGCGCGGAACTGGTTGGTCAGCTGCACGATCCGATCGAGCAGCGGGGTCGGCTGGCCGTCGGCGAACAGCGCCTCGCCCTGGTCGCCGAGCGACGTGGCCGTCGGGTCGATCACGACCGAGATCTCGTCCGAATCCTTCCTGACCGGCAGCAGGATGAACGGATAGGTGTGGACGGCGCCCGGGATGTAGCTGCGCCAGCGCCACTTGCCCTCGTCATCGACCATCAGGTTGGTGTTCTCGCGCAAACCGACCACCGCGAACGGCATCGGCACTTCGCCGGCACTGAAGATGATCGGATATTGGCGCGCGACGAAGCGAAACTCGGCGATCGTGATCGGGATCAGGTGCGTCTTGGCCGCGAAGGCGTAGCCGGCCTGCGTATCGAACTTCATGTCGGCGTGCAGTTGCCGGTCCAGCGTAATCAGCTTGTTGAAGAACATCGGCCGGACCGTCGTCTGGCTCCCGGTGTTCTGTGTCTGCTCCGTCATCCCTTGCCGTCCCCAAAACTTTGGTCTCGCTCCTCCAGATCGGGAGCGTCGCGCAGATTGCGCGGACCGCGGCGGCAGTCAACAGGGGAATGTGTCAGCCGAGCGCCTGAACCGCCCGGCCCAGGCCGATCAACCCCGGATCCTGGATGCCCAGCCGGTCGAGCTCGGCCAGGGTCCGTTCCAGATAGTCGCGATTCGAGCCGCGCTGCCCGTGGGCCGTGGCGATGCGGCGGGCGGTCTCCTCGGTCGAGAGCCTGCCGGCATAGGCCGCGTGCGCCAGGTCGACCACGAAGGTCAGCGCCTCGATCTCATGGCCGTCGTCCGTGCGCGCGATCACCCGGCGCGGCACATAGCCGTCGGCCAGATCCATCTCGCGGCGCCAGAGATAGTCGAGAATCGAGGCCTTGTGGCGGTCCTGCGCCTGGATCAACAAGCCGCGGCACCGGCCGCCGGGTGTCAGTCCCACGACCAGACCCGGCCGCTCCGCCGTGCCGCGGTGGCCTTCCGAGCGGACACAGAAGGTGCGGGCATAGCCCTCGATCCAGGCCGGCTGGATCGCCTCGTGCGGGAAGCCGGGATTCCACATGAGCGAGCCATAGCCGAACACCCAGAGCGGGCCTTCGGGAACCGGCGGGGCCGGGGGCGCCGGCGCGTGTTCGGACCAGAGCATCAGGCGCGGGCGCCCGAATTGACCGCCCAGACGCCGGCGGCGGCGAGCGCCATGCCGACCAGCGCCAGCGGGCTCAGCATCTCGCCGAACAGCAGATAGGCCATGACCGCGGTCACCGCCGGGGTCAGGTAGAACAGGCTGGAGACGCGCGAGGCGGCGCCGTGGCGGATCAGATAGAACAGCAGCATGCTGGCGCCGACCGACAGCACGATCGCCAGCCACGCGATGGCGAAGATGAAGCGCGGCGACCAGGTGATGGTCGCCGGCTCGAACGCCAGGGCGGCCGGCGCCATCGCCAGGCCGGCGACGGCGTTCTGGATCACGATGGTCGCGCGCAGATCGGCGCCGGTGCAGAACCGCTTCTGATAGAGCGTGCCGATGGTGATGCCGACCATGGCGACGATGGTGATGCCGGCCGCACCCAGCCGGTCGCGGTCGAACAGGGCCGGATTGACCACGACCAGCGCCACGCCGACGAGGCCCAGCGCCAGGCCCAGCCATTGGCGCGGCCGGATCGTCTCGCCCAGCACCAGGCCAGCCAGTGCCGCCGTGAAGACCGGCTGCAGCCCGACGATCAGCGCCGAGATGCCGGCGGGCACGCCGCGGGAAATGCCGATGAACACGCCGCCCAGATAGGTGAACTGCATCAACAGCCCGACGATCGCGACATGCAGCATGAGGACAGGGCGCGGCCACCGCGCGCCCGCCAGCATGGCAAGCGGCAAGGTCAGCGCGGCGACAGCCAGGAAGCGCACGGCCAGGAACGTCATCGGGCCGGCATAGGGCAGGCCGAGCTTGGCCCCGATGAAGCCGGTCGACCACAGCAGCACGAACAGGACGGGGGCCGCGCGCTGCATGGGCGAGGCGGGCAGGGCAACGGTCGGCGGCGCAACGGTCATCCATCGATCCCGAACGGCAAAGCGACGGTCAGCTTTGCGCGGGCAACCCGGCCGCCGCAATCACCGGCTGTGCCGGGCCGCCATGTGCCGGACGCGGGACGACCCGGGCGACGATCCCGGAAAATTGACTGCTGTCCTGGCGTGTCCGCTGTAGGTTGGATGGCAACCAGCCGGAGATTACCCATGGCACCGCCGTCCCGCCCCAAATCCTATGACAAGAAGGTTGCCCTCGTGCTCCAGGGCGGCGGCGCGCTCGGCAGCTATCAGGCCGGCGTGTACGAGGCGCTGGCGGCGTCGGACTATCCGCCCGACTGGGTCGCCGGCATCTCGATCGGCGCCATCAACGCGGCACTGATCGCCGGCAACGCGCCCGAGGACCGGGTCGATCGCCTGCGCGCCTTCTGGGACGAGATCACCACGCCGAAGCCGCTTTGGCCGGGCGTCAGCCTGCCGGCGGCGCTGGACACGCCCAGCCTCAGCGCCGTCCATGCCCTGCTGTTCGGCCAACCCGGCTTCTTCGCACCGCGGCCGCCGCTGAACTGGCTGTTTGGCGGCCATCCGACCAGCTACTACGATACCGGCGCGCTCAAGGTCACGCTGGAGCGGCTGGTCGATTTCGATCGGATCAATGCCAAGGAGATCCGCTTCAGTGTCGGCGCGGTCAATGTGCGCACCGGCAATTTCGCCTATTTCGACAATGAAGAGATCGCGATCCGGCCGGAACATGTCATGGCGAGCGGCGCGCTGCCGCCAGGGTTTCCGCCGGTCGAGATCGACGGCGAATTCTATTGGGACGGCGGGCTGGTCTCGAACACGCCGCTGCAATATGTGCTGGATTACGTGCCGCGCCGCAGCCGCCTGACGTTCCAGGTCGATCTGTTCAACGCCCGCGGCCCGGTGCCGACCGATCTGGAGGCAGTCGGCGAGCGCGACAAGGACATCCGCTATTCCAGCCGAACCCGGGCCGGCACCGACATGTTCCGCACCATGCATGACGTGCGGCACGTCATTAACGACCTGCTGGAGCGCCTGCCCGAGTTGCGCGACAGCCGCGAGGGCAAGTTCCTCTACGAGTTCGGCTGCGTCACCACGATGGATATCGTCGAGCTGATCTATCGGCCTGCCAAGGTCCAGGGCCCGACCAAGGATTACGAGTTCGGCCATACCACCATGCGCGCCCGTTGGGCCGACGGTCTGTCGAACGCCAGGGAAACGCTGGAGGCCTCGCCCTGGCTGGCGCCGATGCCGCCCGAGATCGGCGTCAGGACCTTCGATGTGCCGGGCGCGATGATCAAGCAGACGCTGCCCGTGAAGCTCTGAGCGATGCTGTCGTCGTAACCATCGACCGGGCCCGGGAACGCGGGTATAACCCGCGCCCATGTTCCGTTTCCGCTCCAAGCTCGCCCTCGGCGTCGCGACCGTCGCCGTCCTCGCAGCATTCTATTCTGCCGGATGGCTGTTCTTTGCCCATCGGACCCGGGTGGTGGTCGACGCCTATATCGCGCGCCAACATGATCGGGGCATGAACCTGTCGGTCGCGAGCCAGTCGATCGACGGCTTTCCGTTCTGGATCGCGGTGCGCCTGACCGGGATCGTTGCCGACGGGCTGCCCCATGTGCCCGACGGCCGCGTGACCGTGCCCACGGCGACGGCCTGGGCCCGGCCCTGGCACCTCGACTCCTGGCGGTTCTCGCTTGCGCGCGGCGGCACCATCGACGGCCCGCAAGGCCATATCGGGTTCGATCTGCTGGGCGGCCATGCCAGCGCCGTGCTCGGCCCCGGCGCCACGCCGGGCGGGGATCTGGCCGATCTGCATGTCGACAATATCGTGCTCAGCCAGGGCGACCGGGTGCTGAAGGCGGCCCGCGCCGGCGTGACGCTGCGCCTGCCGCCGGAAGCACCCAAGGCGCATGAGGAACCGTTGTTTTCCGCGACGCTGGAGGCCCATAAGGTGACGCTGCCGACCGCAGTCGATCCGCTTGGCCCGGAAATCGATCACCTGATGCTGGACGGCACCTGGCGTGGGCCCCTGCCGCCCGGCAAGCTCGCCGCCGCGCTTGCGGCCTGGCGCGACGATGGCGGCACGATCGAGCTGCAAGGCATCGATCTCGGCTGGGGGCCGCTCACCGTCAATGCCGACGGCACGCTGGCGCTCGACAAGGACATGCAGCCGCTGGGCGCGTTCAGCGCCCGCATCATGGGCTATGACGCGATCCTGGACGCGCTGATCGCCAGCGGCCGTATCCACCAGAACGAGGCGTCGCTCGCCCGCATGGGCCTGTCGATGATGGCCCAGCATGGCGCCGACGGCACACCGCAGCTGAAGACGCCGGTGACCGTGCAGGACGGGGCTTTGTTCATGGGCCCGGCGCGGCTGATGAAGGTGCCGAAGGCGGTTTGGTGAGGGGCGGGGTGAGGTCGGGGCGCTGTCGGGCGATCGACGCCGGCCGGGTAGGATGGGCAGCGCGGTCCGTATGGTTTTGGGGTTTGGCAAGCGACAGCGGGCGTTAAGACGTGCCGAGCTGAGCCGGAATTGGCAGCGATTTCACCATGCGATAGTTGTGGATAGGAACGCCGTTGATGGTGAAATCATTTCGCTGCTCAACGGCAAATCCCTTGCGTTCGAACAACCGCCTCGCCGCCTCGCTCGCTTCGACAAAAAGAAACTCAATACCATGATCGTTGGCAGCGCTTTCGAGCGCGTCATACAGCGCCGATCCTATGCCGGTGCCGACCATGTCTGGCCGACAATAGAGATGATCGATGTGCCCATCTCTTTCTAAGTCGCCATAGGCTATTGGGCTGCCAGCATCGTCTACCGCAACGAGGAAGACGCGACCATCCTGGGCGCGGCGGATAAATTGAGCGGGATCAGGAACTGTCGGACTCCAGGCCGAGACCTGCTCGCGCGAGTAGTCCTGGAGCCCCGCCTGATGCACCGAGGCATGAAACAGGGCAGCCAGCGGCACTGAATCAGCGGCCTGAAACGGGCGAATAAGCATAACAGCTACATCCTGTCACAAGGCTGCTTTGGAGCAATATACCAAGCTGGGGATGCCCGTGACGGGTCGAAACCCGCTACCGCCCAACCTGATCGAACGTCTGCCCCCTTACGCCTGCTTCGCCTCGATCACGCTGCGGCGGATCTCTCTCGCGCGGGTGAAGCGCTCGTGCAGGAAATCGCCTTCGCCGCGGCGGATCGCCCGCTGCAGCGCGAACAGGTCTTCGCTCAGGCGCTGCAGCATCTCCAGCACCGCCTCGCGGTTGTTGAGGAAGATGTCACGCCACATGGTCGGGTCGGAGGCGGCGATGCGGGTGAAATCGCGAAAGCCGCTGGCCGAGAATTTGACCACTTCGGACTTGATGTCGTCTTCCAGATCGACCGCGGTGCCGACGATCGTATAGGCGATCAGATGCGGCAGGTGCGAGGTGATGGCCAGCACCTTGTCGTGATGGTCCGCATCCATCTCCTCGACGTCGCTGCCGATGGCGTGCCACAGCGCGCCGACCGCGTCCACCGCCGCGCGGTCGGTCTCGGGCGCGGGGGTCAGGATGCACCAGCGGCCCTCGAACAGGCTGGCGAAGCCGGCGCCGGGGCCGGATTTCTCCGTGCCGGCGATCGGATGGCCCGGCACCAGATGGACATGGGCCGGCAGCAGCGGCGCCAGATCGCGCAGCACCACCTGCTTGACCGAGCCGACATCGCTGACGATCGCCCCGGCCTTGAGCGCCGGCGCGATGATGCGTCCGATCTCGGCATAGGTTGCGACCGGCGTCGCCAGGATGACCAGGTCGGCATCGTGCACGCCGGCGGCCAGGTCGCCGGTGATCTCGTCGGCCAGGCCCAGCGCCAGGATCTCGGCGCGTGCGCCCGCGTCGCGATCGACCGCGACCAGCGTCTGGGCCAGCCCATGCTGCTTGATCGCCCGGCCGAGCGACGACCCGATCAGGCCGAACCCGACGATCGCGATCCGGTGGAAGCTCACCGGCCGAAGAACTGGCTGAGCGCGTCGACCACGAGCTTCATGTCCTCGCCCGTGCCGATGGTGATCCGGAGGGCGGCGGGCAGGCCGTAGCCGCCCATCTTGCGGACCAGGATGCCGCGCGACTTCATGTATTCCCAGGCCGCATCGGCATTCTGCGCGGGGGCGTCCGGGAAATGGGCCAGGATGAAATTGCCGACGCTGGGCGTGACCGTGACGCCGAGAGCCGTCAGCCGCTCTACGGTCCAGGGCAGCCATTTGTCGTTGTGCGCGCGGCTGCGCTCGGCGAAATCCAGATCCTCGAGCGCGGCCACGGCGGCGGCCTGGCCCGCGGCATTGACGTTGAACGGGCTGCGGATGCGGTTCAGCACGTCGGCGATGTTGTCGGGTGCATAGGCCCAGCCGACGCGCATGCCGCCCAGCGCGTAGATCTTGGAGAAGGTGCGGATCATCACCGTGTTGGTCGACCGCCGCACCAGCTCGATGCCGGGCTCGTAGTCGTGATGCACGACATATTCGGCGTAGGCGGCATCGATCACCAGCACGACATGGGCCGGCAATCCTGCATGCAGGCGCGAGATCTCGGCCGCCGACAGATAGGTGCCGGTCGGGTTGTTCGGGTTGGCGACGAACACGAGCTTGGTGCGCTCGGTCACGGCGGCCAGCATCGCATCCACATCGGTGGTGAGATCGCTTTCCGGCGCCACGACCGGCGTGGCGCCGACGCTCTTGGCCGCGATCGGGTACATGAGGAAGCCGTGCTGGCTGTAGAGCACCTCGTCGCCCGGGCCGGCATAGGCGCGCGTCAGCAGGCTGATCAGCTCGTCGGAGCCGCTGCTGCAGACGATGCGCTCGGCCTCCAGGCCGAAGCGCGCGGCGAGCGCCGTGCGCAGCGCGGTCGAGCCGCCGTCCGGATAGCGATGGATCTCGGCCGCGAGCGCCTTATAGGCCTCGATCGCCTTGGGGCTGGGCCCGAGCGCGCCTTCGTTGGAGGCGAGCCGGATCACCCGGTTGACCCCCGGCACCTTGGATTCGCCGCCGACATAGGGCGCGATGTCGAGCACACCGGGGCGGGCGGCGGGCTGGGTGGTCTCGGAAATGCTATCGGTCACGGGAATGGCCTCTTCGAAGCGAATTTTGGTCCGGCACTCAGGCGCGGGGCGTGGTCACGAATGGCTCGGCATAGCCGCCCAGATGGGAGACGCGGTCGATCGGCTCGCCCAGCTGCGCCGACAGATCGGTCAGGCGTACGTCGTCGGGGGCGACGGCGCCATGCAGCTCGGCCAGGGCCAGGCACAGCCCGTCGCTCGACCAGGCGGCGAGCAGGTCGCACTGAAAACCGGCGGCATTCAGGCAGGATTGCAGCCGCGCACGGCTGATCTGGGCCGGGATCTCGACGACGATGAACGAGCGGTCACAGGTATTGGGCTCGACCGGCTGGCAGGCGATGGCGACGGCATCCCGGCCGGCGCGCGCATTGCCGCGGCCGGCGAAGGGCAGGCGGCCGATGATGCGCGGCGCGTTGGCGTCGCGCGACATCAGCTGCCGCCACCAGGGATCGGCCTCGTCTTCCGACGGCATCGGCAGCACGCCGATCGTGGCCGACCGGTCGGTCACCGCGCGGATGACCTGGCTGATCGTGCTGAACGGCGTCATCTGCACCTGGCTGCCATACTGGTCGCGCGCGATGTCCCAGGCGCCCGGCTGATCGTCGGGGGCATAGACCGCGACGGCCAGCGGCTGCTGCAGGGCGGTGATCGCCGTGATGATCTCGCGCCAGATGCGATGGACGGCGCCCAGCGGGAACGGCCCGCGATGGCGGGCGGCCAGGCGGCGGAAAATCGCCGCTTCCCGCGCCGGCTGGATCACCGAGGCACCGCTCTTGCTTTTGCGGCCCCGGATCTCTTCGACGAGGCTGGTGCGTTCGATCAACAGATCGTGAATCTGATCGTCGATCCGATCGATCCGATTTCTCAAACTATCGAGGGTGGTCTCTGAAGCCATGATGGACGGTCAAACAACCA
>Ga0302314_10019527_pt1 | contig 11250 bp, 9 predicted proteins | sample III_Palsa_N2_3_FD_200533 | JGI IMG/M metagenome (GOLD analysis project Ga0302314, IMG submission 200533) | Peat permafrost microbial communities from Stordalen Mire near Abisko, Sweden - III_Palsa_N2_3 | ecosystem: Environmental > Terrestrial > Soil > Palsa > Peat permafrost | place: Sweden... | reverse complement strand
GGGCTGCCGTGGGTGGCGTCCAACACCGATCTGACCATTCCGACCGCGCGCGGTACCGCTCCCGGCAACGGGACGCTGGTCGCTGTGGTGCGGACGGCCACCGGGGCGGAGCCGAAGGTCGCGGGCAAGCCGCTGCCGCCGATGCACCGGGAGACCATCATCCGCACCGGCGCCAAGCATCCGCTGGTGGTCGGCGACCGGCTGGACACCGACATCGAGGGCGCGTTCAACGGCCATGTCGACAGCCTGCTGGTCTTCACCGGGATCAGCAGGCCGGAGGAGCTCCCCACGGCGCCGCCGCAGCACCGGCCGACCTACCTGGCGGCCGACCTGCGCGGCCTGCTGCGGGTGCAGCCGGAGCTGGTCGCCGGTGACGACGGCTCGCAGAGCTGCGGCGGCTGGACGGCGACGGTGCGCGACGGTGTGCTGGAGTTCGGGGACGAGCGCGGCGAGGACCCTTACGACGGCCTGCGGGCGCTGTGCGCGGTGGCCTGGGCAGCGGCGGACGCGGCGGAGGGTGACGCCGGTGGGGACTCGGGCGGGGACGCCGGTGCTGAGCTGCCGAACTGGCGCAAGGCACTGACCGAGCTCGGGCTCTGACGACTCAGAGCAGCTTGCGCAGCTGGAGCAGATCGCGCAGGCCGGCCTCCAGCTTGACCCGTCCGGACGCCCAGGCCGAAGCGAAGTTGAGCCGCCCGCCGACCAGTGCCACCAGGTCGTCGCCGGTCATGGCGAGCCGGATCTGGGCCCGTTCGCCCGGCTTGCCGGTGCTCTGTGTGATGTCCTGGATCCGGCCGTCCCTGAGGCGTCCGGAGAAGGTCACGTCGAGGTCGGTGATCCAGCAGGTCAGCGAGCGGTCCATGGCGGCGGCGCTGCGGACGTCGCCCTGCGCCTTGCCGAGGTTCTCACTGAGCTGGGTCAGTGCCGCCCGGCACTCGGCGGGGTTGGCCATGGCGCGGTGTGCTCCCGTTGCTGCGGATGGTGCCGTTGAGGGCTCTGGTCCCTGCGACGCTACCGCAGCGGGGGTGCCCGGCGCGGATGGCTGGTGTGGAATGGCCAACACCGACCGGCACATGGAAGGTGGGTGATGGCCGTCGGCCCGCGACCCCGCCCGCCATGTGCCGGTCGGTGTTAGCGGTAGCGTCTTGGTGGGACGGTCCCACGGGCACGACGGGAAGCGGGAGAGGAAGGGCCGGATGCGCGACATGCTGCGTGACTACCTCAAGTTGGCGGCCGGAGCCGCGCTGGGAGCGGCAGAGGAGGTACGGCGCCTCGCCGAGTCGGGCGCCCGAGAGCTGCTGGAGCGGTCCGGGGTGGACCCCGAGGAGTTGCGGTCCCGCGTGCCCGAGCCGGTTCAGTCGCTGGCGGAGGAGGTCGTGGCGGTCGGCCGGAACAATTCCGAGCTGCTGCTCGGGCTGATTCGCTCGGAGGCGGAGAAGGCCTGGAGCCGGGTCGGCGACGGCATGGTCCAGGTCGGTGTGGTGCTGGAACTGCTGGAACGTCAGGTGCGGCACCTTCAGGGCGGTGACGACGAGGACGCCCCGGCTGCGGACGAGCCGGCGACCGGGCCCGCCGGACCGGCTGAGCCGCGTACGGCGAGACCGAAGCCGCCGGCCTCGCGCGCCGAGCAGGCGTTTCCGGCCCCGGGGCGGGCCGCCGCTCCACGGTCTGCGCCGCGCCCGGTGCGGGTGGTGGTCGACGAGGACGGGGCCACCGACGCGGCCGAGGCCGCTGCCGCAGCCGCCGCCCGACGGCGGGCATCCGTCCCGGGCCTGCGGAAGGCCGCCGCCAAGAAGACGTCACCGACCTCGGCGCGGACCCTGACCCCAGGGGATACCCCGGGGGCGAAGCTCCCGGCGAAGAAGGCACCGGCCGAGAAGAAGGCGGCGACCGCGAAGAAGGCGGCGACCAGGGCGGCGAAGAAGGCGCAGCCGACCCAGGCCGTGCCCCCGGTGGCCGCCTCCGCCGGGAAGCCCCCGGTGAAGAAGCAGACGGCGGCGAAGAAGGCCCCCGCGGCGAAGAAGACCGCCGCGCGGCGGTCCGGTGCTGCGGTCACTGAGGCTGCGGTCACTGAGGCTGCGGTCACTGAGGCTGCGCCGGTGCGGAGTGCTCCGGAGCCGAAGAAGGCCGCCCGGAAGAGCACGGCACGCAAGGCCGCGCCCGGAAAGCCCGAAGCCCATGCCTGACCCGATCCCCGCGGCCCCGCCCGCCCCCGTCGCCGGACCGCCCGGTATCCCCACCCCGGCGGCAGCTTTCGCGCCCCCGCGCCCCACCCCTGGTCCTCGACCGGCTCCCCCGTCCGGGGCGTCGGTGTCCGCCGCCGAGGCGGCTGGGGCGGGGCCGGTGCTGGTGGGTGAGACCGGGGTGGAGGCGGTGGACGCGGCGCTGGGGCGGTTGGAGGAGTTGGCGGACGTTCCGGCCGAGGGGCAGGCGGCGTTCTTTGAGAGCATTCACGAGCAGCTGCGGCAGACGCTGGCGTCACTCGACCAGCCGCACCCCTAGCCGCCGGCACTGTCGTACCCGATACCGGTCCCGATTTCGCAGGAGCTGAACCGCACGTGGCAGTCGCACGACGCCGTCTGGACGCCGAACTCGTCCGCCGCAAGCTGGCCCGGTCGCGGGAGCACGCCAGTGAGCTGATCGCCGCCGGGCGGGTCAGCGTCGGCGGGGCGACGGCGACGAAGCCCGCCACCCAGGTGGAGACCTCCGCGGCGGTGGTGGTCAGCAAGGACGACAACGACCCCGACTACGTCTCCCGTGGGGGCCACAAGCTGGCCGGCGCGCTCGCCGTGTTCGTCCCGCTGGGCCTGGCCGTCGAGGGGCGGCGCTGCCTGGACGCGGGGGCGTCCACCGGCGGGTTCACCGACGTGCTGCTCCGGGCCGGGGTGGACCGGGTGCTGGCCGTCGACGTCGGTTACGGGCAGCTCGCCTGGTCGTTGCAGAGCGACGAGCGGGTGACCGTGATGGACCGCACGAACGTGCGTGAGCTGACGCTGGAGCAGATCGGCGGCGTCCCGGTGGATCTGGTGGTGAGCGACCTGTCGTTCATCCCGCTGGGTCTGGTGCTGCCCGCACTGGTGGCCTGTACCGCGCCCGAGGGGGACCTGGTGCTGATGGTCAAGCCGCAGTTCGAGGTGGGCAAGGAGCGGCTGGGCAGCGGTGGCGTCGTCCGCAGCGCCCAGTTGCGGCAGGAGATGATCGAGAAGGTGGCCGCCCAGGGCGCGGCGCTGGGGCTGGGGGTGCGCGGGGTGACCGCGAGCCCGCTACCGGGGCCGTCCGGCAATGTTGAGTACTTTCTCTGGTTCCGCCGCGACGCCGATCCGCTGGATCCCGCCGAAGCCGGTCGCGCGGTTTCCGAGGGCCCGCAGTAGCCAACCGGTAGGGTCGGAATCCATCGCCTGCCAGTATCCGTTACTAGGGGGAGGCGCGGTCCGTACGCTGTCGTCCGGTCGCGCTGGAGGATTCCATGACTGACCGTTCTGTCTTCCTGCTCGCCCACACCGGCCGTGAAGAGGCCCTGATGAGCGTAGAGCGTCTGGTCGAGGGGCTGCTCAAGGCTGGGATAAGGCTGCGGGTGCTGGCCGCAGAGGCCCCTGACATGGGGTTCCCGGCCGGGGTTGAGGCGGTGCCGACCGGGCCCGGCGCGGTCGCGGGCTGCGAGCTGATCCTGGTGCTGGGCGGGGACGGGACGCTGCTGCGCGGGGCGGAACTGTCGCGCGAGTCGGGCGTGCCGATGCTGGGGGTGAACCTGGGCCGGGTGGGGTTCCTGGCCGAGGCGGAGCGGGACGACCTGGCGAAGGTCGTGGAGCGGGTGGTGGACCTCGACTACGAGGTCGAGGAGCGGATGACCCTGGACGTGATCGTTCGCACCGACGGCCGGGTGGTGCACACCGACTGGGCACTGAACGAGGCCTCGGTGGAGAAGGCAGCCCGCGAACGCATGATCGAGGTGGTCACCGAGGTGGACGGCCGTCCGGTCTCCAACTTCGGCTGTGACGGCGTGGTGTGCGCCACCCCGACCGGCTCCACCGCTTATGCGTTCTCGGCCGGAGGCCCGGTGGTGTGGCCCGAGGTGGAGGCGTTGCTGATGGTGCCGATCAGCGCGCACGCGCTGTTCGCCAAGCCGCTGGTGACCTCGCCGAGGTCGGTGCTGGCGGTGGAGGTGCAGCGGAAGACCCCCAACGGCGTGCTGTGGTGCGACGGCCGACGGACGGTGGAGCTGCCGGCCGGGGCCCGGGTGGAGGTCCGCCGGGGCCGGATCCCGGTCCGGCTCGCCCGGCTGCACCGCGCGCCCTTCACCGACCGGCTGGTCGCCAAGTTCGCCCTCCCGGTCACCGGCTGGCGCGGAGCCCCGGACCAGGACTGAGCCGCTTCTCGCCGGTGGTCGGCGGGGAGTGCGCGCGCGGGAGCCGAGCGGCAGCAGGGTGGTGAGCAGCGCCGGAGCAGCGCAATGGCAAAGGCGGGAGGCCGCGCCGGGGCGGTGAGGACCGGCGCCCGGGTGTGAAGGCGCGGCCGAGGGCGGTGGCCTGGCCGGGGGCGCCCGGGTCGGCGCCGGGCCGGAGCCCCAGGACGACGGCGGGGTCGGCGGCGTCGAAGGAATCCGCCGACGGCCTGCTGCCCGATCCGGGTGGCGCTGCCGGTGTGCGGGAGCCGCTCCGGTGCCCGCTCCGGGCGGGGCTGTCGGCGGGCCGGATCTGCTCCGGGCTCGGGCCGTGGCGGGCGCCGACCGCGACCGCCCGGCCGGTGGCGCCGGGGCCCGAGCCCGCTGACCGCCGGCGCTGCGACACTGGTGGTGGTGGACGGGGTCGGGGAGGGCGTGGCCCGGGTCGGACCACTACGCTCACTTCATGCCGGGAGCGGGAGGCGCCGCTTGCGGCGGCCGAGGTGGGACGGGGGAGAAGGTCTCCCCGGGAGCCCCCTAGCTAGCGGGAGAAGTCGAGTGGACCAAACCGATCGGCAGGTCAAAGGGGCTGGGCGCGGGATGCTGGAAGAGATGCGGATACGCGCACTCGGCGTGATCGACGATGCGGTGGTCGAGCTGTCGCCCGGGTTCACCGTGGTCACCGGGGAGACCGGGGCGGGCAAGACCATGGTGGTGACCAGCCTCGGTCTGCTGCTGGGCGGCCGGGCGGACGCCGGCCTGGTGCGCAACGGCGCCGAGCGGGCGGTGGTCGAGGGCCGGGTGCTGCTGCCGGCCGGCTCGCCGGTGGCGGCCCGGGCGGTGGAGGCCGGGGCGGAGCTCGACGGCGACGTGCTGCTGCTCAGCCGGACCCTGTCGGCCGAGGGCCGGTCGCGGGCACATGTCGGCGGCCGCTCGGTGCCGATGAGCCTGCTGGCCTCGCTCGGTGAGGACCTGATCGCCGTCCACGGGCAGACCGACCAGCAGCGGCTGCTGGCACCGGCCCGGCAGCGCGGCGCGCTGGACCGCTACGCCGGCGACTCGGTGGCCGTACCGCTGGTCGACTACCAGCAGGCCTACCGGCGGCTGCGCGAGGTCGGCGCGCTGCTGGAGGAGCTGACCACCCGGGCCAGGGAGCGCACCCAGGAGGCGGACCTGCTGCGGTTCGGCCTGGACGAGGTCGCCGCCGCCGAGCCGCTGGCCGGGGAGGACCAGGAGCTGGCCGAGGAGTCGCAGCGGCTGGGCCACGCCGACGCGCTGTCCTCCGCCGCGAACCAGGCGCACGGGGCGCTGGCCGGGGATCCGGCCTCCCCCGACGCGCTGGACGCGGGCACCCTGCTGGCGCAGTCCCGGCGGGCGCTGGAGGCGGTGCGGCACCACGACCCCCGGCTGGCCGGGCTCGCGGACCGGCTGGGCGAGGTCGGCTACCTGCTCGGCGACATCGCCGGGGACCTGGCCGGCTATGCCGACGACCTGGACGCGGACCCGGCCCGGCTGGCCGCGGTCGAGGAGCGCCGGGCGGTGCTGGCGCACCTGGTGCGCAAGTACGGCAGCCCCGAGGGCGGTCTGGCCGAGGTACTGGAGTGGGCCGAGGACGCCGCGGTGCGGCTGACCGAGCTGGACGGGGACGACGACCGGATCACTGCTCTCGAAACGGAGCAGCGGTCCCTCCAGAAGCGGGTGGCCGCGCTGGCGGCCGAGCTCACCGCCGCCCGGCTGGCCGCCGCCGAGGTGTTCGCGAAGGCGGTCACCGAGGAGCTGACCGAGCTGGCGATGCCGCACGCGCGGGTCAGTTTCGGCGTCACCGAGGCCGAGGACTTCGGCCCGCACGGTATCGACGAGGTGGAGGTGCTGCTGGCGCCGCACCCGGGGACCCCGCCCCGCCCGATCGCCAAGGGCGCCTCGGGCGGTGAGCTGTCCCGGGTCATGCTCGCGGTCGAGGTGGTCTTCGCCGGGGCCGACCCGGTGCCCACCTACCTGTTCGACGAGGTGGACGCGGGTGTCGGCGGCAAGGCCGCGGTCGAGGTCGGCCGCAGGCTGGCTCGGCTGGCCCGGACCTCGCAGGTGATCGTGGTCACCCACCTGCCGCAGGTGGCGGCCTTCGCGGACCGGCATCTGGTGGTCGAGAAGACGGTGGACGGCACGGTCACCCGCAGCGGGGTGACCACGCTGTCCGACACCGAGCGGGTCAGGGAGCTGTCGCGGATGCTGGCCGGTCTGGAGGACTCCGAGCTGGGCCGCGCCCATGCGGAGGAGCTGCTGGCCGCCGCACGAACGGGTGTGGTGCCACCGAACGGGTGACGGCCGGTCCGGGGCTGACGCCGACTGTCCAAGACCCCGCCCGAGCTGGCATCGTGGAGCAGCCGCGACCCGGTGCGAATCGAACCGAAGTGAAGCACGCGAACCAATACACGCGAACATCTCAGACACACGCGAACATCCGACACGTGAGCCGGACAGTGCCCGACCACCAGCAGGGCCGACCGACGACAGGGAGACGACGCCGACCGTGGAGCCCACATCCGCAGCCTCGACCGGCCAGTTGCACGCCGTACTCGTCCTCGCCGGGAGTTCCGGCGGGATCGGCGCCCATGTCCGCTCGCTGGCCCAGGGGCTGAGCGCGCACGGGCTGGATGTGACGGTCTGCGGGCCGGCCGAGACCGACGCCCTGTACGGCTTCTCCGAGACCGGAGCGCGGTTCCACCCGGTGGAGATCACCCCGACGCCCGGGCCGCGCACCGACGCCGCGGCCGTCGGCGAGCTGCGCCGGGCGTTCACCCGGGCGACGCTGGTGCATGCGCACGGGCTGCGGGCGGCGCTGCTGTCGGACCTGGCGCTGCGCACCGCCCGCGCCGGGACGCCGCTGGTGGTGACCTCGCACCACGCCAACCTGGCCACCGGGATGGAGCGGAGGTTGCTGCGGCTGATGGAGCGGCGGGTGGCGCGGGCCGCGGACCTGGTGCTGGGGGTGTCCTCGGACCTGGTGGCCCGGGCCCGGACGCTGGGCGCGGCCGATGCCCGGCTGAGCCCGGTGGCCGCGCCGCCGCTGCCGCTGCCCGCTCCGCCCGGCCGCCGGGAGGAGGTCAGGGAGGAGCTGCTCAAGCAGGAGCGGGGGCCGGGACAGGACGCCGGGCGGCCGATCGTGCTGGCGGTGGGGCGGCTGATCCCGCAGAAGAACTTCCACCTGCTGCTGGACGCCGCCTCCGGCTGGCGCGGCGCGGGTGAGCCGCTGGTGCTGGTGGCCGGGGACGGCCCGGAGCAGGAGGCGCTCCAGGCGCGGGTGCGGACCGAGCGGCTGCCGGTCCGGTTGCTGGGCCACCGGACCGACATCCCCGACCTGCTGGCCGCGGCCGACCTGGTGGTGATCTCCTCGCGCTGGGAGGCGCGTTCGCTGGTCGCCCAGGAGGCGCTGCGGGCGGGGGTGCCGCTGGTCGCCACCGCCGTCGGCGGCCTGCCCGAGCTGGTCGGCGACGCGGCGGTGCTGGTACCACCGGCCGACCGGGCGACCCTTTCTGACACGGTGTCAACTCTGCTGGCGGATCCGGACCGGCGGGCCCGGCTCGCGGCGGCCGGCCCGTCGCAGGCCGCGACCTGGCCGGACGAGGCGGCGACGGTGGCCCAGGTGCTGAGCATCTACGACGAGTTGACCTCCGCCGTGCCGCACTGACAACCGGCGGGCAGTGAGAACTGACGGACGGTCAGTTCGCCTCGCCGATCGCGACGGTGAGTGTTCCGTCGGTGCCGGCGGTGACGGTGACCCAGGTCAGGTCCGGCACGGCCACGGTCGCGCCGTAGCCGGCGGCGGCCGCGCCGACGCCGACCACGCGCATCCCGGCGGCGAGCCCGGCCGCGACGCCCGCCTCGGAGTCCTCGAACACGACGCAGTCGCCGGGGGCGATGCCCAGCCGAGCCGCGCCGGCCAGGAACCCCTCCGGGTCCGGCTTGCTGGCGGTGACCTGCTCGGCGGTCACCGCGACCGCGGGCAGGCCCAGTCCGGCCGCGCCCATCCGGGCCCGGGTCAGGGCGTCGTCGGCGGAGGTCACCAGCGCGTGCGGCAGGTCGGCCAGTGAGGCGAGGAAGGCCGGCGCCCCGGCGATCGGCACCACCCCTTCGGTGTCGGCGGTCTCCTCGGCCAGCATCCGCCGGTTGTCGGCGTGGTTCAGCTCCATCGGGCGGTCCGGGAGCAGCAGCGCCATGCTGGCGAAGCCCTGGCGTCCGTGCACGACGCTCAGCACCGTGTCGATGTCCAGCCCGTGCTCGGTCGCCCAGCGCTGCCACACCCGCTGCACCGCCCGGCTGGAGTCGACCAGGGTGCCGTCCATGTCGAGCAGCAGGGCGCGGGCGGTGAGCGCGGTGGCGGCGGGGGCGGTCCGGGTCTCGGTCGAGGCGGGCATGACGCTCCTTGGTTGAGGGCAGTCTTTGTTCCTCGACTATACAAACAGACGGTACCCACAGCGGCGGGACGGCCTCACCCCCCGAGCGGCGGGATTCCCGGCACGCCGCCGCAGGCGGTCAGCCGCAGCGCGGTGTCGATCAGCGGGACGTGGCTGAAGGCCTGCGGAAAGTTGCCGACCTGCCGCTTCAGCTTCGGGTCCCACTCCTCGGCCAGCAGCCCCACGTCGTTGCGGATCGCCAGCAGCCGGGCGAACAGGTCGCGGGCCTCGTCGATCCGGCCGATCATCGCCAGGTCGTCGGCCAGCCAGAACGAGCAGGCCAGGAACGCGCCTTCGTCGCCCGGCAGGCCGTCCACGCCCTCGCTGTCGCCGCTGGTCGGGTAGCGCCGCACGAAACCGTCCGGGGTCAGCAGCTCCCGCTGGATCGCCTCGATGGTGCCGATCACCCGCTTGTCGTCCGGCGGCAGGAAGCCCATCTGCGGGATCAGCAGCAGCGAGGCGTCCAGCTCCCTGGAGCCGTAGGACTGGGTGAAGGTGTTGCGCTCCTTGTCGTAGCCGCGTTCGCAGACGTCGTCGTGGATGGCGTCGCGCAGCTCGCGCCAGCGGTCCAGCGGGCCCTCGTGCGGGGTGTCCTCGATCATCCGGATGGTGCGGTCCACCGCCACCCAGGCCATCACCTTGGAGTGGACGAAGTGCCGGCGCGGGCCGCGGATCTCCCAGATGCCCTCGTCCGGCTGGCGCCAGTGCTGCTCCAGGTAGCTGATCAGCCGCAGTTGCAGCACGTGCGCGTGGTCGTTGCGGACCAGGCCGGTCATGTGGCCCAGGTGCAGCGCCTCCACCACCTCGCCGTAGACGTCCAGCTGGAGCTGGGCGGCGGCGCCGTTGCCGATCCGGACCGGGGTGGAGTCCTCGTAGCCGGGCAGCCAGTCCAAGGTGGCCTCGGTCAGCTCGCGCTCGCCCGCGATCCCGTACATGATCTGGAGGTTCTCCGGGTCCCCGGCGACCGCCCGCAGCAGCCACTCGCGCCAGGCCCCGGCCTCGTCCCGGTAGCCGGTGCGCAGCAGCGAGGACAGGGTGATCGCGGCGTCGCGCAGCCAGGTGAAGCGGTAGTCCCAGTTGCGCACCCCGCCGATGTCCTCCGGCAGTGAGGTGGTCGGCGCGGCCACGATGCCGCCGGTGGGGGCGTAGGTCAGGGCCTTGAGGGTGATCAGCGAGCGGATCACCGGCTCCCGGTAGGGGCCGTGGTAGGTGCACTGGTCGACCCACTCGCTCCAGAACTGCTCGGTGTCGACCAGCGCCTCCTCGGCGTCCGGCTGGTCCGGGGCGGCCAGGTGCGAGGGCTGCCAGGTCAGCGCGAAGGCGATGCGCTGGCCCGCGGCGACGGTGAAGTCGGCGTAGGTGGTCAGGTTGCGGCCGTAGGTGTCGGCCTCGCCGTCCAGCCAGACCGAGTCGGGTCCGGCCACGGCGACGGTACGGGTGGTGTCGCCGTCCTCGACCTTGTGCACCCAGGGCACCACCCGGCCGTAGGAGAAGCGCATCCGCAGCGCCGAGCGCATCCGCACCCGCCCGTGCAGGCCCTCGACGATGCGGATGATCTGCGGCTCGGTGGTGCCGCCGTGCGGGCCGCCGGAGACATGGCGCGGCGGCATGAAGTCGATCACCCGCACGCTGCCCCGGGCGGTGTCCCACTCCTGCTCCAGGATCAGCGAGTCGCCCCGGTAGCGGCGGCGGGTGGCCGGCTGGGCGGGCGCGGCCGCGGTCGGCGGCAGGATCCGCAGCTCGCCGCTCTCCTCGAAGACGTTCGCGGCCTGCGCCCTGGCCGCCCCGGAGACGCCGCCGCGTCCGTCGTGGAACGGCCGGTCCGGGTCGGCCGGGCCGATCCGCCAGAAGCCGTGCTCGTCGGTACCGAGGAGGCCGGCGAAGACCGCCGGGGAGTCGAACCGGGGCAGGCACAGCCAGTCGACCGCTCCGTCCCGGCTGACCAGGGCGGCCGTCTGCATGTCGCCGATCAGTGCGTAGTCCTCGATACGGGCAGCCACGGGGATCTCCACTTCGCAGGGTGCGCGCCGATATCGCCGAGGAGGGCCGGGGAACGGTCCCCGGTGGCGCAGCCGGCCGGGCCGGGGTCGGCGGCTGTGCGGTCACTGAGCGGGCGCTACGTCCGTGCAGGATACGACGCGGTCGGCGTGGGCGGTGGCGATGGTGATCACGGCACGCCGGATGGCGGCCGGGCCGCTGGCTGCCCCGGCGGGCCGCGGGCCGCCCGGAGCCGGCCGGAAAGCGGCCGGTGAGGGCGCGGCCGACCGGTCCGGGACGGACTGGGAGCGACCGTCCGACGCGCCGCGCGAACACGATCGCAATGGCTCACTGTTACCCTGGTATCCCGTGGACAGGTGCGCTGCACCGCCGCTGACCCGCCCCTCAGGGACCGCCGGGTACTCAAGACGCGACCACGGG
>Ga0302314_10019523_pt1 | contig 11252 bp, 8 predicted proteins | sample III_Palsa_N2_3_FD_200533 | JGI IMG/M metagenome (GOLD analysis project Ga0302314, IMG submission 200533) | Peat permafrost microbial communities from Stordalen Mire near Abisko, Sweden - III_Palsa_N2_3 | ecosystem: Environmental > Terrestrial > Soil > Palsa > Peat permafrost | place: Sweden... | reverse complement strand
CGGCGCGAGGCCGCGATGGCCCTCGTCGAAGGCGATCTTCAGCTGCCACAGGCGGTGGTCGTGCAGCAGGCAGAAGGCGAAGGCCACGAGCTGGCCGTCGAGCGTGATGCTCGAGCTGCGCAGCTCACCGCGGGCGGCGAACGCCTCGGCGACGCCGCGGTAGAACGACGCGGTGGCCGGCGACGAGGCGATGGCTGTGCCCTCGCGGCCCTTCCAGCCCGCGGCCTCGAGGGCGAGAAACGCCTCGACGGTGGTTGCGAGGTCCTCCGGCGCCTCCACCAGACGCACCTGCGCGTCGTGCTCGCGGCGCATCTTGCGGGCCAGCCGCTCGATCGGTGTGCGCCACCGGGGTCGCGTCAGCTCGCGCCAATCGGCGAACGTGCCGTCGCAGTCGATGATCGGCGACGTGGTGTGCGGGCTGCACAGCGACCGCCAGGCCGGCTGGCGGTGGGCCACCAGCGGATGGTCGCGGGGCAGCATCGGGAGCGCCATCACGCCGCCGCTGGCGGTCAGCCCGGCGCCGATCAACGCGGTCATTGCCGCGGCGTCGAGGCCAAGCGGACGAAAGCTCGGCGTCTGCTCGTTGACCATCGCTCGCAATCCCTCCGGCGTCTGGACCAGCGGCAGGCCGCCGACCAGCTGCCGACCGCGCCAGACCAGGCAGACGCGGGCCGAGCCAGCCGGCGCGAACGCGTCGCGCCAGTTCGACAGCCAGGCGTGGGTCATGAACGGATCGCCGGCCCCGGCGAGCTCATCCCAGGCCGGTGCCAGCTCGGCCAGACGCCGCTCGTCGCTGACCCATTCCACCCGTTCGCTCATGGCGACGACCTCCCGGGTAGAAGCCGGCGGGCGCTGTGCAGGCCCTCGGACAGCGCGGCCCGCGGACCCCGGCGCATCCCGCGCGCCCATATGAGCTCACGCTCACCGGTGCTCAGAGCGCGCTTGTACGGCGCGTCGCCGCACAGCAGGTCATACACGTCCAAGCCGCGGTCGGAGCACGCCTGCATGCACTCAACGTGGGTGAGAAAGCCTGGCTTGCGGCGGTTGTCGCTCGCCTGGGCCAGGCCGCCCTGCCAGAACAGCATGTCGTCGGCGTCGCGCACGTTGTACAGGCAGCCGATCGTCTCGGTGGCGCTACGCACCCGAAACAGCTGGATCTCGTCGGTGACGAGCAGGCGGTCGATCAGATCGCGGGCGAAGCCGAGTCGGCGGGGACTGGCGAACGCCCCGGGCTCCCCGGCGGCCCGCCAGCGGGCCTGATGCAGCGACACGAGCTCCTCGAAGATGTCATGCGCGTGCTCGGGCGTGCGCGCCCATTCCGAGCTGACGTCCCCGTAGAGCCGAAGGCTGCGGCGAACGTGGTACGGCGTCTTGCCCGGCAGCGTCGCGAGCACGTCGCTCCCCGACGCTCGCGCCTGGGCCAGGTCGACCATCGGGCTCGGTTCCGAGCGAGCCACCAGCGACGGTTCGGCCGCGGCGAACGCGGCGTAGTGAACCGGCAGCCAGCCGTCGAGGCGCAGCTCGGAGAATCCGCGCTCCCGGCGCAGGCGCGCGACCAGGGCGCTCGCCGCCGGCGGCCGGTCGGATTCCGCGCACAGCAGCCCGTTGCGCTCCACGGCCACCTCCTCCTCCTGCGGTCCTCCCGCCGTGCCGAGGTACAGCCGGGTGAGCGTGATGCGGCTCCGACGCGCGCGCCCGCTGACCAGCAGCGCGGCCGCGACGGGCTCCCCGTCGCGGCGGACGATCGCGAAGCGGTGCGGCAGCGAGTCTCCGTAGTGGGTCAGCCACACGTCGGTCCAGGCCCAGCGACACACGAGCGGTGCGGTTGGGTTGGCGCGCTCGAGCGCCGCCCACACCTCGGCGGCGTGCTCGCGCTGCGCGGCGCCGATCAGCTCGACGTGCAGCGACGCATCGTGGCTGCCCGTCGCCCTCATCGCCGGGGAACGATAGCCGCGAGCCGGACTATGCTGAGGACGTGCCGCTGGGCTCCGAGCACCTGCGGCTGCGTGACCGCGCGGCCACGGCCCTGGAGGCGAGCGGGCTCGGCGCGCTCGTGCGCCGGGTGGGGGTGTGGCGGGGGCTGCTCATCCTCAACTACCACCAGGTGGCCAACGCCGAGAGCGATCTCATCGATCCAAGCCTATGGAGCGCGACCCAGGAGCAGCTCGACGAGCAGCTGCGGTTCCTGACCCGCCATCTGGAGGTGGTGGGCCCCGAGGTGCTCGGCTCCGGGCCGCCGGCCCGCGCCCAGGTGATGCTGACCTTCGACGACGGCTATCGCGACAACCACGATCTGGCCCTGCCGGTCCTGCGGGGGCACGACGTCCCGGCCGTGTTCTTCGTGACCTCGGGCTTCCTGGATGAGCCCACGCTGCCGTGGTGGGGCGAACTGCACTGGATGCTCACGGCCAGCGAGCGGACGTCCCTGACCCTGGAGCGCTGGCCGGCTGGCCCGGATGGCGGGACAGTGATCCTCGACGGCTCCCGGGCCACGCTGGAGCGGCTGCGCGCCGGCTATGAATCGGTCGCACCGTCGGACCAGCAGGCCTTCATGGACGAGGTCGCGGCGGCGCTCGGCGTCGATCGGCCGCGGGATCGCGGCGACGCGGTCTGGATGACCTGGGACATGGTGCGCGCCTTACGCGACGCCGGGATGACCATCGGGGGTCATACCGCGACCCATCCGCGCCTGGCCGATCTGCCGGCCGACGAGCAGGCCCGTGAGGTTGACGCCGGCCTGCGCCGCCTGCAGGACGAGCTGGACGAACGGCCAACCCTGTTCAGCTATCCCTACGGAGGGCGTGACGCGTTCGATCAGCGGACGGTGGCTGCGCTGCGCGACGCCGACATCCGCTTCGCGTTCAGCTACTACGGCGGTTACAACAGAAACAACTCATGGGACCCCTACGATCTCAAACGCGTCTCGGCCACGGCCACGGCCACGCCGGCGCGGCGCCGGGCCATGGTCACGCTGCCGCGGCAGTTCGCGCGCTGGTGAGCAGCCCTCAAGTCGGGCCATGTGCGCGCCGAAGGCAACTGTGGTGATGCACGCGTGAGGCGGCTGGCGGCCGTCTGCTTCTGGACCAGCGCGGCGGGCGCGGGCTGGGTGCTGGCCGGGTATCCGGCCTGGCTGGCCGGTCGGCCGGCGCGGCGGTCGCAAGCCGCCGACATCGAGCCGACGGTCTCGATCATCGTCCCCACCTATCGTGAGTTCGAGACCATGCCGATCAAGGTCCGCGCGCTGGCGCAGCTGCAGTATCCGGCCGATCGTCTGCAGGTGATCGTCGGCGTCGACGGTGATCCGCGGCTGGTCGACCTGGCGCAGGCGGCGGCTCCCGACGCGCAGGTCGTATTGCTGGCGCAGCGCAGCGGCAAGGCTGCGGCCATCAACGCCGCCCTGGGCGAGGCGAACGGCGAGATCCTGGTCCTCACCGACGCCAACAACGTGCTCGCCCCCGAAAGCGTGAGCGCCGCCGTGCGGCACTTCGCCGATCCCGAGGTCTGGGCCGTGGCCGGCCAACGCGAGGAGTCCGGTAGCGCCTATGACCGCTACGAGGATCTCCTGCGTCGCCTGGAGTCGCGCTCGGGCAGCGTCGCGGCGATCTCGGGGGACTTCATCGCCGTTCGCCGCTCGCGGATGCCCGAGCTGCCCACCGGCGTGGTCAACGAGGACCTGTGGCTGCTGCTCACGCTCGTGCGCGCCGGGGGCCGGGTGACCTACGAGTCGCGCGCGTCGTCGATGGAGCCGGCGCTGGACACCTCGGCGGAGGTGTCGCGGCGCTCGCGCATCGGCGCCGGCCGGCTCCTGCTCGCCTCCGAGCTGCGGGGACTGCCACCGGCGTTCGCCGGACGCGTGCTCTCGCACAAGTACGGACGACTGGCGCTGCCCTTCCTCATGCTCGGCGCGCTCGGCTCGTCGTTGGCCCTGCGCTCGGCGCGCCCCTACCGGCTGGCCGCGGGTGCCCAGCTCGGCGTCTACGGCGTGGCCGGGCTGGCCATCGTCGGAGTGGAACCACCCGGCCGCGCGGGCCTGGTCAGCCGGGTGGCCCGTCAATTCGTCGTCGGCAACGTGGCCGTGGCGGTCGGGGTGGTCCGCGGCCTACGTGGACGCCAGGATGCGCACTGGAAGGCGGTGCGCTGATGTCCGGGCGGGTGGCATGACCAGCTGGACCGACAAGATGCGCGGCGGGCTGGCCTGGTCGATGGTGGGCTACGGCGTCAGCCGGCTGTCGACTCTCATCACGACGATCATCCTCGCCCGCATCCTCGTGCCGGCCCAGTTCGGACTCGTCGCCGCCGTGATCGTGTTCCTGGCGCTGATCGAGCTCGGCAGCGATCTGGGCATGAACGCCACCGTCGTCTACGAGCAGGCCCACGACAAGGACCACTCTCGCCTCGACGTCGCCTTCACGCTCAATTTCATCTTCGCGATCATGCTCGCGGTGGCCGGCTTCTTCCTGGCCCCGTACATCGCTGACCTGTTCGAGCTCGGCTCGCATGCCGACCTGTTCCGGCTGGCTCCGCTCAGTCTCGTGTTCACGGCGTTCGGGAACATCCACGACGCGCTGCTGCTGCGCGAGATGGACTTCCGGCAACGCATTCGCCCGATGATGGTCAAGTCGCTGGTGCGCAGCACGGTGTCGATCGTCCTGGCGGTGCTCGGCTTCGGGGCCTTCTCACTGGTCATCGGCATGCTCGCCGGCTCCGCCGCCTGGAGCGTGGCCCAGTGGCGAATCACCTCCTATCGACCGCGAGTGTCCATGGATCTGACCATTGCCCGGAGCATGGCGGCCTACGGCGGCGCCGCCGCGGCCCTGGAGGTGCTGGCGGTGGTGGGCGCCCGGATCGATCAGGTCGTGGTCGGCCGCGTTCTCGGACCGCGTGATCTCGGCCTCTACACGATCGCCTACCGGATCCCCGAGACGGCGATCGACACGGTGTCCTGGACGGTGTCGATCGTCGCGTTCCCCGGGCTGGCCCATCTGCGCGCCAGCGAGGAGCGGGAGCTCGGCTCCGCCGCGCTGAGCGTGCTGCGCTTCCAGGCGCTGTACGCGTTGCCCCTGGCGGGCGTGCTGGCCGTGCTCGCCACCCCGCTTGTCGTCGTGCTGTTCGGCGCCAACTGGGAGCCAGCCGGCGCGGTCATGAGCGCCGTCTGCGTGATGTCGGGCCTGGCCGCGATCGTGGCCCCGCTCGGCGACGTGTTCAAGGCGCTCGGCCGGCAGCGCACGCTGGTCACGGTCGGGCTACTGCAGTTTCCGGTCTACATCGGGCTGATGATCTGGGCCGGCCCACACGGGATCGTCACCGTCGCCTGGGTGCGGGCCGGTGCGCAGATGCTCGCCACCGTGCCGATTCTCACGCTCGTCATGCGAGCGGCCAAGGTGCGTATCAGCCAGGTGCTCGTCGCGCTGCGTCCGGCCTTCGCCGGGACGATCGGCGTGCTGATCGGCGCCGGCGCGGTACGCCACCTGTGGCCGTCGCTGTCCATCGGCCCGGTCGCGGTCGGGTGCCTGGCCGGTCTGGCCGGCGGCCTGCTGACGCTGCGCGTGCTTGCCCCGGGCACGATCAGCGACCTTCGGGCGCAGCTGCCGGATCGTTCCCGTCCAGGCGCCATCGCCGGGTGAGCGACCCAGGGACCGCCCGCCGCCCACTGCGGGTGCTGCACGTCATCGACTCGCTCTGCCGGGGCGGGGCGGAGTCGATGCTCGCGGCGATGCTTCACGAGCTGGCTCGCCACGCCGACGTTCGCAGCTACGTGCGAGCTGGGCACGTCGACGCGGCCGACCCCGAGCTCGCGTCAGCGGTCCTCCGCGACGCCGAGCAACTCGTCTTCCTGCCGAGCGAGCACGTCTATGACCCCCGCTTCGCGGTCGGCCTGGCCCGGGCCATCGGCCGCCACGAGATCGATGTGGTGCACTCCCATCTGGCGGTCGCCAGCGTCAACTCCCGCCTCGCGGCCCGGGCGCTCGGCCGTCCCCACCTCACCTCGATCCACACGATGCCCGGATCGACGCTCACCGACACCCGCGCCTGGCTGCTGTCCGACGCGTTGACCGCGCGTTTGTCGCGGTTACAGGTCGCGCCGGCAGCGGACGTCGCCGAGGCCAGCGCGCGTCACTACCGGCTGTCGCTCGACCGCTTCCGGGTGATCCCCAACGCCCCCGCGGCCATCCCGATCCGCGGGGCCGACCGCGACAGCCTGCGGGCCGAGCTGTTCGGCCCGCAGGTGACGGGCCCGCTGGTGCTCTGCGTGGCCCGGCTGGTCCCGGGCAAGGGGGTTGACGAGCTGCTCGAGGCGACGGCCGTCCTCGCGCCCCAGATCCCCGATCTGCACGTCGCCGTGGCCGGCGCCGGGCCCGAGCTCGAGTTCCTGAGCGCCTCGATCGCCGCGCGCGGACTGCAGGACCGAGTCCAGTTGCTCGGCCATCGCGCCGACGTCGGCCGCCTGCTGGCCGCCGCGGACGTCTTCTGTCTGCCTTCGCGACATGAGGCGGCCCCGATCAGCTTGCTCGAGGCGATGAACGCCGGGTGCGCGTGCGTGGCGACCGCGGTCGGCGGCGTCCCGGAGATGCTCGACCATGGCGGCTGCGGCGTGCTCGTCGCGCCGGGCGATCCGTCGGCCCTCGTCGGCGGCTTGCTGCGGGTGCTCACTGACCCGGTGCTGGCTCGGACGCTCGGCGAGCGCGCGCGGGAGCGGGTGCGGGATCACTACTCGATCGAAGCCGTCACCGGGCGTTATGTCGAGCTCTACCGGGAGCTCGCCGGCTCGCGTGGTGGGGGGTTCCGTCGGGGGTGACGCTCGCTGCGAGAGTTAGCCCACCCGCTGCTCTCATTTCCACGGCGGGGATGCGTTCGGTCGGCGGCGGGGGCGCGTTCGGTCCGCAGCGGCGGGGGCGTGTGGCGAGAAATCCTCCGTGGTGATCAGTTTCTCGCCAACCCCCGAGCGGGTGCGGAACGTCCGGGAGGGGGTGTGGCGAGAACCTGGTCATAGTGACCAGTTTCTCGCCGACCCCCCTCGACGATCGAGGCGCGTGAGGCAGCGGTGTGCCGTGCGCGATGGGCGGCATGCGGGCGTGTCACGCGACGGTCACAGAACCGGCGCCGGGGTCCGCCAGGCTCCTGGCGGGTGCTCGCTCGCTGCTCCCGGCGGGTGGGCTGGGTCGAGCGCCGGGTTGTCGCCGGCTTTCCGACCGGGGGTGCTACCAAAACCGACTCACGCGGATCCTCGGGGGTGGTGGAGGGGTAGCAATCCGGCGACGAGGGTCGGTGCTCCGCGAGGCTGGTGATTCCGCGGTGTGTCAGCGACGCTCGCGCGGCCCCCTACCCCGTCGCGTCCAACGACGCGCCCCCGCGGCGCACGCGGCGCACGGTGGTCGAGGTCTTCAGCCCGAACCGCGCGGCTCCGTCGCGCTGGTAGATGCCGACGCGCGGCCAGTCCAGGCGCGACGGCGGGCGCGTGGAGCCGATCGCGCCGCCCGCCTCATAGCCGGCTTCGCGGGTCATCGCCACGACCCGGCGGTCCATGTCGCCGTACGGGTAGGCGATCGATCGGCACGGCCGGCCGAGTGCCGCGGTCACCGCGGCCCGGGAGTCGACGAGCTCGGCGGCCAGGGCGTCGTCGTCCGTGAGCGTGGTGAGGCGCGGATGGGTCCGGGTGTGCGAGCCGACCTCCCAGCCGCTGTCGGCCAGTTGCCCGAGCTCGTCCCACCCGAGGGGCAGCAGCTCGCGCTCGTGCGGTCCGCCGAGCCAGCCGTCGATGCCCGGCCAGGTCATGGGCGTCGGCTGGCCGGCGAAATCGGTGGGGACGTACACCGTGGCGACGATGCCGAGGCCGTCGAGGATCGGGCGGGCCAGCTCGAGCACCGAGCGATAGGCGTCGTCGAAGGTGACCGCGAGCGTGCGTGGGGCCGGCGGATCGAGCACCGCCTGCGTGAACGTGGTCGCCTCATAGCCGCGCTCCAGCAGGCCCGACAGCTGGGCGTGCAGCCGCTGCGGCGCCACCGAGATGCTCGCGTCCCAGCGCTCGCTCACCGCGTGGTAGCAGAGGATGAGGGTGTCGCTCATCGGGCCGCCGCCGCGGTCAGGAAGCTCGCCACGGCCGTGGCCTCGTGCTCGACCGTATGCCCGGCCGCCAGTTCGAGTCCGCGGGTCACCAGCTTGACGCGCAGATCCTGCGAGTCGGCCACCCGCGCCAGCGCGCGGGCCGCCGCGTCGGCGTCGCCGGAGGGGATGAGCAGCGCGGCCTCGCCCGCGGCCTCGGCGACGCCGCCCACGTCGGTGGCCACCACCGGCAGGCCGGCCGCGAAGGCCTCGAACAGCACCTGGGGTAGCCCCTCCGTCCAGCTGACGTGCAGGAACACGTGCGCGCGTCGGTACAGCGCGAGCAGTCCGTCGTGCAGCGGGACGTGCCCTCGCAGCGTCACCCGGTCGCCGAGACCAAGCGCATCCACGTGCTCCTGCAGGGCTCCGCGCAGTGGTCCGTCGCCGCAGATGACCATCCGCCAGCGCGGATCCGGGGTCAGGCGGGCAAACGCGTCGGCCAGCAGCAGCGGGTTCTTCTCCCGGTCCAGGCGGCTCACCACCAGCACGAGCAGCTCCCCGTCATAGCGGCGCTCGGCGGCGGCCGACGCCGAGACGATGTCAGCCTGGGAGATCAGGGAGACCGTGACCGCGAGCAGCGAGCGCGAGCGGCGATAGCGCCGCGCCAGGTCGGGTCCGACCACCACCGCCGGGCGGCGTCGGGCCAGCGCTCGGAAGCCGGCCTCCATCGCGTCGGCCGCGACATGCACCGCGCGGCGCTCGGGGTGACGGCTGCGCGCGTAGGCGGGCAGGTACTGGCGTACGCCCAGGACGGTCGGGGTGCGCGAGGCCACGGCGAGGCCGGCGATGGCCAGGGCGAGCGGTCCCGGGCCGAACAGCCACAGCACGTCGGTGGCGCGCAGCACCCCGGCCACCCGGGCCAGCGATGCCGGCAGCACCCGAGCCACGCCGAGGGCGTCGGCGCCGCCGCCGGGGTACTCGGGCAGGGCGACGAAGCGGATATCCGGCGCGAGCGCGTAAGTGCCGCGCGGCGGGTCGCGGCTCAGCCGGCCGATGACCGCGAACTCCTCGAAGTGGGTGGCGACGTGATTGAGGAAGAGCACGAACGAGCGCTCGGCCACCACGGCCGCGTCGACCCGCCAGTAGGCCTGGTCGAGATAGACGGCCACGCGCACCGTCATGGCCGCGGCGCGATCCCGGAGAGCCGGCGGTACAGCGCGACGAGCAGATCGGCGGTCGACTCCAGCGAGTAGCGCGAGACGATGAGCTCCCGGGCCGCGGCGCCGCGCTGCGCTCGTAGGCCGCCGTCGCCGGCGAGGGTGGCGATCGCCGCCCCGAGCGAACCGGCGCCCAGGTCGGCGGCCAGGGCCCCGGTGGTGACCGAGACGATCTCGCTCATCCCGCTGGCCGGACTGGCCGCGACCGGCAGCCCACTGGCCATCGCCTCGAGCACCGAGTTGGACATGCCCTCGGTGCTCGAGGCGCTGACGTAGAGATCGGCGGCTCGCAGCAGCGGGGCCGGGTCGGTCACGGCCAGGTGAACGTGCACGCGGCCGGCCAGGCCCTCCTGCTGGGCCTGGGCCCGCACGCGCTCCTCCTCGGAACCGTTGCCGATCAGCAGCAGGTGTCCCGGCGCGTGGCGGAACGCCTCCAGCAGGACGTCCAGGCGCTTGACCGGGGCGAAGCGGCCGCAGTACACCGACACCACCGCGTCCGCCGGGAGGCCCAGCCGCTGGCGGGCGGCGTCGCGCTCCTCGCCCACCGCCGGGGTAAACCGCTCGGTGTCGACTCCGTTGGGGATGCGCCACAGCCGCTGTGGCGGCGCGCCGTGCTGCTCGAGCTCAGCCTCGACCTCATCGGCCAGCGTGTGGAACGCGGAGACGTCGCGGACGATGCGTCGCAGCCGCCGCGCCCCGGCGGGCTTGTGCAGCAGGCGGTCGATGTCCCCGCCCGGTCCGGTCGAGGCGACCAGCGCGACCACCGGAGCGCGCAGGATCGAGGCCGACAGCAGCCCGATGGTCGCCGGCGACAGGAGGTCGTGCACGTGGATGACGTGCGGGCGGGCGCGCAGCACGCCGGCGACCCCCTGGGTCATGTAGGCGAGCGACGCCGCGGCCGGCTGCTCCGGGACCCACAGACGGCGGATGAGCAGCCCGTCCTCGCGTTCCACGCCCGGTGTGCCGGGCACCCGGCGGGTGATCACGACGGTCTGGACGCCGCGGCGGGCGAACAGCCGCCCGAGCTGCTGCACCTGGGTCTGCGCTCCGCCGAGCACCGGCAGGTAGCTCTGGATCACCGCGGCGACACGCAACCCGGGACCAGCGGGGGCGTCGGCCTCGGAATCGCTACGCGGCAGGCTCAACGGGCGGTGATGATACGGCCCAGCGCCGCCGGCACCGGCGGGTGGGCCCCCACGCGGGCTACGCGGGCTGCTGGACCGGCTCGAACCGCCCGTTGGCGGCCACCGGATGGTCGTCTGACAGCGCCAGCCCGGACGCCGCGCGCTCGAGCAGCACCTCCAGCGTGAACCCCTCCTCCGGGAATTCCGCCCAGCCGAACTCGACCTGATCACCGACCGCGGCGATCACCCGGCGCTCCAGGCCCTCGCGCGAGAGCCGGTGATGGTCGATGACGGCCTGGATCTCACAGCGCCCCTGGTGATGGGAGATCGCCACGCTGTCGGTCAGCCGGAAGGCTTCGAGCAGTCCGCGCTCGTTGCCGGCCTCCGCCTCGGGCACGAGGACGACCAGCACGTGAGCCCGCTCCTCGCGGCGGCGGCACCAGTCGAGATGGCGTTGCAGATCCTGGCTGCGCGCGACGAGCGGGCGCTCACCGCTGGCGGCCACTCCGGCCACGAGAGCGCCGGCGAGAACCCAGGAGATGGTGGGGGCGGTGGCGGCGAAGGCGACCGGGGCCATGGCCGCGGCCGCCACCAGGCGCCCCCCCAGGCGCCCGCCGAGGAGGGTCAGGGAGATCAACGCACCGGCGATGCCGATACCGAGCGCTCCGGAAGCGCCGGCGTGGGTCACGGCGAGCGCGGCGGTGGCCGCGATCGCCCACACGGCGACGGGCGCCAGAGCGCGGGAGGTCAGCGGGCGCAGGCGGTCGCGCTGCGCGCGGGCGGCCTCGACGGCCCGCGACCAGGGGGTAACGAGAACGCTGGCGGGGGGCAGAACCTCGCCCGGCTCGATCGCCAGCTCGAGGGCGGGAGG
>Ga0302314_10019522_pt1 | contig 11252 bp, 12 predicted proteins | sample III_Palsa_N2_3_FD_200533 | JGI IMG/M metagenome (GOLD analysis project Ga0302314, IMG submission 200533) | Peat permafrost microbial communities from Stordalen Mire near Abisko, Sweden - III_Palsa_N2_3 | ecosystem: Environmental > Terrestrial > Soil > Palsa > Peat permafrost | place: Sweden... | reverse complement strand
GCCGGTCCCCGCCGCCCTCGAGGCGGTCGTGCTGCGCTGCCTCGCCAAGAGACCGGCCGAGCGATTCGCCGACGCCGCCACCCTCGGGGAAGCACTTCGCGACTGCACGGAAGGGCCGCGATGGGACCAGGCCGAAGCACGCGCCTGGTGGGCCGAGCACGGTGCCCGTCTTCGCGCCCGGCGGGACGAACGACGAGTCGACCGGGCGGGGAGCAAGCCCACGCCGTTCGAGGCCGGGACCCAGGTCGCCGTCGACGCTCGCGGGCGCGCCGGTCGGTCGCCGGACCAGGCTCGACCTCGCCCCGCTGCCTGAGCATCGCCCGGGGGGGCTAGGGGGCGGCGAATGCCGTCCCCGTCCTGAGAACGTCACGACGGAGTCCGTCGGGCCTTTGCCCGACGGTCTCCTAGGCTGGGGCTAGGCTAGCGCCATGGAACACGACTGGAGCTTCGAGGCGGTGCGAGTCTGTCGAGCGTGCCGGGGGTCGGGGAAAGCCACCCTGCGTCCCCCCATCCAAGTCGGCCCAGGCGGCGACGCCGCTCCCCTGGCATGCCCGACCTGCGGCGGGACGAGGGAAGAACGCAAGCTGTTCAGTGTCGCCGAGCTGAAAGACCTGATCGCGCTCTGAGCCCGCTCGCGGCCGGGGGGGCCGGTCCGGGCGAGCGCGAGGCCCATCGATCGCTACTGCGGCCCGCCTCCGCCTCCCAGCATGCCCATCACGGCGAACTCGTGACCGCGCGGGCACGTGACCTTGCCCTTCTCGGCCGCCTTCGCCGTCGTCTTCACCTTCGCGCCGCACGTCGGGCACTCCAGCTCGACCGCTTCGTCCTTGCCTCCACCGAGCATGGCCGTTCTCCTCACGGGCACTCTCACCCTCGGACGGCGCGCGCGCAAGGCGCCGCAAGGAGTACCTTTCCACCATGAGCGCCGGCGGTGTCGTCGTCCTCGACGGACCGATGGGCACCGAGCTGACCCGCCGCGGCGTGGCCCTTCCGCTCCCGGCATGGAGCGCGCTGGCGCTCGACCACGCGCCGAAGCTCGTGGCGGCGGTGCATCGCGACTACGTCGCCGCCGGGGCCACCGTGCACACCGCCAACACCTTTCGCACGAAGCGCCGGACGCTCGGGGCACGCTGGGAGGTGCTCGCACGGCGGGCCGTTCGTATCGCCCGCGAGAGCGTCGGCGGGTTGCGCGTCGCGGGGAGCATCGCGCCGCTGGAGGACTGCTACCGCCCCGAGCTCAGCCCGGGCCTGGCCTCGCGCCAGGAGCACCGAGAGCTCGCGCGGGTGCTGGCCGACGAAGGCGTCGACCTGCTGCTCTGCGAGACGTTCCCCGACGCGCTGGAGGCCCTCGTGGCCGTGGAAGAGGCCGTGCAGACGGGCGTCGAAACATGGGTGTCGCTCCTTCCCACGCAGCCCGGGATGCTCGGCGACGCGTCACGCGCCTGCGTCGCCGCCGGTGCCCGTGCCGTGCTGGTGAACTGCGTGGCAGCCAGGGACACGCTGCCCTTCGTCGCGGAGCTCGCCGGCCTGGGGGTGCCGTTCGGCGCCTACGCCAACGCGGGCGACGAGGCCGCCGGCATCGGCTGGGGCGCGGACGCCGAGACCGGCGCCCGAGCGTACGAGGCCCTCGCGCGCAGCTGGCTGGACGCGGGCGCGACGCTGGTGGGCGGGTGCTGCGGGACGGGTCCGGCGCACATCGCGCGCTTGTCGCGCCTTCGGCCTCAATGAACTTCGCGCACGTCGATGCGACCGTAGGTGAAGACGAGCTCACGGAAATACGGACCGCGCAGGTCCGCACCGCGCACCCGGATGCGGCGGTCCATCCCTTCCACCAGAACGACCTCGGGGATCTCGCGACCGGTGTCCACCTGCGCCAGGGTCTCCACCCGGTCGCCCAGCAGGCGCGAGACGGCCATGGCGCAGCGGGCGCTCGGGTCCCGGCCGAGGCAGCCACCCGCCAGCGATAGCTCCACGTTGGGCGCGGGCCTCCATGTCCAGGCGCGCGACAGCGAGCACGGAGCCGGCGCCAGCGGCGGCCCACACGCCTCGCCACCCAACGCCGTCAGCGGCGGCGACGAGCGCAACGGGTGCAGCGACTTCTCGAAGGGCACACCGGTCTTCACGTCGAGCCGCACCTCGGCGTCGTTGCGCGGGCCGCCGCAGCAGCGAAAGCCGGTGGCGGGCGATCGCGAGCCGGGCGGCGTGGGGCGGGCGAAGGCGCAGCGCGTGGCCAGCTCTCCGGCGGGATCATTTCCTCCCCGCGCCACGCCGAGGGGCGCCTCCGGGCGCGACGCGGCCCCTCGATTCCAGGTCGAATCGGTCCACTCCCAGGCCCCCCCGTGCATCTCGCGCACGCCGAAGCCGCTGCCGCACGCCGTCCGCTCGCCGCTGGGGTGCCGCGCCGAGGTGTCCGCGGCCCGACCGGCGTTGCACACCCGCGCGTCGAAGGTGGCGCCGTACTCGTAGCGCGCGTTGTCGGGTCCCTTGCAGGCGCGCTCCCATTCCAGCTCCGAGCAGAGGCGCTTGTCCTTGCTCTCGCAGAGGCGCGCCGCCTCGTCGCGCGACACGTTGGTGGTAGGAATGGCGCCCGCCTCGTTGGGCCACGGCAGCACGTCGATGTAAAAGCCCCCCAGCGGCACGTCGATGCCCGGCGGCTCGATGTCCGCCGCGCGCGGCACCTCGTCGAGCTCGCTGCCCGCGCGCAAGACACCCGTGGGGATCCACACCATCCCCGTCCGCGGCGCGCCCGGCGCCGTGGTGCTGGGAGCGCTGACCACCGCCGCCCCGCCCTCGGCCGGAGCCCCGGACGAGCGCCCGCACCCCGCCGCGACCAGCGCCGCCCCCAGCGCGACCGCGACGACGCCGACCGCTGCCGTCTCCGCGCGCATCCCTATTCGCCTTTGTCGACCGCCCCTTCGCGCAGGCCGAGCTCCTTCATCTTCAGCTGGAGGCCCTTTCGCGAGATCTTCAGGAGGCGCGCGGCGTGCGTCACGTTGCCGGTGGTCTGCTGGAGCGCCCGGCTCACCAGCTCCTTCTCCAGTCGGCTCATGGCCACCTTGACGTGCTCCTTCAACCCCCCTTCGCCGGCCAGGGCCGCTTGCAGGTCCGCCTCGGACAGGGACACGTTGGCCATGGCCGGAATGCCGCGGATCTCCGGCGGGAGATCGCTGGCGCGGAGCTTCTGCGTGTCGCAGAAGAGGACCGCGCGCTCGATGACGTTCTCCAGCTCGCGGATGTTGCCCGGCCAGGGATAGGCCACCAGCGTCTCCATGGCCTCCGCCTCGACGCCCTCGACCCTCTTCTTCAGGCGCTCGTTGAACTTGACCAGGAAATGCTCGACCAGGAGCGGGATGTCGCCGGTGCGCTCCCGCAGCGCGGGCAAGCGGATGGGGACCACGTTGAGCCGGTAGAAGAGGTCCTCGCGGAAGGTGCCGTTGGCGATGAGCTTCTTGAGCTCGCGGTTCGTCGCGGCCACCAGGCGCACGTCGATGCGGATGGTCTTGATGCCGCCGACGCGCTCGAACTCGCTCTCCTGCAAGGCGCGGAGGAGCTTCACCTGCATTTCGATGGGGATCTCGCCGATCTCGTCGAGGAAGAGCGTGCCGCCGTTGGCCAGCTCGAAGCGGCCCGGCTTGCTGCTGACCGCGCCGGTGAAGGCCCCGCGCTCGTAGCCGAAGAGCTCACTCTCGATGAGCTCCTTGGGGATGGCGGCGCAATTGACCTTGATGAACGGCTTGTCCTTGCGCCCCGAGTGCTCGTGCAGAGCGCGCGCCACCAGCTCCTTCCCGGTGCCGCTCTCGCCGGTGATGAGCACCGTGGTGGGGGTGTCGGCCACGCGCTCGAGGACGGCGTAGAGATCGGCGATCCCTTGCGAGTCGCCGATGATGCCGAAGCGCACGGCGCCACCGGTGGGAACCGACGTGGCGTCGGCCCCGCGGAGCTCGCGCGTGCGCAGCGCCTTGCCCACGATCTGCCGCACCTCGTCCTTGTCGAAGGGCTTGGTGACGAAGTCGAAGGCGCCGCTCTTCAAGGCCTCCACCGCGGTGTCGATGGTCCCGTGCGCCGTGATGAGGACGATGGGAAGGTCCGGCTCCTCCTCCAGCGCCCTCTTGAGAAGCGTCATCCCGTCGACCTTGGGCATCTTCAGGTCGGTGATGACCAGGTCGATGTGATGCTCCTTCAGGAGGGCGAGGCCGCGCTCGCCGTCCTCGGCCGTCATCACGTCGTAGCCGTCGCGCGAGAGCTGTGCGGAGAGGATCTTCCGCAGGTTGGGCTCGTCGTCGACGATGAGAACCTGCTTTCGCTCGGGGAGCATAAGGTCCCAGTCTACGCGTTAAGCCGGATGGCTGCCCCCAGGCCGGCTGCCCAGCGCGTCGAGCCTTTCCCCGAGCTGCTTCTCCAGGGCGACGATGGCCTTGGTGAAGCCCTGGATGCCCTCCTCCAGCTTGTCCGTGGCCATCTTGTCGGCCGCGTGCATCTTGCGGAACGTCGCCTCGTCCATGGCGATGCGCTCGAGGGTCAGGGTCCTGGCCTTCACCGGGTCGAGCTTGCGCGTGAGGACGTCTTCGCTCTTCGTCAGCTCTTCCAGGAAGTTCGGGGCGATGGTGAGCAGATCGCACCCGGCCAGCTCGGTGATTTCGCCGAGATTCCGGAAGCTGGCGCCCATGATCTGGGTCTTGTATCCGAAGCGCTTGAAGTACTCGTAGATGCGCGTGACAGAGAGGACGCCGGGGTCCTCGTGCGGGTCGTAGGCGGTCTTGCCGGTGGACTTCTTGTACCAGTCGAGGATGCGCCCGACGAAGGGCGAGACCAGGGTGACGCCGGCCTCGGCGCAGGCGATGGCCTGATGGATCCCGAAGAGCAGCGTCAGGTTGCAGTGGATCCCCTCCTTTTCCAGCGCCTCCGCGGCCTTGATGCCCTCCCAGGTCGAGGCGATCTTGATGAGCACGCGCTCCCGGGTGGCGCCTGCCGTCTCGTACTGCTTGATGAGGGCGCGCGCCTTTTCGATGCTGGCCTGAGTGTCGAAGGACAGCCGCGCGTCGACCTCGGTGGAGACGCGCCCGGCGATGATGCCCAGGATCCGCAGGCCGAACTCCACGCTGAGGCGGTCGATGGCGCGCCGGACCACCGCCGCCTTGTCGGCGCCGGAGCCGGCGTCCTTCTGGGCCCAGGCCAGCGCGTCGTCGACGAGCTGGGCGTACTCTTTCATCTGCGCCGCGGCGCCGATGAGCGAAGGGTTGGTGGTCGCGTCGCGCGGCTTGAACTTGCGGACGGCGTTGATGTCGCCGGTGTCCGACACGACCACGGTCATCTGCGAGAGCTGCTGGAGGAGGTTTTGCGCCATGGGACGGCTAGCATTGTCGAGGAAGCGGCCATCGCGCAATGGGCGACCGCGGCCGGATAGCCGGAAGAGGTTGCTGGGGGGGGCTCCTGGCCCGGAGAGGGCAGTGGCCCGGCTACTGGCGCGTCGCCAGCCAATGCGCCAGCTCCCAGGAGTTGTGCACGCCGATGACGAGGTGCCCGAGGAGCCCCGCCGCGAGCAGCTGCACCGGGAAAGGCCAGCCCATGGCGAGGGCCACGCCGGTCGTCGCCAGGGTGAGCGTCGCCAGCAACGGGTAGACGACGTAAAACCACCAGTCTCTCATCGAGAAGCGCTCGCGCGTGCGGTGGAACGAGCGCATGCCCGAGATGTTCAGGGCTATGCGCCCCAGGTCGAGCACCCCCAGGACCGACAGCAGGTACCCGAACAAGGTCCAGGTCTGCCCCGGAATGAGCCCCAGCGCGCTCACCACCAGCACGCGCACGAAGGCGTAGACGATGGGGAGCACCCAGAGCGAGCCCGACGCATCGTTGCCCAGTTTCTCGTTGGGAATGGCGGCGGCGATGGACGCGGCGACGAAGACCAGACCGAGGAGGGTGGCCCCGGCCGTGCCCGTGAGGAGGAAGAAGTCGTGCCAGGCGAGGAGCGTGCTCACTTCAGGGCTTTTCCGGAGCCCTCGGTTCCGGCTCGGTTTCGCGTCTCGGGGTCGGCGCCGCCTGATTGAACGGCGCGGCCGACGCCGACGCCGACGCCGAGGGGACGGGGAGGGTCGAGGGATCCGGCCCGATGACCCGCGTCGGGCGCGAGCGAAGCAGCCCGACCAGCAGGGCCACCGCGCCGCCCAAAAGGAGAAGGAGCAGGAGGACCGTGTTCGAGGGTGTCGTGGGCGGGGGTGCGGCGTTCGCGGGCGTGTGCAGGGACGAACGAGGCTCGCTGATGGGGCCGGAGTCGGCGTCGTCCGACGGGTCGCCGGGCGCGTCGGAAGAGGACGCGGGGGGAACAGGATTGGAGTCCGGCATGGGGAAGAGGCCGGTCCGGATGGTGAAGGGCGCATGACGAGGGGTGGGCGGGCGTACAACGATCGCTGAGCGCGCTCTCCCGCGAAGCACGGGGCCCGACCAGGATGACCAGCCGCCTTCGCCCGCGAAGAACGCGGCCCGACCGGGATGACTGGCCGCATTGCCGGCGAAGCACGCGGCAACGACCCGGATCGCCAGGCGCAGTCACCCGCGAGAGGGTCCGGGTCATCGGGCCTCGCCCCCCGCGGTGACGCCGGCGACGAAGAAGTCGAAGCGGACGCCGATGAGTAGCCCTCCGCAAAGACCCCGAAAACGTCGCCCGTGTCGATTTCTGGAAAATACCTGACGGATTCGCCACCCCTCTGCGTCCTCCCCCCGAGGACGACGAGAACCACACCTCCGGGGATTCGCCCCGGCTCGCCGGCCTCCCGGGTCCCGGCAGGACCAGAAAGGAGACATCTACGATCATGACCACCAAGCAAAACAAAGGCACCGAGGCAGCCCTCGCGACGCAACTGGTCGCGGGGACGCAGAAGCACTTCGCGACCATGGCATCACTCATGTTCGCGAGTGGTTCGTTCACGCCGGCCCAGATCGTGGCGCAGCTACAGCAGCTCGTCACGCTCCGGGCCGATACGGACAGCGCCAAGGCCACCTTCCGGGCGAAAGTTGCCGCGGACACCGTCCAAGCGCCTGCACTGCTCACGTTTCAACGAGCGTACGTGCAGTTCGTGAAGACGACGTTCAGCAACTCGCCTGACGTCCTCGCCGACTTCGGCCTCAAGGCGAAGAAGGCGCGGACGCCGCTCACAGTCGAGCAGAAAGTGGCGGCGGCGGCGAAGAACGCGGCAACGCGTTCGGCGCGAGGCACCAAGGGAGCGAAGCAGAAGCTGGCGATCACCGGCGGCGTGACAGGCGTCGTGGTGACCCCCGTGACTGCTGCGAAGCCCGTGGCAGCGGTGGCGAGCGGTACGAGCACTCCGGCCGGTCCTCCGGCCGCGAGCGCCACGATCGCTCCGACGCCGCACAGTTAGGCGACCTCCGGGAGCCTGACGGTGCCGTGAAAAACAAGGGAAACGGGGAGCGCCTTCGGAACGGGAGGCGCTCCCCGGTCCCGCTTTCTCCGCGAGGCGGCGCGCCAAAAGACCCCACCAGACCGAGCTTTCCGCCTGCCCTGCCGGTTTTTCGCCCCCCGTCCGCGTATGCTCCGGGCTAGCTAAATGCCCGGCAAGACCGAACGCCGCCTGGCGCTGGTCATCCTCGTCACCGCCATCCTCCCGCTCGCCGCGGCGGTGCTGCTGGCGAGCTCGATGCTCGACTACGCATCGTCGGTGTGGCTGCGACCGGACGTCGACCAGCAGCTCGAGCGCGGGATCGATCTCTACAAGGACTACGTCCGTATCGTGAAGGAGGACATGAAGCACCAGACCGACGCCATGGCCGGCGACGGGGCGCTCCGCGAGGCCGCGCACCGCAACGACGCCGCAGCGACGCGACAGGTGCTGGAGGAGATCTTCGCGCGCTCGCCGCAGCTCGTGTCGCTGGCGGTGGAAGAAGGGTGGCACCCCGCGGAAGGCGACGACGGGATGGTGGTGGCCCGCCACGACCGAACGCGGCCCTTCGACGAGATGACCGAGCGGCGCCTGCCGGTGCGGCGCGCGCTGGGGAAGGACGGGACCGGACCGACCCTGGTGGCGACGTTCGCCTTCGATCGCCGCTACGAGCAAGGCCTGGAGCAGGCCGGCCAGGTGCGCGAGACCTACACGCAGCTCGAGAAAGAGCGCGCCAAGGTCTACGCGCCCGCCTACGAGGCCTTCGCCGCGCTGCTCGGCATCACCGTGGTGGCCACCTTCGTGCTGGGCTACTTCGCGGCGCGCGGCATCACCCGGCGCATCAACCGTCTCGCCACCGCCATCAACGAGGTGGCCGCCGGCGACTTCGACGTGCGCGTGCCGGTGACCGGCTCCGACGAGCTGACCGAGCTGGCGCGCGTCTTCAACCGCATGCTCGCCGAGATGCAGCAGTCGCGCGCGCGCATCGAGTACCTGCAGCGCATCGGCGCCTGGCAGGAGATGGCGCAGAGGCTGGCGCACGAGATCAAGAACCCGCTGACCCCCATCCAGCTCGCCGTGCAGGAGTGCCATCGCAAGTACGCGGGCGACGACGCGCGCTTCCGCGGCCTTCTCGATACGACCCTGGAAATCGTGGAGGAAGAGGTGGGGACGCTGCGGCGGCTGGTGGGAAACTTCTCGGCCTTCGCGCGCCTACCGCACGCCGAGGTGAGCCCCGCCAGCCTGCGCGACTTCATGCGCGAGTGCTCGGAGCAGCTCGGTTACGTGGGGGCGGAGCTGACCGAGGACGGAACCGACGATCTGCTCCTGGCGCACGACGTAGAGGTGCGCTGGGAGGTGCCGCTGGAGGACATGCCGGTGGCCATCGACCGGCAGATGCTGCGGCGCGTGCTGGTGAATTTGGTGCGCAACGCGGTGGAGGCCATTCGGGACGCGCGCCCGGCGAGGGACGGCGAGCCGCGAGGGCGGGTGGTGGTGCGGGCGGAGCCCGGGGAAGATGGCGTCGACGTGATCGTGGACGACGACGGGCCGGGCGTCCCCGAGGCGACGCGCGATCGCATCTTCGATCCGTACTTCACCACCAAGGCGGCGGGGACCGGTCTGGGTCTGGCGATCGTGAAGAAGATCGTCGTCGAGCACAACGGCACCATCGCCGCGAGGGCCAGCGAGCGCCTCGGCGGGGCGGCCTTCGTGGTCTCGTTGCCGCTGCCGCACTCGCTGGCCATCGCTGCCGCCAGCGTGAGGGCCGAGGCGGACGCGAGCTCGCCGACGACCCCGCTCGCGCGGTCGGTGCGCGGTCCGGCTCCGTGAGTCACGCCGTGCTATCGAGGCCAGGCGATGAACGGCGACGCGCGCTCGACCCAGACCACCCTCGGCGCGCTGGGGCTGGTGCTGCTGCTGCTCGCCGGGTTCGCGGTGCTGCCGCGCATCTTCGTCCCGCGCGTGCGCGAGGCGCCGGACTTCACCCTCGACCTGGTGGCCAACGCCGGCGCGCTGGGGGCGGACAGAAGCGCGCAGAAGACGCTGAGCCTGCGCGACCTCCGCGGCAGCGCGGTGCTGCTCGACTTCTGGGCTACCTGGTGCGAGCCGTGCCGCGTGGAGGCGCCCATCGTCGACCAGGTCTCACGGCGCTGGCGCGACAAGGGCGTGGTGGTGGTGGGGGTGAACACCGACACACCGGGGCAGGGCGACCCGGGCGAGTTCACGAGGGCCCGCGGCCTCACCTATCCCATGGTGCACGATCGCACCGGCGAGGCCTCCCGCGCCTTCGAGGTGGACAGCCTGCCGACCCTGGTGGTGGTGTCGCGCAGCGGGAAGATCACCGCTGTGCGGAGGGGAACGACCGACCAAGCGGAGCTGGAAAGGCTGATCCGCCAGGCGCTGTAGCCTACGGCGAGGAATCGCTGGCCTTGAGCGGAACGAAGTAAAGGCGCCGGCTGGCGGGGTGCATGCCGACATGGACGTCGGCGTCGAAGGTCGCGCGCAGCAGGGGCGCGGTCATCACCTCGGCGGGAGGTCCGGAGGCGACCACGCGGCCGTCACGCAGGAGGACTGCGCGGTCGGCGGTGCGGGCGGCCGCGTCGAGGTCGTGCATGGAGACGACGCAGGCGATGCGGTCGCGTCGTGCGAGCTCGATGAGCAGGTCGCTCTGCTCCAGACGGTGGCGCACGTCGAGGAAGGCTCCCGGCTCGTCGAGGAGGAGAACGCGGGGGTGCGCCGCCAGCGCCCGGGCGACGGCGACGCGACGTTGCTCCCCGCCGCTGAGGGTGTCCACGGCGCGCGACGCGACGCTCCCCAGGTCGCAGCGAGCGATGGCTTCGTCGACGGCGGCGCGGTCCTCGGGGCTCTCGCGCATCCAGCCGCTCTGATGGGGCGCCCGCCCCATGGCCACGATCTCGCGCACGCGAAACCCCCCGGCGGCCACCTCGCTCTGGGGGACGAAGGCCACCTCGCGGGCCGTCGCCCGGCGCTCCAGAGCACCCACATCGCGGCCTGCGATGCGCACGGCCCCGGCTTCGGGCACGAGAAGTCCCGCCGCCACGCGAAGGAGCGTCGACTTCCCGGCCCCGTTGGCGCCGAGCAAGACGGCGATCTCCCCGGGCCAGACCGCCAGGCTCACCGAGTCGAGCGCGGCGCGAGCGACCCGGTCGACGCGAGCGCTGCCAGCGGCCGGCGCGCTCTCTCCGGTCGTGGAGCGAACCGTGGACCGGGCGCGTGGCCCATAGCGCGCCGTCACACCGGCGAGCTCGACCGAAGGGGCTCCGCCGCGCGCTTCTGTCACCGGTGACCCTGCGCGGTAGTGTATCGTTGCCTGGAGCGCGCCGTCGCCCTAGGAGTCCGCCGGAAAATCCCGACGGCCTCCGTCGTGCACGATTCAGGACGCGGACGGCATTCGCCGCCGCCAGCGCGTCGAAGGAGAACGATCTTGGACACCAAGCCCGAGACGCCCGACGCTCCCGGCGTCGAGAAACCACGGCGCATCATCAAGCGGTACTCGAACCGCAAGCTCTACGACACGAAGGACAGCCGCTACGTCACGCTCCTCCAGATCGCCGAAATGGTGAGGAGCGGCGAAGAGGTACAGATCATCGACAACAACACCAAGGACGATCTCACCGAGATCACCCTGGCCCAGATCATCTACGAAGAACAGAAGGCGCGCTCGCGCAACGTACCGCTCCAGACGCTGAAGGAGCTCATCCACGCGCGCACGGAAAAGGTCCTGGCGGATCTGCGCGAAGGGCCCATCGGGCGGCTCATTCCCGGGACCAAGGTGGGCGACGAAAAGGTCGAGGTGGTGACGAAGGACGCCAAGCCCACGCTGGTCGATCAGGCCAAGGA
>Ga0302314_10019521_pt1 | contig 11252 bp, 11 predicted proteins | sample III_Palsa_N2_3_FD_200533 | JGI IMG/M metagenome (GOLD analysis project Ga0302314, IMG submission 200533) | Peat permafrost microbial communities from Stordalen Mire near Abisko, Sweden - III_Palsa_N2_3 | ecosystem: Environmental > Terrestrial > Soil > Palsa > Peat permafrost | place: Sweden... | reverse complement strand
CGGCCCCGTCCAGGCCTCGCCGGCGATCTCGAATGTGGCCGGATCGGCCCCCGCCGGCAGGACGACAGGCTTGACCGGGAGGCTGTATTTCCGGGCGAATTCCAGGTCGCGCTGGTCGTGCGCCGGGCAGCCGAAAATGGCCCCCGAGCCGTAGTCCATCAGCACGAAGTTGGCGATCCACACCGGCAGAAGCCAAGCCGGATCGAACGGGTGGCGGACGCTGAGGCCGGTGTCGAACCCGAGCTTTTCGGCCGATTCGATCTCCGCTTCCGAAGTGCCGCCGCGACGGCATGTGGCGAGAAAATCGGCGACGTCGGCGCTGGCGGACGCCAATTGCTCAGCCAGGGGATGATCGGGCGCTATCGCCAGGAAACTCGCGCCGAACAGCGTGTCCGGGCGGGTGGTGTAGACATCCAGCCCACCGGGTTGGTCGGCGAAGTCGAAGGTCAGTTCCAGACCGCGCGAGCGGCCGATCCAGTTTTCCTGCATCAGCCGGACCTTGTCCGGCCAGCGATCCAGGCCGGCGAGACCCTCCAGCAGCTCGTCCGCATAGCGAGTGATCCGCAGGAACCACTGCGTCAGCTTCCGGCGCTCGACCGGCGCGTCCGACCGCCAGCCGCGGCCGTCGATCACCTGCTCATTGGCGAGCACGGTCATGTCGACCGGGTCCCAGTTGACGAAGCCTTCCTTGCGATAAGCGAGATCGCGCGCCCACAGCTTCAGAAACCAGGCCTGCTGGCGGCCGTAATATTCTGCATCGCAGGTGGCGAACTCGCGCGACCAGTCGATGGAAAGCCCCAGCCGCTTGAGCTCGTCACGCATGATGTCGATGTTGCCGAGCGTCCATTCGCGCGGGTCCACGCCGCGCTCAGCGGCGGCGTTCTCGGCCGGCAGGCCGAAGGCGTCCCAGCCCATGGGATGGAGCACGTTGTAGCCACGCGCGCGTTGGAAACGGGCGTTGACGTCACCCATGGCGTAGTTGCGCGCGTGCCCGACGTGCAGCCGCCCCGAGGGATAGGGGAACATCTCGAGGGCGTAGTACTTGGGCCGGTCAGAGTCCTCCGACGCGCGATCGACGCCGGCCTGTTCCCAGGCGGCGCGCCATTTGGGCTCGACCTTTTTAGGATCGTAGCGGGGCATGAGCGGCGAGGCTCAGCCCCTTAGGTTGGAAAGCCGAAGCTCCCGCGCCCGCGTAAGGATGGCGTTCTCGATGTCGATCGAGGTCTGCGTCGCGGTCGGCGCATCGACCCAACCGCCGCCGCCATTGTTCACCTGGCGGAAGACGTTGACGTTCAGGCCGTCGGCGCGCAGGCGCGTGTCGAGGATATAGACCGTGGCCTTGAAGCGCTCGTCCGGCTTTTCCGGATTGATGTACCAATCGGTGATCACCACGCCGCCATAAGGATCCGCCGACTGCAGTGGCATGAACGCCAGCGTGTCGAGGGTCGCGCGCCAAAGATAGCCGTTGACGCCGATGGCCCCAGCGGGTGCGCCGTGGCCTTTGACCGCGTAGGGGTGATTCATGCGGCCGCCGCAGGCCGCCAGAGCCAAAGCTCCCGCCACCAGGGCGAGCGCGCGAGCCTTGCGTCCCATCCGTCCACGTCCGATATCGCCGCGCGGCGCCGGCCTATTCATGAATGTCGCTTTCCTATTCCCTACACGCCATTTCGGCGCAGTTCGCCCGCCCGGCAGCGACTGCGTCTATAACATTCGCGTCGGCGCGCCAAACCCCGAATCGCTGACCGCACGTGACCGGTCGGCAACAGCAGGCGAGGATCGGGCCTCAAAGCCCTGGAATCGCGATCGCGTCGGTTGACTGGCGGCAGCATGCGTCCTTTATCTGCAAAGGGACAAGCCGCCACAGGTGTGTGTGCGGGGTGATCGTGTCTGGGGGATCGTTCGAAACAGTCGCCATGAAGTCGTTGGGCCTCGTCATCGCTGTCGCCGCGACGCTTGCGTTCTCCGCAAGCGCCCTCGCCGCGCGCGCCGAGGATGGCCAGGTGGCGCTCGCGTCCGATTCCGACTTCGCCGCGCCGACCCTGGGTGGCGCGGCCACCACACCCAGGCGCACGCTCGAATGGGACGCCAACAAGGGCCGCTGGGGCCTCAATCTCGGGGTCGAGCAGCATTCGGCGGACCGGGATCTCGAGCTCAAGGACGTTTCGCCGGGCGTCTATTATCGCCTGACCAAGCGCCTGCACATCGGCGGCGCCGTCAGCCTTGCGCCCGACCAGGCGGAAACCTACCGCATGGGTCAGCCGCAGTTTCCCGCGCCCCGCGTGCGGCTGGAAACGGTCTTCAAGTTCTAGCCAGAGCCTCGACCGCGGCTAGGCCGGCGACTCTGGTCATTCCAAGCTTCTTCACGTTCGCTGCCGTCACGCCGCCCAGCGCGTAGACGGGCGCGCGCACGCGTCTGACAAGACCCGCCAGGGCCAGTGTCCCCATCGGCCGGCCGGCGGACGGGCTGGCGCTGGGGAACACCGGCGAAACAATTACGGCCATGGCTCCGGCCCGCCGGGCGCGCAGGGCGGCCGGCAGGCTGTGGGCGGCGGTGGTGACCAGGAAGCGTCGGCGGAACATCCGAGCCCGGCCGGCCATCCGCTCCGGCAAATGCAATCCGTCCGCGGACAGGCGGACGGCCAGCCGCGCATCGGCGCCGACCATAAGCGTCAGTCGACGGCGGCGGCAGACTCGCGCGAGCTTGCGGCCGCGCTCCAGCGCGTCAAGCGCCCCAAAGGCGCGATACACCACGCCGGCGCCTCGAGGCAGACGGGCCGCTATCGCGGCCGGGTCGGGCGTCCGCACAGGGTCGGTAAAGAACAGAAGCGGCGGCAGACCCTTTCGCGGCCCACCCCGGCGCTCTAGCCTCCGCGCCGCAAGCCACAACCGTGAAACCTCGCTCAATGCCGCAACCCGAATTCGATCCCGTGGAAGCCCGGCGATGGGTCCTGGAGACGATGGACGCCGCCGCGCGAGCGGCGGGCCGCGATCCTGTCGCGATCACGCTCACCGCCGTCTGCAAGCAACAGCCGTGGGGCCGAGTGGCGGCGGTGCTGGCGGCGGGTCAGAGGGTGTTCGGGGAAAACCGCGTACAGGAGGCTGCTGAGCGCTGGCGCGAGCGACGGCAAGGTGTGGAGCTGCGCCTCGTCGGCCCCCTCCAGACCAACAAAACGCGCGAGGCGTTGCAGCTGTTCGACGTCATCGAGACGCTCGACCGGCCGCGCCTCGCCAGAGCTCTGGCCGACGGCGTCGCCGCGACGGGCGCCGCGCCCCGACTGCTGATCCAAGTGAACACCGGCGAGGAGCCGCAAAAGGCCGGCGTCGCCCCGGCGGGTGCCGACGCCTTCATCGCCGCCTGCCGCATCGAGTTCGGCTTGCCGGTCGCGGGCCTGATGTGCATCCCGCCGTTCGACGAGCCGGCCGGTCCGCACTTCGCGCTGTTGGCCAAGATCGCGGCGCGCAACGGCCTGCCGGAGCTTTCCATGGGCATGAGCGCCGACTTTCCGCTGGCCATCCGCTTTGGCGCCACGAATGTGCGGGTCGGTGAGGCCCTGTTCGGCCCGCGGCACGCTTAGGCGCCCCGAACTTCGCGGTGGATGCGGACGGCGTCACCGGGGCGGGCGAGGCTCAGCAGATGCGTCAGATCGGTCGCGGCGAGCGCGACGCAGCCCTGGGTCGGCGAATAGTCGGGTCGGGCGAGATGCAGGAAGATCGCCGATCCCGCGCCCGGGACGACCGGTGCATCGTTAAAGCCTAGGATGACAATCAGGTCGTAGATGCGGTCCTCGCGCCAGAGCGCTTCCGCGCTGGCGGCGCAAGGCAGTTTCACCTGCTGGTTGTAGGCCGGGTCGTCCGGCGCGTCGCACCAGCCGTCGTCCGGCGCGAGCGGCGCGTGCGGCAGGCGTGTGGTTGGAGCGCCGCTGCGGTCCGGACGCCACAATACCCGCCGGATCGGCCACAAGCCGGCGGGTGAGGCGCCGTCTCCCTCACGCTTGGCGCCGGCGGGCGTGACGCCGGCGGGGCCGAGCGCGCACCGCGCCAGTCGGCCCGGCAGCTCCATCCATCCATCGGCGAAGGCGGTGAAGATCATTTGGCTGCGGGATACGCTTGGCGCGGGGGTGTCAAACGGTGCATGGTCCGGTCCATGGCGCGACGCAAGACGATCCTCATCATCGACGATGATCCCGAGCTGCGTGAGGCCCTGTCCGAACAGCTCGAACTGCACCAGGAATTCCAGCCCACGTCGGCCGGCACGGCGACGGAGGGCATTGGCGCCGCCAAGGCAGGGCGCCCGGATCTCATTCTGCTGGATGTCGATCTGCCGGACATGAACGGCCGCGAAGCCATGCGCCTGATGCGCGCGGCGGGCGTCAATGCGCCGGTGATCATGCTTACGGCCGCGTCCGGCGAGGCCGACACCATATTGGGGTTGGACTGCGGCGCCGGCGACTACGTCACGAAGCCCTTCAAGTTCAATGTTTTGCTGGCGAGGATGCGCGCCCAGCTGCGCAATCACGAGGCGTCTGAGGACGCAGTCTTCCGTATTGGCCCTTACGAGTTCCAGCCGGCGGCCAAGCTGCTGGTGGATGAGCGGGGCAAAAAGCTGCGGCTGACCGAGAAAGAGGCCAGCATCCTGAAATACCTCTATCGCGCCGGCTCCAAGGCGGTCTCGCGAGAGGAGTTGCTGGCCGAGGTCTGGGGCTACAACGCCGCCGTCACCACCCACACCCTGGAAACCCACGTCTACCGACTGCGGCAGAAGATCGAGCCAGACCCGGCTGCCGCGCACCTGCTCGTCACCGAGGCCGGCGGCTACCGCCTGGCGCCCTAAAGCCCGGGCGACGGATCGATCACGGCGACCGGGGCCGCTGCCGGTCCGCAGCGTGGCGCGAGGCCGAGCGCCGCCCAGCGTTTCGGCCCTGAGTCCGACACAGCGGCGAGACGCGCGCGGATGCCAAAGGCCGCTGCCTGGGCGGTATCGAAAACGGCGACGGTGTAGCGGGAACAGAGGTCGCGGACGAGATCCGGCGTGAGGCTCCTGGCGCGCATCACCAAGGGCCGGGCGCCGAGGTAGGGATCGTTGCGGACGAGGTCGTTGATGTACCAGGCGCCCCGGGCGTCAACCAACACGACCTGCGCCGGCGCGCGTTGAATGGCCGCGTAGGCCAAAGCGTAAGGCCGCGTGAGATCGCGCGCCTGCGCGGCCCGGATCGGCAGCAACGCCAGAATGGAAAAGACCGCCGCGCCCGCGAAGAGGACGCTTGCCGCATTCCGGTCGTTTGGGCTGAGGCGGTCGGTGAGTCGCGACCATCCGAGCGTCCCGATCAGGGCGATCGACCCCAGCAGTCCGTGCCAATACCGATAGCCCCAGCCATAGCCCTGGTAGGGCATGAGCACGATCAGGGCCGCTGTCGTTAGGACGAGGCCGACCACGAGCGCGCGCATGGCGCCGCCGGCCCTTACCGCCGGGACCATTCCCAGTACGAGCAGCGGCGCGGTGAGGACGCTCTGCCAGGTCACAAAGCGGATGAGGTTCTCGGCCATGGTCGAGACGGTTGGTGGATGGTGGGCGCGAACGAGGGCGGACACCTGGCCGCCAACTCCGCCCACGCCGGCCGCGGCGCTGACCGCGCCGCCGACGGCGGCCAGGGTGAGCGAAGGAAACTCCAGCCAGAAGAGGCAGATCGCGCCGTAGGTCAGGGTGTAGAGGCTCGCCGTCGCCCAGCGGCGGTCCAGCCAGAGCTGCAGCACGAACGGCGCCGCGAACAGCGGATGGAAGACCAACTGGTGCAGGCCGGTGGCCAGAAAGCCGACGATGAGCGCGCCGGCGTGACCCGCGCGCCCGCCACGCAGATGCAGCCATAGCCAGACGAGGTTGAACGCGAGGTGAGCCGTCATCGCGTAGGACGTCATCGCGGTGACCAGGAGTTGACTGGAGGACGCCAGCAGGATCACCGGCGCGAGCGCCAGTCCGGGCCGGTCCGGCCACAGGCGTCGGGCGACCGCGAACAGAGCGATCATCGAGATCGCCGCAAGCACCGGGTTCACCCACGACGCGGCGCCGATGGCGCCAGCCAACGCCTGCATGGCCGCATTCACCGGCAGGTACGCCGGCTGCCACCACATTCCGCCGGCCGTCACGCGGACGAACTCGGGTTCAAGGCCGGCGACATAGGCTCGCCATTCCGAAGCCACGGGCGCCCAGGCTTGGCCATGGCTCAGGATCGCCGCGCCGAAGCCGGCCATGTCTTCGTCGCGCGAGAGCGGATAGCCGCCGAACACCAGGCTCACGCCGAGCCAAGCCGCGAGCGCCGTTGCGCACGCGAGGCCGATTGCCACGCCCGTCGGCTGAGGCCTCCACGCCGCCAATGCCGCCCATCGTCGGGCGAGCGTCCAGAAAAGAGGTGAAGCCGCGATCAGCATGGCGAGCCCGGCCAGCAGCCCGATATCTTCCTCGCGCAGAAAGCGATCGGCCTGTTGTGACAGGGCGGGGCCAAGCAGAACCGGGGTCACGCACAGGAATAACGCCGCCGCCAGGGCGAACCAGGCCTGGATCAGGGGTCGCAACGCCATCCGCCCGTCGTTGAGGGTGTCATCGCCTGGCGGTGAACAGCAGCAAGCGGCGGGTGACGAAATTGAACACGAAGCTGATCCCGGCGGCGGCAAGCTTTCCGACGATGGCGCCGAAACCCAAAATCCCGACGAACATCGCGACGCCCGCCTCGTTCACCGCCAAGCCCACGACCCCGATCATGACGAAGCCGGCGAACTCGGCCCACCGGCTCTCGAACCTCCGCTCTTTGAAGACATAGGCGACGCTGAGGACGTAATTGGCCACCAGGCCGATCGACACGCTGACGACGTTGGCGGCGAGATAATAGACCTTGGCTCGCTCCACGAGCGTCCAGTAAAGGCCGAGATCGACGGCGAGAGAGGCCGCGCTGACCAGGAAATACTTCCAGGTCTCATGGAAGAGCACGACGAGCCTTGGGCGCAACCGGCCGATCCGGGCGGCCAGGCCGGGTTGGGCCAGGCTCATGGCCGGCCGGCCGACTCGCCGACCCGCCGCGGCGTCAGACGCTCGCTCGCCAGCGCTTCCTTGGCGCCGGAGACGCCGCCCTCGTGATACTCCGCGTCCTCGTTCACTTCCCACACATCATGGACCGCTTCACCGGCCAAGATGTTGAGCGCCGTCAGCATGCCGGTCATCATGGCATGGTCCTGGTTGTTGTACTTGTGCATGCCGTTACGGCCCACGAGGTGCAGCCCCGGATAGTTGGCCGCCAGGTCGACGCGCACGGCGTCGACGTTGTCGCGATAGGCCGCGTCATAGACCGGATAGGCCTTGTGCTGTCGCACGACGCAGCCGTCGACTACATCCTCCGGCCGCATCAGCCCGATGACGCCAATCTCGCGCTTGGCGAGCGCGATGAGGTCCTCGTCTGGTGAACTCCACAGGCCATCGCCCTCGAAGCAGAAGTATTCGAGACCGAGGCAGGTGGATGTCGGATCGGGAATTAGCTCCGGCGACCAGGACCGGAAGTTCTGCACGCGCCCAACCTTCACGTCCGGGTCGTGGATATAGACCCAGTTGTCGGGCAGCTGGCGCTCGGATTGTCCAATCAGCACCACTGTCAGAAAATCCCGATAGCTGAGAGCCATGGCCCGGTTGTGGCTTGCGGGCCGCGGCGTGATTGAATCGATCAGCTCGCGCATCGGGGCCGACGAGACGACATTGCGAGCGTGGAACGTCAGCGCCTCGCCGTCGCCGCGAATGGCGTCGACGGTCCATAGGCCATTCTCGAGGCTGAGGCCGGTGACCCGCGAATCCATCATCACCCGACCGCCCAGCGCCGTGACCTTGGCGGCGCAGGCTTCCCACATCATGCCCGGGCCGCGCCTCGGATAGCGGAAGGATTCGATCAGGGTCTTGGGCCCGCTGGCGCCCGCGCCGTGGCCGATCCCGAGGGATCGTTTCACGCCATCCAGCACGGCCGCCAATAGATCGAGGCCCTTGATACGCTGGGCGGCCCAGTCGGCGCTGATCTCGTCGCACGACATGCCCCAAACCTTCTCGGTGTAGGTCTTGAAGAAGATCCCGAAGAGACGCTCGCCAAACTGATTCCGCACCCATTGATGGAAGGTGACGGGATCTTTGATCGGCCGCGCCTTGGCCCAGCCGAACGAGGCCATGCACAGGGCGCTTTCGAAAGGCCCGAGGTTCCACAGGGCTTCGAAGGCCCGCAGCGGATAGGCGTAGAACTTGCCGCCGTAATAGATGCGCGACAGCCTTGGCCGCTCGATGAAATCGTCAGGCAGGATCTCATTCCACAGATCCACCACTTCCCTCGACTTGGAGAAGAAACGGTGCCCGCCAATGTCGAAAAGAAAGCCCTTGTAGTGCGCCGTCCGGCTGATGCCGCCGACATAGGTGGGGTCCCGCTCCAGCACGACAACTTCGGCCCCGGCCTTCGCCAGTTTGTAGGCCGTGGTGAGGCCGGCCGGCCCCGCGCCTATGATGAGGTTGTCGATCGCAATGGGTTCACTCATACGCGACGCGGCTCTCCGTGCCCTAAGATGTCCAGGCCTCCCCGCCCGAACGAATCCCAAGCGCGCGCCGAGCGCTCCCATATAACAGTTTCGTGATCGGGTTAAGAGACAGCCGGCTTCGCCGCCCCACGGAGCAGATCGGCGAGGGCCGCTGGCGCGAAGCACAGGCTCACGGACAGAATCGGCACGGTCACCAAGCCCCAATAGCTGTTTTCCGGCCGCCCGATCGCCATGAAGCCGAGCGTATAGCCCGCCAAGAGCAAGGTTAGGCGCAGCCCCAGGCCGTCGTTCCGGCCGACAGCGCCCAGAAGCGCCAGGGGAACCACGGCCGCGGCCGCGGCCGCGCCGCCGAGAATGACGATCACATTCCATTTGACCGTCGCCATCACGAACCGCCAGCCGCCGAGCTTCACCCAGCCCGGAGAGTGGAGGTCATGGCTCGAGGTGAGCGCTGTCACCGCGTGGGCGTGCCACGCCAGCGCGGCGAGGGCGACGCTCAGCGCCAGGGCGAAGGCGCCGGCTTCGGCCCGCCGCCGCTCGAGGAGAGCGGCGAGCGCCATCACCAGAAGATAGGGCAGCGCCAGTTCGCGGATCAGCGCGGCGAGCAGGCCGAACGCCACCGCGACGGCGAACCGCTTGTCGGTCCGCGCGGCCAACGAGAGCGCGATCAAAAGTCCGGCCCAGGCGTCATGCAACAGGCCCATGCTGCGGCTGAACATTGGCGCGGCGACGCCGGTGAAGACACACAGCGATGCGCAGCCGATCCGAACGGGCGACCAGCCGAGGCGGCCGAACCTCACGGCCCAGGCGCAGATCACGGCCGCCGAGACCAGCTTCATCAAGATGTCGCCCCATCCTGGGTCGGGCAGTTGAGCAAGCAAGGTCGCCAGCGCCGGCGGCCGAACGACCAGGAAGGGCCTCAGTGGGCCGTGAACCGCATGCAACTGCGCGACGGCGGCGGCTTCGTAAGGCTGGCCGGCGCGCACGCGCGCGATGACGGCCCGGTAAAAGGCGAGGTCGTCTCCGCCCTGAGCGTGGGTCGGCGCCTTCGTCGGCGCTGCGGTGAACTGCAGGCCGAGCGCGAAGAGCGCGACGAGGCTGGCCAACAGGCCGATCGCCGCCCAGCGTGGAAGGCTGGCCAGCCGGCCGATCGTGCGCGGCTGGACCGCCATCATGCGGAGGCTCTCGCGGGCCGTCCGGCGGCGGCGCGCAACAGGTCGGCGATCGCGATCGGCGCGAGGGCGAGGCCTACCGCGAACAGCGGGGTCGTCACCAAGCCCCAATAGGAGTTGGAAGGCCGACCGATGACCATGAAACCGAGACTGTAGCCGATCAGCAAGACCGATAGCCGGAGACCGAGACCGTCCCGGCGGCCAAGCGCTCCGACGAGAGCGGCGGGCACGATCATCGCGGCCGCCCATGGGCCGAGCAACGCGACGAGGGCGTTCCACCGGGCGGTGCTGAGCACAAATCCCCAGCCGGCCAGGGCCGCCCAGCCCGGTGAAGCGAAGTCCTGGGGTGTGGTGAGCGCCATGACGGCCGAGGCGTGCCAGGCCAGCGCGGCCAGCGCGGCGGCGAGCGCCAAGGCGAACGCGGCGCCCTCGCCGCGTCGCCGTTCGGCGAAGGCGATGATCACCATGACCAGGAGATAGGGCAGCGTCAGTTCGCGGATCAGGGCGGCGAGGCAGCCGACGAGCGCCGCCGCCAAGAAGCGCCGCTCGGTTCTGAGCGCCAAAGAAAGCGCGATCAGAAGACCGGCCCAGGCTTCGTGAAACAGACTCATCGGCCCGGCGGTTAGGAGGGGCGGTCCGATGCCGCAGAACAGGGCCGCGACGACCCAGCCAAGCCACACCGCGCTAGGTCGGCAGGCGCGCAACCGGATCGCCCATGCGCCAAGCGTGATCCCCGCCAACGCCATCAGCGCAATCGCCGCGGACCTTTGATTGGGGAGCCATGCCAGGGCCGTGGCCAGCGCAGGCGGCCGCACGGTGACGAACGGTTTCAACGGACCGCCCTCGGCGCGCAGTTCGCTGACCGCGGCCGTTTCATAGGATTCGCCGCCGCGCATTCGCTTGACGATGGCGCCGTAGAGCCGAAATCCGTTCACGGCGTGCGCCAGCGGCGGCACGCGTTGGGGGTGTGAGGTGTAGAACAGGCTGAGCGCCATCAGGGCCGCGAGCGCGACCAGCACGGCGGCCGCGCGCGCGGGGGGGAGGCTGGCGAACCGGCTCGCCGCGCCTCGATCATTAGACGCCGCTGGCGCTGACAGGATCGACATCTTTCCGATTCGCCGAAGGTCGCGTTTTTGACGCGACCGTGCGAGAGACCTTGAGGCATGATTCGAGGCCCACGTCATTCGACCTGATACGGCGTCCGACCCCGCGCCGATGGCGCCCTCGTCGTCCGCGCGCGCCCGTCTGATCGCGATTCTCTCCGGCCGGTCGCCGATGCCGGACTGGAGCGGAAAATGGGCTCTGCTCCTGCTGACCCTGGTCGTGGGACTCGCGGTCGGTGTCATCATGGCGTTCACCAACAACGCCCTGCCCGGCTTTCGCGACACCGACGACGCCATGCGCCTGGAAATGGTCCGCGAACTCCTCGCCGGACGAGGCTGGTACGACCAGCTGGTGACCAGGGTCGATCCGCCGCACGGACTGTGGATGCACTGGTCGCGGCTGCTCGATGGCGGCCTCGCGGCGATG
>Ga0302314_10019520_pt1 | contig 11253 bp, 12 predicted proteins | sample III_Palsa_N2_3_FD_200533 | JGI IMG/M metagenome (GOLD analysis project Ga0302314, IMG submission 200533) | Peat permafrost microbial communities from Stordalen Mire near Abisko, Sweden - III_Palsa_N2_3 | ecosystem: Environmental > Terrestrial > Soil > Palsa > Peat permafrost | place: Sweden... | reverse complement strand
TCTGGACCGTTGCCCAGCCGCCCTGAATCTCCCTCCCGCCCGCCCTTGGCGGCGGCGGCGACGCGGCTTAAGGGATGACGCTTTCCGGCGCCGGCTTCTTTTCCCCCATGCACGACATCCGAGCCATTCGCGACGACCCCGCCGCCTACGATCACGCCTGGGCGATGCGGGGATTCGCCCCTCAGACCGCTGCGATCCTGGCGCTGGACGAAGCCCTGCGCGCCGCCCAGACGGCGCTGCAAGCGGCCCAGGCGCGGCGCAACGAAGCCTCGAAACTGATCGGCCAGGCTAAGGCCGCCCGGGACGAGGATCGTGCCGGCGCGTTGATGGCGGAGGTCGATTCGCTCAAGGCCGCGATCGCCGAGAACACCGAGGCCGGGGCGAGGATCGGCGGCCAGCTGGACGAGCTGCTCAGCGCCTTGCCCAATCGCCCGGCGTCCGACACGCCGCCGGGCGAGGACGAGAGCGGCAACGTCGAGGTCCGCCGCCACGGCGAACCCTTCGCGCTGGAACGCGTCGCCGACCACGTCGATCTGGGCGCGGCGCTCGGCATGATGGATTTCGAGGCGGCTTCACGGATGTCCGGGGCCCGGTTCGTCGTCCTGCGCCAGGGGCTGGCCCGGCTGGAGCGGGCGCTCGGCCAATTCATGCTCGACATCCAGACGCTCGAGCACGGCTATGTCGAGGTGTCGCCGCCGCTGCTGGTGCGCGACAACGCCATGTTCGGCGTCGGCCAGCTGCCCAAGTTCGCCGAGGACATGTTCCACACTACCGACGGCCGCTGGCTGATCTCGACGGCGGAAGTGTCGCTCACCAATCTCGCGCGCGAGCAGATCCTGTCGGAAGAGCAGCTCCCCCTGCGGTTCACGGCGCTGACGCCGTGTTTCCGCTCCGAGGCGGGCGCGTCCGGCAAGGACACGCGGGGGATGATCCGCCAGCACCAGTTCCAGAAGGTCGAGCTGGTCTCGATCACCTCGCCGGAGATGAGCGAGGCCGAGCACCAGCGCAAGGTCGACTGCGCCGAGGCGGTGCTCAAGCGTCTCGAGCTGCCCTTCCGCACCATGCTGCTGTGCGCCGGCGACATGGGGTTTTCCGCGCGCAAGACCTACGACCTGGAGGTCTGGCTGCCGTCGCAGGGGATGTATCGGGAGATCAGCTCGATCTCCAACTGCGGCGACTTCCAGGCCCGCCGCATGGACGCGCGCTGCCGCAAGCCCGGGGAGAAGGGCGCGCGGTTCGTCCACACGCTCAACGGCTCGGGCCTGGCGGTGGGGCGCACGCTGGTGGCGGTGATGGAGAACTACCAGGACGAGCGCGGCCGCGTCGCCATCCCGCAGGCCCTTCACCCCTATATGCGGGGCGTGACCCATGTGGGCGGCGAGGACTGATGCGGATCCTGGTCACCAACGACGACGGCGTCCACGCCGAGGGTTTGGCCGTTCTCGAGCGGATCGCCGGCGCCTTGTCGGACGATGTCTGGGTGTGCGCGCCGGAGACCGAACAGTCGGGGAAGTCGCGCTCGCTGACCCTGTCCGATCCCTTGCGCGTGCGCCGGATGGGCGAACGCCGATTCGCCGTTCACGGCACGCCCACCGACTGCGTCATGCTGGCCCTACAGGAGTTGATCGGCGGCCCACGCCCTGACCTCGTCCTGTCAGGCGTCAATCGCGGCCTCAACGCCGCCGAGGGCGTGACCATGTCCGGTACGGTGGCAGGCGCGATCGAAGGCATGGCCATGGGCGTTCCAGCCATCGCGCTCTCGCAGATGATGCGTTATTCGGAAGAGGATGACGAACAACCCTTCCAGGTCGCCGAGACCTTCGGCGCCGGCCTCGTCCAGCGCCTGGTCGAGGTCGGCTGGCCGGTGGGCGTCGTCTTGAACGTCAACTTTCCGGCCCACCCCTTCGCCCAGGTGACCGAGGTCGAGGTGACCCGGCAGGGATTGCGCGATGTCCGCACGCGCTACGCCGAGAAGCGCACCGACCTGCGCGGCCGCGACTATTTCTGGCTGGGCTTTCGCCATGAGCCGTCCAGTCCGGCCGAGGGCACCGACCTCCTCGCCGCCTACGAAGGGCGGATCTCGGTGACGCCGCTGCACATCGATCTCACGCACAAGGAAACCGTTCGCGCCTTGAAGCGCTTCGTCGGCGGCGCGCCTCCCGCCTTGCGGTCCACGCCATGAGCAAGCGATCGCAGGAGCCCGCCGAGGAGGACCTGCGCCTGGCCAGGCTCGTCCTGAGCCTGCGCTCGCAGGGTGTCACCGATCCGGCGGTGCTGGCCGCGATCGAGAAGACGCCGCGCGACCTCTTCACGCCGGACCTGTTCAAGGAGCGTTCCTGGGAAGATTCGGCCCTGCCGATCGCCTGCGGCCAGACCATCAGCCAGCCCTACATCGTCGGCCTGATGACCCAGGCGCTGACGCTGGAGCCGAGAGCGCGCGTGCTGGAGATCGGCACGGGGTCGGGATACCAGACGGCCATCCTCGCGAGGCTTTCGCGGCTGGTCTACACGGTCGAGCGATACCGCACCCTGCTGCGCGAGGCGGAGGCGCGATTCCAGGCTCTGCAGCTCACCAATGTGATCACCAGGTTCGGCGACGGATCGCTCGGCTGGCCCGAGCAGGCGCCTTTTGACCGCATTCTCGTCACGGCGGCGGCGCCGGAGGAGCCGAAGCTCTTGCTGGAGCAACTGAAACCCTCCGGAGTTCTGGTGGCGCCGGTGGGAAAGGGACCGGTTCAGAAACTTTACCGATATGCTGGCGACGGCGCGGGCGCCTTCACCATGGACATCCTGTGCGAAGTACGCTTCGTACCCTTGCTTGAGGGAGTCGCCCGGGAGCTTTAGATTCGGGGCGGCCACGCCGACGTGGTTTGACGCCTAGCGGCTTAACCGATGTTTTACCTTCACGCCCAGGAACACCAGGGCGTGAGTTGCGGAGCGGCGATGACGCGAACGTTTACGATCCGGGCGAGCTTGGTGGCCCTTTCGACCCTGAGCCTGGCGGCATGCGAGACGCCCAACTACCCGACGCACACGACCCCCACCCCCACCCCGGCGCCAACGCCAGTCGCGCCACCGCCCGCCCCGGTCCAGGCGCCTCCTCCCTCGCCGCCCCCTTCTTCTTCGCCCCCGCCAGCGGCCCTCTCCACACCCCCGGTCGACACCCGGCAACTCCCCCCTGTCGCCTCGCCGGCCCCTACGACACCCCGCCCCATCACCCCCTCGAGCCCCGCCCAAAGCGTCGTGCCGCCGGACTACACGCCACCCAGTCCCGTCCCGGTCGAGGCGCCGCCCTCCGAAGCGCCCCCGCCCCAGGTTCGCTATCGCACGACGCCCGAGCGCGTCGTCGCCGGGGGCCCGGTCGTCGCCGCTCACGGCATGTACCGTGACTACCTCGTCCAGCCGAAAGACCACGTCGACGCCATCGCCCGCGACCTGCAGACCACCCGCAAGGTGCTGGTCGAGGCGAACCATCTGAAGGCGCCCTATGCTCTGCAGCCGGGCCAGCACCTGAAGGTGCCTGTCGCCAAGGCCTATGAAGCCCAGGCTGGCGACACCATGGCCGAGATCGCCAAACGCTTCGGCGTCAGCGTCGGAGAGCTGTCGGATCTCAATGACTTACCGGTGAAAGCCAGGCTCCACGCTGGGGATGCGGTGGCGCTCCCGGACGGCTATCACGACCACGGCCCGACCCGGCTGCCGGGGACCCAGGTCGCCGAGCGCTCCTACGAAGCGCCCGTTTCGCCGCGGACCTACGCCAGGCCGTCGCCGCCGGCCGTCGAGGCCGACGGCGCGCCATACACGCCCAGTCCCGAAGCGCTGGCGGCGGCCCGGCGACTTGCGGCCCAGCGGTCCTACAGCCCTCCGCCGACGGCGACCTACCGGCCACCCGCCGCGTCCGCGTCGTCGGAACCTTCAGGACCCGCGCAACCGCCCACCAGCGCGCAACTGGCCATCGCCAACGCCGGGCGCGGCCGCTTCATCTGGCCGGTGAAAGGCGAGATCATCTCTCCATTCGGGGTGAAGGGTCTCGGCCGGCGCAACGACGGGATCGACGTGCGCTCGCCGCAAGGCGCCGAAGTCCGCGCGGCTGCGGCCGGCGATGTCGTCTATGCCGGCGATCAGGTGCCCGGCTTCGGCAATCTTGTGCTTGTGAAGCACGCCGACGGCTGGGTGTCCGCCTATGCGCACCTGCAGTCGATCGGCGTTCAGATGCGCCAGACCGTCATGCAGGGCCAGACCCTGGGTGTCGTCGGCTCGACTGGCGGCGTCGCCGAACCCCAGCTGCACTTCGAGCTCCGCTACGCCTCGAGCCCGTCCGACAAGGCCAAGCCCGTCGATCCGCTCCTGGTGCTGCCCAAGCCGGCTCCCGCGCCCTAGATCCCCGCGCCGTTGTCCATCGTCGCCAGGGCGCCTTCATGAGCCCTGGCCTCGGCGGTGATCCAGGTTACGAAAGCCTTGACCTGCGGCAGGCGGCCCTTGGCCTTGGGATGGACAACGTAGTAGGCGAAGTCCACGGAGGTGGCGATCGGCATCGGGACGATCAGCCGCCCGGCGTCCAGATCGTCCTGCGCCAAGGTGCGTTTGGCCAGGGCGACGCCGCGGCCGCTGACCGCCGCCTCGATCACCAGGCTCGACTGATTGAAGCGCGGTCCACGTTGCCCGTCGATCCCCCGCAGGCCGCGCGCCGCCAGCCACATCGACCAGTCGGGGCAGCTCTCGTCCGCGTTTGCCGAGCCGTCGTGCAACAACACATGTCGCGCAAGGTCCGCCGGTTCGCTCAGCGGATTGGTGGCCATCAGCTCCGGACTGATGACAGGGACGACCGTCTCGTGAAGCAGCCGAATCACCTCCAGGCCGGGGTAGTGCCCGGCGCCGTAGCGAATAGCCAAATCCACTTCGCCCGCGCCGAAATCCACCAGGTCCATGTCGGCCGATAGCCAGACGTCGACCTGCGGGTGCGCCGCCTCGAACCGGCCTAGCCTCGGCACAAGCCACTTGGCCGCGAACGAGGGCGCGGCGGTCAGGGTCAGCCGGCGGCCGTCGACCGCGGCGGTCAGCAGGGATGCAGCGTCGGCCAGTCGGTCGAAGGCTTCGCGGAGCGCAGGCAGCGCCGCCTGCGCAGCATCGGTCAGCAGCAGGCCCCTGGGCGTGCGTTTGAACAGCGACGCGCCGACATAGTCTTCAAGATTCTGGATCTGCTGCGACACCGCGCCGGGCGTCACCGACAACTCGTCCGCGGCGCGGCTGAAATTGAGATGGCGCGCCGCGGTCTCGAACGCCCGTAGCGCGTTGAGAGGGGGAAGCCGACTCCGCGTCTCCATAGTTTTGCTGATACCTCCGGCAGAAGACCTTCGTTGCAGAATGGGGGTTCCCCCTCCATTTATCAACGCATACCGATCCTGACCCTTTTAGACTTACTTCAAACGAAACCCAACCCCCATGCCCATCGAGCCGCCGAAATCGAAGGCCGCCAAGCGGCTGGTCGTCCTTGACGGCCCCCGTGCGGGGGGAGCTGTGTGGTTGATCGGCGCCGGTCCAGGCGATCCCGAACTGCTGACCGTGAAGGCCTGCAGGGTCCTGGCGACCGCCGACGTCGTGGTGCACGACGGGCTGGTTTCACCGGCCGTCCTCGATCTCGCGCCGGCGGCTGCCCGGCGAATCAGTGTCGCCAAACGTAAGGCACATCATTCCTACGACCAGGAGGATATCAACCGCCTTCTGATCGCCCTGGCGCGCGAAGGCCTCGTCGTGGCGCGTCTCAAGGGAGGCGACCCGTTCGTGTTCGGGCGCGGTGGCGAGGAGGTGGCGGCATGCCGCGCCGCCGGTGTCGAATGCCAGGTGATTCCCGGCGTCACGGCCGCGCTGGCGGCCAGCGCGGCGGCGGGCGCGCCCCTGACCCATCGTGGTTCGGCCCAGGCGGTCACCTTTGTCACCGGCCATGCGACCGGCGACGCCGAACCGGAGCTGGATTGGCGGACCCTCGCTACGGCCAATCAGACGGTGGTGATCTATATGGGCCTTTCCAAGGCGGCCTTGATCGCGGCCCGCCTGATCGACGCCGGCCGCGCGCCATCGACGCCCGCTCTCATCGTCGAGAACGTCAGCCTGCCGCATGAGCGCCGTATCGCGACCCGTCTGGATGGACTTGGCGATGCGACTGCCGGTCTCGACGGTCCGGCCTTGCTGATGATCGGAGAAGCCATGGCGCTGGCTCGCGCCGACGCACCTCCTTCCCTCCCCTTTATGGGGAGGGAAGGAGGTGCAGCCATCAGGGTGGGGAAGTGTTGATGGAGTCCCGCGCAACCGTTGAGTCTGCACACTTCCCCACCCTGGACGCTGCGCGTCCTGTCCCTCCCCAGAAGGGGAGGGAGGTGGCGCGATGAAAGCCCTGACCGCCAACAGACTCGCCGACGGCGAGGTCGTTTTCTGGGCGAACGGCGCCTGGGTCGAGCGTTTTGCACGCGCGGAGATCTTTGCTGATGATCCTGTCGCCGAGGCCGCCGAGACGACTGCACGGGCCGCCATTACCGAAGCGGTTGACCCTTATCTGATCGATGTCCAGCCGGTTGACGACGGGTATGCGCCGGTCAGCTACCGGGAGAGGCTGCGGGCGCTAGGCCCGACCAACAAGCGCGACCACGGCAAACAAGCGCTGGGTGGTGTGGAGGTTGACCTCCTCAACCGCAGTCATGGCGCAGCGCGTTCGAGCGGGCGGGTCAACCTGATCAAACGGAAGTAGGGCAGGGCGTCATGTACCGATACGATGACATTGACAAAGACATGCTGGCCGATCGCGCGGCGGAGTTCCGCGCGCAGTGCGCTCGCCGCCTGGCCGGCGAGATCACCGAGGAGCAGTTCAAGCCGGTGCGGCTGATGAACGGCCTCTATCTGCAGCTGCACGCCTACATGCTGCGGATCGCCATCCCCTATGGGACATTGTCCAGCGCCCAGATGCGCGCGCTGGCCCATGTCGCCCGCACCTACGACCGAGGCTACGGCCATTTCACCACTCGCACGAACCTGCAGCTGCATTGGATCAAGCTGCGCGATGCGCCAGATATCCTAGACTACCTCGCCACGGCCGGTCTCCACGCGATCCAGACGTCGGGGAACTGCATCCGCAATCTCACGGCCGATCCGCTCGCGGGGGTCGCCGCCGACGAGGTGGACGATCCGCGTATCTGGGCGGAGGTGATCCGGCAATGGTCGACGTTCCATCCGGAGTTCTCGTACCTGCCGCGAAAATTCAAGATCGCGGTCACCGGCGCCCGCGAAGATCGCGCGGCGATTCGCATCTACGACATCGGCCTGCGTCTGCATCGCGGCGAAGAAGGCGAACTGGCGTTCGAAGTGCTGGCCGGCGGTGGACTGGGACGCATGCCGTATCTTGGCCCGACCATCCGGCGCAGCCTGCCTGTGCGTCACCTGCTCTCCTATCTGCAGGCGATCCTGCGCGTCTACAATCGTCACGGCCGCCGCGACAACATCCATAAGGCGCGGATCAAGATCCTCGTCGCGTCGCTCGGCGCCGAAGAATTCGCCCGTCAGGTCGAGGAGGAATGGGCCAAGACCGACAAGGCGGCGGTCGACCTGCCCGACACCGAACTCGCCCGCGTTCGCGCCGCGTTCGCGCCGCTCGGGTTCCAATCTCTGCCACGCGTCTCGACGGTGTTCGAGGCGGCCAAGTCCGAGGATCGCGCCTTCGCCCGGTTTGCGCGCAACAACATCATCGCCCACAAGACGCCGGGCTATGCGGTCGTCAAGATCGCCTTGAAGACGCCAGGCGAGACGCCGGGGGACTGTTCCGCCGACCAGATGGACGTCGTGGCGGGTCTGGCCGAGCGCTACTCATTGGACGAGGTGCGCGTAGCCTACGAGCAGAATCTCATTCTGCCGCATGTCCGGCTGGATGATGCGCCTGCCGTGTACAAGGCTCTGGCGGATGCCGGATTGGCGACGCCCAATATCGATCTGATCAGCGACATCATCGCCTGTCCCGGCCTCGACTATTGCGCGCTCGCCAACGCCCGCGCGATCCCGATCGCGCAGGACATCGCGCGAAAGTTCGCCGAGCCCGATCTGGCCGAGACGATCGGCGAGCTGAAGATAAAGATTTCCGGGTGCATCAACGCCTGCGGCCACCACCATGTTGGTCACATCGGCATTCTCGGGGTCGATAAGAAGGGGGAGGAATTCTACCAGTTGACCCTCGGCGGATCGGGCGCCGACGATGCTTCGATCGGCCAGATTCTCGGGCCCGCCCTGCCGGCGGACCGGGTGACCGCCGCCGTCGACCAGCTCGTCGGCGTCTATCTGCGCGAGCGCCAGGGCGAGGAGCGCTTCCTCGACACTTTCCGCCGCACCGGGCTCCACCCGTTCAAGGAGGCGGTCTATGTCGACGCTCATTAAATGGCGCGACGGCGCGGCGAGCGCCTACGCCGACCCATTCGTTTCTCTGGCTGACGACGAGCTGGCGCCGGACGGCGATGTGATCGTCAGTTTTGCGCGCTTCCAGGCGGAGGGTGACCTTCTGCTTGGCCAGCATAGGCGTGTCGGCGTGCGGGTGTGTCCAGACGACCCCGTCGAGGCGCTTGCCTACGATTTGCCGCGTATCGCGGTGGTGGCGCTGGTCTTTCCCAAGTTCCGTGACGGACGCGCCTACAGCACAGCCATGGTTCTGCGCACGCGACTGGGGTTTACGGGTGAACTTCGCGCGGTTGGAGAGGTGTTGCGCGAACAGGCCGCCTTCATGATCCGTTGCGGCTTCGATGCTTTCGAACCAGCCGATGGAACGGACGCCGATCAATGGGGCCGCGCGGCGCGTCGTTTTCGCCACGTCTATCAGCGGGCCGCCGACGATCGCGAACCGGCCTTCGTCGCAAGGCTCGCACGATGAGTGTCGCCTACGAAACCATGGAGCAGCCGGGAATCCCGCTGGCGATGTTGCAGTCGGACCTGCGCGAGGCGCATCCTGAGGTCATTCTGCGGACAGCGGTTGATCTCTACGGCGAGCGGCTGGCGCTGGTCTCCTCGTTCGGAGCCGAATCGGCCGTGCTCCTGCACATGATCTCGCGGATCGATCCGGACGTCCCGGTGATGTTCCTCGACACCGGCATGCTGTTCGGCCAGACCCTCGATTACCGCCGCCAGCTCGCCACGCGACTGGGGTTGACCGACGTGCGTGACCTGCGCCCGCGATTCGAGGATATTGCGGTCACCGATCCCGGCGCAGACCTGTGGAAGACCGACACCGACGCTTGCTGTCATATCCGCAAGGTGGCGCCGCTCGACCGCGCGCTCGCCGACTTCGATGCCTGGATCACCGGGCGCAAACGATTCCAGGGCGGCAGCCGGTTGCGGCTGCCGGTGGTCGAAGCGGCCGAAGGCAAGGTCAAGTTCAATCCCCTGGCCAATTGGACCCGGACTGAACTCGAGGCCTACGCGTCTCATCACGACCTTCCGCCCCATCCGCTGGTCGCCGCCGGGTTTCCTTCGATCGGTTGCTGGCCCTGCACGTCGCCTGCGGAGGAGGGGAGTGATTCTCGCTCCGGCCGCTGGGCGGGCTCGCAAAAGACCGAATGCGGAATACATATGGCGCGCGCCCCCGGCGCCGCCCCGTTCGTCGGCGTCGACATCTGACGGCGCGCGCCGCCACTCACCGGTGATCGTTCGCCATTAACCTTTGATCGACAAGAGTCAGTTCCATGACCATGCAAGACACCACAACGCTCGCCCCGCCGCCGAAGGCACGCGGCGCCTTCTACGTTGAACGCGTAACCTGGGTCCATCACTGGACCTCCTCGCTGTTCTCATTGGGTACAACCCGCGATTCCGGCTTCCGGTTTGTCAGCGGACAGTTCGTTATGCTTGGCCTGGAGGTGAATGGCCGGCCGCTTCTGCGCGCCTATTCGATCGCTAGCGCCGCCTGGGCCGACGAACTGGAATTCTATTCGATCAAGGTGGCCGATGGCCCTTTGACCTCGCGTCTGCAGAACATCAAGGTCGGGGACGAGATCCTCATCGGCAAGAAACCGACGGGCACGCTTGTCCTGGATGGCCTGCGTCCAGGGCGCAATCTGTACCTGGTCGGCACCGGCACGGGCCTTGCCCCATGGCTCAGCCTGGTGCGTGAACCCGAGGTCTACGAACGGTTCGAAAAGGTGATCGTCACCCACACAGTGCGCGAAGTGGCGGATCTGAACTACCGCGATTTCCTTTCTCGCGACCTGCCGAACGATCCCGATCTTGGTGAAATGGTCGGGCCCAAGCTGATCTACTATCCGACCGTCACCCGGGAGCCGTTCGAAAATCAGGGCCGGATCACCGACCTGATAGCCTCCGGAAAGCTGTTCTCCGACATCGGCATGCCGGATCTCGATCCCTCCCGCGACCGCCTGATGCTGTGCGGCGGGCCTTCGGTTCTCGCCGACCTCAAGTCGCTGCTGCTGGCGCGCGGCTACGAGGAAGGCTCGGTCGCCAATCCGGGCGATTTTGTGCTGGAGCGGGCGTTCGTCGAGACCTGACAGGTCAAAGGTGCGATCTGACGGCCATGGACACAGACAACGGCCGTCCAGGCCGCTAGAAGGCCGGGGTGAGACCCTCCGTCGCCGAACGTCCATTGTTGATTCTCGCCAGCGCCAGCCCCCGGCGTCTACAGTTGCTGGGCCAGGTCGGTGTCGTCCCAGACGCGGTGGACCCGGCCGACATCGATGAATCGACCTTGCCGGGCGAGACGCCCCGGCGGACCGCGGAGCGGCTGGCCAAGGCCAAGGCGGACGCCGTCGCCGCTCGCCGTCCCGGCGCGTTCGTGCTCGCGGCAGACACGGTCGTGGCCGTCGGCAGACGCGTGCTAGGCAAGCCGGTCGATGAGTTGCAAGCGAAAACCATGCTCGAATTGCTGTCGGGAAGAAATCATCGTGTGTACACTGGTGTCGCCGTGATTGCGCCGGACGGTCGACGCGCAGCGCGGGTCGCCGAGGCTAGGGTCACGTTCAAGCGCCTGTCCGCGGCGGACACCGGTCTGTTGATCGGCAGCGGGGAATGGCGCGGTGTCGCCGGCGGTTACCGCATTCAAGGGCGGGCTGCGGCGACCGTGACTCAGCTCGTCGGGTCTTACAGCGCGGCTGTCGGCCTCCCGCTCTATGAAACCGTCTCATTGCTCGGCGGGTTAGGATTCGTGACAACGTGAGCCAACGTCGATTGTATCTTGATTCCTGTGCCGGCGAGCGGCGCGGCGTCGTCACCCTCGAC
>Ga0302314_10019519_pt1 | contig 11255 bp, 9 predicted proteins | sample III_Palsa_N2_3_FD_200533 | JGI IMG/M metagenome (GOLD analysis project Ga0302314, IMG submission 200533) | Peat permafrost microbial communities from Stordalen Mire near Abisko, Sweden - III_Palsa_N2_3 | ecosystem: Environmental > Terrestrial > Soil > Palsa > Peat permafrost | place: Sweden... | reverse complement strand
AATTCCGCTCGGTAGTGTGCTGTGATTTCGGTCCAACGAGCAAGTCGACGACCCGACGGCTGACAGCACCCGGCCCCGGGCGGGCGATTTTTCAGCAGCGGATCCTCCCGCGATGCCTCTGACCTGCGTGATCAGCAGTTTCCATCGGCGGCGACAGCCGAGTGGCAAAGGTCGCGCCGCGGCGGCTTTACGATGAATCCATGAGCTTGGGCAAGCAGGACGTGCGCAAGCTCATCGACATCTACCTCCGCGCGTGGACGACCCAGGATCCGGATCTGGTCCTCACGGTCTTCACGCCAACCGCGTCGTACCACGAGCGGGTACTCCAGCAGCCGATTCGCGACCACGCCGGCATCCGCGAGTACTGGCAAACCAAAGTCGTCAAAGAGCAGGCCAATATCCAGGCCGAGCTGCTCAGCCTCTACCTGGACGGCACCACCGCCATCGCCGAGTGGGAAGCACGGTTCGACGACGTCGTCGACGGCCACCGCAAACGGATGCGCGAGGTCGCGATCCTCGAACTGGAGGGCGACCGGGTCGCCGCCTTGCGGGAGTACTGGGCATCCGAGCGGGTGAGCTCCTGAGGTGACCGAGCCCGACGACTTCCTGCGGGACCGGCTACGGTCCGCGCCGCCCAGCGGTGCTCCGGCGCCCCCGCCACGCCCACAACCGCCAGATCCTCGTCCGACGCCGGGTCAGTGGCCCCCTCCCCCAGGTCCTGCCGCGCGGTCTGACCGGCCGTCCTGGAGTGACATCGACTTTGCGCCGCGGGCTGAGGCCCAGCACAGGCGCCCCGGCCCCAGATACGGTTGGCGGCGCGTCGTCTACGGGGCCACCTTCGGGAAGATCAACGTCGGGCCCTCAGCCGGCGAAAGGCAAGAGGCCGCCTACGAAGCCGCCATCGGGGCAACGCTTCGCGGCAACTACAAGGTCGGCGTGCTGGGCAAGGGCGGTGTCGGGAAGACCACCGTCGCCGCCAGCGTCGGGTCGATCTTCGCCGAGCTTCGCCGCCAGGACCGCGTAGTGGCGATCGACGCGGACACCGCGTTCGGCCGCCTCGGCAGCAGGGTTGACCCGCAGACCAGCGGCTCGTACTGGGAAATCGCCGCCGACCAGAACCTTCGGTCATTCGCCGACGTGAGTACCCGGGTCGGGAGCAACTCCGCGGGCCTGTACGTGCTGGCCGGGGAGCCGACAGCCGGTCCGCGGCGGGTGCTCGACCCGGCGCTGTATCGCGAGGCCACCTCGCGGCTCGACCGCCATTTCACCATCGCGATCGTCGACTGCGGCTCGACGATGGACGCGCCGGTCACCCAGGAGGCGCTGAGCGACTTGGACGCGCTGATCGTGGTGTCGTCGCCGTGGGCGGACGGCGCGTCGGCGGCGGCGCAGACGATGGAATGGCTCGCGGCGCACGGCCGCACCGGTCTACTGCACCGCACCGTCGTGGTGCTCAACGACTCGGACGGGCACTCGGACAAGCGCACCCGATCGGTACTGGCGCACCAATTCATCGACCGCGGGCAGACCGTGGTGGAGGTGCCGTTCGATCCTCACCTGCGACCCGGCGGCGTCATCGACGTGAAGAGCGAGCTGGCTCGCACCACGCGGCGCAAATTCCTGCAGATCTCCGCGGCGATCGCCGGTTTCTTCGCATCACGACCGGACAGCCCGCGAGAGCGCCGCTAGCCGCGTGCCGACGGGTCCGCGGTCGCCTCGATCTTGATCACCACGTCATCGCGGATTGTCAGCACGACGACGGCGAACAGCCGTCGTTCGGCGAAGGCCAGCAGCACCGGTTGGCCGGCCGGACCGCTGACCACCGTGACGCCCGGTCCCAGATACCGCATCAGGTTGACGGCGACGTCCTGCGGACCGTGGTTGATCTGCGGCGGCGGGGCCGGATCGAGGAGGACCGTCCCGACACCCCATACCGTCGGGTCGAGCACGGCGGCCAGCGCGTCCACGTCGCCGTCGGCGCATGCGGTGATGAATTTCTCGGTGACAACCTGGTGCTCCGCCGCGGACACCTCGCCTGGTTTCGGCTGGGCCAGCGCGAATTTCGCGCGGGCGCGGCGCGCCAACTGTCGACAGGTACCGATCGGGCGGCCCACCGTTTCAGCGATCGTGTCGAACGGGACCCCGAACACGTCGTGCAGCACGAACGACACCCGCTCAGCCGGACTGAGCCGACGCAGCACCTCCAGCAGTGCCGTTCGGATCTCGTCGTCCAAGGTGACCTGATCGGCCGGATCCAGCCGCCGGGATTGATTGAGCGCGGCGGCTTCTGAACCGATGTCGGCGGGTCGTTCGTAGCGGACCCGGGCCGAACGCACCTGATCCAGGCAGAGTCGACCCGCCACCACCGTCAGCCAGGCGCGAAAATCCTCAATCCCCTCGACATCGGCGCGGGACAGCCGCAGAAAAGCCTCCTGCGCAACGTCTTCGGCATCGCCGACGTCGCCCAGCATCTGATAGGCGAGGTTGACCAGGTATGGGCGATGGCGACGCCATGCCTCGCTGATCTGGTCACTCGCCGACGGCGGTTGGCTCATGTATGCACGACGATCTGGTCCTCGAAAAAGTTACGCGGTCGAGCCGTAACTTTCCCACCTTCCGGCTCGTCCTTGATGAAAAAGACTATTGATGAAGGAGACCATGATGACGATCGTTGTGACCGGTGCGACCGGCAATGTCGGCCGGCCGCTGGTGTGCCGACTCGCCGCGGCTGGTGCGCGGGTACGCGCCATCACCCGGTCCCCGCAGCCGGCCGACTTCCCCGCCGGCGTCGAAACGGTGGGCACAGCGATCGACGCGCTGTCGGGAGCTACTGCGGTGTTCCTGAATTCGCGCGCACTGGCGGACGGCCTCGCCGACGTGGTGGCCGCCGCACGGCGCCATGGAGTCAGCAAGCTGGTTGCGCTGTCGGCCATCAACGCCGACGACGACTTCTCGCGGCAACCGTCGCGGTTTCGCGGCGACCGCAACAAGGAAGTCGAGCAGCTCGCGGTCGACTCGGGCCTGGAGTGGGTCAGCCTGCGGCCCGCGGTGTTCGCGTCGAATTTCGCCGGGATGTGGTCGGCGCAGATCCGCGCCGGCGACGTCGTCGGTGGTCCGTATGCCGCCGCGTCCAGCGCTCCGATCGTCGACGGCGATATCGCCGCGGTCGCGGCGCTTGCACTGTTGACCGACGAGCTCGTCGGACAGCAGATCCCGTTGACCGGGCCGCATGCATTCACCAACACCGAGTTGGTCGAGGTGATCGGCACCGTGCTGGACCGTCCGCTGCGATACGTCGAGGCGCCACCGGAGGTCGTGCGGCAACGCTTCATCGGTCTCGGTCTGGGTGCCGAGTTCGCCGACGCGTACACGGCGATGCTTGCCCAGACAGTCGGCACACCGGCGCTGGTGACCGGCGAAGTGGAGAAGATCACCGGCCAACCGGCGACCACGTTCGCGCAGTGGGTTTCCGATAACCGTCAGCTGTTCACGAAATAACAAGGGAGACAGACATGTCCGATCCACGTCCACCGCGTTACCTCAAGCCGATGAACAAGGTGATGATCGCCGTCCAGAAGCTCGGCATCCCCACCGGCCCCGCCATGGTATTGACGGTGCCCGGCCGCAAGTCCGGCAAACCGCGCAGTACCCCGATGACACCGTTCGAGTTCGACGGCGGCCTATATGCCGTGGCCGGCTATCCGGGCGCGGACTGGGCCGCCAACGCCAGGGCCGCCGGCAGCGGCACGCTCAGCAGAGGACGACGCTCCCGGCGGGTCAGGGTCGTCGAACTGACCGCCGAACAGGCACGCCCGGTGCTGCGGGCATTCCCGGTCGAAGTCCCGGTCGGCGTGGCCTTCGCCAAACGCTCCGGAACGGTCGTCACCGGCACCCCGGACGAATTCGAGGCGCTGGCCGGCTGGCTCGCGGTGTTCCGGTTCGATCCGGTGGCGCGGGTTTAGCGGGCTGGATTCGCCTCAAAGCTTTAGCGGCACATGCTTTTCCGCGCACGCGTCGGTTACCGCCACGACGACGTCCTGGGTGCGCAGCGTCTCCAAGTCCTCGATCGTCACCGAGCCCCTGTCGGAGCGGTTCTGGGCGGCCACCCGAGAATCCCGTAGCCGTTCGGCGCGCTCGACGATATTGCGAGCGAAACGCCCGTTCTGCATGACGTCGATCCCGTGGGTGCCGTCCGGCGCCAAATAGGCCCGCAGCGTCTTACAGGCCATGTTCAGCGCTTCGCGGGCGGCGGGCTCGATGACGGTCGCGCGCGGTTCGCCGTAGCGGACCGCGATCTCCACCAGCTCGTCGGGAGCGTAGGACACGAACCGCAGCTTGCGGTTGAATCGGCCCGCCAAACCTGGGTTCACGGTGAGGAATTCGTCGACTTCCTTCTCGTACCCGGCACCGATGAAACAGAAATCGAACCGGTGCACCTCCAGCGCCACCAGCAGCTGGTTGACCGCCTCCATGCCGATCATGTCCGGTCGCCCGTCGTGATGGCGTTCCACCAACGAATAAAACTCGTCCATGAACAGGATGCGGCCCAGTGAACGGGCGATCAGCTCGTTGGTCCTCGGACCGGACGCGCCGATGTGCTCGCCGCAGAAGTCGGCCCGCTTGACTTCGATAATCTCGGGATGCCGCACGATGCCCAGCCCGGCGTAGATTTTTCCCAACGCCTCGGCCGTGGTCGTCTTTCCGGTGCCGGGCGGCCCGACCAGAAGCATGTGGTTGGTCTGATTGTTCACCGGCAGCCCGGCAGCCAGCCGCAGGGCCCGGACCTCGATCTGGTCCTCGAGTTCGGCCACCGCCCGTTTGACTTCACTCAACCCGACCTGGTTGTTGAGCAAGGCACGGCCTTCGGTCAACAGCTCGTCTCGCCGGCCTACGTTTTCCTCCTCGCGGCGCTGCTGCTCGGACCGCTCGGTGCTGGCGTCCCACCTGTTGGTGCGAGTATCGATGGTTTCCTCGTCGGTCACTACCAATTGCAAATGCGGATCAGCCAGCGCATTTTTGGCCGACTCGATCAGCGCACCGTTGATCGTCGCCTTGGACAGCCAGATCTGGGCCTTGTCCTCCTCGTCGAGCTGGCGGTGCGCCATCCCCCGCACGTAAGCGAGATCCGCTGCAATCAGGGGGAATTCGTTCGGATCGATCGCCGTCACCGCGGTGTCCGTCAGCTGATGGCGACGCGCCTCGGCCAAACCGCCGTGTCCGGCCCGCAGATCGACACGATCCGCCCAGTCCAGCGCGACACGTGCCTGCCCGAGATGAGCCGCGGCGTGGGCGGCCAGCGCGTTGGTGGCCGCAGTGACCGCCGACATGATGATGGCCTGCGGGGGCAGGATTGTCGCCGCCACCGAGATCACGTCCGGCCAGCGCTGGGTGGCGAACATCAGGTACGCCTGCACATACTGCTGCCACTGGTGGTTCTCCCAGGTGTCCAGTAGCGCCGAATCCTTCAGCAGCGCCTCGGCTTTCTCGAACTGTCCGTCGTCGACAAGCGCACTCGCCAGCGCCAGCCCCGCGTGCGACGACTCCGTGACCGAGATGGCCAGGTAAGGCCCGGCTTTGATCGATGCTGACAGTCGAACACCGAGCCGATTGGTTTCCCGGTGCAACCGTGCTCCGTACGCGTAAAGCTGTTGTAGTGCCGAGAGCTCCTCGTCACCGGCGGCGATCCGGCCCAGCCAGGCGTCCGCCGTGGACGGGTCGATCTCGGTGGCCTCGCGAAACCGCGCCCGAGCGCCAGCCAGGTCGTTGTCGAACAACGCCATGGCCTGATCGAACCGCTTGCGCGCCGCGGCCGTGTTCGTGCTGCTGGTCATCGTCTAGTCCACTGATTCGAGCTCGGTTGTCCGTAGCGTCGTCGGCTCCGAGGATATGTAGCGATTCTCGGCGCGGAACAACTCGACCTCAACCGTATGCAGTTGTCCGGCCGCCGTCACATCGACGGTCGCCGGACCGATCTGTGTGATGAGCACGTCAGCAGATCCGCGGTAGGGCGTTCCCGGCTCCCCGATCGAGATCAACGTGTTCGGCCGCGGCGCGGGAGTGATCGTTCCGTCGACCACGCTGACGGTGGTGCCGGCCATCGGCCTGACCTCACTGCCCACCGCAATGTCGGGCATCCGCACGCTGGCCCAGCGCTGCTGATCGCGGGTGTGCACGGTGATCCGTTCGCCGGCGCCGGCCAGCCGCACCACGATTCGTTTGGCCAACGCGTCCTGCGCGGCGATGTGCACGCGGCTGAACTCGCCCGGGTCGTCGAGCGGCAGCATCAGCCGGTTACCGGCGTCGACCTTGCCCAGCAGCACACCCGAGGGGCCGATCGGGATGACCAGCGGTGCTCCCAGCACGCCGCGCCGTAGGCCCTGCAGCGTCGGCATGGGTCCGCAGAGGTTGGCCGCGATCGCCCGGGCCTGCTCGCCCGGCAACGTCTTCAGGATGACACTCGGCGGCGCCGTGGGCGGCTGTGCGCTGCGCACGGTCACCGTTGCCGTCATGCTCCCGTCGCCGAACACGGTGATGTTCTGGATGATTCCGTCGGCCCGCAACGCCCATGCGTGTTCCAAGATCTCCGCGGTGATGTGGCCGGGTCGATACCAGTAACTAGTCAGCCAACCGCCTTCACCGCGCACCGTCCGCCACCGCTGGTGCTGCGCATTCAGTGCCGAGGAGCCCAGCCGGCGCTCCAACTCGACGATGTCCGTGGCGGTCGCGACCTTGGCGCGAATACCGCGCTGCCGCAACGCCGCGCTGATCCGCTGCGCCGCGGCCAGCGTCGCGGTGCCCACCGAGGTACGCCATTGCAGGGCTCCGGCATTGGGCAGCGACACGATCCGCACGATCAGCCAGGTCTCGCGCTGGCCGGCGTACGGCGGCGTGCCGATCAATGTGTCATAGACCCGCGGGTAGTCGCCGGTGCTGCGCCGCCGGGCCCCGACGCTGACCACACTGAGTGATTCGATCGACAAACCCAGGCTTTGATGCAGCAGCGGCAACAGCTCGGCGACGTCGACGGTGTTCTCGGTATACGTCGCCGTCGACCCGGTGAACAGGGTCGGCCGGTGCGCCTTGCCGAGCAGCTGCACGGCCACCACCGCAACGCCATCCTGGTAGCGGACTCCACCACCGGCGCGGTCGTTGGCCACCGTGATGGGTTCACTCAAGGTGATCGCGCGGCCACGCTGGCGCCATAGATTCAGCCACGACCACGCCGGCTGACGCCACCAGCGGATCACGCCGGCCGCCACGCCGAGCGCCAAACCCACTGCGGCACCGGGGTACCCGCCCACCGTCCAGCCGACGAGACCGGTAGCCAGAACGCCGACGATGACCGCCAGCCTTGTCGTGGCCGTCATCGCTCTCGCCGGGCCCGTGCGACAAGCGACACCATCAGCACAGCTGCGACCACCAGACCGGCGAACACCAGCGCCACGTTGCGGGCGCGGTGATCCGGTGGTGGCGGCGGCGCGGCCGGCACGATGACTCGGCTCTTGGAGCCGGCCGCGAGGCGGTCTCCGGGCGGCACATTGAACGTCAACGCCGCAACCGGATCCACCACCCCGTAGCCGACCTGGTTATCCACCCCGCGCGGCGGGTTATGCGCCGTCTGCAGGATCCGGGTGATGATCTGATGAGCGGTCAGCGCCGGATACTTGGCCCGCACCAGTGCGGCCACCCCGCTCACGTAGGCCGCCGAAAAGCTGGTACCCCAGAACGGCAAGTTCTTTTCACCCGGGCGGAGCGGCGGGTACGCGTTCACCGCGCCACCGGTCTGGGGCGACAACCCCATGATTCCGACACCCGGCGCCGCGGCGGCTACCCACGGTCCGGACAGGCTCTTGCTGACCGGAGCGCCGGTGTTGTCGACGGCGCCGACTGACAGCACGTAGTCGGAGAACCAGGACGGCGAGGACACGGTTTTGACCTGATGCCAGTCGCGCGGGTCAGAGGCGTTCAACGGGTCGAAGGCCGGATTCTGGGCGCACTCGTCTTCGCCCTCATTACCGGCCGCGGCGACGATCACCGCGTCCTTCACTGTGGCGGCGTACCAGACGGCTGCTCCGATGGCGCTCTGGTCCAACGGGTCAGCCGCCGACACGCATGCGGTGACGCTGATGTTGATCACCTTGGCGCCCATGTTGGCCGCATGCACGATCGCGCTGGCCAGCGTGGCAATGGTGCCCGCCTTCTTCCGGGCTTCGGTGTCGCCGCCGCCGGGCTTTTCCAGTTCGTAGGCCCGCGAGGACTGGCGGATGGAGATGATCCTCGCGTGCGGCGCCACCCCGGCGACCCCGTCCGGCGCACCCGGCGGCAGCGGTGGCACTTCGGGATCGTCCGGCGCGCCGCCGGGAACTGGATCGCCCGGTCCGTTCGACGGTTCGTCCGGGGGTGGCGGCGGTGGCGGCGGCGGCGCCGGCTTGGTTTCGGTGATCGTCACCGGCGAGGGCGGCGGTGGCGGCGCAATGGGCGGAGGTGGTCCGCCAGGCGGTGGTGGTGCCCCAACGGCGGGCGGTGGGCCCGCCGGCGGCGGAAACGCCGGCGCGGCCGGCATCGGGGCGGGCATCGGCGTGCCCTGCGGCGCGGCCGCGATGAGCGACGCCACGACGGTGCCGTGGGAGTCGCAATCCATCAACCCGTCGCCGCTCATGATGTAGTCGCCGCCGGGAACCACCGGGAGCCGCGGGCTGGGGTTGACCCCGGTGTCGATCACCGCGACGGGCACACCATTGCCCGTCGAGTACTGCCACGCCTTGCTGACGTTGAGCATCGTGAAGCCGGGTGCGGTGACGGCCACATTCGGATCCGCGACGGTGATGGTCCGGGCGCAGACGTTGCTCTGCCGCATCGGTTGTTCCGGGCCCGGCTTTCCGTCGGGGGGTACCCGGCCGGGGTCGACGGTCGGCGGCGGAATCGCCTGCGCCGCAGGCATAGTCGCGGGCACGCCCACCAGCAAGCCGACCAGCACGAGGGCGGATATCCGCCGCGGCGCCAACGCACGCGTCATCGCATGCGCACCCAATTGAACAACCCGCCGATCCAGGCAGCCAGCGGCAGTGCCGCGATGATCGCCACGATTTCCAGCCATTCGGCGATCATTCGCACCAACGGGGTGAATCGGGTGACGGGCACCAGCAGCGCCGCCACCAGACCGGCAGCACCGAATCCGCCCAACAGCAGCGCGCCCCACAGCACCGAGTCCGCCGAGGTGGCGGGCGCGTGCCAGACATATTTGATGACGCCGACGCACGTCGCGGCAGCGGCCCCGCACACCAGCGCAACAGCTTGCCGTTTGTCGGCGAAAGCCCTTCCGCGGCTGATGAAGATGAGCACGAACAGCCCGACCAGCACCACCGCGTGGCCACTGCGGTTATGGCCCGGCATCAGCGTGGCCCACACCGCGGCGGGCAGCGTCAGACTCGCGCCCACGCAGATCCCGGTCAGCACGCTGTTGGCGCGCACGGCGGCCGCCGCGATCTGCGAGCCGCGCGGCGTGGTGTCCGGGCTCACCTCCTCCTCGGCGCCCTCGTCCACCGGTGAGACCGCATCGACCGGTAGTCCGGCATTGCGTCGAAACAGGTCCCGGCCCGTCACCGACCCGAAGTAGGGCGGCCGGATCCGGGCGGACCACAACGCGATCGTGGGCGCCAAGGTCAGTAAGAACAGCAGAACGACCAGCGTGCACATGCCCAACCATTGGGCGGGCACCGGTCGCCACATCCGCGCCGTGGCAATCAACCCGCCCAGCGCGCACAGTGTCACGACCGTCGCCGCCACGTAGATGTGACGCCCGGTCAGCACGGCGACTCCGCAGGTGAGCATCGCAGCCGCGAGCGCAGTGATGAAGAGGTGAGCCGCCCCGAGCGCGCCTGGGGCGCCCGCGCCCAGACTCACCGCGAGCAGCGGCACCGCCAGCCACGCCAACCCGTCGACCAGGTCGGCGCGATGCGGCCACCAGCGCGCCACCGCGCCGGCACCACCGACGACGAGCACCCCGAGAACACCGGTCACGATGCTGGGCACCATCGAGTCGTCAGCGGTGCGGTTCCGCACCACCACGCTCAGCACCGATGCCGCGATCATCGCCAGGATGGCCAGTGCCGTGTGCGCGGCGGTGGCGGCCGTGACGGGCTCAAACAGTTTCTTGCCGACCCGGGCCAGGCCGGTGGACAACGACTCGTACTGCGGCTCGAACGAATCGCCTTCCGCCGCGGGCACCAGCACCAGGGTGGCGCCGTCCTCTACACCCAATTCGTCGAGAGTTTTGGTGACGTCGAGTCGCACACCGTTGGCTTTGTGTAGTTCGTAGCCGACCCCGGACTCCAGTCCTGCCAGACCTCGCCGTTTGAGTTCATCGTTGAGCAATTCGACGATGTTGTCGATGAAAACCTCCACCGGCACCGATGCCGGGTACACCTGCGAGACGAGGTGTTCGCCACATACCACCGCAACTGCGCAACGCGCCGGGAATGCGACCTTCGCCATTACCGTGGCCTATCGGCGTCCGGAACGTATTTATCCGCCAGCGCAGCAGTGATTTCAAATAGTCGCAGCCGTGTTTTCTTTTGCAATTCGTGGCGCGTATCGATAATGCCACCTTTGGCCAAATGCGGGTCGAAAGGCATGAATTCAACCGTTGCGCCGGATTGACTGAAACGTTCGGTCAGATAGGCCCGCGCGTCGGAATCGTATTTATCGCGGCTGTCATTCAGAACGACCATGCTGCGCGACACTAATTCGTGATAACCCATCGAACGCAGCAAATCGATGGCGCGCGTCACCGGCAGTGACGTATCGGCGGTGAGGCCCGACACGAAGACCAGCGTGTCGCACGCGTCGAACACGGCCTTCATCACCGGGTGCTCGAGGTCGTCGGAGGTGTCCACCACGATCACGTTGTGGGTGCGGCGCAACCGCGACAGCACCCCGGCGAACATCGACGGCACCAGTGGCCGCGGTTGGTCCGATGCCCGGTTCCCGGCCAACACGTCAAGCCCTAAGCTGTTCTGCCCCAGGTGTTCCCGAATGTCGGCGTAGCCCTGAACATCGGTGTCGTTCAAGACCGCGGCGTAGTCGCCCGGTGGCGACTCGTCGATCCTCCCGGCGAGTGTCCCGAAACCGGGCGCCGCGTCGATGGCGACCACGTTCTCCGGGCGGCACTCACGGAACACCGCACCAATGCAGGCGGTCAGCGTGGTCTTGCCGACACCGCCTTTGCCGGACACCACCCCGACGACATACTGCTT
>Ga0302314_10019518_pt1 | contig 11255 bp, 6 predicted proteins | sample III_Palsa_N2_3_FD_200533 | JGI IMG/M metagenome (GOLD analysis project Ga0302314, IMG submission 200533) | Peat permafrost microbial communities from Stordalen Mire near Abisko, Sweden - III_Palsa_N2_3 | ecosystem: Environmental > Terrestrial > Soil > Palsa > Peat permafrost | place: Sweden... | reverse complement strand
CGGCTGCCGCCGGCGGACAGCTGCCTGGCGGCCCGCCCGATGCTCGACCGCTCCGGCTCCGCGAACTCCCCGAACGTGCGCCGCAGCAGTGGCAGCGCGTCCAGGAACTCCTGCGCTGACAGGGACGCGACCCACCCGTCAAGAATGGCGAGCAGATCCCGGTCGTGGGCGAGCAGCAGTCCGCTGCCGGACAGGAAACCCTCCGCCCACTGCGCCTTGTCGGCCGCCTCGACACCGACCGACAGCGCGGCGGTGAACCGGCCGGCCGCCTCCTGCGGCGACAGCGACCCGCCGTCCGCGAGCAGCCGCACGACCCGCCCGGCGACCACGCCGTGCACGTCGCGGCGTCCGTCGAGCGCGGCCAGGGCCGTCATCCAGGGGTCTCGCGCTTGCCCGCCGAGCTCCCCGTGCGCGTGCAGTCCGAGCGCCGCGTGCATCCCGTCAAGCGACGCTCGCAGCGCCCAGGCCGCGTCGTCGGCCAGGCCGCCGGCGGCGGCCGGCAGCCCGGCGCAGACCCGGACGGTGAGCGCGTCCACGACGGCCGAGAGCGCGCCGGTGTCGGTGCCGCGAACGTCGCCGTAGCGGATCGCGCGCACCAGGGCGGGGACGGCGGCCATCAGGCGGGTGACGTCGGACTCGGTCGCGGCCGAGGCGTCGAGGGCGCGCAGCACCGGTTCGAGCGCCTCCGACAGGTCGGCCAGCAGCACCTGCTCGACCGCCCTGGTGATATCCGCCAGCGGAGCGCCCGACGACGCGTCGGACACGATCCTCGCGGTCGCGGCGGACTCCACGGTGGTGCCCCAGACGGCGGCGTCGATGATCTCCACCGCCAGCTCGGGACGCCAGCGCAAGGTCCAGGTCTCGTGGAAGGTGCCGGTACCGCGGACCAGATCCGCCGTGACCTCTCCCCAGCCGATGCTGAGCACGCCAAGCCGGTGCAGCAGCACCGAGCGGCCGCGGTCCGTCTCCTTGCGCAGGTCAAGCGCGAGCGTCCGCGTGAGAGGCTCGATCTTCAGCTTGAGCGCCCGTGCCCGGGCCCGCAGGTCGGCGTCGAGCGGCACCGGCGGCGCGCCGTCAGGAACGGCGCCGAGCGCCTCTCCCACTACCAGGTCACGGGTGACGAACGCCGCCGCGAGGTCGTCGCCGTCGCACATGACGGACTTGGCCGCCTCGCTGACCTCGGCCAGGCCGGCGAGCGGCCGACCGCGCATGACGGCGAGGACCTCCGCCAGCCGGACCGCCTCGATGATGTGCGCCGAGGAAACCGGAAGGTCGTGGCCGCGCAGCACCCCGGCTACCCGGGTCAGCCAGCGGGCGATGGTCTGATCGGGCACGGAGAACAGGTGCTGATACCAGCCGGGCGACGTGATCCCGGCGCCGTAACCGGAGGCGGTCGCCAGCCGGGAATGCGTCCACGGCACCCAGGCGAGCGCCGCCTTGCGCTTGGGGACGCCGCGCAGCAGCGCGGCGTCCTTCGAGGCCGGCGGCAGCGGCGCGGTCAGCGCGGGAACATGCCAGGCGCCGCAGACGACCGCCACCGTCCCCGTGGTCTCCTTCAGCGTCGCGCGCAGTACCTGCCGCATGTGCGCCTCGCGGCGCTGCTCGGTCGCGCTCCCGGCGCGGCCTGCTCGCAGCTCGGCCATCGCCTCGCCGATAGCCGCGAACAGCGCGCTGTCTGGAGACTCCGCGCGGGCCTCGATCACGTCCTCCCACCAGCGCTCCGGGTCGTCGTAGCCGGCCGCCGCCGCGAGCTGCCCGATCGGGTCGGGCTCTTCTTCCCGGCCGGCGGCCGGCGCGCGGTCCTGACCGACCAGCACCGTCCCTGCGGGTAGGTCGCAGAACCGCGCCGGCACCCGGTGCGCGGCTGCCCACGAGAGCGCCTGCCATTCCGGCGAGAAGACCGCGAACGGCCAGAACGCCGACACTCGCGGCTCGTCGGGCGCGTACGCGAGCAGCGCCACCGGCGGCACCATGCCCGGGTCGGCGGCCAGTGCGAGCAGCGGGTCGGCGTCGGCTGGCCCTTCGATCAAGACGGCCGAGGGCCTGAGCCGGTCAAGCTCGGCCACCACCGACCGCGCCGAACCCGGCCCGTGATGCCTGATGCCAAGCACCGCGACGGACGGCCGGCCGGCCGGGGAAGCCGGGGAAGCCGGGGAAGCCGGGGAAACTGTCATCCGCCGACCTCGCGGCAGGCCCGGTAGAAGTCGTCCCAGCCGCGCCGCTCGCGGACGACCGCCTCCAGGTACTCAGACCAGACCGCGCCGTCGGTCACAGGGTCCTTGATCACCGCGCCGACGATCCCGGCGGCGACGTCGGCCGGGCGCAGCACCCCGTCGCCGAAGTGCGCCGCCAGCGCGATACCGCTGGTGATGACCGAGATCGCCTCGGCCGGCGACATCGTCCCGGTCGGCGACTTCAGCCGGGTCCGCTGGTCGGCCGTTATCCCGGAACGCAGCTCGCGGAAGATCATCACCACCCGGCGGATCTCCTCGAGGGCCGACGGCACCTCGGGCAGCTCGAGCGCCCGGCCGAGCTGGGCGACCCGGCGGGCGACGATGTCGACCTCCTCGTCCTCGGTGGCGGGCAGCGGCAGCACCACGGTGTTGAAGCGGCGGCGCAGGGCCGACGACAGGTCGTTCACGCCGCGGTCCCGGTCGTTGGCGGTCGCGATGACCGAGAACCCCTGGACCGCCTGCACCTCGGTGCCGAGCTCGGGCACCGGCAGCGTTTTCTCCGACAGGATCGTGATCAGCGCGTCCTGCACGTCGGAGGGGATCCGGGTCAGCTCCTCCACCCGCGCGATCCGGCCCTCGGCCATCGCGGTCATGATCGGCGATGGCATCATCGCGGCCCTTGACGGGCCCTCGGCGAGCAGCCGCGCGTAGTTCCAGCCGTACCTGATCGCCTCCTCGGCCGTGCCCGACGTGCCCTGCACCAGCAGCGTGGAGTCGCCCGAGACGGCCGCCGCCAGGTGCTCGGACACCCACGTCTTGGCGGTGCCGGGGACGCCGAGCAACAGCAGGGCACGGTCGGTCGCCAGCGTCGCGACGGCGACCTCGATGAGGCGGCGCGGCCCGACGTACTTGGGCGTGATCACGGTGCCGTCGCTGAGCGTGCCGCCGAGCAGGTAGGTGACGACGGCCTGCGGCGACAGCAGCCAGGAGGGCGGTCGCGGGCGGTCGTCGACGGCGGCGAGCGCGGCCAGCTCGCTGGCGTAGGTCTGCTCGGCGTGCGGGCGCAGCAGCTGCGCGCCGCCCGCCACGCCGGCGGCGGTCGCGCCGGCGGCGGTCGCCCCGGCGGCGGTCGCCCCGGCGGCGGCGTTGTCGGCCGCGTTGTCAGTGGCGTTGGCGATCAACGGATCTCCTCCAGGAAGGCGCGGCGGAGCAGGACGGTTTCTGCAGTCTTCCGCACCAGCGGCGTCCAGTTCTGCGGGTAGGCGTCCGCGAGCCGGGTCAGCTCGGCGGCGTAGTCTCGACCGCCGGTGGCCGGCAGGCCCCGGGCCGCGAGGTCGAGCAATCCCCTCGGCAGTCGCGGCAGCGCCGCCAGCGGCGCCGCCCGGCCGAGGATGGTCATCACGGCGTCGGCGAGCCCACCCGGCCACGGCATCGCAGCACCGGCGACCTCGGCGATCGCCTGGTTGGCGGCCGCGGGCCCCGGGGTCAGCTTAGTTCCGGCCAGCAACGCCGCGGCCCGCTGCGCGCGCGCGGCCGACGGCAGCGCGGCCGCGAGCCGCTGGTCGTCCGGCCAGGCGGCCGGCGGCCGGCCGCCGCCGTCGTCCGGATCGCCCGCCGCGAGCAGGGCCTGCGCCCACTCGGCGCTGCCCTGGCGGACGGCGGCCAGCCGCCAGCCGGCGTGCACGTCCAGCCGACGGGCGGCGTCGAGCCGGGGCTCCACCGCAAGCGCCACGAGCTCGCCCGGCGAAAGGCCGAACAGATCGGTCCAGGCGGCCATCGGGACGGCGGCGATCAGCTGGGTGAGCAGCCACGCGCCGAGGCCGATGGAGGGTGACGGCAGGCGGCCGTCGATCCCGTCCCTGACGGCGGCGGCGTCGGGATTGGCCGGCCGGGTGACCGCCAGGCTCGGGCGGTGCCCGTGGCGCTCAAGCCGGAGCACGGCCGTGGCCCGTTCGGTCGCCCGCTCCGTGAACCGGGAGCGCGGCAGGCGCGTGAGCAGGAGCTGCGCGATCACCCTGACGCCGGACGCCCGATCGTCAAGGACCGCGTCGAGGAACTCCTCGTCGCCGGCTGACAGGTCGCGGGCGAGGGCCGCGAGCAGAGCCGCCCGTTCGTCGGCCGGCAGCCGCGCCCAGTCGGCCGCCAGGAGCTCGCGCCCCGCGTTCGGGTCCCGTGCGCGCAGGGCGGCCAGGTACGCCTGACGTTCGGCCTGGCTGCCCGTCCGCCAGACCTCCGGGTCGTCCGTGGGAACCGTCGAGGCCGGCCCGGCATCCACGACCCGCTGCCAGTCAGCCCTGTGCCCGGCCAGCCACCGGCCCCGGACGCCGAGGACCGCGGCCACGACCGGCCGCAGCGCGGCCGTCCGGACGGCCGCGTCGAGGAGGTCGGGCAGGAGCGGCGCCGATGCCACATACCCGGCCTTGCCCGCCGCCTTGAGCAGGTCGCCCAGCAGCTCCTTGTCCCCGGCCGCGAACCCGGGCGCCAGCTGCGCGCCGCCGAGCTGCCGGAGCGACCGCTCGGCGCGCGGAGACAGCTCGGGCGCCGCCTCCGCAGGCGACGCGGGCGAGCCGACGATGCCCGGTTCCGGGCGGAACCCGGCCCGTCGGGCGACGGTCATCAGGGCGGCCGCGTCGAGGAGGGCAGTCGCCGGGTCACCGGTGTCGAGCGCCCCGGCCACGGCGGCGGCCGGACCGTCCAACTCGGTGACGGCAAAGGGCTTGCGGGACAGGCCGACGGTCGCGGCCGTCACCAGGTCATCGAACGACGCGCTGGCGGCGCCGCCCGATGGCTGTGACCGGTCGCCAGACGACGCGGTCACAGCGCCACCGCCCGGTCGCCGTGCCACACCGTGAGCGGCAGCAGGCCGTCCGGGTGCCATTCGCCCGCGACCGTGACCGGGTGCCCGCCGGACACGGCCAGCAGCGTCCAGAGCGACTCCCGGTCCGCCAGCGGCAACGCGGCCCCGGCCCGGTCGATCAGCCGCCACCGGTTTCCTTGCGGGCCGCCGCCGGATGCGCCGCCGCGGGGCGCGCCGACGCCCGGCGCACCGGCGCCGGGCGGGACCGGCGTTCCGGTCAGCAGGGCCGGCCACACGGTCAGCCAGGGATCTTGTTCAAGGCCGGTCGCGTACCCGGCCAGCAGGGCGTCGGCGTCTCCGGCCGGAACCGGCCGCTGCGCCCGGACCGGCTGGGCCTGCCGCTCCCCCGCGGCCGCCCGCAGCGCGGGCTGGCCCGGGTAGTAGTGCAGGCTCGCGCGCAGCTCGGTCCCCGGCCGCAGCCGGGCCGTATCGGGATCCTGCCAGCCGCCCGCCGCGCCGAAGCGGCCGCCGCCACCGGGCGCGGCGAACGTCAGCAGCATCGCCCACCGGCCGCTGTCGCGGCCGCGCAGCCAGATCCGGCGTCCGGGGACGTTCCCGTCCACCAGGTCGCGGACGCCGAGCACCGCCCACAAATCGGTGACCGCGGGCCGCGCGAGAACGTCCGCCCGGCTGGTCGGGTACCCGATCCTGGACCTGACGGTGGCGGCGAGCTCCGGCGGCAGGTCACCGAGCCGCTGGTGCGCCCGGGCGAGCAGCTGCAGCTGCGCGTACTCGCCCAGGAGGCGGCCGGGCCATCCCTCGCCCGACCCGGGAACCTCGGACAGCCCGCGCAGCACGCCGGCCACGCCGGGCGCCTGCGCGTCGATCATCCGCGCCGCGATCTCGTCCGCGTGGCCTCGGGCCGACGCGGCCCGCCCGCCCGGACCGGCCGCCGCGGCCGACAGGCCGACCAGGACCTGGTCCCTGAGCCAGGACCGTAGTTCGGCCAGGCCGTTCGCGACCCGCTCGGCCCGTTGCTCGGCGCGCTGCCTGGCCTGGCGCGCGGCGGCGGCCTGGCCGGCCACGGGGCCGGATCCGGCCGGCGAGCCAGAGTCGGCCGGGTCCGTTCGGACGACTGATTTTTCCGCTTTTTCCGCTCGGGCGCGGCGGTCGGCCAGCCAGGCGGCGGCGAAGTCAGCCGGGGCGCTCTCCTCCGGCACGGTGCCATGGGCCCAGTTCAGCAGCAGCCCGAGCGCGTGCTTGCAGGGGAACTTCCTGGACGGGCAGGAGCACTTGTAGGCCGGCCCGCCGAGGTCGACGACGACCTGATACGGGTTCTTGCCCGAGCCCGCGCACAGCCCCCACAGCACGTCGCCGGCGACGCCGGCGCCGCTCCACGTCGCCGGCCGTCCGAGCGCCGCACCGGAACGGCGCGATGACTCGTCCGGGGCGAGGTCGAGAACGCTGTCGGCGCTCCACCGTGCTGGCATGGCGATCAAGCTAGTCGAGCCCACCGACAATTACCGCCAGCGGGGTCTGGCCTGGGAAAACAAATCGCAGCAGGAGACGGCGGTGTGGCATAGTCGCCCGGTGACTGACTACCGTGAGGTGAACCGCGCGAACTGGGACGACCGGGTGCCCGCGCACGTGGAATCGGCCGACTACGCAGTGCCGAGGTTCCGCGCCGAGCCGGACTACCTGAGCGGCGTCGTCCGGTTCGACCTGCCGCTGCTCGGCGACGTCGCCGGGTTGCGCGGCGTGCATTTGCAGTGCCACATCGGGACCGACACGGTGTCCCTGGCCCGGCTGGGCGCGTCGATGACCGGGCTCGACTTCTCCGGGCCGGCGGTCGCGGCGGCGACCGAACTCGCCGCCGCGGCCGGGGCCGACGCCACGTTCGTGCAGGCCGACGTATACACGGCGGCCGATGTGCTCGGCGCGGGCGCGTTCGACCTCGTCTACACCGGGGTCGGCGCGCTCTGCTGGCTGCCCGACATCCGCCGCTGGGCCGGCGTCGTCGCCGCGCTGCTGCGCCCGGGCGGGCGGCTGTTCATCCGCGAGGGCCACCCGATGCTGTGGACCCTCGAGGAGCGCGACGACGACCTGCTGGTCGTGAAGTACCCGTACTTCGAGCAGCCGGAGCCGCTCACCTGGACCGAGGGCGGCACCTACGTGGAGACCGACGCGGTTTTCGAGCACAACACCAGCCACGAGTGGAACCACGGCCTCGGCGAGATCATCACCGCCCTCTTCGACGCCGGCCTCGCGCTCACCGGCCTGGTCGAGCACGACAGCGCCCCGTGGAACCCCCTCCCCGGCAAGACGGAGCAGATTGCGGGGAGCGAGTGGCGGCTGGCCGACAACCCGGCCCGGTTGCCGTTCACCTATACGCTCCAGGCGGTCAAGCCCCTTCGGTGACCATCACCCGGCGGGACAGGTCAATGGTGCCGGGCAGCCCGAGGAGGTGGCTCGCGGGCGGCGCGGGGACGCCCTCGCGGAGCATCCAGTGGTCCATGTAGACGCCCGCGGGCAGCCAGAACTCGGGGGCGGGGAGGCTGCGGCTGATGACGACGCAGCCGTGCGCCCGGCTGGCCCGGCGCAGGTTCTGCGACGGCACCCAGAACCCGTGGTCGGGCGCGGCGGAGATCACCGGCGCGAGGTCGACCAGTTCGCCCCGGTCCAGGTACTCCCAGAGCCGTCCGTCCTCGAGCGGGCTCACGGTGAACTCGGGCCAGCGCAGCGGCTCGCTGCCGACCAGCGGCAGCACCCGGATCTGGGGCCCGCCCGGCAGCGGGCTGCCCGGTTTCCCGTGGTACACCGAGAGCAGCACCATCGCCTGCCGGTCGCTGACCCAGCCGAGCAGCGCGCCATCGCGCGGGACCGGCATGCCCTCGGCGATCACCTGGTGGACGGCGGCCGGGACCGGGTCGACCGGGCGGATTTCCTGGTACCTGAACCCTCCGGGCTGGCCGGGCCCGGCGGAGTCGCCCGCCTGGCCGCACGCCCAGGGTCTCAGCACGAAGTGCTCGGCCGTGTCCTGACTCAAAACGAAAAAGCCGTTCTTCCCGGACGCGCGATCCTCGTCAGCGCCTGGGTACCGCAGGACTATCGACCGGCTCGCGCCGTCCGCTGACCAGGGCGAGACGGCGAGAGGGTAGGACCGAAACAGTCGTAGGCATGCGGCGAACGACGCTGCCCCGGACAGGGCATGAACGAACACGGGCTGCTCCTCGCGTTCCCTCCGACCGCGCCTGCCGCATTAGGCGAGGCCAGAGGTATATCTGATGGTGAATTGACATGCGCTGATTGGCTGTCAAATGGTGCTGCGAATAACGCCAGCAGACATCGGTCAGGTGGCGTATATCGATGCGGCGTCAGTACACGGGTGGTCTAAGCCTGCCCCGCGGCCGCCGCTGAGCCCAGCATCGAGCCGATCTGGGACTGTCCATGATGTTCACCCTGTATCGGGACATAGTCACGCCCCATGAGGTGCCGCGCGGGCCGCGGCCACGGCCCGCGCGGCTGGAGAGCCGCCGGGAAGATCCCCGTGCGGTGACCGGGCTACCGGCGAGCGGAGGAGGAGACGCTCGCAGGATGCCGCGCGGTCAGTTGACACATGGTGCCGCCGTCGATGCCCCCAGACATCGGACAGGTGACCGACATCGGTGACAGCGGTGCTGAAGATTACGGGTGAAACGCGGTGTCGCCTACCGGTCCCTGAGGGCGGCCCGGATGAGGACGCCGGAGCGACGCAGCCGCCGCAGCGAGACCGGGGTGCGGATCGCGGCGGTCTCCGCCATCAGGGCCGGGAGCAGCTCGCTGGGCCAGCCGACGCCCGCGTCGTCGCGTCCGACCGGCACGTCCGGGCCGGCCGGGCCGATCGAAGCGGTCACGCCGGCCACGGCCGCCTCGGCCGGGTCCGCCAGCTCGGCGATGAAGCGGGCGATGTCGATCGCCGCGCCGGGGCGGCCGGCCCGCGCCGAGGCGTCGCGCATGGCGCCGAGTGCGGCCGGGTCGCGGCGGAGGCGGCCGACCTCGGCCGCGAGCTGCCGCGGCCGCGGCGCGTACACCCCGGCCCCGGAGTCGGAGACGAACTCCGCGTTCCCCTTCTCCTGGCCGGGCACGAACGAGGTCAGCACCAGCGGGGCGCCGCAGCAGGTCGCCTCGGCGATCGTGCCCGGGCCCGCCTTTCCGACCACGATGTCGGCGCAGCGCAGCCAGTCGGCCATGTTGCCGACGAAGCCCTGGGCGGTCAGCCGCCCGTCCCCGGTCCGCTCGGCCAGCCGGCCGAGCCGGCGTCGCAGCGAGCGGTTGCGGCCGCAGATGACGACGACGTCCACGTCCGCCACCTGGCGCAGGATCGCGGCGGCGCAGCGGCGCAGCCGGCCGGACCCCTCGGCGCCGCCGGTGAGCACGACGAGGAACTCGCCGCGGAGCCCGAGCTGGCGTTTGAGCTCGCGCCGCTGCGCATCGTCGAGCGGCGGGCGGCAGAACTCGGCCGCGACCGGCAGCCCGAGCGGCACGTAGCGGCCGGCCGGAGTGCCGTCCCTGGCGCACTGGTCCGCGACCACCTCGGACGGCACCACCACCCGGTCGACGGCCGCGTCGACCCAGGACAGGTGCGCGGTCACCAGGTCGGTGACGACGGTGATGGCCGGCGCCACCGTGCCGGTGATCCGCCGTGCCCGGACGGCCGGGTCCGCCGTCATCGGGTGGAACGCCACGATCAGCGCCGGGCGGCTGGCCTCGACGGCCCGCTCGACGCTGCCGTAGACCGGCGCCATGATCGTGCGGCGGAGCACGCGCAGTCCGAACGGCGAGTTGCTGGTCCGCCAGAACGACCACCACAGCCACGGCGTGAGCCTGATGCAGAGGCCGTACAGGCCCGCGAACCAGCGCAGCAGCCCGGGCACGTCCGGGCCGCGGAGCGGATCGCAGATGACCGGGGCGAACCGCCCGGGGTGCACGCGCTCCAGCGACTGCTGGACGGCGGTCGCGGCGCTGCGGTGCCCGCCGCCGGTATCCCCGATGAGGAAGAGCAAGGGCAGGGGAGGCTGTTCAGGGCTGGCCATCGCTCACCTTTGCCTGTCCTTCTCTTCTGATGTCGAACCGCGTGCTGCAAGCGCGCTGTAAATGGATTCCCACCGGGCGAGCAGCCGATGCCGGTCGTGGTCGGCGATGATCCGCAACCCCGCCTTCGACATCCGGGCTCGCAGCTCGCGGTCGCGGCAAAGCAGGTCGAGGCTCCCGGCGACGTCGGCCGCCCGCCCGGGCCGGGCCAGGAAGCCGTTCTCCCCCGCGTGCACGAGCTCGCCGAGCGCGCCGGCGTTGACGGCGACCACGGGCAGCCCGCTCGCCATCGCCTCCATCGTCACCAGGGACTGCAGCTCGGCCTCGGACGCGATCGCGAACACGTCCGCCAGCCGGTACAGGCCCGGCAGGTCGGTGCCGGGGATGAAGCCGAGGAAGCGGACCCGCTCGGCGACGCCGCGCCGTGCCGCGAGCTCCCGCAGCCTGCCCTCGTCCGGGCCGGAGCCGGCCAGCGCGAGCACCGTGTCCGCCACGTCCTGGGCGGCCAGCGCCTCGATCAGCACGTCCGCGCGCTTCTCGGGGCTGAGCCTGCCGACCGACAGGACCAGCGGCCGGCCCGCGGGCAGCGCGTACCGGCTCCGCAGCGAATCGTCGGCCGCGCCGGGCGAGTAGACGTCCAGGTCGACGCCGTTCGACACGACCTGGGACGGCGCGCGGAGGCCGTGGTCGCGCAGCAGCAGCAGCGCGGTCGCGGTCGGCGCGGTGACCCGGTCGCACCGGTTCGCGAACGTGGTCAGGTACCCGTAGAAGCCGACGTCGAACAGCGCGCCGGCCGCGCCCCCGACGGCCGCCGCCGTGGCCCGGGTGGCCGACGCGACCCGGGTCGCCGGGGTGGTGGAGCCGACGGCGGGATCGCCCGGGGCGGCGGGCCTTCGCCTGGCCACGGCCCGATCGGCCCGGTCGGCGGTCGGGTGAACGTTGGCGGGCAGGTAGTGGTTGGTGTAGACGACGGGGACGCGGCGCCGCCGGGCGGCCGACCGGGCCGCCGCGCCCAGCGTCAGCGGCGAGTGGACGTGCACCACGTCCGGCGCGAAGCCCCCGATCAGCTCGCCCGCGGACGCCCGGCTGAGGAGGCCGAGCCGCTGGTCCTCGTACCAGGGCCAGCGGACCGAGCCGCGGCGGGCCACGGTCAGCCGTCCGCCGGGAGCCGCGCCCGCGCCACGCCCGGAAGCGCCCCGGGCGCCCGCGGTCGC
>Ga0302314_10019517_pt1 | contig 11255 bp, 10 predicted proteins | sample III_Palsa_N2_3_FD_200533 | JGI IMG/M metagenome (GOLD analysis project Ga0302314, IMG submission 200533) | Peat permafrost microbial communities from Stordalen Mire near Abisko, Sweden - III_Palsa_N2_3 | ecosystem: Environmental > Terrestrial > Soil > Palsa > Peat permafrost | place: Sweden... | reverse complement strand
TGATCTAGTTGAGGCAGCGTGGCCAGCAGGTCGTCTTCGCTCAGCGACCCTGGGGCCACGCCCTCGCGCCAGGCGGCGCGGGCGCGCTCGGTCACGGCCTGGTTGGCGGGCGCCGTTCTCCCGAGCAAGCGGGCCGCGAGCACGATCTCGCCGTTGAGGAAGTCCGTTTCCAGTGAGCTGGACCGGCTGAAGCTCTGCCAGGTGGAGTTGCCGCCGCGCTCCCGGCCCGCCACCGGCGCAGCGGTGAACCGGCCCAGGTCAACCGTGCTCTCCGCCGCCATGTCGGCGATGCCGTAACCCGCCGCGACCAGGATCTCCCGTGCTTCGGTCCGCAGCAGGGCGGCGGCCTGATCGCGCCGCTCGCCCGCCGGGTAGAGCGCGGCCAGCGCGAAGGTCACGCTGCCGAGCAGCTTGGCCGCCTTCCACCGCGTGATGTCCTCGGCCACCTGAGCCTCGAAGCCCGCGGCCCGCAGATCCTCGGCGATGGCGGCCAGCCTCGGGTGCGAACCCCCCGGGTAGGCACCCAGCCAGATCACCCCGACCGCGGGTGCTCCCGCCGAGACCACCTCCCCGGCCTGGACGTAGGTGGCCGGGATCCACAGCACCCCGGCGAGCACCGACGCGAAGCGGCGCAAGGCAACGCGCTCCGCCTCCAGGCCGTTCTGAGTGGTTACCAGAGGAATGCTGGCGGCGGCAGGACGCCGGGTGCCGTCGGGGTACCCGACTGGCCGCCAGGCCCAGTCGGCGACGGCCGCCTCGACGTCCTGCGTCTTCGTCGCGAGCACCAGCACGTCGTCGGGCGTGAGGTCGACCTCGGCCGGGTCGCCGACGGCGGGCAGCTCCAGGTAACGCGCTCCGTCCGGCCTGGAGTAGCGGATCTTCCCGGTCCGCGCGAACTCGAGCTGGGCGCCGCGCGCGACCAGCACCACCTCGCGGCCCGCGCGCTGCAACTCGGCGGCCGCGGTCACGCCGACACCGCCGGCCCCGACGATGATGTACCTGCTCACCGGTCCTGCCCCAGCTCAACGGCCGGCTCCAGCGTCTCGCGGATCGCGATGGGCGGCAACTCCGCTCCCAGCCGGAGCCGCTCGAGAAACAGCACGATCGTCGCGGCCACCGTCCGGTGCGTCACGTCGTTGAGCGCATCGTGCCTGCCACCCGCGATGGTGATCAGCTCGGCTGCCGGGGCGGCGGCATAGCGGACGCGGACGGCGCCGAGCGGGCTGACCGAGTCCTCGGTGCCGTGGATGCCAAGGATCGGCTGGGTCACCGCGGCCAGGTCGGCCCGCTCCGCCCAGCCCGCGGGAACCGGCTCGTACAGCGCGCCGCGGCGCAGGCCAGGACCGGACAGGCGACCGCGGTGGGTGGGGCACGCCGTCCGGGTGTCGAGTTCCTCCTCCCACGAGCCCCCGCCGGGGTCGGCCCCCGTGGTGGGCAAGCCGACCAGCACGAGTGCGTCCAGGCCGGGAACCGTGCCTGCCGTCGCCAGCCCCGCCGCGAACAAGGCGCCGGTGTCGGATCCGACCAGGACCCGCGGGCTGGCCGTCTGCGAGTCGGCGAGCTGGGCGGCGACCTGGTCCGCGGTGAGCGCGGCGTCCACCGTGGGGTCGGTCACCGCGTGCACGCGATATCCGTCGGCGGCGACGCGGCGGCCGAACCGCTCGTAGTGCGCACCCTGCTCACCCCGGCCCGGAATGACGACGAGCGTGCCGCGGGCGACGATGCCTTCGGGTTCGGTCCAGGTGACGACGGGAATGTGCTGATCTAGCAGAGTCATGGCAGTTCCTCGGCTGGGGTGGGCGGATCATCATCGCGGCCGGCCAGCGGCTGACGGCCGGCCAGCGGCCGACGGCCGGCAGCGGCCGACCAGCGGCCGGCTAGCGACTGGCAGCGGCCCGCTCGATCTAGCCCGGTGGGGAAGGTGATGAACAAGTGATTTTCCTCTTATACCGATTAAAATAGTAGGATATAGAGGAGCCCGTCCAACGACGATCGCGAATCGGACTGATCGGGAACGCTTATCAATGTGGTTACTCTGGGTGACATGACGAAGGTGCTCGATATAACTCCCTTGCGGAGCCTAATCGCGGTGGCCGACACGGGCGGCTTTCATCGCGCCGCCGCGAGCCTTCAGCTGAGCCAGTCCGCGGTCAGCCAGCACGTTCGCCGGCTTGAGCGGGTTCTCGGGCGGCCTCTCGTCGAACCCGACGGGCGCCGGGCCCGGCTCACCCCCTCGGGGGTGGCCCTGCTCGCCGAGGCGCGCCAGATCATCGCGGCCCACGATGAGGCGCTGCGACGGCTGGCCCTGGTTGAAGCCCCGGAGTTCGTCATCGGCGCGACTGACCACGCGGCGGACTACCTGCTGCCCCCGGTGGTTTCGGCCCTGGGCGAGTCGTTCCCCGACCTTCAGGTCAAGTTCCGCTTCGACCGGACCACGCCGCTGAACGACGCGCTGGACCGGGGGAGTATCGACCTCGCGGTCTTCATTACCGAGGCGAGCTCGCAACCGGGCCAGCTCGTCGGCTCCCTCCGGCTGGCGTGGTGCGCGGCGCCGGGGTGGACGCCTCCCTCGGAGGACCAGCCGTGGCCGCTGATCGCGATCGAAGAACCCTGCGCGATCCGGGGACGGGCCCTCACCGTCCTGGCCCAGAACGGCATCCGCGCCAAGGTGGTCGGCGACGCCGCCTATCTCGCTGGCGTGCTCAACGCCGCGCGCGCCGGGCTCGGCATTACCCTGCTGGCCCTGGCCGGACCACCGCCGGAGGGCCTGGTCGAGCGATACGACCTGCCCGCGGCGCCGCCCGTCAGCCTCACGGCGCGGTTCCGGCCCGGTACCGACCCCGACGTCACCGGAACCGCGCTCCGCGTGCTGCGCCACACCCTGACGGTCCCGCAACCGCTTTAAAATCCTCTAAGCCGGTGGATATTGTAGGGATATGAAGTTCGTCGTTCTCTCCCTCATCATCAATTCCCCTGACCCCCGGACCGGCCAGACGCTGAGCCAGCACGACAAGCTGCGGAGCGTGCTAGCTCAGGCCGAACTCGCCGAGCAGCTGGGCTACGACGCCTACCAGATCGGCGAGCGGCACGGCGCGCCGTTTCTCTGCTCCTCGCCGACCGTGCTGCTGAGCGCGGTCGCGCAGCGGACCAGCCGGGTCCGGCTGCTGACCGGGGTGACCGTGCTCAGCATCCACGACCCGGTGACCGTGGCCGAGCAGTACGCCCTGCTTGACCACCTCAGCGAGGGCCGGCTGGACCTGGTCATCGCGAAGGGCAACCATGCCCCGCACTTCGCGCTGTTCGGGCTGGATCCGGCGGAGCAGTGGGATGTCCTGGCCGAGAAGTACGAGCTACTGCGCCAGCTGTGGTCGCAGGAGGACGTCACCTGGTCCGGGAAGTACCGGGACCCGATCAAGGGCCTGACCACGCAACCGCGCCCGTTTCAGCCCAGCATCAGGGTCTGGCACGGCAGCGCGACGAGCCTGCAGACGACGGAGCTGGCCGCCCGGTTCGGCGACCCGCTCTTCTCCGCCAACGGCTTCTTCCGGACGTCGCAGTATCAGGAGCTCATCGATCATTACCGCGAACGCTGGGCGCACTACGGTCACCCGGGTCGGCCGCTAGTGGGGGCGAGCTTCCCGGCGCTGCTCATCCGCAAGAATTCACAGGACGCGATCGAGGCCTACCGCCCGTTCTGGAACGCCCAGCGCCAGAGCCCGGCGGCCAAGCACAACGGGTCCCCGTTCTGGGAGCTTGAGGAGTTCATCGAGCAGGGTTCGGCGATCATCGGCAGCCCGGAGCAGGTGCTGGACAAGATCAACCGCTTTACCGGCGGGTTCGGCCAGCAGCTCACCGGCATCAGCGTGGACACGCTGCCGTTCGCCTGGCAGCGCGAGCAACTTGAGTGGTTCGCCGCGGATATCGCTCCGGAGCTGCGCCGCAGCTACCCGGACTCGCTCTGGACGTGACCGCGGTCCGCCCGCGCCAGTAGGGTCACGGCATGTTGCGTCCTGAAAGCTGGTCCAGGCTTACAGGTGAAAGTCCTGTTCGGGTAGGTACCGGAGCGCCCGGTAGCAGGCCCCGGTTCGTCGTTGAGAGGCGGCGGGCTGAGCGGGGTGTCAAAAGCCTCTTCGGAGGGAGCAAGCACGCGGGCCGTAGCGTAAAGCGAACCTTGCAGCCTCGTCAGACTCACAACGGAGGAGCCGAGCCGCTCATGTCACGGCGAAGGCCACGCCTGGCAGGCCCTGGTCCGGGGTCAGCCTGCCGGGTCCTTCCGGGGTACGGAGGGCGGCACGTGTGCACAGTCTGGGCCGGAACAGGAGAGGCCCGTCTGCCTGGCCTTCGTCGGGTAAAGACCAGGGGTATAAGCCGATGGTGAAAGCGCCTGGAGGGCAGCGGGAGTCCGAGGGGGTCGTAGTACCGGTGATCGGCGTGCAGCATAACGCGCCGGGAGGGAAGGGCCCTCACTTCGATCACGCTGGCGGAGAAGGTAAGCGCGAGGGCATGGCCGGGACCGCCCGGCCCGATCACCCCGGCGGGCCAGGGCCCGCCGTACTGCCGTGGGAATCCACCTGGAAAGTGCGACAACTTCAACGCAAGCTATGGACTGCGGCCAAGCAGTCTGCGGATAGGCGTTTCCACGCCCTGTATGACCGTATCTGCAGGGGTGACGTCCTGTGGGAGGCGTGGGAGCGAGTGAAGAAGAACCGCGGGGCCGCCGGGGTGGATCGTGTCACCCTGGCGTACGTGCAGGAGGTCTACGGGGTTGCCCGGCTGCTCGGGGAACTCCAGGCTGATCTGCGTGCAGGTGAGTACCGTCCCGCGCCGGCCAGGCGCGTGGACATCCCGGAGTCCGATGGCGGCAAGCGGCCGCTCGGCATTCCTTCGGTGCGTGACAGGGTGGCCCGGCAGGCGGCCAAGATCGTGCTGGAACCCCTCTTCGAGGCGGATTTCCTGCCGTGCTCGTACGGGTTCCGGCCGAAGCGGTCGGCCGCGCAGGCGATGGAACGGCTCCGTACCGGGTTCATCGCGGGGTGCCAGTTTGTCGCGGAGTTCGATATCCGGAACTTCTTCGGCGAGATCAGCCATGAGCGGCTGCTCGCCGAGATGGGGAAACGGGTGTCGGACCGGCGGGTGCTGAAACTGGTCCGCTTGTGGCTGCAGGCAGGAGTGATGAAGGACGGGGAGCTCGAGCGGACGGTCGCCGGGACTCCTCAGGGCGGGGTGGCCACGCCCCCAACACAGTGCATAACTTTGGCGCATGTCACCCTCCGTGTCGGTGGTTTCGTGGTGTCTGCCGCCGCTGGCGGGTTCCCGGACCGGGATGCGGTGGCGGATGGTGATCTTCTCCGGGCCGATGAGGACGTCCTTGACCAGCAGCCGCAGGACCCGCCTGCGGTCGTCGGTGCTGGCGCTGGTGGCCTTGCCGCGGAGCTGGGCGAGGAAGCCTTCCAGGTCATCGGCGAGCTTAAGGTAGGCGTCGCGGTCGGCGGCCTGAGCGTCCAGGGCAGTGAGCTGGCCGCGCAGGCTCGCTTCGCGGGCGCGCAGGTGCGGCATCTTGGCGCGCAGCTCGTCGATCGTGATCAGCTGCTCGGAGTACGCCTCGACCATGGCGGTGATCGACGTGGCGGCCTTGGCCAGGGCGAGCTTGAGCTGGGTGCGCTGGCGGGTGACCGGGTCGGAGGTGCGGGCCTGCTCCAGCCGCTTGCCGATCTCGGCACGGATCAGGGCGGGGTCGGCGAGCAGGCCGGTGAGGTGGTCCCAGACGACCTGGTCCAGGTAGTCGGCGCGGACCGGCTTGTTGCGGCAGACCCGGCCGCCTTCGTAGCGGTAGTTGTCCGAGCCCAGGCACCGGTAGTAGTAGATCTTCTGGCGGGCGGTGCGGGTGGAGGTGCGGTAGTAGCCGTAGCCGCAGGACGCGCAGGCGGCCAGGCCCTGCAGCAGCGAGGGGACCTTGCTGCCGCGGGTGGCGAACTTCTTGTTGTCTTCCAGGCGCTGCTGCACGCGGGCGTAGGTGTCGTCGTCCACGATCGCCGGGACGGCGATCTCGGTCCATTCCTCCGGCGGCCGGGCCACGGTCCTGGCCGGCCGCGGCGTGGTCCGCCCCTGCAGCCGGGCGATGCGGTTCAGCCCCGGCTGCTCATGCACGATCTGGGTCTTGCCGAACACGGCGCGGCCCGCGTAGGCGGGGTTGCGCAGCATGCCCCAGACCACGCTGCGGTCCCAGCGGTGCTTGCCGGTCCGGGTCACCGCGCCGGCGGCGGCCAGCCAGCGGGCCAGGTCCGCGATGGTGGCGCCGTCGTTGGCGTAGCGGCGGAACATCTCCGTCACCAGCACGGCCTCGCAGTCGATGATCTCGTAGCGGGCGGCGGACTGCGGGGTCTTGCGGATGTAGCGGTAGCCGAACGGGGCACCGCCGAGCACGTTGACGGACCCGGACCTGGCCCGGTAGGCCTTGCCGCGCCGGTACCGCTCCATCAGCTGGGCTTTCTCGTATTCGGCGAACATGCCCTGGAACTGGACCAGCAGCTGGTCTTCGGGGCTGTCTCCCCGGGTGCCGTTCGCGGTGAACTCCACCCGGACTCCGGCCCGGGTGAACTCCTCGATCAGCAGAGCCTGGTAGGCGAACTTGCGGGCCAGCCGGTCCGGCGAGTAAACCAGCACCACGTCGATGCAGCCCTGGGCGGCCAGGTCGCGCAGCGCCTCCAGCGCCGGGCGGACCAGCGTGGCGCCGGAATGCCCCTCATCTTCGAACACCCAGCCCTCAGGCACCTCGAGCCGGTTGCTCGCGGCGTGCGCGCGCAGCGCCGCGGTCTGCGAGCCGATCGTCTGGTCCATCGCCTGCCGCTTGCTGGAGACCCGGGCGTAGAGCGCCGCAGTCGTCATCTGGCTGTCCTTCCTGGCCGGCCCGCGCGATGCGAGCTCGCCGCGGCGGCACCAATATCCCGTAGGCCACTGACAAATCCGTGGCCGCGTGCCGGTCGAAGACGAACTCCGCCTCGACTCGCCGGCCGTTCACCTGCGGGGATGATTCCGGTGACCCCCCGCGAGAAAGTCCTCCAGCGCCTGGGTGACCACCGCGGAGATGCTGAGTCCGGCCTGGCGGGCGTGCGCGCGTACCCTCCCGGCCAGCCCCGCGGGCAGCTTGACCGTGAACACCACCGTGTCCTGGGGCACCTCGGCCCGCCCCGCCCGGGCCGCCTGCTCGGCATAGCGGCGGCCCTGCCGCACCGAGCACCCGAACCTGCCCGCCAGCAGCCGGGCCGCCTCGGCAGCCGGCACCCCCGCCTCCACCAGGTCCGCGGCAGCGTTGACCCGCGAGGCGTACTCGCCAGCACGAACCCGGTCACCAGGCATGCCACAATCGTACTACCGAATCTGTCAGCACCCGGGCGCGGTGCACCACGGCCGCAGCTCATAGCTGCCTCCCCGCCGTCCGCGCGAACCACGACGCGATGGTCAGCACCGTGCAGGCATCCAAGCCGGCCAGCCAGTCCGCGACACGCCGGTCCCAGGCACCCAGCTCGATCCCGGCGAGCACGCCCGCCAAGATCTCGGCCAGCCCTTCTTCCGGCACGAACCCCGCGGGCGGCACCTCCACCGGCCCGGCCGGAACCTCCGGCCATGCCGCGCTCACCGGCCGCGCTCCACCCGCCGGTAACCCAGCGTGACCTCAAAACAGAAATTGCCAACTGCGTTGGGGGCGTGATCTCCCCGCTGCTGGCCAACATCTACCTGCACGTCCTGGACACCGGGTTCTCCCGGCGTGGCCTGGGTGAGCTGGTGCGCTACGCCGATGACGGCGTGGTGCTGTGCCGCACGCAGGCGCAGGCCCGGGCGGCCCTGGACGCGGCCGGGGAGATCCTGGCGTCGCTGGGGCTGCGGCTGCACCCGGATAAGACGAAGGTGGTTGATCTCAGGGAAGGCCGGGAGGGGCTGGACTTCCTCGGCTGCCATTTTCATGCCCGCATGTCGGGGAAGCTGTGGGAGCAGAAGCGGATCGTGCGCTACTACCTGCACCGCTGGCCCTCGCAGCGGGCGATGAAGCGCATCCGGGAGAAGATCCGGGACCGCACCGGCCGCAACCGCGTAGGGGTGAAGGATATCCGCGATGTGATCGCGGACCTGAACCCGCTGCTGCGTGGCTGGGGTAACTACTTCCGCACCGGGAACGCCGCTGCGAAGTTCCTTCAGGTCGACCGGTATGCCGCGTGGCGGCTGAAACGTCTGCTGATCAAGAAGCGCGGCAGGAACCTGCGCGCCGGGCAGGCGGACCAGTGGACCGGGGAATGGCTGCACGGACTGGGCCTGCACAAGCTCTCCGGTACGATCCGCTATCCAAAGGCAGCGTAACCATGTCAAGAAGATCGCCGGTAAGCCGTATGCGGGAAAACCGCACGTACGGATTGAAAGGGGGATGGGGAAACGGGCCGCTCGCGGCACCGCGCCCCTGACTACCAATGGCTGATCGTCGTTTCGAGCTGGTCTGTGAGATCGAGCCGCCTACTCGCCCGGACCTGACCCGGGTGCGTCACCAGATCGGGGTGCTGAGCCTGGTCGCGGACTCGTTCCTGATTCCAGACAACCACATCGGGAGGGCGACGGTATCCAGCGTGGCGGTCGCGCATGAGGTGCAGGCGATGGGTGCCCGTAGCATCGCCTGCCTGAACTCCCGGGACCGTAACCTGCTGGGGTTCCGCCGGGACCTGCTGACCGCGGCGGCGTATGGCGTGGACCGGTTCTTGTTCGTCTACGGCGACAAGCCCACGGCCGGCAGCCGGACCAGTGAGCTGACGGTACGGACCATGATCGAGGAAGCGCGCGGTGCCGCGGACGATCCGGCCTTCGCCGGCTGCCGGCCGTTTGGCATCGGGGTCACATCCGGCCTGCGCCCGGTTCCGGCGTGGAAGACGGCCGCCGACTTCACCTTCGTGCAGGTCAGTTTCTCAGTCGAGGCCCTGCTGCGGTGGCGTGAGCGCACCAGCGTGCAGGCACCGGTTTACGCGGGGGTGATGGTGCTGGCCAGCGCGGGCATGGCCCGCGCCCTGGCGTCCGCCATCCCGGACATCGATATCCCCGGCCAGTTGATCGATGACGTTGAGCGTGACCGCGGCGCCGGGGTGGACGCGGCGTGCGAGCAGATCATGGCCATCCGCGACAGCGGAGCCTTCGACGGTGCGCATCTGGTGCCAGTCAGCCGCTATCGAGAGGTCGCCGCCCGCCTGGAACGTGACCTGTAAGTGCCTCAGACCTTCTCGTCAGCGCGGGCCGGCACCAGCGCCTGACGGCCTGGCCAGATCCGCCGGATGATCAGGTACATCTCGCAGCCGAGGCAGAACCCGAAGGCCCCGTTCAGGAACGCCGCGACCAGCGCGAGCGCCGTCGCCGCCCGGCCCAGCCAGACCAGGTTCGCCGCGTAACCGGCCACCCCGGCGAGCGCGAAGACCAGCCCGACCCCCTGGGCGAACCGCGGCGGCGCCTCGGCCTCGAGTTCCGAGGGCGGGCCCAGCCGCGGCCGGATCAGCCGCCGGTAGAGCAGGCCATAGGGCGAGTAGCGCAGGCCGAACGCGGACGAGACCGCGAAGACCAGCGCCTGGAAGGCCAGCAGCCACACGCTGCCCGTGATCAGCACCACGGCCAGCACCACGGTCGTGATCAGGGCCGCGACACGCGGACCTCGCGGATCGATCTCCATGTTCGCCATTATTCCGCCTATCCTACCGTTTTAGTAGTAATCCGCCGAGCTTGATCCGCCGACGGCCTAGCCTTCCCGCACGGTGGCCCCGCCCGAGACCGCGGCGAGCGGCCGGCGCTCGCGGCGCGCGATCTCGTCACGGACCAGCGGCAGCAGATAACGGCCGTAGTCGATCGCATCGTCGTAAGGGTCGTAGCCCCGGATGAGCAGGGTGCTCACCCCGATGCCCACGTAATCGAGCAGCGCCTGGGCCACGGTGTCCGGCGTCCCGACCAGCGCGGTGGAGTTGCCGGCGGCGCCGGTGGCGGCGGCCAGCGGCGTCCACAGCGCCCGGTCGTGCAGCTCGCCCTTGGCCGCCGCGGCCAGCAGCCGCTGCGAGCCCCGGTTCTGCGGGCGAGCGCCGCCGAGCCCGCCGGCCGGCCGGCGCCACTGACCGCGGAATTCCTCGATGTTCGCCCGCGTCGTGGCCAGGATCTGATGCGCCCGGTCCCAGGCGAGTTCCTCCGTGGCGCCGATAATTGGACGGAACGACACACTGATCCTCGGAGCCGTGTCACGACCCGCCGCTGCGGCGGCGGCACGCACCGAGGCGATCTGCTCGGCCGTCTCGGCCAGCGGCTCGCCCCACAGGGCGTAGACGTCGGCGTGCTTACCGCCGACCCGGTAGGCCGCGGCCGAGGAGCCGCCGAAGTACAGCGGGATCCGCGGCTGCTGCGGCGAACGGACGTCGGCGTAGGAGTCCTCGACCTGGTAGTAGCGACCCTGGTAGCCGAACGGCCCGTCCGCCGTCCACGCCCGCACCAGGACATCGAGGTACTCATCGGTCCGGTCGTAGCGCTCGTCCTTGGACAGGTGGTCGCCATCGCGGCGCTGCTCACCGTCGCTGCCGCCGGTGATGATGTGCACGGCGATCCGCCCGCCGGCGAACTGGTCGAGGGTGGCGAACGTCCGGGCCGCCAGCGTCGGCGCCATGAAGCCGGGCCGGTGCGCGACCAGGAAGCTCAGCCGGTCGGTCTGGGCCGCGGCGTACGCGGCCACCTGGGTCCCGTCGGGCTGGGACGAGCTGTAGCCGATGAGCACGCGATCGAATCCGGCATCCTCGTGCGCCCGGGCGAAGCGCCTGACGTACTCGCGGTCCACGACCGGCCCGCGGGAGCGCCGGGTCTCGGACTGGTCACGAGTGCTGATCATGCCGATGAACTCAACGGGCATCGATCGGTCCCTCCTGAGCGGTTACGGGTTGCCCCCGCGCCAAGCCATCCGGCCACCTGGCCCTGGCGAGCTGGCCGCTACGGCGGCCGGGGCGGTGGTGAGCGGCAGCCCGGCCAGCGCCGCGCGGCTGAAGTCGTCGTCGATGGCGGTGACGGCATGCCCGGCCGCGTGCAGGATCGAGGCGGCCACACTGGCGCGGTACCCGGCCTGGCAGTGGACCCAGATCGGGCCGGGCGGCAGGTCGGGGAGGCGGCCGGGCAGGTGGTGCAGGGGAACGTGCAGCGCGCCCTCGATGTGGCCGCCCGACCACTCCAGCCGGCGGCGGACGTCGAGCACGGCGACCGGCTGA
>Ga0302314_10019515_pt1 | contig 11256 bp, 10 predicted proteins | sample III_Palsa_N2_3_FD_200533 | JGI IMG/M metagenome (GOLD analysis project Ga0302314, IMG submission 200533) | Peat permafrost microbial communities from Stordalen Mire near Abisko, Sweden - III_Palsa_N2_3 | ecosystem: Environmental > Terrestrial > Soil > Palsa > Peat permafrost | place: Sweden... | reverse complement strand
GCAGGCGCTCGATCGGCCCCATGTCGAACAGCCCGACCGAGCCCTTGAGGGTGTGGATCGCGCGAAAAGCCCCGTCGAGCGCTGCGCGATCGGCGTGGTCGGCCGCAAGTCGCGCAAGATCGGCCTCTGCCTCGGCTACAAGGTCACGACCCTCGATAAGGAATTGGGTGAGCAGTTCGTCCATCAGGGCCGACGATAGACGATTGCATCGTCAAGGCGAACGAAGTCAAATTGCTCTGAAATCCGCGCCATGGATTCGCTGTGACCAAGACACAGGAAGCCGCCGGGATGAAGCCGGTCGAACAGGTTGTCGGCGGCGACCTTGCGCGACGTATCGTCGAAATAGATGAGCAGATTACGGCAGAGGATGACGTCGAAGCGCCCTTGCGTGGCAACCGAGGCGGGATCGACGAGATTGACGACGCTGAAATGCACCGACTCGCGCAGGTCGTCGATGATCTTGCGATGGTGGCGATGCTCGGGTTCGAAATAGCGGTTCACGAGCGTCGCCGGCAGCCGGCTGAGCGCACGCGCCGCGTAGCGTCCCGCCTTCGCCGCCTCGATGGCGGCGGTGTCGATGTCCGATCCGACGATCTCGACATTATAGGCATCGACCATCGGCCAGTTCTCGAGAAGCCAGATCGCGATTGAATAGGCTTCATCGCCCGTCGAGCAGGGCAAGGACCAGATACGCACCAGATCTCCTGGGCGCTTGGTCCGCACGATCTCCGGCAGTATCTGATCGCCAAGCGCGCGAAACTGATGATCCTCGCGGAAAAAATAGGTTTCGTTGATGGTGAACGCGTTGACGAGGGCTTGCCTCTCGATCGGGTCGAGAGCGGCATGTGCAAGATAGGCACGCGCGCTCGCAATGCCGCTCTGCTTCATCCGCTCCGTAATCCGGCGCTCGATATAGTAGCGCTTGTTCTCGCCGAACGTCATGCCGGTCAGCCGATAGAGGAGGCCGGTAACGAGAAGAAGCTCGTCCGCCGACAGGGTGATCGCGCTCATCGGTTGGCCCGCTTGATCAATGCTGCCGCGATCCGCTCGAGCGGAAGCGTGATGGTTGCCCCTCCGGCTGCAACGAGGGCGCCGGGCATACCCCAGATCACGGCGGTATCCGCCGCTTCGGCGATCGTATGGCCGCCGCTGTTCTTGAGCTCGGTCATGGCGGCGGCGCCGTCGGATCCCATGCCGGTCATCAGAACGCCGGTCAAAGCCTGTGGTTGGACGTGGGTCATGGCGCTCTGAACCAACCGATCGGCGCTTGGGTGCCAATGATGATCGGGGCTGCTTGGTGCCGGCATCGCGACGAGCACGCCACCGCGCTTCGAGACGATCAGATCGGCGTCGCCGCGACCGATGTAGACATGCCCCATTTCGATCGGGGTTGCGGCCGTTACTTCCGATACCGGCAGCGCGCACAGGCGATCGAGGCGGCGGGCGAGCGGGCCGGTGAAGGTCGCGGGCATGTGCTGCGCGATCAGAACCGCCGCTGGAAGGCGCTCCGGCAGGCCGCCAAGCAAGATGTCGAGCGCCGGTGGGCCGCCGGTCGAAATCCCGACGAGAATCAGGCGTTCGGCGAACGTGGTCCTGACGGATGCGCCATTTTTCTCCGTCGCGACGCCAACGCGCTGCGGCCGCGCCGGCAACTTGACGCGCGCGAGACCTTCCGCGCTGCCGGCGCGAAAGCGCACCCTGTCGGTCAGCCTTCGCGCGCGAGAAATCCGGGCCTTGGCTGCTCCACGCACCGTCTCGACCAATTGGGGCGCGACCTCCTCGATCGCGAGACTGACGGCGCCGCGCGGCTTGGGAAAGAAATCGACGGCGCCGAGCGCCATCGCCTCGAGCGTCTCTTCGGCACCCTCCTCGGTCAGCGACGACACCATCACAACCGGACAGGGCCGCTCGACCATGATCCGATCCAGGACGGCAAGCCCGTTCAAACCCGGCATATGAACGTCCAGTGTGACGACGTCGGGCGCGAACGCCGACAGCTGCGCGATCGCCTCATCGCCATCACGCGCAGTCGCGACTTCAAAGTCACCGGCGGCGATGAAAATCTGGGAGAGCAGCCGCCGCATCAACGCGCTGTCATCCACGATAAGCAGGCGGGTCACGGAGGCGTATCGCCTTCCCGGTCGAGTGCCTTGAGCATTGCCCGTTCGGTGCCGGCAAGAAGAGCGAAGGCGCTCATCAACAGGATAAGCTCGCCGCCCTCGACCTCGACGAGCGCCCGATCGAAGAGGGCATCGCCGTCCAACGCGGGCAAGGGCGCCAATTTTTCGGCGGCGACGCGCACGACACCCTCGATGCGATCGACGAGAAACGCTGCGGCGAGATCGCCCGCCCGTGCGACGATCGCTCTCGCGCCATAAGTTTCCATGCCGCCGAAACGTTCGGATTGATCGATCACGACGAGTGCGCGACCGCGCAGACCCATTATTCCGCGGACGAAGCCCGGCGCGCGCGGTAGCGGCGTCAATGCGGAAGGGACGCGCACAATCTCGTCGATAGCCGACAGCGGAAGGCCGTAGCGTTCATCGCCAAGCATGAACAGCAAGAGCGGCTCATCGGCTCGGCCGGCGACGCGTTCCGGTTCCACAATCCCTGCCGCATCCTGCGCCAGAGCCGCCGTGAAATCGGGTGCCAGCAGCTGGTCGGGAGCCAGTACCGAGACGAGGCGACGGCCATCGTCAAGCCGGGCGATCGCGTGGATACGGGTCTCGCCACCACCGCGGGCGAGCGCTGCAGGCACCATGTCGAGCAGCGCCGGATCGAGCGCCAACACGTCGCGCATCGTGTCCACCCACAGGCCAATCCGCACCCCGGCGATCCGCACCACCAAAATTCGTCCCCGCGCGCTCGCGTCGGCAGGAAGGCCGAGAAGGATGGGAAGGGACAGCAGCGGCAACAGCGCGCCGCGCCAGTCGGCAGTGCCCAGAATGGCAGCTTCGGCGCCGGGAACAATCGCTATCGTTTGCGGTACGGCGATCACCGCCTCGACCGCCTCGATCGGAAGCGCGAAATGCTGATCGCCGATCGCGAATGATATCAGCCAGACCCGCCTGTCGGCCTTCGTGACAGCGTCCTGCCGACGCACCGGCGCGCTGCGACGTCCGGCGCGCGAGGCAAGGCTCGAAAAACTGTTGGCGATCAGCTGCGCGATTTCGACCGGCTCGGTGCCGGCCTGGAGCGCCGTCGCCGCGCTCATCACCGTCGCCACGCCGTCGACCGCAAGACCAACCGGATTGCCATCGTCGAGAATGATGATCCGCGTCGTTCGGCCGCAATGCCCGCCGAGTAATTTGCCGAGCGACAGTACCGGCAGAGCTGTGCCTCGAACATTGACAAGACCAAGCAGGCTCGAGGGTGCCTGGGGTACCGGAGTCAGTCGCCGGTTGCCGACCACCTCGCGTACCTGCGTCGTCGGAAGCGAGAATATCCGATCGCCGACCGAAAAGGTGAGCACACGATCATCGGCGCTTGTCGTGCCGCCAAGCGGCGCGTCGGCCAAAGGCGCGTCCGTGGTCAAGCGTGGCTGTCGAGCAGCGCGCCTGCGAGCGAGGCGATCTCCTCGATCGCTGCCGCCAATTCCTCCGAGGCTTCGGACTGCTGGCGCGCGGCAATCGAGGCCTGGCGCGCCGCCGCGGACGCTTCTTCGGCCGCGGTCGCGATTTGCTCGGTGCCGCTTTGAACCTCTCGCACCGAGCGGATAACGATGGTGGCCGCTTCGCCGATCGCGACGCTCGCATCGCGTGTCTCGCCAAGCTCCGTCCCGATCAGGCCAAAGCGCTCGATGAGCGCCCGGTTGCGGGCGATTTCGCCCTCGGCTGCGCCGACGATTTGATCGAGATCACGTCGGATCGTACCGATCTGATCCTGGATGTCGCGGATCGCCTCCTTGGAGCGATTGGCACTCGCAGCCGCTTCGCGGGACAATTTGCGGATATCCAGGGATACGGTGGCGAAACCGGCCCCGGCATCCCCGGCACGCGTTGCCTCGACCGAGCCACTGACCGCGAGCATGCTCGTCTGGACGGCGAGAAGACCGAGACCATCGGTATTCGCTTCGATCCGGCGCACAGTCTTGCCCAGCGTGCCGAGCAAAGTCTGGACGTCTCGGGTCTGGTCGAGCGCCGCGCCTACGCCGGCGAGGAGTTCGCCGATGCTGCCCGCGCTCGCCTCGGCAGACGCGACCACGATCTCGAGACGATGGACGCTCTCTTGCGCACGCGACTGTGTAAGAGATCCGGCGCGCTCGATCTGCTCCATGGCGCTGTTGGCCTCGATCGTCGCTGCCGCCTGTATCTCCGACCCCCGGCTGATCTGCTCGATTGCGACCAGGATCTGCGAGGCTGCACCCGAGAGCTCCTGAACCGTCGCCGAAAGCTCTTCCGCCGCCGCTGCAACCTGTTCCGCGGCACCGCGATTTGCCTCGTCCGTCTGCAGGATGCCGGCCAGTTCGCCCAGCGCCTCGGCGGTCTGCTGGCTCTGATCGAGCGAGATGCTCTGCTGTTCGATCGCCTGCTGCGCCTCCGAGGCCGCAGCCGACTGTTCCTCCGCCGCGCTCGCCACCTGCTCGGCGCCTCGCACGGCTTCCCGCGCAGCCGCCTCCGCCTCGACCGATGCCGACAATATATCGACGGCACCGGCGCCGATCAGCGCGAGATCGCCACGCGCCGCCTCTATGCGCGCCGCCACCGCGCGCCCGGCCCCGGCCTCGCGCTCGGCGCGCCTTGCCGCATCGCGGATCTGGCCTGCAACCGTGCGGATTTCCGCAGCGATGCTAGTCGCGAGCGCCTGGATCTCGGCGGCGCTGCCTTCGGATGTCTCGGCAAGGCCGCGCACCTCATCGGCGACCACAGCAAAGCCATTGCCGTCGTCGCCGGCACGCGCGGCCTCGATCGTAGCATTGAGCGCGAGCATGCTGGTTTGCTCCGAGACGTCAGCGACGCTTTGCGCGATCGCACCGATTTGGGCTGCCGCCGTTTCGAGCCCATCGATGACCATAACGGTGCCGAGCTGGCGTCGGGCGTTCAGTTCGATCGCCGCCACCGACGCCGCGATCTGGGCGCTCGCTTCGACGAAGCCGGCCTCGACGCTTTCGACTTGACGCTGCGACGCCGTGGCTCGATCGCGCACCTCGCGAAAACTCGCTCCGAGCGTGGTGATCAACCCGAGAGATTCCTGCGATGCGCCAGCGGCCTCTTCCGCCCCGCCGGCAATCTGGTTCATCGAACTTTGAAGTTCGGCGGCGGCGGCGGCTGCCTCACTGAGGCCGCTGGCAAGGGCGAGCGTCGCCTGATCGATCCTGCCCGCCGCAGTTCCGGCGTTGCGTTTTGCTGCTCGCGCGGGCGCAGGCTTGCGCGCCGGGATCGGCTTCGAGACCGCCGGATCGACGCTGCGTGCCGCGCGTGATGAGCCTAATGCCGTTTTCTTGACGAGAGCCATGCAGGTCGATTCCGGTAGTGGAGAGCGATGCATAGGCAATGCGCCATCGTCGCGCCAGTTGGCAGCGTTTGGCGGTAGCTGCGATCATCCCACACCGCGTCTCGCTCGTTATGGATCGAGAACGACCTTGGTCCGTTTAGCGTTCAGCCCGCAGCGATGTTGCGGAAGAAATCAACAAATGGAGGTAGATATGCCGATCCTGCTTTGGCTTCTTGGGGTTCCCATCCCGGTCATTCTTATCCTGTTGCTCCTCTGGCATTGAAGGGGTCAATGTGATGACAACAGTTCTCAGCAACGAGTTGAGCGGCGAGGCCGCCGAGATCGATCGTTCCGCGGTCAGTTGGGCGTCGATCTTCGCCGGCGCTATTGTGGCGATCGCAACGACCCTTATCCTCATCGCGCTGGGCTCGGGTCTTGGTTTCGCCGCAGCCTCGCCCTGGCCCGGCGCGGGACCGACCATAACCAAGTTCGCGATCGGCATCGGCGTCTGGTTGATCGTGACCCAGTGGCTCTCTTCCGCTCTCGGCGGCTATATCGCTGGCCGGCTGCGAACGCGCTATACCGGCATCCACACCAAGGAAGTCCTGTTTCGCGATACCGCACATGGCCTACTCGCATGGGCAGTGGCCACGGCTATCGTCGGGGGCGTTGCCTTGAGTATCGCGTCTTCCGCGAGCGGCTCGGCGGGGACCGCTGCCGCGACCTCGGTCAGCTACGCGACGGATACCATGCTGCGTAGTTCGCGGCCCGACGCCGCGGCATCGACCGAGGCCCGGGGCGAGATGACGCGGTTGCTCGCGCGGGGCGACGATCTGCAGTCGAGCGATCGAACCTATCTCGCACAGCAAGTGTCCGCACAAACGGGCCTGACGCCGCAGGAAGCGCAACAGCGCGTGGACACGGCGGTCAATTCTATTCGAGAAGCCGCCGACGAGGCGCGGAAGGCATCATCGGCGCTCGGCTTCTTCACGGCCCTGTCGATGCTTCTCGGTGCTTTCATCGCGAGTGCTGCGGCAGGTTATGCCGGCAATCTGCGGGACGAGCGGGGAGACATCGCCGTCCAGCGCTGATCATGACGCCATCCCCCCTTCGCACATGTGCGAAGGGGGTACGTGGGATGTGATGCCGAGCCATTCCTAGCTCCTGCAAGACAGGTGTCATCGTTCGGGCGAGGCGCGAAGATCTGATGTCGTGCCGGCTAGGCGCCAAGTATTTGCCGGCTGCGCGCCACCGGTCTACCGTGCTCAACACTTGCAAAACGACATTCAATGCCCTTGGCACCGGCCCCGAAATTCGATGCATGCTCATGTGGAACGACGACGGGACGATGAGCCGCGGCCACAGCGCCGGAAATCGCGTGCCCGCTCAGCTGGCGGGAAGCACAATGGTCGCGACGACCCCGCCGGCCGAACCGACGCCTAACTCCAGCTGGCCGCCATAGAGCTCGGCGAGTTCGCGCGTGATCGACAGTCCGAACCCATGTCCGTCGCCGCGCTCGTCGAGCCGGACGCCGGGCTGGAGCACATGCTCAAGGTCGCCGGCAGGCAATCCCGGGCCGTCGTCGGCGATACGGATGCGCGTCATGGCACCGACCCGTTCGGCCGAGACGTGGAGCGTGTTCCGTGCCCAGCGCCAGCCATTGTCGAGCAGGTTGCCGAGCATCTCGTCGAGGTCCTGCGGATCGCAGCATACCGCGAGATCGTCGGGGATCGCGACGATGGGGCGTACCGGTCGATCGGCATGGATACGCCCGAGCGCGGCGACCAGATCGTCGACATGCGCCCCGATTGACGTTTCGGCTCCCGCCACGCCCGCAGGCGTGGCCGCGCGTGCGCGACCGAGATGGTGGCGGATATGGCGATCGATCCGTTCGACCTGCGCCGTCAGCCGGCCGCCTGGATCACAACCCGGCGCGGCGAGATCGAGCCTGAGTGCTGCCAGCGGCGTCTTGAGGCCGTGGGCGAGATTGGCGACATGTCCCCGCGCCTGCGCGAGCGCGATCTGGTTGGTGTCGATCAGCGTGTTGAGCGCGGCCACCAGCGGCAGCAGTTCGGTCGGCTCGGTGGCATCGAGATGGCGCCGCTTGCCGTTGCGCACCTCGTCCACCATCGTGCGCACCGTCGCCAGCGGGCGCAGACCGAAGCGAAGCTGCACCAGGATCGCGATCGCCAGCGCGGCACCGAGCAGCAGCAGCGACCCCAGCAGGGGCAGCAGCGCCGCGCGCAGCGGCTGCTCCACCACCGCGCGCGGCCCTACCGCGATGATCGTGACCGCCCCGCGGCCGGTCGACAGTCGCAACACCCTGCCATGCACCCCCTGCCCGTTGGGATCGCGGCCATCGAACGGACGCGGCCGGCCAACGTCGGGGCCGAACGGATCGAAGTGCGGCGGCCCATGCCGATCGCGATCACGTACCACGATGTCGGCCGATCCGAGCGATGCCGACCGCAGCAGGTCGCGCGTGCCGCGCAATTCCCACGCCCACCCGCTCGCCGCCTCGTCGAACGGCGGGACGTCCACCACCACCCCGCGATCGATCGTGCCGTCGGGCCGCACCGCGCGGGCGACCACCGCGATCTGCGCGTCGAGCCGCTCGTCGAGCCCGTGCGTCACGAACCGTTCGAGCATATGCGCGATCCCAAGCCCCGCCACGGCAAGCGCGACCAGCAAGGCAAGGCTCGCGGTGACCAGAAGCCGCCCCGACAGCGAGCGCGGCATCACCCGCATCGCAGATCGACCAGTCGATAACCGCGGCCGCGCACCGTCTCGATCGCGCCCGCGCCGATCTTCCGCCGCAGCCGACCGACGATCACCTCGAGCGAATTGGAATCGACGTCGGAGTCGCCCTCATACACACGCTCCAGCAGATCGAGCCGCTCGATCACCACGCCCTTGCGCAGCATCAGGCACGACAGCACGCGCCACTCGAATGCGGTCAACCTGAGCGGCAGGCCTTCATATTCGAACTGCCCGGTCTGCGCGTCGAAGGCGAGCGCACCGGCCCGGATTACGCTCGCGGCGTGGCCCGCGGCGCGGCGCACGAGCGCACGCAGCCGCATCACCAGCTCTTCGACGCGAAACGGCTTGACCAGATAGTCGTCGGCGCCCGCCTTGAAGCCGAGCACCTTGTCGGTCCAGGCGTCGCGTGCGGTCAGGATCAACACCGGCAACGTCCGCCCACCGGCGCGCCATTCGGCGAGCACGGACAGGCCGTCTCGCCTGGGCAGGCCGAGATCGAGCACCGCCACGTCATAGGCTTCGGTGGCGCCGAGATGGCCGCCATCCTCGCCGTTGGTCGCGACATCGACCGCGAAATGCTCGGCGCGTAGAGCGCGCGCGATGCCATCGGCGAGCGCCGGATCGTCCTCCACCACCAGCACGCGCACGTCGCTCGCCCTCCTTGGCCGTCCCCGCGCTAGGCGCCTCGCCTAAACCGAAACTGAACGGCGCGGTTCAGCGCACGTCGGCCGGTGCACGCTAGACCGTCGTCATACACACTGAAGGAGGATATCCATGACCGATACACTGAAATCCCGCCGATTGTCGCTGGCGCTCGCCGCGCTCGGGCTGCTCGCCGCAGGCGGTATCGCGGGCGGCGTCGCCAGCCACGCGATGCGGCCGCCGATCGAGATGGCGCCGCTGCATCCGATTGCGATCCGGAGCCTGCCCACCGCCTCGGGCATCATCACCATCCGCGGCCGCGTCGCAGAGACCTTCGGCAACAAGTTCGTGATCGACGACGGCACCGCCCGTACCCTGATCGACACCGGACGCGCCGGAGACGAGACGAAGCTGGTCGCCGACGGTATGCCGGTGACCGTCCAGGGTCGTCTGGAGCACGGCTTCGTCCATGCCTCCTTCCTTGTCGATTCCTCAGGCAAGGTGACAGCGCTCGGGCCGATGGGCGGCCCGATGGACGGGCCGCCGCGCGATCGTCGCGGGCCGCCGCGCGGTCCCGGCGAAGGCCCGCCGCATGGCGACAACATGGCTCCGCCTCCGCCTCCGCCGTCCGTGGCGGGATGATATCCGCGAAGGGAATGCTTGCCGCGCATTCCCTGCGCCCTTTCTGCGTATCGTGGGTTGTACGGCAAAAGAGAGCAAAACGGGGGAACGGGCACATGGCCGGTCGGACGCAGCATGGTCGGCGCGCTACCCGGCCGCTGGAGGCGCTCAACTTCTTCATGGCCGACATGCAGGCCGGGATCGGGCCGTTCCTCGGCGTCTTCCTGCAACGGCGCGGCTGGGCGACCGGCGCGATCGGAACGGTAATGACCGCAGGCGGCGTCGCCGGCATGATCGCCACCGCGCCCGCCGGCGCTTTCATTGATCATACGACACGCAAGCGGCTGGTGGTGATCGTCACCGGCATCTGCACAGTCGCCGCCTCCTTCCTGATCCTGTTCTCGCAGTCTGGCATCGTCGTCGTCACCAGCCAGATCGCCACCGCCATCGCCGGCGCCGCGATCGGCCCGGCGGTGACCGGGATGACGCTGGGCATCGTGCGACAGGCCGGCTTCAACGCGCAGAACGGGCGCAACCAGGCCTGGAACCATGCCGGCAACATGGTGGGCGCGGGTCTGTCCGGTTGGCTGGGCTGGACGTTCGGGATGCCTGCGATCTTCTATCTCGCGGCCGCCTTTGGCATGCTGGCGATCGCATCGGTGCTGATGATCCCGGCAGACGCGATCGATCACCGCGCCGCGCGCGGGTTGGAGAGCGGCGGCACGGAAAACCCGGACGAGCCGTCAGGCCGGACCGAGGGCCTGCACGTCCTGCTGCGCAACAAGCCGATGCTGGTGCTGGCGGCCGCGCTCGCCGCCTTTCATCTCGGCAATGGCGCCATGCTTCCGCTCTATGGGCTGGCGGTCGTTGGCGCGGGCAAGGGCAATCCGGCCGTGTTCACCGCCACCACCGTCGTCGTGGCGCAGGCCGTGATGATCGGCTCGGCGCTGGTCGCGATGAGGATGGCGGCGGGCAGAGGCTATTGGCTGGTGATGCTGATCTCGTTCGCGGCACTGCCGATGCGCGGGCTGATCGCTGGCAGCGTCATCGAACATTGGGGCGTCTGGCCGGTGCAGGCGCTCGACGGCATCGGCGCGGGGCTGCAAAGCGTCGCGGTCCCCGGGCTGGTCGCCTGCCTGTTGGACGGCAGCGGGCGGGTCAACGTCGGCCAGGGCGCGGTGATGACGGTGCAGGGCGTCGGCGCGTCGCTCAGTCCCGCGATCGGCGGCTGGATCGCGCAGCTCTTCGGCTATCGTATCGCCTTCTATCTGTTGGGGAGCTTCGCGCTGGTCTCGCTGCTGCTGTGGGCGGGTTTCGCCGCCACGTTGCGCCCTGCCTGCAACGGCGCACGCAGGGCGCCCGCATGACGGCGACCCTTGCAGTCTGCGCGATCTGCCTGCTTTCGATCGGCGGAGTCATCCTGCGGCCCTGGCGGATGCCCGAGGCGCTCTGGGCGATCGCCGGCGCCGCGGTGCTGGTCTCGTGCGGGCTGATGCCGATCGCGACGGCTTGGCATGCGGTCGGCAAGGGCAGCGACGTCTATCTGTTCCTGGCGGGCATGATGCTGTTGTCGGAGACCGCGCGGCGCGAAGGCGTGTTCGACTGGATCGCGGCGGCGGCCGTCAATCGCGCGCGCGGATCGAGCGCGCGATTGTTCGCGCTGGTCTTCGCGACGGGGGTGATCGTCACCGTCTTCCTTTCGAACGACGCGACCGCGGTGGTAATGACGCCGGCCGTCTATGCCGCCGCGCGCAAGGGACGCGCCGATCCCTTGCCGCTGCTGTTCGCGTACGCGCTCGT
>Ga0302314_10019514_pt1 | contig 11256 bp, 9 predicted proteins | sample III_Palsa_N2_3_FD_200533 | JGI IMG/M metagenome (GOLD analysis project Ga0302314, IMG submission 200533) | Peat permafrost microbial communities from Stordalen Mire near Abisko, Sweden - III_Palsa_N2_3 | ecosystem: Environmental > Terrestrial > Soil > Palsa > Peat permafrost | place: Sweden... | reverse complement strand
GCGCGTGGGAATTGTGATCGACGCCAGTACCTCGATCCGCTCCCGCTTTCAGTTCGAGCAGCAATCGGCGACCGAATTCTTGCTCGACATTTTGAAGGCCAAGAGCGACCGCGCCTTCGTGATGGGTTTCGACGTCACGCCGACGGTGACGCAGGACTGGACCAACAACATCGACGCGCTTGAGACCGGCGTGAACCGTTTGCGTCCCGGCGGCGGCACGGCGCTGTTCGATGCTGTCTACACGGCCTGCCGCGACAAACTGCTCAGCGAGCGGGGTCCGGAGCCGGTGCGCAAGGCCATTGTGCTCATCTCCGACGGCGACGACAACCAGAGCCGCGTGCATCCCGACGAAGTGATCAAGGAGTGCGAGCGCGCCGAGACCATCATTTACGCCATCAGCACCAACTGGACGCCCAGCCGCGGCAAGGGCGACCAGGTGCTGACACTGATGTCCGAGTCGACCGGCGGCCGCGTCTTCTTCCCGCCGTCGGTGGAGGAAATGTCGAACAGCTTCAAGGAAATTGAGGAAGAGCTACGCAGCCAGTATGCGCTCACCTATACGCCGGCCGACTTCAAATACGACGGAGCCTTCCGCAGTATTTATCTTTATTGCAACGATCGCCGCTACCAGGCCCGCGCAAAAAAGGGCTACTTCGCGCCGCGGCAGTAGGCTGTGTTGGGTGAATCGGGAAGACCTTATTTGTTGCAAGGAAGGGCCGAAGTGCAAATGCAGGTCCTTCGACTCCGCTGAAGTACACTTCGCTCAGGATGACAGCGATGTGGTTGGGAAAGAACGAAGAACAACCGCGCCCAGAGGGCACCCGCCTTCGACTCCGCTGGAGTACGCTTCGCTCAGGATGGCAGCATTGTTGTCTGGGATAGGCTCACAGAATCAGAACAGGTACTTCATTTCTCTTCTTTGTAGACGCCGGTTTGTTCCATTTCAGTCCGGTGCATTTCCTCTGTGTTCAAATCTGACTCATCCCTGCATTCTTCCTCGTCAACACTCATTGAATCGATGCTAGACGCGATGAAATGGAAGAGGCGATTCTGGAACGCGAAGGATCGAATCCGCGGAAAGACCGTGCGGCACGGGGGGAAATGCAGTGATCCGGCAGGCGATATCGTGTGACATTTGCGCAAGTGAAAAGCAGCAGACCAACCACTGGTTTGTGGCTACTGACCAGGGTGGAGAGCTGCGCGTGGCGGGCTGGAACTCCCGCAACCGGTTGCGGCCAGGCACCAAGCATTTGTGCGGACAGATATGCCTGCACAAGCTGGTGGACCTGTTCATTTCCAGAACCATTGCGGTGCGGGCGCCGGCTGGCTTGGCGGATGATGTTGCGGTGCTGCCGCTCGCTTTGGACGCCGACGCCAGCCGGAACGCGGACACGGCCTGCATTGAGCTTGAGTCCTCGGCCAAGCTGGTGGCGCCACCGGAACCAGTGCCGCCCAAGCGGCTGCCGCTGCGAGCGCCGGCGGGACTAGTTGCCGTGCCGGGAAGACTGCAGTCCGGCGAGCCGGCGCCTCATGACGAGACTCCGCGCTATGCATCAAGCAATTGGCGCGCTGAAGCATGGGATCGGGAGCGGGAACGCGAATTGCGCGCCGTGGAACGCCGGCCGGAAGCGACTGCCCGGAGGCGGTCGGGATCTTAAGCTAGTGGCGTTGGCCCCTCAAGAAGCTTCAGCAGCCCGGCCTCATCCAATACCGGGACCTTTAGCTCGATGGCTTTATCGAGCTTTGAGCCTGCCTCTTCGCCGGCGACCACGTAGCTTGTTTTCTTGCTGACCGAGCCGGCGGTTTTTCCTCCGGCAGCCTCGATGCGGCGCTTAGCCTCATCGCGGGTGAGCGTGGGCAGCGTGCCGGTAAGCACAAAGGTCAATCCCGCAAGCTGCGTGGAGCGCTGCTTCTTTTCTGCCGTCATGTCCACGCCGGCCTCTTTCAGCGCCTCGACCAGTTCGAGGTTTGCCGGACGGGTAAAGAACTCGCGGATCGCCGCGGAGATGCGCGGGCCGACTTCTTCTACGCGTTCCAACTCCTCGGTCGTGGCAGCTTCCAGGGCTTCGATGGAGCCGAATTCCTGGGCCAGCAATTCAGCAGTGCGTTCGCCTACAAAGCGGATTCCGAGACCCATGATTACGCGCGCAAGGCCAGCTTTCTTGGAGCGGTCAATTTCTTCAAGCAGTGTGCGGGCGGATTTCTCGGCAAAGCGGTCGAGACTGATAAGCTGCTCCTCGGTGAGCCTGTAGAGATCGGCTACGCTGTGCACCAGACCGCGCTCCATCAGCTGCGCCACTACGGCTTCGCCGAGCCCCTCGATGTTCATTACGCCGCGACTGCCAAAGTGCAGCAGTGTTTCGCGCAGCTTGGCGGGGCAATCGGCGTTGACGCAGCGATAATCGGCCTCGCCTTCCTGGCGCACCACTGGGTTGCCGCACTCGGGGCAGTTGGTTGGATAAACGAAACGACGTGTTCCGCGCGGGTGCTCGGCGTCCTCGACGACTCCTGCCACTTTGGGAATTACGTCTCCGCCCCGCTCCACCTTTACCCAGTCGCCGATCAGCAGGCCCATGCGCTCGATGAAATCCGCGTTGTGCAGCGTGGCGCGGCTTACGGTTACGCCGCCGATGAATACTGGCGTCAACTCTGCTGTGGGCGTGAGCTTGCCGGAGCGGCCAACGGTGATCAGGATGTCGTTGAGCTGCGTGATTGCGCCCTTGGCGGTGAACTTGTAGGCGATGGCCCAGCGCGGCGCGCGGCCGGTGTAGCCGAGGCGCTGCTGCGTGGCGTGTGAGTCCACCTTGAGCACCACACCGTCGATCTCGTAGCCCAGCTTGGCGCGTTCGGCTTCTGCCTTGTCGATGAAGTGCATCATCGACTCCACTGAATCCACTACGGCCCGGTGCGTGTTTACGCGAAAGCCCAACGCGGATAGGGTGTCGAGCGTGGCGCGCTGGCCCTGCGGCCAATACTCGCCATCGACGAGAAGAAAATACGCGTAGAGATCGAGGCGACGCCTGGCCACGATCGACGAATCAAGCGTGCGCAGCGTTCCCGCGGCGGCATTGCGGGGATTCACGGCGGGAGGAAGTCCTTCGCGCTCCCGCTCCTCGTTGAGGCGATGAAAAGCGGACTCCGGCATCACCGCTTCGCCGCGCACTTCGAAGGCCTGCGGCAGGCCGGCCTTTGCCAGTTTTTCCGCGGAGATGGAAATGGGCACGCTGCGAATGGTGCGGATGTTCGAGGTTACGTCTTCGCCGATCTGGCCGTCGCCGCGGGTTACTCCGGCAAGCAGGCGCGCTCCTCCACCGTCGGCGGGTCCGTACTGCAGCGCCACGCTCAGACCGTCGAGTTTCAATTCAGCGGTGAACTCTACCGGCAGGCGGCCGGCGAGCTCGCGCACGCGGCGCTCCCAGTCGGACAGCTCTTCGGCGGTGTACGCGTTGTCCAAGCTGAGCATGGGCCGCGAATGCCGCACCTTCTTGAATCCTTCAGCCGGCTTGCCGCCTACGCGCTGGGTTGGTGAGTCAGGCGTGAGTAGCTCAGGGTGCGCGGCTTCTATGCGCTTCAGTTCGTTGATCAGCGCGTCGTATTCGGCGTCGGTGATCTGCGGCGCGTCGAGGACGTAGTAAAGATGCTCGTGATGGCGCAATTCGGCGCGGAGTTCTTCCGCCCGCTGGGCCGGAGTTGGCTTGGGGTTTTCGTGTTCGCCCATGGGCTGAATTATAGGAGGCTATAGCGGTTCCACAATTGTTGAACCTCGAAGCCACTGCTCTCGAGTGCCTTTTTCCCTCAAGAAAAAGGCACCTTTCACTGCGTCAAAGAGGGCGTGGGAATTGTGGAACCGCTCTAAGGTCACAAGATAGTATGGTTGGCAGATCGATATGGAACCAGTGACGCATTTTCTAACCGGGGCATGCATTGGCCGCTCGGGGCTCAACCGCAAGACGGCTTACGCGACGCTGGCCGCGGTGCTGGCTGCCGAGGCCGCGGATATGGATGTTTTTTGGACCCTGCGCGGGCCGGTGGAGGGGTTGAAGCACCATCGCGGCATCACGCACACATTCGTGGGCGCGCCCATAGTGGCAGGGGTCATCGTGGGGCTTGTGGCTCTGCTCCATTTGTGGCTGGAACGCCGCCGCAAGCGAAGGCTGGCAGCCGCGAATCTCGATCCCAACGCGCCGCTTCCGCGCAGATTGCAGGCGAAGACTGTTCACTGGGTTTGGCTTTATTTGACAGCGCTTATTGCTGCTTTGAGTCACCTGCTGCTTGACTGGACGAATAATTACGGACTACGGCCGTTCTTTCCATTCAATCCGCGCTGGTATGCGGGGAGCTTTGTGTTTATTGCCGAGCCGGTGATATGGGCGCTGCTGCTGGTTGCGCTGATTGTGCCTGCGCTGCTGGGCCTGGTGGCGGGCGAGATTGGCGCGCGCCGCAATCCGTTTCGCGGACAGGGCTGGGCCATCTTCGCGCTGGTTGGAATAGTGGCGCTGTGGGGTTGGCGCTGGTCAGAACATGCGCATGCACTGGCGCTGGTTGAGAATGCACAGATCGCGTCCGAGCCGGTGAAACGCATGGCGGCAGAGCCTTATCCGGTGAATCCATTTCGATGGCATGTGATTTTGGAGACGGCGGATTTTTATCAGACTGCCGAAGTGAACACGCGCAGCGGAGAGATTGAAAGCGACTCGAGCCGCGATGTGCTTTACAAGCCGACCGCGGACTCGGCCGTGGAAGCTGCCAAGCAGACACAGCTGGGGAAGGTGTATCTCGACTGGGGAACGTGGGCGGTGGTTCGCGATGTGGGCCAGGAACCTGTGGCCGGGATGGATCCGCCGCAACTGGCGCCCAATCGCCAATGGACCACGGTTGAGTTTAGCGATCTGCGTTTTGATTACTCCTATCTCAGTACGGGCCGAACCGGCGGACGCAATACGCTGGGCGGTTGGGTATACATCGTGGATGGGCATGAGGACGCGGGCGAGGCGATGAACGGGCGCGAACAGCATTGATTGCGCTCCGGCAGCCTTTGGCGACGGTCCCGCACGATTACTTCGATAGCATTATGGAACGGTTCCCGATCGAAAGTTCGGGGAGATGGAAGTTTTGCAAAGTCAGATCGGTCTGGGTGCGCCTTGTCGTGATGTACCGGGTGAATGTCACCGGCGAACCGGGGCAAATCTGATGCATGTGCAGCATGCCCTGCCGATAGTCGCCAAATCTGTTGGAGAAGTTAAGCGGGGTCTCCCACACGGAAGTGATTCCAAAGTCTGCAAGATCCTCATCAAGCGATCCCGCCCATGCTGCGCCGAGCACGCCTGTGGATAGTTCCGACTGCGAATCGGGGCAAGGTGCGTCCGACCAAAGCATCGAGACATAGGTGAGTCCTGGCTGATGCAGGGCGGCTCTGCAGTTGATGGAAATGATTTCCGGCTGCCCCCCTGGGGGCGAACTGAAATGGGGTGCGCAGACGCCGAATTCAGGCACGAAGAAATCCTGCTTTGGGAGCGGGATTTGATTGACGGATTCCACTTTCGCATTCGAAACAGCGAACGCCAGATGGAATGTAACCGGAGTTGACTTTAGCCGGTCGTAGACCTCGCGCCTGATGATGAAATTGACGCTGGATTTATCAGTGGAAGGGAGCAAGCGGTTGTTGTAAATAACCTGCCATGGCGAAGCCCAATGGAAACCATCCGGCGCATCGATTGTGACCTGAACCGCATCGAGGATCGCCAAGTCCCCATCTGCGACACCGGACACGAGGAGCGGAACATTGATCTCGAGCTCCTTTGCTTCCCTCGTATAGTTGGTCATCGCTGGTGCGTGAGTCGCGTCGGGGGCGTAACGCAACTGGACCGGAGCAGCGGCGCCGGAGGCTGGGCGCGGATAAGTACGATTCATCATCGCCTGATCGGGGTCAAAGACTGCGAGGGCAAAGAGCAGAATGGGAGCCGCTGCCATTAACCACCAGGATAGTCCGGTCCTGCGCAACGAGTACTGCAAGACGATGACTGCGAGACAGCACGACAACAACACAACAAAGGACAGACCGTCGCCGAGCGAACCGCCAACGCTGCCGGTGGTGTTAGTGGCCATGTTGGATACCAGCAGGGCGATGCCTGCTGTAAGGAGAATCACCCCCAGAAGAACAAGGGTCATTTTGGCGAACGTGGGAGTGAGAGCGGAGAGAGCGACCAGCGGCAGGACCAATATTCCTGTGATGAGCAGCAGGTTGTTGAACAGTCCTGGCAGATACGAGAGCGGATGAAAGCCCGCTTCTGCCAGCAAGAGCATCTGGGCAACGAAAATTGGCAGGTAGAGAAAGGCGATGAGGAAAAGCGCCTTCGCGCCAAGCAGCTTTTTCCAATCATAGGGGCGTGTGAGCCAGAATTGATTCGTGCCTACAAGCCTTTCCGCGTGGATGATGCGAGAGATCAGGAGCCACCAGCTCAATGGAACGAGGACCACTAGAGCCTGGGAAAGGAAGCCCATCAGGCCGTCTGATAACACATGGGTCCAGAAGGGGACAGGCATGAAATCCGGAGCGAGGAATTGCCGCGGATAGAGTCGGACTAGGGCGGCGACCAGTGCCAGAGAAACAAGTATCTCCGGCCAGAACCGGCGCGCGTCTTTCAGGAAAATATGCAGGATTTGTTTCATGCTTCTTTCTCCTGGCCGGAGGTCTTGTTGATCCTGGAGATTTGAGAGCCGCGGCTGGATTTGGCGATGGACAGAAAGATCTGGCGGAGGGTCATGGGCTCGCATGCGATGTCGCGAGCGGAGGGGAATCGCTCGGCAAGTTCGCGCGGAGAATCTTCGTTGAAGTTGGTCTGGACGAAATGCAAAACGCAGTCGGCTGTCTGTGGATCGAGCCATGAAGCGGGAAGATTTGCAGGAAGTGCAGACGGGGCGGTCAGGGTGATGGTGACGTCGCGGAAGCGGTTGGCGAGCGTGGTCATCTCTTCCGAGAAGAGCAGGCGGCCTGCTTGCAGATAGCCGACGTGGCTGGAGAAGCTCTCGATTTCGGCCAGATCGTGCGAGGAAAGAAAGATCGTGGTCTCCGGGGCGCGCTCGATCAGGCCTTCGATCAACTCGTCACGCACCAGCGGATCGAGGCCGGAGAAAGGCTCGTCGAGGATGACGAGCGACGGGCGGTAGGCGAGCGAACTGGCGAACGAGGCCTTCATCTTCATGCCGCGCGAAAGGTCTTTCAACTTTCGCTTCAGAGGCAGTTCGAACTGCCGGACGAGTTGATCTTCCAGAGCGCGGTCCCAGTTGGGATAGAAGGCGCGGAAGTAATCGAGCATTGCGCCCACTGTCATGCCGTCGGGCAATTCCTGATTCTCTGAAACGTAGCCGATGCGATTGAAGGCGCTGCCGGTGAGTTTTGCGGAGTCGATGCCGAGCACCTGCGCTTGCCCCGCGTTGGGTCGGAGGATATTCATGAGCAGCTTGATCAATGTTGTCTTTCCCGCCCCGTTGGCGCCGACGAGTGCATAGATGGAGCCTTCGGGAACGGCCAGGCTGATGCTGTCGACGGCAACGGTGCGGCCAAATCGCTTGGACAGATTCTCGGTGCGGATGGTGGAGTTCATCGGGATTGGCTGCCTCCATCTTTGGGAGTGGCGGGGGTCTTTGGGTTGGTGAATTCGTCGCCGCTGAGACGCTTCCAATGTGCGGTGAACGATTGCAGCATCTCGGCAAGCTCGATTCCCAGGCGCTTGGCTTCAACGACCAGCTCCTCAATCTCATGGCCCAGCAATTCGGTGCGCTCTTTGCGCGTGGAGTCGGGAAGAACCGCGACCACGGTGCCGATGCCGGGACGGGTTTCAAGCAGGCCCTCATTCACCAGGTGGGCGACAATTTTGTGCGCGGTGTTGGGATTGATCTTGAGTTCCTTGCTCAGGGCGCGAACCGAGGGAAAGGGATCTCCGGGGCGCAACTGGCCGGAGACCATGGCCTTGATTGCCGCGTAGACGACCTGCTCAAAGATGGAGGCGCCGGCGCGGAATGTGACCCGGAAGGGGATCATATGTGTACTATAACAGCTAGTACACTAAAAGCAAGAAGAAGATTTGCGCGGCTAGAATTCGAGACCGTTCGGGGTTGGAGGTTTCCCACCCTAGCGACAGAGTCCAGAACGTCGCGAGGGGTTGGGCACCCAGCGGTGTATTTCCCGTTTTGGAACGCAAGGTGCTGATTCGTTACGTTTGCGGTGTGATTCTGGTTACTGGCCGTGGGGAGGGGGTGGGTATTTCTGATGGCTGGTCGAATTTTTCTGATGGGTTGGTGGTCCGGCGGCGTAGGAAATCTCCATTGCTACCCATTCAAGATTAATAGTGCGCCAAGGGAACGAATTAATCTGCAAAGCGCGCAGGGAAATTTTGCGGAGAATGTGGACAATTCGAGAGTCGGCGAACCGTCGCAGGAATTTGAGCGGAACGGGGCGGACTATACAAACCAGTGCGCTGTCGACGATGCTTGAATTCAGCGCGCTGGGGAACGCGAATTGGAAAACCGAGGAGACATCGGAATTGGAAAAGTCGAATGTCGCTCAAGAGTCCCACGCTACCCGGCGGCTTTCTCAGGCGGCGGAAAAGGGCCCGCCTTCGCCTGCGCTTTTTGAAAAGCATCCCTCAGGGGCTAAAGCCCACACTGATATTGCGGCGTTTGCGGCGCGACTGAAGTCATGCCCTGACACTTCTTGCTTCTCTAAAGGGTTTTTGGGGCTAGCTCAAAAATCAGACTCTGTTGCAGAACCCCCGAGAAAATCGATTGGAATGAGTTTTTTCGCAGCTTGTTCAAGTAGGTCAAGAGGGGGGGCTTTGATTCGCGGCGGTCTCGCGCTGCTTTGTCTGGGGGTGTCGGGCTCGGTTAGCCTATTCGCCCAGGCCGGCAATCAGCAGGCGGTGCCGCTGCCTATTTTGGCTCGCCAATACCACGACGGGGAAAAGATCGCCTACACGATCAACTGCCTGAATCACTCGCGCTCGAAAACAGAAGAGTATGAGGCGCGGGCCGAGGGCGTTGCGAGCAAGGACCAGGCGGGGATTTTCGTGGAGAACTTTGCCTGGACTGACCTGCAGGTGAACGACCAGCAGGTTCGCCTTTCCAATGCCAGCCGCGCATTCCGGGAACCGCTGTCTCTGGCGCCGGGCTCGAAGCTTGCTATCTCGGACCTGAGCAAGGTGCAGCCGGGACTGATTGGACCCATCACGGACTTGCTTACGTTTTACGCCGACGTGAAGATTGCGATGAACCAGAAAGGCCTGACGCGTGCGGGCGACCATGCTTACGTGAACTTTGCCAGGCCGAATTCCTGGGCCGATGGAACCAGGGTAATCGTCGGCGAGGACTCAATCGACTTCGCGATTATGCTGCAATCGATCGACCCGGCGGCGCAGACGGCTACGCTGGTGGTTCGCCATGTTCCTCCAGAGCAGCCCCAACTGAAGTTGCCGGCGCGATGGATGGCTACTCCAGTTGGAGCCTCGCAAAACAACTGGGTGCAGGTGGAGAAGACTTCCGACGGCAAGTACGTTGCCGGAGTGGGCCAGGAGACGTTTGACGTGGAGATCAAGCTGGCGCTTGCGAGCGGCCGCATTCTCTCCGCAACGATGGACAACCCGGTCGAAGTGATGGAGCGGGTTTGCACCGATGCCGCGCTCACGGCCTGCGGGGATCCGGAGAGATACAGCATCCGGCGGCAGATCACGTTGAGGGCCGATCCGACGCCGGCGCAGGGTCCGTCGAAGTAACGCAAAAGGGGGCTTGGGATCGAGCCTGGTGGCGGCCGCGTTTGCTTCGGTGAAAATAAATGTTTGTTCGGTGAAACGATAATAGTTGACCGCTCAGCGGCTGACCCGCAGAATGAAGAGAGCGTTTCTTGCACGTTCCAGCAGATTTTCCGCATCCAGCCATTGGGTTTCCGTTTCGAAAAATTGAAGAGATCGAGGTATCCATGCCCGCATATTTATTTCTCCTGTTTGCCGTGCTGAGCCGTCTGGCTCTGGCGTCTTCGCCGCATCACAACGCGTGGTTCAACTTTACCGCCGTGGGGGGAATGCTGCTGTATTTTGGCGCGCGGCGCTCATGGCGGGAGATGCTGGCTCCGCTGGCAGTGTTGATGGCCCTGGACTACTTTCTTACCGTTTCTGTTTATCACTATCCATTCAACTGGGAGACCTACCTTCCGACCTGGGGCTGGTACGTGGCGGCGATGGTGCTGGGGCAGATCCTGTTGCGGACAAAGACGACGTTTGTGCGCGTGGGGGCGGCGGCGCTGCTGGGGCCCACTTCGTTCTTTCTGATGTCGAACTTTGCAGCATGGGAGATGTTGACGGACAGGTATCCGCGCACGCTCGGTGGGTTGGGTACATGCTATGTCGAGGGGTTGCCGTTTTATCGCAACGACCTGATCTCGACGGCGCTTGTGGCCGGTTTGGCGTTTGGAGTTCCGGTACTGGTGCGGCGGTGGAGCGCGGCTCATGCCGAGGGCGCAGTCGCGGAAGCAGGACGCTAGCGGGCTCTGCGTCGCCCTAGAATCGTGGGAGGAGCAGACATGGCAGCTACTGCGCAGTTAACGCGAGTACCGCTTGAGGTCTACCTGAGCGGTTCCTACGAGCCAGACGCCGAGTATGTGAATGGGGTGATCGAGGAAAGACCCATGGGCGAGTGGAACCATGCGAACTGGCAAGCGGCAATCCTCGAATTCTTCCGAAGCCGTCGTCACGATTGGAATATCCGGACCACGGCGGAGTTGAGAGTGCAGGTGTCTGCGGGCAACTTTCGCGTTCCCGACGTTACGGTAATCGATCGCAACCTGCACGTGGACCAGATCATCACCCACCCGCCCATTGCGGTGTTCGAGTTTCTGTCGCCGGAAGATACGGTGACTCGGATGATGACCAAGCTCTCCGACTATGAGCAGATGGGGATTCGTACGATTTTGGTGCTTGACCCAGGCGGGAAGCACTTCCGCTTCAGCGAGGGGAAACTGGAGCCGCTGTCGAGTACTGCTTTCGATTTGCCAGAGAGCCTTTGCCGATTCGATCTGGCGGAGATCGAAAAGCTGCTTGATTGAACTCCCCTGAAATGGGAGTTGTAGATTGATTTCTTTGCTAGAGCGTGTTTCATGTGCGCCGTGAAAGGCGTTGGTCAACAGTGGGTGCAAGTCCCACCCGGGAACTGGATCGCTCCACCCGGTAGCAATCGAAGCGGCGGTAGAGGCAACGAAGCCGTCGGAGC